>Ga0315910_10001192_pt1 | contig 24305 bp, 22 predicted proteins | sample EdamamesoilMG_FD_204470 | JGI IMG/M metagenome (GOLD analysis project Ga0315910, IMG submission 204470) | Garden soil microbial communities collected in Santa Monica, California, United States - Edamame soil | ecosystem: Environmental > Terrestrial > Soil > Garden | place: USA: California... | reverse complement strand
GCGGCGAAGGGCAAACCTGGAGTCACTGCTCCCTAGCTGGCGACCACCGCCACCGAAGCGCATTCGTCTTCGAGTGCAGCCTTCAACACAGGGGGCGGGCGCCTGGGTCTGACTCGCACCATGGGGGTCGGCCCCAAGCCGCGCTGGGTCCGGCGGTTTGCTGAACTCCGCTGTTTTCGCGCGCTTTCCTTCTTGGGAAGTTTCGTTTTCGAACCCGCAAGGAAATCTGTTCAGGGGTGGATTTTTTTGACACCCATCGCACTGGGCAGGAGCCCCCGAGGTATCGAACACCCACAAAGAGCGGTTTTCGATGGGCTCAGCCTGGGATCACCGTCCACAGCCCCGAGGTGGAGCGCCACGAGTGTGCTCCCCTGTGCCCCGCCGTCACCCAGGAATGATCGCGGGGGTTGGACGGAAGCGCCGAGGTTGCTAGATTAATTGCTGTGCAAGTCGTGCTCCGCAAGCTTGGCCGTGGTTCCCGGGCTGTCAGTGGTCGCTTGGTGCGCGCTCCGCGCAAAGGCTCCGTCGTAGTGATTGAGTTTTCGGACGGAATGCACGAGTACGTCACGACCCCGGTGAAGCGCGTCCTCCGACTGGCCGCCAAAGACGTCTTCTACATCGAAACCGTCAACAGCCGTTACCGCCTCGAGGTTCGCGATCGCGAACGCACGCTGGAAGACGCTTCGAGCGGATAAACCTGCAGATACTTTGGCGCGACTCGCGGATTGAGTGGCGCCGTTAGCGGATCCAGAGTATGCGTCCGCGCGACCAGACACCGCTGGCGCTCGGTCGCTCCGGCACTGGTACCGATTTTGGATTAATAGGAAGCAAGTTCGATGGGAAACTTCGACAGCCGCAACACGAACAAGATGCGTCAACGCAAGGGACAAGCGAAAAAGAAGGCGCGTTTGAAGCGCAACGCCGAAGCCGTGCGCGCCCAGCGCAAGGGTACGACCAGCACCAAGAAGAAGAGCAAGTAGCTGCTGGAGCGCGGGGCTCAGACGGCCGTAGCGTCACTCGCGGATGATCTTGGTCGGGAAGTGCACGTCCTTGGCTTGCGCTTGAGCCACGTGCACTCGCTCGCCGAAGAGCCCGATGTCTCCGTCCACGCGTTTCTCACGGATCAGCTGCCAACCGCCATCGCGGTTGTCGCGCCAATGCTGCTCGATGCGAGTGTTGCGCACGCTGAGCTCATCCTGCCGTAGCCAAGAAACGCTGACGTAGACGGTTGCACGTCTGGGGTCGGTCATCTCGAAGCCGGCGAGTTCGGTGTCGAGGATCCGCACGTTCCCGCCCCAGTCGGCGCGGCGCTTCAAGAACTCGGCGCGTTCACCTGCGGCGGCATGAGCCGCAGCCGCGCTCATTTGTCCAAAGCGGGCAGCCAGGTTCAGGTCTCGGGCCGCATCCGTAGCGAGCTCCGAAGGTGGCGGCGGTGAAATGCACCCGTGGCAGAAGGCCACCGCCACTAAAGTCCCAATGAACGTGCGCATCTGGTGGCCATATCAGTACTGGCGCATCCCAGGAAAGAAAGCGGCTCTCCTCAACTCTGCGCTCAGAAGCGCGACGAGGCCACGAAGTACGTCACGACCCCCTGACCTTCGGGTCCGAAGCCGCGGGCAACCCCGTAGCGCAGCGTGTTCGAGGTGGCGTACCCGAGGATCAAGTCCAGCCAGATCTCGGCGCCCACCCCCAGGTGCAGATCCGAGCTCGGCTCCTCCTCGTTGAAGCGATCGAAGGCCCCGCCGTAGTCAGCGAACACGTTGCCGGAGATGGTCTGCAAAAACACGGGCAAGGTACTGAGCCCGCGCTCGAAGTACGAGATCGGAAAGCGATATTCGGCATTTCCCAGCACGAATTGCCGGCCCACGAATTGTGCGGGTTCGAAGCCGCGCAGCCGGAACCCCGACTGCCTGAGGTCGGAGGTGTAGGCATCCAGGATGGGCAGGTCTTGATAACCACCCACCGAGTAGAAGCCTTGACGTGGATAGGTGCCGCCCGCGGAGCCGCCTCCCAACGCTAGCGCAAATACGTGATGCCTGAGCCAGGGCAGCTCCGCATAGGTGCGGAGCCTGGCCGTCAGCGCGAGCAGCGTATCGTCGCTGACCGTGACTTCCGAAGCGTAGTCGACGCCGGCGTCGAAAACGACCCCATGTTCGTAGCTGATGCCGTAAGTCGAAGCCTCGACGCGCGCGTACTGGTAACCGAGATGCACCAGACCGAGCTGCCCGCTGTGCGGCTCTTGAGGCGGAGGGGCATATGGATCGGCGAACTCTGCCACGGGCAGCCGCTGATCGAAGACGTTCACCGAATAGCTCGCCGCCATGTAGTGCGAAGCGAACTCACCCGGGATGCCGTAGCCGACACCTGAACTGAGCCCTGTCACCGACTCGCGGATCACGCTCGTCGTCTCGTCGACCTTGTAGTTCCTGGGCACCACCGAGCGGAACGCGGACACCGAGAGATCGACCGGCAGCCCCGAGTAGTAGTAGTTGCCGCTCACCTGCGGCTCGTACTCTTCGAAGTCGACGCCCACGCTGAGGTTGAACGCGTGACGAGCGGTGATGTCTTGCCCAGAGGTCGACACCGTGAGCTGATCGCCGAAGGGGCCTTCGTCGTAATCGAGTTCCCAGCTGTAAGGACGCAGCGTCGGAAGCGCCGAATAGGGCTCGACGGGCCAGGCCTTGGTTTCGGTCGTGGCCATCACGAGGGGCCGGTCGTCGACGTAGGGCAACGCCGGCAAGAACGTCGCCGGGTCGAGCGGCAGCGAGTACAGATCGTAGCCGAGCGAACTGTAGCCAACGTAGATCAGGTGGCGCCCGTCGGGGGACACCACGGGCATGTACGCGCCGTTTACGACATTGGTGACCTGCGCGAGCTCGCCGCTGATCAGCGAGTAGGCGTACACGTTCGCGATTCCGGTGCGGTCGGACGTGAAGAACAAGGTGTGCCCATCGGGCGACCAGGACGGTTGCTGATCGATCGCGCGATCGTGCGTGACAGCAACGACCTGCCCGGTCTCGACGTCGACGACGTGCACGTCGCGGAAGCCTCCAGCGAGCCAGGTGCTGTAGGCGACGCGCTTGCCGTCGGGTGAAAAGCGCGGCGTGAACACTTGCTCGTAGGGATGCTTGTTGACCAAAAGCCGTTCGTGCTCGACCTGATAGTTGCTGCCGTAGTCGGCGATCCGAAGCGTGGTGGTGCCGGCGCGATCGCGCACGTATACGATGCGGCGGCCGTCGGAGCTGACGTCGGGGGAGCGCGCCCGCACGCCTTCGGTCAGACGGCTTCGGCCAGCCCCGAGGCCGTGGGGCGTGGTCGTGCCCGCGGCCTGCCGAAACAGATCCCAGAAGCGGTAGCGCCGCGCCGTGGGGGCAGTCGTCGAGAACACAAGGCCACAATCGGCGTCGAACGCGACCTGAGTCTGCGCCGAGCGGGTCACGAACTCCGTCGCCGTCACGTGCTCGCGGTTCGCGTCCAGATCGAGCCGCACCAACCCATCATTGGAGTGCCCGTCGTCGCGGTAATAGACCAGCGATGGCGGCGCTGCACTCGAGCCACACACCGGCTCGAAGCGCGGATAGGCCGCCGAGAAGCCATGCCAGGTCAGGCGCGTGCCTTCGCGGCGCCCGCGCCGCACGACGGCGTCACGTTGCTCGCCGTAGCGGCGCGTGAGCGCTTGCTTCCAGCCCACGTACAGCTCGGGATAGGTGCGGCCGGTGGCGCGCCGCACCGAGCGATTGATACCCCAGGGGATCAGGTTCTGCCCGTAGTCGGTGGACACGGCCGCGAAGGTGTCGGGGCCATAGGTGTCCATGATCCAGTCGATGAACTGCGAACCGTAGAGGTAGAAGATCGAACCGCCTGGAAAGCGCCGCAGCGGATGCGTGAACTGATCCAAGGTCAGCATCTGGTCTTCGAGCACGTTGGCTCGCATGAACATGTCGAACTGGCTCGAGCGCAAGCGCCCGCCGCTGGTCTTGCGGCTCTCGAGCACCGTGGCCAGCCCCTCGATGATCCAACGCGGTTGATTCTGGTTCGGCATGTAGGTCTTGCCGAAGATCGCGTTCAGCACCGCGGGCAGCCCGTGCACGTTGTCGAGATGCAGCACGTGGGTGTGCTCGTGCATCAGTAAGGCGAACGACCAGTCTTCGTAGTCGTTCAGCGCCGACATGTCGTCGGGCGCGGTGACGAACATGCGCACTGTGTTGTACGGTGTGGAGTTAGCCGAACCGTTGGCCCCGCTGCTGTCGTCGGTGAGCAGCACGTGGGTCACCTGCGTCGGCTGCCAATTCAGGGCCGGCGCCAGCACGCCGTGCACTTGCTCGGCCACCGTCGCGACGCGCTGAGCAAAGTGCTCGAGCCCGCTGTGGTAGTGCACGTGGAAGTGCGGTGTCTTCACCGTGTACCAGCGCAGGTAGGGGTCCCCTGCCTTGGCATGCCCGGCGATCAAACCGAGCGCGAAGAGGCACAGCAGCGTCAGGGCGCGACGCACGGTGGCGCGAACTCAGAGGTCGTCGTGAAACAGCGGCTCGCGATTACGAACGTAGCGATACACGAGCTGACGCCCTTCTTGAGAGATGTTCGTGAACTGCGCGCCGAAGCCGGGTGGCGCCTCTACCCCTCGGGTGGATTGCGGAGCCTCGCGAGTCCAACGAACCACCCCAGCGGCCTCGAACTCGTACCCCCCCGGCAACGACACCTTGATGGTCAGTGGCTGGCCGAGTTCGGGGATCTGATAGGTCGCGATGAAGATACCGCCCGAATCGATCACGTCGTTGCCGCTGAGGCCTTTGTAGAAATTGGTAGCACTGTGCGCGCCGAGCTCGGCCTCGACCGTCAGCGGCGCGCCGCCCGGCGCCGGAGGACGCGTCGAGACCTTCTGCGGCCACTGCGCCGGGGGCGGTTGCCCAGGAGGCGCGGGCAAACCGGCGGCGGGGGCCGCGGCCTGTGGGTAGGCGGCTTGCGGCGGGGGAGCGAACCCTTGCGGAGGTTGCTGCGCGTACTGCGGCTGCGCCGTGGGCTGCGCGTACTGCGGTTGTTGGGGGGGGTGCTGCGCGTACTGCGGCTGCGCCGCGGGCTGCGCGTACTGTGGTTGTTGGGGGTGCTGCGCGTACTGCGGCTGCGCCGCGGGCTGCGCGTACTGCGGTTGTTGGGGGTGCTGCGCGTACTGCGGCTGCTGTCCATAGCCGGCGGGCGCTTGGGGCGGATAACCCGCCGAGGGCTGGGGCTGCGCGAAATGCGCGGGAGCCTGGGCCGGTGGCTGCTGCACCACCGTGCCGCCGTAGCCGGCTGCGGGCGGGTATTGAGGCTGGGCTGCGGTATGAGGTGGCGCAGCTACGGGTGACGGCTGCTGGCGCTGGGTGGCGGCCACGCCCATCACGCTCTGCTGAGACAGCTGATGCACCAAGCTGAGCGAGCTCGCGACGGCCTCGAGCGCCTGGCTGACGGCGGGCACCGCCGGAGCCTGACCTTGCAGCAAGCCAAGGGCGCGGCGCACCGCCTCGAGCGCCACCGGAGCGTGCTGAGCCAGACCCGCACCACCACTCGCTTCGATCTGGTGCAAGGCACCCATCGCCTGGGCGACTGGCTCGGCAGCTTGGGTCACGGCGAGCGGGACGCCCGGCGCCTGAAGCGCCGCGAGCCCTTGCCTCAAATTCTCGCGGGCACTGCGCGCAGTGCTCACTGGGTCACTCATTCTGGTTGGCCTCCCCGGCGAGGATAGCACTGAACGGGGCCGCGCGAGCCCCTTAGGACTCGCGACCATTAGGTTTTGGCCCAGTGGCGCGTGGGGCGTGCTCGGCCAGCAGGTTTGCCAGGGTCGCAGCATCCAACTCCGCTTCGGTATCGGCGCGGAGCGCGCGTTCGATGGCGATCGCCCCATCGCCCGTGCGGATCAGGACGACACTGTCCTGAACTGCAGCTTCGCCTGGCTCGAGCGCCAGCGCCGGAATCGGTGCACGTTGGGCTTGCACGACGAAAAAGTCGATGGCGTGAATCGCCAGTGCGAGTCCCGGCACCGGTGCGAGTGCGCGGATCCGGTGGAGGATCCGCTCCGTGGACCAACGCCAGTCGACCCGTAGCTGGTCCCCATCCGGCTCCCCGGCCCAAGTCGCCTCTGACTCACGCTGCTGCTGCGCAGGAGGGAGGCTGCCAGAACGCGCCCAATTCGCTGCGGCACGCAGCAGCCGCAGGCTCGGGCGGTCGAGGGCGCGCGCGAGTTGCCACGCGTTGCGATCGCCTATCGGCAGGCACTCGGTCGCGACGATCGGTCCGGTGTCGTAGCTGGTATCGAGCCGATGCAGCGTCACGCCGGTCACACTGTCTCCCGCGTCGATGGCCGCAAAGTAGGGGTTGGGGCCGCGATGCCGAGGTAGCAGCGACGGGTGCACGTTGTAGCCACCGAGCCTCGCGTGCCCCAGCCACGCCTCGGGCAGTCGCCGCGTCCAGAACCAGCTCAACACTAGGTCCGGAGAGACTGCGGCGAGAGCCGCGTCGACCTCGCTCTCACGAGCAGCGTCGAGAAAATCGAGGCAGACCGTCGACCCTAGAAGCCGCCCGAGCCGCCGTCGGCCGGGTGCAGGTACAGGCGACAGCACGACCAAGCTCAGGGCCTGGCCGTCGCGCGCAAGCGCCAAGGCGCCGAGCGGCAACCCAAAGTAGGCGATCTTCATCGAAAAACCGCGCAGACCCTCGCGCCGGCAAAAGCGCCGAAAAGTTGTGCTCTCGTAGTGCTCCCTGTTACCTCGGGTCGCATGGATAACAGCCGCGCCTTCGGCCAAGCACTGCGCAGCGGCAATCGGTTCGACGCGTCGACAGCCAACCGGCCCGTACTTGTGCTGGACGACGTGCACAAGGCGTACCGACCCGACGCTGCGGTCCTCAGGGGTTTGAATCTGGAGATCGCGCGCGGCGAGTTCGTGTTCATTACCGGTCCGTCGGGGGCTGGGAAGAGCACCTTGCTCCGCTTGCTGTATGCCGCGGAAGAGGTGGACTCGGGTCGAATTCTATTCTTGGGACGCGAGATTGGAAGGCTCTCCAAGGCGTCGATCCCGTTTCTGCGGCGCAATGTGGGAGTTGTGTTCCAGGACTTCAAGCTGGTCGAGAACTGGTCGGTGTTCGACAACGTCGCCCTACCGCTGGAAGTGCTGTCGCTCCCGGATCGCCTGATTCGCCAGCGCGTGGGCGAAGCCCTCGAGCGAGTAGGGCTCTCGGGCCGAGGGGAAGATCGCGCGGGTGTGCTCTCCGGAGGGGAGCAGCAACGCGTGGGCATCGCGCGCGCGATCGTGGGCGAGCCAGCGCTGGTTCTGGCGGACGAACCGACGGGGAACCTGGACCCGCAATTGGCCCAGGACATCCTGGGATTGTTCGAAGACATCCATGAGACCGGCGTGACCGTGCTGTTCGCCACCCACGACCGGTCGTTGCTCGACATCCGGCCCCGCCGGGTGGTGGTGCTCGACGACGGCAAGGCCACCGACGCCCTCGAAGGTCTCGACACCATCGCCCACCCCAACCCTCAAAAGGTAGCCTAACCGTTCATGTCACCCATCGATCGAGCCTGGCGCGCCGCGAAGAACGAGTGGCATTTGCACGCGCTCAGCGTGTTCAGCGTGGCGGTTGCCTTCGTCTGCCTGGCCTCCGCGCTCCTGATAGTGGTCAACATTCAGTCGGTGCAGACCCGCTGGCAAGCCACGGGACGCGCTTCGGTGTACCTGAAGGCGAACGTCGAACGATCGCAGATTGCCGATCTCGAGAAGGCGCTGCGCGCGACGGCCGGGGTAACGAGCCTCAAGTACGTTTCCTCCGAGGACGCACGCAGCCAGATCTTGGGCACGAGCGGCAACGAAAGCCTCACCGCGTTGCCCGTCGAAGCTTTCCCCGCTTCGCTCGACCTCGAACTGACGAGCGACGCTGCCACGACGCGTCTCGCCAAGATGGCCGAGCAGCTGACGGCGCTGCCGGCGGTCGAGGCCGTCGAGACCTACCAGGCCTGGAGCAATAGCTTGGGCAAAGTGCTCACCGGCGGTTTGGCAGCCGCGGTGGTGCTGGCGCTGGTGGTGCTCGGTGCCGTCGTGAGCGTGGTCTCCTCGACCATGCGCCTGGCGCTGCAGCGGCGCCGCCGAGAGGTCGAAGTGCTGAAGCTGGTGGGCGCGAGTGACGACTACGTGACACGTCCGTTCCTGATCGAAGGCTGTGCTCAAGGCGGGCTGGGGGCAGGCGCTGCGCTCGCATTGCTCGGCGTGTTGTACGGCATCGTCAAGAGTCACTTCGACATGAGCTTGGGGGCTCTGCTCGGCGTCACTCCTACCTTCCTGCCCTGGACCATGTCGCTGTTCCTGATCGTGCTCGGGGCCCTGCTCGGGGTCTCCGCGGCGTACCTGAGCCTGCGACGCTTCTTGCTGGCGTAGCGATGATGGCCCCCAAAAAGCTTTCGCGCCTCTCCGCCCGTTTCCTGCTCTTGGCCTCTTGTGTCGTCGGCAGCACCTCGGCTGACCCCCTGCAACTGGCGCCAGTGCAGTACCAAGCGGGCGCTGAAGCAGCCGCACGCTATCAGCCGACTCTGCCGAGCCCGCTTCCGGCAAACCAGCGCGCGGACCAGCTGGTGTCGACCCTGCTCCGCGACCAGCAAGCGGTGCAGGCGGAGCTGACGAAGATCGATCTCAGGCTGCGGCAAGTGCGACTGCGCAGCATCGCTCGCGGGCGTGCGTTCGTGCGCATGACGCGCGCGGGGCTGCTACCGGCGAGCGCCGGTGTAGAAAGCCTGATCGAACACGCTTCGAGCGTCGAAAGTCTGCGCCGCGCGCTCGACCGGGACCTCGCCCTCGAGCAGGACCTCATCGCGCTGAAGGCACGCCTGCAGCAAAAGAACGGCGAGCTCGACGAACGGCTACGCGCCATGCAGGCCGAGCGCCAGTTGATGGAGTCGAACCGCGTGGCGCTCGAGGCGGCCCGCGACCGGGCCCTCGCCTTCGAACGCGCCTTCACCGACTCCGAACCGTCTCCCCACACTGCCATCTATGGCGCCGGCGTGGGACCCGCCGATCCGCTGGCGCTGCCTTCGGGGTTCGCCGCGCTCAGGGGGCGCCTGCCCTTCCCGCTCGCGGGACGCGCCGAGGCGCGCCCTGCGAAACGCAGGGCTGCTTCGGGCCCGGCGCTCGAAATGCTGGCGCCTGCAGGGGCCGTCGTGCACGCCGTCTACGGGGGTACGATCGCGTTCGCGGACGACTATGCCGACTATGGCAAAACCATCATCGTCGATCATGGCGACGGCTACTTCACGGTGAGTGCGAACCTCGCGACCATCGAAGTAAAGGTGGGAGAGGATGTAGGCTCGGGTGGTCGCCTCGCCACGTTGAGCACCAGCCCGGATCGCTCGGCTCTCTACTTCGAGATCCGTCGGGGCACGGACACCCTCGACCCGGCCGAGTGGTTCGGCATCTGAGGTCTCTGCCACCGCAGGCGGCACGAAAGAAGGCCCCCTGGCACGCCTCCGGATTCGAGCTATCAACGAATCTTAGGTGAATCTGCGAATGCGCCGGAGTGCGCGCGAGGCGAAGGAGTGGGCATGGGAGATTGGCGTAACCTGAAGTGGATGGTGGTGTGGAGTTCGATGCTGCTGGCGGGCAGCGCCGGCGCGCAAACAGGTGGCTACCCCGCCGACCCGCGTGGAGCCAGCAAGGGTGCGCCTTACCAGTATCCGCAGCAGTCGTATCCGGCGCAGAATTCGGGCTACTACGACCAGCAGCAGCCAGCGCCAGCACGACCGGTCGCGCCCCAGCAGCCACAGCAAGCACAACGACCCCAGCAGTCACAGCAGTCACAGCAGTCACAGCAGCCATCCGGCTACAGCGCTCGTCCGACCCAGTACCAACAGTCGCGACCGCGAGCCCAAACCTACGTGCTCGCTCCCCCGCTCTTGCCCTACTACGAAGGCGCCGAGCCACCGGAAGGCTATGTGCTCCAGAGCCACCGAAACCACGGCCTCATGATCGGCGGCGCACTCACCTGGACCGCGGCCTACGCGACCGGACTCCTCTACGCGGCGGGCAAAAACTTCGACAATGGCACGAACTGGCTCGCCGCCCCCTTGATTGGCCCCTGGGGAGCCATCGCCAACCGTGAGTTTCGCTGCAAAAGCAGCCAGAACGTCACGCAGAAAGAGATCGACAAGTGCGTCGACGGCGCGCTCGGCGAAGTCACCAGCATCACGTTCCTGGCCATGCTGGGCATGACGCAGACGGTCGGGGTCGTGCTCTTCTTCGTGGGCGTAGGTGACACGACCGAAGAGTGGCTCCGAGCAGATCTCGCCGACGTGAAGCTGAGCCCCGACGCCGGTCCCGTCGGCGACTCGGGCTACGGGTTCGTGCTGAACGGCGCTTTTTAGCGTTATTTTGCGCTAGCTGAGCCCTGGAGCTCGTACGCCAGCCAGCTCGCTTGCCGGTGCAGTCCCACCGCCTCCCTACAGACGAGCGGGCCGTGGAGCCCGCTCGTCCGTCCGCGCGATCTTCAGTCTATCGCGCAGTTGTCGAAAGGCGCGCAATCGACGTCGCAATCGCCGTCGGTATCGCACTGGAGGGTGCAGTCACCGCCTGGGCACGTGAAGGTGCAATCTGCACCGTCTTTGCAGCTCAGTTCGCAACCACCTCCCTCACAGCTAGCAGTGCACGTCGCATCACCCTCGCACACGACCTTGCACCCACCGGCGGCGCAGGTTGTATCGCAGCTAGCGTCCCCTTCGCAGCGCGTTGTGCAGTCGCCCGCCGCGCAGCTCGAACTACAACTCGCGTCGTCGTCGCAGCTAGTTCGGCAGTCAGCACCGCTGCAAGCGGCGACGCATGTGGCCTCGCCGTCGCAAGATGTGTTGCACTCCGATCCCGGAAGGCAAGTCGTGTCGCAACTCGCGCCGTCGGCACAATCCAGTCTACAATCCGGCGAGTCACACGTTGCGGTGCATTGTGCCGCATCCTGGCAGCTTTGTTCACAGGCCGGATCCGTGCACGACAGCGCGCAACTCATTTCGCTGGTACATGCGCCGTCGCCGGTGATTGGCGTCGCTCCGCCGGTGGTGCCGTCAGTGGTGCTTGCGGTGGCCGCCGCGCCACCAGCACTCGTCCCGGCGGCGGTCGTGCTCGTACTCGACCCCGTCCCACCAGCCCCGGCGGTCGTGCTCGACGCCGCTCCATCCGTTGACGTCACGCCGTCGGAAGTGCTCGATGCTGCGCCGCCTGCGCTTGGCCCAGCGTCGGTGGTGCTCGATGCAGCTCCATCCGTCACGGCTGCGCCGTCGGCGGTCGCACTCACCCCTCCCGCGCCGGCACTAGTGGAACCACCGTTCGTGGTTGCACTTGCGCCACCAGCACCCGAACTAGCGCCACCGCCCGCTCCAGTGGTGCTACCGACGTCGCCCGCTGTGCTAGCGACATCCGCGGCGAGTTCGGAGCTTCCGTCGGCGCCTCCACAGCCGACCAACGTGAGACAGCAGATACACCCTAACAAGGAAGTCATACCAAATGGTTTCATTAATGTTAGTCCTTTCACTCGGAATGGAACAGAAGGCGCTCCCCGAGCTTGCCAAAAACGAGATCGAGTCTTCGCGTCCCCTGCGCCGAGCGCGTCAGACAAAGCAGTAAACGGACGCATCGAACACGAGGCACACGACGCTAAGAAAGCTGACGCCTCCGGCGTGCGTCCGTTCGATCACCGTTCTGGCACACTTCGCCGGAGCGAGTACACGCCGCTATTTCTCACTGACGCGATCTGAACTTTGCACTGGGCGCCTTCGACTTCTCAACCTGAACACGTCGCAACCCCGACGAGGCTCGCATGCTTACTCGCCTAGGGGCATCCCGAAGACCTACACAACCCATCGCGCAGAGCTCTGGGTCGACGCTGGCAGCCATGTTACAGGGGGAGATCGCTCTGCGACACCGCTGTCATGTCACGACCTCTACCGCGTCCACCGACACCGAAGCACGAGGCTCGAGTCGCGATTACGCCCTCGACGTCCGAGGCCGGCCCTCAAGCGCATGGGAGAGCCGCCCGGGGTGTGAGACCTCGCGATGCCGCAAGCGCGCGGTCACTCGTTGCGATGTCGTCTTCCCCGAGCTGAGGCCCGCTCGGACTTTCACCCACGGCCATGGTCGATTTTTCGAAACTGGACCGTAGTGCTGCCCGAGAAGGGAGAAAAGGCGCTGCGGCGCCTGACGAAACCCCAACCAAGGAGACGTACCCCATGAGCACCCGCATTGCGGACACAGGTCCTCTGCCCCTTGTCGCGGCCACACACACCGCGCCCAGGGTCACCCCTGTTGCTGGTCAACCCTTTCGAGCCCTGATGCAAGCAGGGGCCCAGGCCGTGGTCGACAGCGCAGAGGCCGCGGTCCTGCGCTTGCCCGGCGGTCCGGTCTTGGCGGCAGCCTTCCGAGCCGAACCGCCAGGGCTGGGAACGAGCACGGGCGCGCTCAGTGCGACCACGGACGCTGGGCTCGCAGCGACCCCCAATGCCGCCGAAGGCCCCGTCCCCGGCGCTACCGAAGGCGAGTACCCAGGCACGCTCGGCCTCAGCCCAGACGGCGAACAAAACCTGTACTATCTGAAGCTTCAGCAACAAATCAGTGAAGAGGGCCGCACCTACACCGCCCTTTCCAACGTGCTCAAAGCACGTCACGATATGCTCAAGCAAGCCATCGACAACATTCGGTAGTCGTTTGAAGAGCCCCTCGTGGCAACCACATAGGGCAGCGCAACTAGGTAGGGCAGCATGGGTATCGACGGAATTCAAAAGCCAGGCGGCACCACACCAAACGTCGAGACGAGTGGAACGTCGGGCGCGGATGGCGACTTCAAGGCCAACCTCGAGGCATCGGCCGGCGTGGCCCCCGCGCCGGCCGCTTCGAGCAGTGCACTCCAACGCCTCGACGCTGGTCATATCAGCCTCGACGAGTACCTCGATCTCCAGGTGAACGAGGCCGTGGCGCACCTGGAAGGCAAACTGCCGCCGAACCAACTCGAGTTCGTGCGCGAATCGCTGCGCGAGCAGCTCACCGAGGACCCGGTGCTCGTCGAGCTCGTTCGTCGTACCACCCTCAGTGCTGGGTCGTCGGGCGCTGGGTCGTCGGGCGCTGGGTCTTCACGCTAAGCTCCCCATCAGGGCCTCGGTGCCGCGAAAGTCCTCGTCTTCCTCGCAGCGGCTGGCACCGCTCACCGAAATCGGCGACCCGTCACGCTACGGGCCGAGCCTGGTCCAGCTCGCGAAGCTAGCCCTCGACGGCGTACCGGTGCTCAGCACCGCCGCGTTCTCGAGTTCCGTGTTCCGCGCGCTCGTCGACAAGCAGCAGCGCTCGGAACATTCGCTCGCCGCGCTGCTGAAGCAGGCGCACAAGCGCGGTCATCGCGCGCGCTGTCACGCGGCCGCACGCTTCGTCCACACCAGCGAGCTCGACCCGGAGCTGATCGAGAGCGCGCTCTCCTTCACGCGCGCGCTGGCCGCGGGCGCGGACACCAGTCTCTGGGTTTGGACCAGCTTCGTCGCGGCGGGTGAGCTCACGCCTGACACCCGCTTCGGTCTGCCGAGCCAGCTCCACCCGGACGATCTCGCGACGAGCCTGCGCCGCGCCTTCCAGAGCGCCTACGATCCCGACCTGGTGCGAGAGGCGGCGCTCGCTGGTATCAAGGCCTACTCGGTCGCGGTGGCACTTTCGGTGCTCCCACCCAACGCTGTGCTCGGCGAGCTTTGGCTCGCGGCGGGCACCGAGGCCGACGCCACGAGTGGCGAGCGCGACCCCCAACGGCCGGCGACCGCCATGCGAGGGCGCTTGCGAGGTCACGCGATCGGCGATGGACCGGTCCAGTGGTTCTGGTTCGATGGCGATCTGCATTTCGACGGGCGGGAGTTCCCCGACGCCAAGCCCCCGCTAGCCGCCCTATCGCGCCTGCGAGCCAGCGTGCCCCCGGGCAGCTCGCTCGACTTCAGCGTGGCAGGTCAACTCGCGGTGGCGGCCCTCACCGCCGGTAATCCGCTCTCTCCTACTTCGAGTCGCCCGGCGACTTCGAGTCGCCCGGTTTCTTCGCAGCGCGCTGACCAGGCGCAGCGCCCGGTGGAGCGCGGGCGCTGGGTGCCGCTGCAAGACGACCGACGACCGCTCCCGAGTGAAGTGAGCTTGTCGCTGCTCGAGCAGGTGCTGGAAGACGGTGTGCGGCCGCAGTTCGAGCAAGCGAGCTGCCCGCTCGGACGTCGCGACAAATTGATCGAACCGGCGCACGGGCAACTCTGTCTCGACACGCACGCGCTGACGCAGGCCATCGCCAAGGGTTTTCTTCCCGAAAGTCGCTGGCTGAGCGAGCTCTTTGGGCAGCCCGCCTCCGAGAAACCCGCGCGCGACGAAGACCCGCGCTTCGTGCTGCCGCGCCTGTTCGCCGCGCTCACGGTGAGCGAAACCAAGTTACGAACCAGCTTGCGTGAATTCGAGGCCGAAGCGCACGAGCATCGGCGCTGGTTGCAAGAGCTCGACCTGTCGATCTTACCCAACGACGGCCTGCGCAACACGCTGCGCGAGACCGCGGGGTTCGTCAAGCGCACCGTGCAGCTCTACCTGCAAGCGAAATTCGGGATGGTACGAGCGTTGACGGCGCTCACGAGCTTGGCCAGGCTGAGCGACGATCGGCGCCCGCTCGAACGCGTGTTCACGGCGCTGCGCGGCCTCGGCGACGTGGCTTCGACGGTGCCCTATCTCGAAGCCGTCGAGCTCAGCCGGACCGTCGCTCGCGATCCCGACACGCAGCACGCGCTGTTGTCGGGGGTCACGGCGCTCGCGGACCTACCCCAGGGCATCGCGACGGCCGAGATCACGCGTTTCCTCGCGCGCCACGGCGACCAGCCCACGCAGGCTTGGGACCTGAGCGCTCCGCATTGGGAAGAGCGCCCCGAAACCCTGCTGCGTATCCTCGCGCTCACGACCTCAGCGGGCCCGCCGCGTTCGCAGCGGCCGGCGCCCCGCGCGAGCCAGCGACCAGAAGCGACCGCGGCGCAGATGGTCGATCGCATCGCCAGCGCCTCCGGCTGGCTCGAGAAACGCGCGATTGTGGCGTTGCTGGCGCGTGCCGCTGGGTTCATCCGCGTGCACGAACAACTCCGGGTGTGGCTCGGCCGCTGCACGGGGCTCGTGCGCAAAGTCTTGCTCGACGCTGACCGCCGCGTGCAGCGCTGGGATGCTAGCTTGCCCGCTGGAGTCGTCTGGGCCTCGGGGCTCGACGACATCGCGCTCGCACTCGCGGGAGACCCCGGTCGTCTGCAAGCAAACGCCAGCTTCCACCCCGTCCGAGCCGCAGCTTCGTCGGCGCGGGGCGGCGACCCTGCCTGGTGTGTGCCACCCGGTCTGCATAGCTTACCCACGCGTTTGGCGGGCAGCTTCACGGGCACGGGCAGTTTTACGGGCAGCGTGCTCAGGCTCGACTCGCTCGATCGGCCAGGGCGCAGCATCACCAAAGACGATGTCCTGGTGTGCACCTCGTTCGACAGCTGGACGTGCATGGCCGCCGCCCACGCCGGGGCGCTGCTCGCCGAGCTCGGTGGACCGCTGTCGCTGCCCGCGGTCGTAGCACGCGAGTTGGGCATCCCCACGGTGCTGGGTCTGGGTCCAGGGCTCTCTCTGTTCGAAAACGGCGAACGTGTTTTCGTCGACGGCGATCGCGGCATCGTGGAAAGGCAGTCGCGTGGTTGAACCGATCGTGCGTTGGGTCGAACCGGCTGGCGGCCAGCGTGGGTTGTCCGCGGTGCTGCTCGAGCTCGGAGTCTCCACGCAAGCCGTGACGCTCGGGGCCGTGTTCGTGAATCGACTACGCCAAACCGAACCCGCTCACCAGGTGTGTGCCGGCGATGTCGTCGAGGTGTTTCCCATTCACCGAGGCGCGGCGCCTTGCCACATCGTCGAACGGCGCGGAGATCTGCTGCTCGTCGACAAGCCTGCCGCCCTCGCCAGCGAACCCACCCAGCTCGGGGGCGAAGACAGCGTCGCCGAGCAGCTCAGCGGCGCCTTGGGTGAACGGGTGCACGTCCACTCGCGACTGGACGTCGGCGTGAGTGGGCTGGTGCTGGTCGCCCTCGGTGATCGCGCTCGCAGACACGTCGAACGCCTGCGCGCGGAGGGCGCGTACCACCGGCGCTACCTCGCGCTGGCGAGCGGCGCGCCCGCGCTCGATCACGGGACCTGGCGGGGCAAGCTCGGAAAGGGCCGCGACGAACGACAGGCAGAGACCCGCTACCGGGTCGTCGAGCGCGTCGCGCACGCCGGAACACCGAGCAACCTCGCACTGCTGGCGCTGGCCCCCATCACGGGCAGAACACATCAGCTGCGCATCCAAACGGCCGCAGCGGGTGCGCCAATCCTGGGCGACCGACGTTACCGAGGCGTGCACCGGGTGGTGGCCGGCAACGGGAGCGTGGTGGGGATCACCCGGGTCATGCTCCACGCAGCGCGCGTCGAGCTCACCGATGTGGACGGACGCGCGTGGCGCGTCGTGTTACCACCCCCCCATGAAGTCACGGACTTGTGGACCATGGTCGGCGGCTCGAGCGAGGCGCTCTCAGCCGCCTGTTCCGGGGACCTTCTCTTGGACTGAAGCCTCGGCTAGCGTGACCCCTTCGATGCTGCGATGTCTGGCGCCGCTGTGCCTGCTCTCCCTGCTCTCCCTTCCAACCGCTTGCGCGGGACCCGGGACCACCACGCCCGAGAACCCCGGCGTGTCGTTCCCCGTCAGCGTCGCCGAAGGTAAGGGCGACCCCGAGTCCGCCCCCGCGCCTGACCCAAACGCAGCGGACCCAAAAGCCACCGCAGCGAGTCCGCCGGCGAAGCCCGTTCCTCCACCGCCTCCGCCCGATCCTGCCGCCGAGCAGCGCCGGAAGTACGGCTCCCTACCTGATCCCACACCGCTGTCGCTCCGGTCGCAGTGGGAGCTCGAATTGGAGTACGAGCAGGGGAAGCTCGCGCTCGTCGAGGCGACGAAGCGTGAGTTCGATGCACCCAGAATTACGCCCCGTCAGATGGGGCGTTTCGCGGTGGAGCTGTGGATCGGCAATGAGCTCATCGATCGCGTGCGCTTCGATATTCCTTTGGTGACCCCACCGGCTGAGAAGCAAGCAACTCAGGCGTTGCATGCCCCCGTAGCGCTCGACCGAGGCGTCCGCACCCGCCAAACCGTACTCGTGCCTGATAGCCCGCGAGCGACCCGAGCCCTGCTGATCGATCGCGCTTCCGGCAGCGAAACGCCGTTGCCGTGGCCACCCGATCGGCCTCTCGGCCCAGGTTCCGAGGCAGCGGCAGCAAAAACGTCCCGCTGAGGCGGCAGACGTGTTCTTGGCCGCCTGGCGCAGAGCTCGGGAAACGTGGGTGACTGTCCGGTCCCTTGGCGACAAGACCCGATTGGCCCGGTGAACCGTAGCAGTAGGGTGGCGTCAACCAACGAGTTTATGCGACGCTAACCCCTCTCATGAAGTGCGAAGCCTGTGATCACGAAAACATGGACGGCGCGCGTTTTTGCGCGGGATGCGGCGCGTTGCTCCCGACCGAGCACACGGGCGAAGATCCGATGGTGGGTCAGCTCATCGGCGGACGCTACCGGGTGACGGGAGTGCTCGGCGAAGGCGGGATGGGCATCGTCTACATCGGCGAACAACAGATGGGATCGACGGTGCGCAAGGTCGCGATCAAGACCTTGCACCAACACCTCTCCAAAGATGCCTCGGTCCTGGCGCGCTTTCATCGAGAGTGCGGCACGGTGGCCCAGCTGGAGCACCCGAACACCATCAAGTTCTACGATTTCGGGGCTACCGAGGACGGCACCCTGTACATCGCGATGGAGTTCGTCGAGGGCAAACCCCTCAGCACCATCATCGAGACCAGCGGCGCGCTGCCGCCCGATCGCGTGGTTCACATCATGCGCCAGGTCGCAGGCGCCTTGGACGAGGCCCACGAGCAGAAGATCATTCACCGCGACCTGAAGCCCGAAAACATCATCCTCGGCAAGCGCGCGGGCGAAAGCGACTTCGTGAAAGTGCTCGATTTCGGCATCGCGGCCCGCACCGAATCCGCCGACCGAGCCAAAGAGCAAAAGCTGACGCAACAGGGCATGGTGCTCGGCACACCCCCGTACATGAGCCCGGAGCAGTTCACCGGCAAAGCGCTGGACAAGCGCAGCGATATCTACTCGCTCGGCGTGATGGCGTACGAGATGCTCACCGGACAGCTGCCGTTCGAGGCGGACACGCCATGGCAGTGGGCCACCGAGCACATGACCGCCCAACCGCGCCCGTTCGAAGCCGTGGCCACGGGGGGCAGCATCCCCAGCGCCATGCGGGCAGCCATCATGAAGGCGCTGGCCAAGGATCCCGAGCAGCGCCAAGCGACCGCGCGTCAGTTTTTCGAAGAGCTGACAGAAGGCGGGCGGGTGACCGTCGACTCCGGCCCGGGCACTAGCCCTGGCAGCAGTGCGACTGCGGCCATGGCTGCCGCGCCCGATTTCTCGGCGCAGAACTATGCGCCACAGAACTATGCGCCACCGCCCGGGATGACCCCTCCGGGTCACGTGGTAGCCGCGGCGCCCCCCGTCCACCATCAGCAAGGCGGCGGCGGCGGCGGGAAAGGGCTCGTGATTGCTCTCGGCGCGGTTGGGGCGGTTCTGCTGGTGGCGATCGCGGTGGTTGCACTCAAAACCATGTCTCCCGACGAAGACGTGCCTCCCATCGAGCCCCTCGCGGGGCCGACGGGCAGCGCTCAAGCTCCCAGCACGGAGATCAAGTCCGAGGCCGACACCAACCCCCCGCCCACCGTCGACACGAGCGAGCCTGCCGCCGAGACCGCGACGACCGCAGCCACGCCCACAAAGCCGTCGACCACGAACACCTCGAAACCTGCCGACACCTCGAAGGCGACCTCGTCCACCGCAACCAGTAGCCCCGGCTCCAACACGAGCACGACCGGCTCAGCGCCGCCCGCGAGCGGCGGAGGCGGAGGCTCGTGTGACGCCTGCCTGGCTGCCGCACGCTCGGGGAACTTCGGCGGCGCAGCCAGCGCGTTCCGCAGCTGTGCGGATCAAAAAGGAAAACAGGACTGCAGGCTGATCGTGATGGGACGCGCCACCAAGGCCGCCGAAGCCGCGGCGAGCAGCGGCAACTGCAGTCAGGCCCAGGCCATTGCGGCTGCCGCGGCCCAGATGGGGGCCTCCAGCGGGCGTCTCTCCAAAGCTGTCGCGAAATGCAAGTAATTCCGACGGGCTAAATAAATCAGCCCGAAGGCCGTTTGTAGAGCGAATCGGCCCAAGTGTATACTTTTTGCAACACTTACGGCTTGACGATTGCCAAAAGCTATTCATAAACTCGGCGCATCGTTTAAAGAAGAAGCTGAGCAGCGAGTGGGGGGCCTGTTTGGCCACATGACAAAGAGAAGTAAGGTAGCCAGCGAATGACGACCAGGATGACCTGGCCCGAACTCTGCCACTCGGAGCAGTTCAAGGGCCTGTGGGTTGCGTTAGACAACTGTCGTTACGATCAGACGACGCGCCAACCCATCGAAGGTGATGTAGTAGACGCAGACAGCGAGCTCTCGGAGCTCTGCGCCCGTATGCGGGAAAAGGGTCGGGGTTCCTGCGCAATTCTCTTCTGTGACGATGAGGTGCTCGTCGAGTCCAGTCGCACCCGTTCTTCCGCGGTCGCCGAGCGAAGAGGCCTCTCAGGCTAGGTCGAAGCGCCCACTCAGGGCGCGCGTTGCCGGGGCAAGGCGCCGCATTCAATCCGGTTCGTGTGGGGGGAACAACGACATCGGATCACCGAACGATGGGCTTCACGACAGCCTTCCCGTTCTTGATCACGATGTCGAAGTCGATACGCCGGTCTTTGTGCTGCGCTTGGAGCTTGGACTCGGCCGCGCGCAAAGACTTGGCCAGGCCATCGACGCTGACCTTTCCGGCCTCTTTGATGCGCTGCTTGGTGGCGACCAATTCGCGGTGCAGCTCGAGGATCCGCTGATCTGTCAGGCTCTGTGTGGGCGCAGCAGGTCTGGGCTGGGTCGGTGCGACCGCAGCCGGAGTTGGAGGTGGCGCGGCTGCAGCTGACGGGGCTGCCGCTTGAGTGCGCGCCGCAGCGGCGGGCCGCCCGACGGCGCTCGGATTTCGTGCCGCGACCGGCTGGGGCGCTGGCGCGGGGCGAGGATCTGGCTGGGCGGTCGGGGCGCTGGCCGCCGCGGGCGCCGCTTCGGCGGCGGTCCGCCGCAGTTTGCCCTGGCGGACTGGGGTAGGCCCAACCAGCGACGCCACGTTGCCCCGCCCAGTTCCAGGCCGGCTCCCGAGCGCCGCGAGCAAGTTGCCCCGCGGCTCGGCCCGCGAGGCTGACGCGACAGGCGACGGCGGCGGATGTGTGCTGGGGATGCCGTCCAATTCGAGGTCGAGGGCTTCGACCGAGCGTTGGCGCTGATGTGGCGGGGGCGGTGTCGGCTTGGCGCTCCCGTCCAGGTGGCCTGAAGCCTCGGCCACGGCTCGGGCGAACTCTTGCTCGGCGTCTACGTCGCGAGCGAGCATGTCAGCCAAGTCGTCCGCCGTGCTGCGCGCTTCGGCGTGTGCCCGGCGCTCGGCTTCTTTCTGGGCGACGATGTCGGAGACTGTGGTCGTGGCGCGCTCGGCGCGCAGCACGTGCCGCCGGTAAGTGCCGCGATCGATTTCGCGGCAGATGCGCTGCCAGTACATCTGCAGCGTGTTGTAACGCTGGATGATGGTCTGCAGCTTGAAGCGCCTGGCGGTGTTGCGAATCTTCTCACGCCGGAGCTGCCAAATACGTCGATCGACGTCCTTGCGGGGCACCTGCGGTTCGAGCCGTTCGATACCGAGGAAGTACTGCTCGTAGAGGGCCCGCAAGCGCTCGACACGCGTCTCGAGTTCCGCAAGTGCATTGTCGAGTTCGGCGCTGTCCAAAGCTTCAGCCTCCTAACGGTACGACCTTTAGGTTGTCAAAGCACACTCGAGCAAGCCAGGCGTTGAAGGCGAAGTGGTCATGCCCCGGACCGACGAGGGGCTGCTGGTCCTGCAATTGGAGGATTTTTTCGGCATCGACCCACCAGGTCAAGGTCTTGCCGTCTTTTCGTTCGATCGCGAACCTGTAGCGTCGTTCCGGCACCACAGGCCGGCTACGCGGGGTGGCGCCATCCAGCGCGAGTTCCACGCGATCTTTGCCATGTTCGTCGCGCCGCGCCAACACGTGCAGCGTGTTCTTCCAACCGCCATAAATCAAGACGTAGCCCGAGGCGTCCGTGTAGGAGGTGGTCGTCGCGAAGCTCTTGCCATCACCGAACGACTCTACCTTGATGTCACCGTCCTCAGAATAGCTAACTGCGTCGAACTCGATGCGCGCGTTCGTGGGCAGACGCCGCATGAGCCAGACCGGCCGGTTCTTTGCACCTGTCGCGCAGAGGCGCCCAGCGTCGAGCATCCACGCGCTGGTAGTCGGCAGGTAGTTCACACCCAGGTCGTTGCGCTCGAAGTCGTCCGAGAACTGCTGCTGCAAAAGCTCAGGCACGGCTCGCGAGTTCACGGGCGCTGTGTCTGCTCGAAGCGTGCCCGTTCGAGCCGCGCTCGCTGCCGGCACGACGACGCGTGGGACGCTGCGATACGAGCGCATCGGCGTCCATTCGATCGCCGCTGAAGGCGCAGCTCTGGGACCAGCGGGACGCTCTTCCGGTACGCAACCGAGCACGTAGATCGCGCTCGCCGCGAATGCCAAGCGCGCGCAAGCACGCCCTCGAGCGGAGCGCGCAAGCACCTTCACACAATCCACGCCGGTCATGCTAGCACAGGGCCAGAGGCGGCCGACTTGTATCCGATTCTCTTCACGCTCCCGCTTCCGACTCTGGAGTTTCCGCTATTACCAGCCCTGCTCGCGCTCGCGTGCGTGGGGCTCGGCGTGGCCGCCTACGCCGAATGGCACGCGGTTCGCGCCATGACCGTGTTCGGCGCCGCGCTCGCGGGCACCGCAGGTTATGCGAGTTTCTCTCTCGCGGGGCAGCGCGTTACGCTCAGCAGCGTGCAGGTCCCGGCCTGGGGCAGCCTGCTCGCGCTGTGGCTCGTGCTTGCGTGGCACTTGTGCCGAAGGGGCGCCGAACGCGCGGGGCTCGATCGGCGCTGGGCAGGCGACTGCTTCGTGGTCGCGACGCTGACTGCCCTGATCAGCTCGCGGGTGGCGTACGTCGTCGCTAGCGCGCAGGCAGCTCCCGAGCTGGACTTGTTCGCGCTCGGTCAAGGCGGACTCTCGGGCATGGCCGCGCTCTTCGGCGCGCTCGCCAGCGCTGCTTGGTTCGCCCGGCAGCAACGGGTCTCGTTCTGGCTGTGGCTCGATGCCAGCGCCGCGAGCCTCGCGCTCGGGGTGCTCTTGATTCGCATCGGGTGTTACCTCGAGGGCTGCGACTTTGGCGTCCTCCAGCACGGCGCAGCCCCGGCCTGGCTGCAGTCGCTGGGACGCTTCCCGCGCTGGGGCGACCCGGACGCGGCGCCCGTGTTCGGATCAGCAGCCTGGGCGACGCAAGTGAAACAAGGGCTGCTCGCGCCCGAGCAAACGCTCTCGTTGCCGGTCGCGCCGGTGCAGCTCTACGAGGCTCTCGCGGGGCTCTCGTTGCTCGCGCTCGTGCGCTACCTGGAGCCCCGCCGTCGCTTTCACGGACAGGTCGGGCTCACGCTGGTGTTCGGCTACGCCGTCGCGCGCTTCGTGCTCGAAGCCTGGCGCGGCGATCTCGATCGCGGACTCTTCGGTCCCCACCTCGAGCCCCGCATCTATCTCCCGCTCGGGCTCTTGCTGTTCAGCACCGCGTTCGCCTACGGGCCTGGCATGTCGTTTCGGCGCACCGCCGTGCGCGTGGCCACGATCGCGCTCGCTGCCGTCCCCGCAGCACTCGCCGCGCTGCTCGCCCGCGGCTCGACGGTACCCGTGCAGCTCTCGCTCGCTCAATGGCTGTGTCTACCGCTGGCGTTCGCCGCGGCGCACGCGTGGGTGCGACGAACGTCCGGAGTCAACGCTTCCGCAGCACCAGCATGAACAAAACCGGAGCCCCGAGCGTGGCCGTCAGCACGCCCACGGGCAGCTCGCGCTCGGACCACACCACGCGCGCGAGCGTGTCGCACGCGACGAGAAATCCGGCGCCTACCACGCCACTCAGCGGCAGCAGCGTGCGAAGCTGAGGCCCGGTCGTCAAGCGCACGATGTGCGGAACGATCAGCCCCACGAAAGCGATCGGACCACACCACGCCACGCAACCAGCGACCCCGAGCGCGCCACCCAACAGGACGACCAAGCGCACTCGGCGCACGTGAACGCCCTGGGCGTGCGCCAGGTCTTCACCGAGCGAGAGCACCTGCAAGGGGCGAGACTGACTGAGCACGAGCAACGTCGACACTAGGACGAGCGGCGCGAGAAATCGCACACCGCCGTAGCCGAGCTGCGGTAGTTGTCCGAGCGCCCACTGCGTCGCGGCGAACAGCGCCCGCATGTCGGCCACCGATTGCACTCCCTGCGAGAGCGCCGAGCTGGCCAGCGTGATGGCGATGCCCGCCAAGAGCACGTCGCCGATGCGCGCGTACCCGCGCATCGCAACCACTGCCACCGCGAGGCTCGCCAGCACGGCGCCGAGGAAGGCGAACACGGTGGCGAGCGGCAGAAAACTCGTCCCCACGGCCCCGCCGAACACGAGCGCCAAGAGCGCCCCCAGCGTCGCGCCAGCCGTCGTCCCCACCGTACTCGGCGTTGCCAGGTCGTTCTGAAACAGCGCCTGAAACGCCGCGCCCACCAGCCCCAACGTGCTTCCGACCAGGACACCGGCGAGCACCCGCGGCACTCGCAGCTGCCACAGCACGAACTCGCCCTGCGCCCCCGAAAAGCCTGGACCGATGAAGACAGCGGCCAGCGCAACTGCCAGCACCACCAGCAGCGTCAAGAGGATCCTCATGTCGGCGGCTCCGCTCGCGGCTCCGACTTCGGCAGGAACCAGCGTTGGGGACCCGCGGCGGAAGGCCGCTCGAGCGCTTCGAACGCGACGCCGTAGAGCTGCGTCAGCTTCTCACCCAGCTTCTGATCCGTGTACGACACGTCGAACATGAGTTCACCCGCGCGCACTCCGAGCAGGCGAATTTTTTCCGGATCCGGCAGCAAGCTGAGCAGGTTGATGTCGTGGGTCACGCACAAGATCCCGAGGCCGCGACGCCACTCGGCTCCCAACAGACGATACACCTCGAGTTGATGAGCGGGGTCGAGGTGGTTCGCTGGTTCGTCGAGCAAGAGC
>Ga0315910_10001191_pt1 | contig 24306 bp, 42 predicted proteins | sample EdamamesoilMG_FD_204470 | JGI IMG/M metagenome (GOLD analysis project Ga0315910, IMG submission 204470) | Garden soil microbial communities collected in Santa Monica, California, United States - Edamame soil | ecosystem: Environmental > Terrestrial > Soil > Garden | place: USA: California... | reverse complement strand
ATGTTGGTCTGGGCGTTCGTGGCCGCGTTCTCCGAGAGGGCCATCTTCATGTTGCCGGCGGCGTTGCCGCGGCCGCTCCGCGCCAGGCTGAGCGCGTCGCCCAGGTTCTGCTCCTGGCCCATGCGGAGCTGCTGCTGCGCCATGCTCGGGCCCGGGCCCTGGGCGGCGTCGTTCGGGTCGACGAAGAGCTGCCAGGGGAAGATCGGTTCGAGCGCGACCTGCTCTTCGATGTCGTCGGCGTAGACGTAGACGAAGCCGTCGCCGAGCACGAGCGAGTGCAGCAGGACGAGCGCGCCGAGCTCCCACACGTTGCCGTGCTGGCCCTGCCGGAGGTGCATCTGAGCTTCCGCGAACCGGTCGAGGTGATAGGCGCGGCGGCGCTGCTGCCAGGAGGCCGAGCTCGTGACGAACTGCACCTTGGGGCGGTTCTTGCCGGCGAGCTTGGCTTGCACGGTGTGGCAGAGGGAACGAGGGATGTTCCAGCGCAGCCGCTTGTAGTCGTCGTGCTCGTAGCTCGACCGCCGCAGGTACGCGCTCGGTTCGAGCCCGGGCAGGCGCCAGCCCTCGTAGAGCGAGAGATCGTCCTGGCAGCGGGTGAGGCGCCCGGTGTCGTTACTGCGGATCCAATCGACGATGCGCGCGACCTCGCGTCCGGCTTCGTCCTTGTCCGCGAGCTCGTTCCAGCGCTTGCACGCGCCGGACTTCTCTTCGGCCATTGATAGTCTCTGACGGCGCGTTTTGGCTTTGTCGATAAGCGCCGTCTATCACGGTGCAACATCGCGCTCAGTCTCGCGCGACCCGAAACGAAGCAAAACGACCCGCTTCGACACGAAACGAATCGAAATGAACGTGAACTTTCCCCCGCCCGACTACGAACCGCCGAGCATCTCGAGCAAAGCCCCGCCGCCCCCGAGCTCGCGCCCGAGCCTGCCCGTGCGCGCTGCGAAGGGTGCCGCCAAGCAGACGCCGGGAGCGATCATTGGCGGCATCATCGTCGCCGTCCTGCAGTACCTGCTGTCGAACCCGCCCTGGTGACGCGCCGCTGCCGTTAGCTCGTCCCGGGGCCGTGCTGCCAACGGCTTTTACACTTCGTGGCTGGTTGCCGACGGCGGGACGCTGATACCCGCTCCTGCCCCGGGGACTCGCGGCTCAAGTATGGCTTTGTCATGCCGAACGCGCACGCGCGCGTGAGTACCCGGGGTCGAGGTGACCTCAGGTTGCAACGCAAATCGTAGAGCTCGACCCCGGGCTCGAAGAGCGTAGCACTCACGCCGCCTTGCCGAGCTTCTTCGCCCGCTTTTGAGCCGCCAGGCGCTCCTTCTTGCGCTGCTCGGCCTGCCACTCGCTACTGCCAGGCTTGGGCGGCTCGTGCTCGGGGCGGTAGGGCAGGTGGTGCTGGCGGTAGCCGTACAGCGCCGCGTCCGAGCAGTGGTCGGGGTACTGCTCGTGGTGGTCGTCGCGTTCGTCGTTGTAGGGAAGCGCGCTCCACTCGGCGATGAGCGGCGCGCACTCGAAGGGGTCGACGTGCGCGGTGCCGTCGAGGAGCGAGCCGCGCAGGCGCTCGATGCCCAGAATCTTCCCCTGCTTTTCGGCGGCCTGGAACGGTAGGCCGTACGTTGCCTTGAGCTCTTCGGCGATTGTCTTCGCGCCACTTCCGCCCGAGTCGATCACGAGCTCGACCGAGTCGCCCGCGAGCAAGAGCGGCTGCCGGCGGCGCTCGACCTCCATGGCGATGCGGCCGGGCAAGAGATGCGGCGCCTTCCACACGCTGCGGAACCACACGTCGGGGTGGTTGCGGTGCGAGGTACTGACGACGATGGCCGTGTCGTGGTGCCAGCCGATGTCGACGCTGATGATGGTGCGGTTGCGGCCCCGGTTCGTGGGCAGGTCGGCGCCGTTGAAGGCGTTCCGGTTACCGACGAAGGGGTAGATGATGGCGTCGAAGTCGATGACCCACTGGCCCAAATACTCGCGCCGGAACGTGGGGTTATCCTCGGTCCAGCCCTTCTCGGCGAGCTTCTTCTTGAGGTACTCGCGGCCGCGCACGAAGGGGTTATCGAGACACGTCGCCTCGAACATCGGCCAGGCCGGGACGGGTCCGTTTTCGCCGATGCCCGTGCAGCGCTCGTAGAAGAAGCCCTTGGGGATGACGCCCGGGGTGCCCGAGAGCGCGAGCTCGCCGTCGAGATCCATCAGCGCCGGGTCGATGACGTCGTCGATCAGGTACTCGAGCAGGTCGCTCGCGAAGGTCCCGGCCTCGTCGATGGCGACTCTCCGGTAGCGGGCGCCGCGGATCTTCTCCGCCTCGCGCAGCGTGCTGCAGCCGGTCGCCCAAATCTGGTAGCCGTTCGGGAAGGTGGCCGTGAGCTTGCTCTCGTCGAGCTTCAGGCCGAGCTTGTACTTGGCGTCGAAGCGGATGAGGGTCCGCCAGAGGATGCGGTAAGCGTGGCCCTGCGTCTGTGCGATGAAGACGCTTTGCTCGTTCGGGTAGAGCTGCCAGCCGTCGCAGAGCCAGGCCGCGAGCGCGGTCGATTTGCCCGTGCGCCGGCCCCATTTGAGAATGAACTTTTTGTGTGCGCGCGCGAACACGGGCGTCTGGCCGCGGTGCAGGTCACGGCGCCAGGGCGAGCGGCGGGGGCTATTGGGGGCGAGGTGCGTCGCGACCGCGAGGGCGCGGGCCTCGGAGAACTGGCGGGCGATCCGTCAGTCTGACGCGGCAGCGGGCCCGAGCGCCAGCGTCAGCGCCCGCAGGCTCGCGTACCGAGTGCCAACGCGGGACGGTACGAGCGCGTCCTCGGGCACGTGGCGCTCGCCCAGGAGCTCCGCCCGCAGCGCGTCGAGCTCGTCGCGCACGCGGGCGCGCTCGGCGGGGCCGCCGCGTTCGAAGCGGGCGCGGTTGCGGGCGACGGCCTGCCGCCAGCGGGGGTGATGGGAGAGGTCCATCAGCGGCGCGCAAGCCCCCAGGCGCTCAGGCTCACTTGGCTCTCGGGCGTGCGCACGATGGCGCAATCGATGTACGCGTCGAGCACGTGCGCGATCCGGTAGCGGATGCTGGCCGAGTAGTCCTCGGGCCTGCCCCGCAGCACGATGGTGTGGACGCGGTCGTAGCCGCCCAGGCGGTCGATCTCTTCCGGGGTCACGGTCGTGAAGATCTCGATGCGGCCTTGGTAGTGGTTCGTGCGCTCGACGGCTTCGACCTTGATGACCGGGCCGAGCGCGTTTGCGGCCAGCTGCTGCTCTGTGAGCCACTCGCCCTGGTACTCGCACCGGTACGTGTAGTCGCCCGAGGCGCAGGGCGCGGCCCGCCCGAGCACGGTGAAGGGCTTCAGGTCCGCGAGCTTGGCCGCAGCCCACGGTGCGCGCTCGGGGTGCGCGGCCAGGTACGCCTTGATGTCGCAGTTCGGGTGCGTGCCATCGCAGGGGGTCGAATTGCACGCGGGGCACGTACGGATGAGAGGTTGCGGCTTCGCGTCCGCGAGCGTGCCCAGGTAGCGGCCGCTATCGACGTCCGCGAAGGTCGTGATGTCGTCCGCGCCTTCGCGCGCGAGGCAGCCGTCCTCGACCTGCTCGTGCATGCGCGCGAGCCCGGCCGCGAACGCGAGCGATAGATCGCGCATGGCGGGCCAGAATGACTTGACGGTCTCTTCGTCCAGGTCGTCCCAGAGCCCGACCGTGGGGCGCCACTCGTAACCCGTGCGCAACGCGACGAGCCGTTCCGCGGCCATGAGCGCTTCGATGGCGAGCGGCGACAGGTTCGCGTGCGCCTTCTCGGCGTAGACGCCCACCGCCGGCTTCTCGTTGTCGACCCAGTGCCAGAAGGCTTCGAGTGATTTCATGGCGTCTCCGCATTCTGGCGCAGACCGATGAGCCGCACCACGAGGTGTTTCGTGTCGTTCTCGCTCGGCTCGGGTGCGCCTTCGTAGGCCGAGAGGAAGCCGTTTAGGCGGTCGACGGCCTCGTCCGGGCCGCGCTCGAGGTCTTGGCCGCGCCGAGCCAATCGATTGGCGCGCTGGCACGCCGCGTGCTCGTTTTGCACCAGGTCGACACCGGTCCGGGCGCGGTGCAGTATCCGCAGCTCGCGCCGCGCTTCGAGCAGGTCGAGGTTTCGCTGCGCGAGCGCTTCGTTGAGCTGGCCGAGCTCCTGGCGCAGCCGCTGGAGCGTCTCCCTCACCGACAGCGGCAGGTCGTCCTCGTCGATGCGGCCCGAGACGGAGAGCCCCGCCTCACCCAAAAACCGCCCCGTTTGCAGCTCCCGGATGTAGCGACGGCGCCTCTTCTCGTGGCTCACTTGCCCTCCCGGCGCGCGAGTTCGGCGCAGTACAGCGCGCGCTCCTCCTCCAATCCTGAGTCCTCTTCGGGTCCTCCTCTCGGCCATGAGTCGAACCACGCTGCAACCAATTCGAGCACGCGCTGCTCGGCGGCGGTCACGAGCGTGTGGCGCTCGCCGGGGGGCATGTACACGATGTGTCCGCCCGTCCTCGGGGTGACCCCAGTGATCGTCGTCTCGCCAGAGGCTTCTATGGTGGTGGTAACCGGCGCCGCGGGCTGCCCGGCGAGGTGGGCGCGGATGCCGTCGGCCAGGACGGTCCAAGCATCCTGGTTGATAGCCCCCAGCGCATCCTCCAGCAGCGCGTTCGCGTCGGCGAGTGTCTCCGCGTCGACGTGCCCATCGTCCTGCATGAGCGCCTCCAGCTCCTCGACGCGAGACTCCCAAGCGTCACGTGATGCCCGCAACCGCTCGTTCTCCGCGCGCAGGGCGGCGGCCTCGGATTCGGCGCGTTCGTATGACGTGTGCGCCGCTGCCACCTCGAGACTGAGGCTCGCGATTTCATTCAGCGCCGCGTTGCGTTCGTCGAGGTAGAGCTTGGCCTGCCCCACGATGGCCAGCGCGTCCTCGGCCCGCACCCAGTCGCCATCGGGGCCCTCGGTGAGGTAGCCCGCGGTCTCCATGTCCGCGAGCAGGGCGACGAAGCGCTTCATGACGGCTCCACCGGGCTGACGTGCTCGACCGGCGCGTTCGGTAGCAGGCCACCGGGGAAGAACTCATGGCTCGCCGCGATGAGTTCCGCGTTCGTGTCGCGTAGGAAGAAGCAGAAGTGCGGCCGCTCGCGCGTGCCCTGTAGACAGACGCGCTCGCCACGCTCGAGCCGAGCGATGCACGAAGCGGGCATCGCCAGCGCAATCGCGTGCAGTCGCTGGCCGTTTCCGAGCGTGTGCCCGTCGAGGGTCACCGTCTCACCGCGAGTGAGCCGGTCGAACAGCGCACCCCGGACGAAGCCGACCCACTGCGAGCCGTTCTCGGTGTTGCCGCGGATCATGTCGGCTCCTTCGGCTTCGGCCACTCGCTCTCGAATAGCTCGACCAGGCCGTACTCGCCGACGCCGGCAGCCTTCTCGGTCGCGTACTGCATCGACCACTTCTGGCCGAAGTGCGACAGCACGCGCTGGCGGGACGACAGCCACGTGCCGGCAACGCGCAGGAATCGCTCCGCGAGCGGTTCGCTCGTCTCGGGGTGCACGTGGCCGTGGCCGAACGTGAAGATCCAGTCGCGTTCTTCGTGCGGGTCGCCGGTGTAGCGGACGACGAATGTCATGCAGCCTCTCTCGGTTCGGGGGGAGGCACGAGGTCGAGCCAGTCGCTGCAGAAGTCCCGGAGCCTTCGGACGTCTTCTTCCGTGAGCTCCATCTGGCCTCGCCAGTAATTGCCGCGAGCGTCTGCGACCTGGTGCCAGCTCACGAGTACCACGCGCTCGCCGTCCGTGTCACGGGTCGCGCTGAGCACGAGCGTGCTCGTTTCGCTCAGGAACGCGGGCGGCACCCCGCGCGCTTTACTCGGCGGCGGGCGTTGCATCACGAGCGGAGTTCACGGCACAGGCTGTCCACAGGGCTATCCGGTGCGCGGATCGCCGACGCACGCGCGCCCCGCCGGCATCCACACGATCGCGTACGGGCCGATGCGGATCACCCCGCGCATCAGCCCGTGGCGCATCGAGAAGCGAAACGGGTTGTTCCGGCTGCGCGTGTCGATGATGCGCACGCCGGGCCCGTCCGAGCCGAGGCGAATCCAGCGCTGGCCGGTGCCGACGAGGCTGCACATGCTGAGCGTGAAGAGCCTCACCGAAGAATCACCCAGGCAATGCTCAGCACGACCACGAGCACCATCGCCACGATCGCGGCGCCCGAGGGCTCGTGCGCGTAGAGGTCGTGGTCGTCGTCGTTCACGATCTGCTCCTCACTTCCGCGAGCTTCGCCAGCACGGCGCGGTTCAGCTCGCGAAGCGCTTGGGTGATCACCGTCTCGTTCAGGCGGTAGTTCGCGCGCGGGTCGAGAATCACGAGCAGGTGCAGGTCGCCCACGAAATCCACGCGCAGGTCTTGCCGACCACGATCGTCGCCAGGGGTCGGCTCCTGCCAGACGTCGTCGAGGAGCCGGGCCAGGACCGGGAACTCCTCGTGGCACACCTTCCTGACGTGCCCGCCGAAGCTCACGCCCCGCCCCACTGCATCTGCCCGCCGTCGCCCAGGTGCGCGCCGTGGTGGCCCGCCTCGCGCTCGCAGCGGCTACCGGTGCGCGAACTCCTGCAGCGCCGGTCGAGCAGGTCACCGATCGTGAGCCCGTCCTTCCACGGCACGGGCCCGAGCGCCGCCCGCACCACCGCCCGATGATAGCTCCGGTCATTCCAGCGCCGGTCGAACTGATCGACCGGGTCGCTGGCGAGGAGGTCGGGCGGGATGGTCACGCTCAGTCGTGCAGCGCGCCGGCGAACGCCCCGATGAAGTCGACCTCGTCGAGCTCCTTGACGTCCACGATGTCGTGCTTGGCCTTGAGGTCGTCGTCGAGTTCCTTCGTGAACGCGCGAACGCCGTCGTCCTTGCCGACCAGCAAAAACGAGATGGCGAACTCGTGCTCATCCTTGATCTCGGCCGCGATCGAGCGGATGACCTCCTTGACGGCGTCCTTGTCGCTCGGCGCGCCGTCCGTCGCCACGAACACGACCGACTGCTTGTAGCCGCCCGCCTTGTGCAGGTCGTATGCCTTCTGGATCGCCTTGTCGGTGACCGTGGCGCTCTCGTTCGCCTTTAGCCCCGCGAGCACTTCCTTGGCGTTCTGGGGCGTGAGCTTGGGTTTCGGCGTGACCGCGTGCCCGAACGTGACGAGGTCGATGCCGTCCTCGTCGTATTTGCCCGCCTCGTCCACGAAGGTCGCGAGCTTTTCCTTCAGGTAGTCGATGCGGCTCGCGCCGCTCGGGGTGTCGGCAGCGCTCATCGAGCCCGACACGTCGAAGAGGAAGATGAAGTTGTCGCCCTTATTTAGTTCGAGTTGGCTCATTTGATTCCTTTCACGAGCCCGCGGAGGTCCGCGAGCGAAAACTCCCCCTTGAAGTGGCGCTTGGCGTAGTAGAGGCCGACCGCCAGCAGCCCGAACACGACCGCGCGCGGCCCGCTGCCGACGACGAGCTCGGTCAGGGCCACGCCGACCGCGAGCTCGAATGCGCCGACCTTGCGATTGAGCACGGCTGCCGTCAATCCGTCTCCTCCGGCGTGAGGGTCACGGTCTGCCGCGCCCGCGTGATGCGGATCGTCTCGCCGTCGACCGTGACGAACCACTGCTGCTTGACGCCCTCGGGCGGGGTGATGTGGCGCTGGGCCACGAGCAGCGGCAGCGCGTCCGCGAGCGCGATGGTGAAGACCTTGTCCTCGGTCTGGTTGACCCGGTCGGGCTTGGCTCGGACGGCGGCCATCAGCCTTCGTCGCCCGTCTCGAGCGGCTCGGGCGGGGCCTCGGAGTCTCCGTCCTCGTCCTCGTCGTCCTCGCTCGCGTCGCCCTCGTCTTCGAGCGCGCCGAGCCGGTCGCTCAGATCGTTGATCGCTTCCTGCTGGTCGGCGACCTGCTTCTCGAGCTGCTCGACGCGTTCCTTGAGTTCCTTGGCCATGACCTATTCCTCGCTTTCGTTCTTCGTCTCTACGGCCTCGTCCTCGTGTTTCATCGCGGCTTCGGCCAGGCCCGTCCGGCGCGCGAGCTCGAGCAGGCGGGCGGGGCGGGCGAAGAACCACTCCTCCATCACGCTCCAGCGCTCTTCGTCGAGCCGGCCTCCGTCTCCGCCCGCTTCGAGCTGCTCTTCGGCCTCGCGTGCCGCGGCGAGCTCGCGGTCGATGTCCTCGATGGGATCGGCCGGCTCGTGCGCGCCTTTGCCGAAAGCCTTGGGGAATCGGCGCTCGAGCAGCCAGGTGAGGGCCCGGTTGTCCGCCTGAGTGAGCTCGACCACGCGCCGGTAGCTGTAGCCGTCCTCGTCCTGCACGCGTTCGGAGCGCGCCTCGACCTGCCCGAGCTGCTTGAGCCACTTCCGCAGCAGCTCGACCTCGGTCTCGTACAGCTCCCGCGCGAACCCCGCGTAGGGCTCGGGCGCGTTCGGCACGAGGCCGCGACGCACCCAGCCGTACAGGGTGTCGTAACTGAACCCACACCCGAGGCACGCGTACGCGCGCGGCACGCCGTCGCGGATGAACCCGAAGAAGCGCTCGGCGAGCGTCGGGTCCGTCTCGAGCAGCGAGGGCGGGCCGGGCATGCGGGTCCTATGTGGCGAGTGCGGGAAAATCCGTCACGGCTTCGAACTTTCCTCGGAGCTTTCCTCGGAGCCGCACGAACTTTCCTCGGAGCTCAGGCCGCGGCTTGCGGCGCTACGGACCGGCGCTTGCCTGCCGATCGCGCGCGCGCGCCCGTGCGTGCCTTGGGGGATGCGGGCCGGCGGGAGCTCGTGGCGGCGCGCGTCTTGGTTCCGCCCTTGGCCTTGGCGGCTGCCTTGGCCTCTCGGAGCTGCGCGGTGAGCGTCGTGATGCGCTCCTTCAAGCCCTTGATCTTGTTATCTTTCGCTTCCAACCTCGAAGTCGCATTCATTCCCGCCATCGTCTTCTTCTCCTTCTTCGTCGTCCGATTTGTGGTCGTCGTCCGCAGATACTCTCACCCGCGGCAGCGACGGCAGCGCACCATCGAGCTGCAGCCGCCGGTAGTATTCCCAGTCGAGGTCGTGGCTGAGCGCGTCGAAGTCTTCGACCAGCGGCCGCAGCCGCCCGAGCTCGGCGTCGCAGCGCTCGCGGCGCTCGAGTAGGTAGTTGTAGCGCTCGATGCGGGGCGCCCACGTCTCGCGGGCCTTCGATATTTCAGCCTCGATTTCAGCGCGCGAGCGGGGCTGCAGTCGCCGCTCGAACTTCTGCACCTGGCGCTCGAGCTCGGCGTCACGCATTGCCGTCAACCCCCGAGCGAGGCGCGGGCGCGGGCTGGCGCGGCGTGCCACGGGGCAGGACGCCCGGGCTCCACATCACGCGCACGCCCTCCGGGGTCACGACCTTGCACCGGATGATGGCCCGCGCACGCTCCTCCGCCTCGACGAGCGACTGCGTGTCCTCGCCAAACCGCTTCCACGACGCTGGCGTGTCGTTGGCGGGGCGCGTTTCGAGCCAGAAGGGCAACGGTGTTGCACGGTCAAACGGCCTCCGCTGCCGTTTCGTTCATCGCGCGGCTCACGAAGGCCACGAACTCGCGCCATTCGGCGCTGTCCGCGGCCACTTCCCGGACGCCTGCGGTCAGCTCGTACCAGGGCACGATCTTGATGCTCCTGCCGTGCAGCGAAAACTCGTAGCTCACCGTGCGCGGCATGAAGAGCACGAGATCGCCGCGCTTGCACTTCGGCACCTGGAACTGCCCCTCGCGCCAACGCCCGGGACCGACCCAGATGACCCGCCCGATGCTGAGCGTGGTCACCGCCGCGCCCATGCCACCCTTCGCGCCCGTGCCCGCGTCCGCAGGTAGCCCCTCGCTCAGCGTCGTGCCGGGCAGAGCGATGATGCCCTTGCCGTCGTTCGGGACCCACGCGGGCGTTGGTGCGTCCGGGTTCGACTCCGAGATGCGCTGCATCACGCCCGGCATCACCTGGACGACGGCGTAATCGTGAAACGGTTCGAGGATGAACATCGATCAGGCTCGTTTCATGCGGTTGCGCGAGTTGTCCACAGCTTGTGCCGATGAGGCCGTGTCCCACTCGGTCACACGAAAATCGCGTTGACGGTGACGGGTGATTGACGGGGGGTGTGCCGATCGGGAATCGTGACGGGTCTGGTGCTTGCGGGGTGCGTGCTGTCGATGACTCGATGCGAGCACGCTGATCTGAGACCGCGCTCCCCGCGCCGGAATCGAATTTAAGAACGTGGCCCCCGCGCCGGCGGCAACCAGGCAGGGGCCCTCAACATCGCGAAATCTGGGAGACTTCATGTCGAGTGTCGTTACGAACGGTACCACAAAGGTACCCCCCCCCCCCCAAGTACAAAAATAACAATTCTCTCAACCCCGAGGTAAGTTGCTACCGTGTGTACGGTAGAATCGGGCACTTAGATGGGCAGAACACCGCTTCCACGCCGCCTGCAGCTCAAGCTGAGCGACGCCGATCGGGCTCAGCTCGAAGCCCTCGCCGCGACCCTTCGCCTGGACATGGGCAGCACCGTTCGTTTCCTGGTCGCCGAAAAATGCCGCGAGCTCGGCATTACCGCGACGGCCGCGCCCGCCAAGCCCGCCAAGAAAAAGCGCCGCGCCGCTCCCTGAAGGGAGGTGCTCGGTGAGTGCCACCCCGGCGCTCGACTCGCTCACGGCCGCCGTCGCCGCCGTGCTGCGCGACCACTTCACCCTGCTCGTGAGCGAGCGGCAGAGCCACCTGGGCGTCACGCCGCACCGCGAGGCGGTCCTCCGCCGCATCGCCCAGGGCGAGCCCGGCGCCGTCGTCTTCGACGCGAAATACTTCCTGACCATCGAGGCGCACGACGAGGAGTACGCGCTCGCCGTCCGGCAGCGCCCGCGGCCGAAGTTCCCGAGCGAGCCCCCGAAGGGAGGCGCCCATGCCGGGTAAGACGCGCCCGACGATCCGCCTGATCGCGCAGAAGGGCTCGCCGCTCGGCACGAAGCAGCACATCGCCGCCGTCGAGCGCCGGCTGCGGCTCGGGCAGGGCGGCGCCTACCAGTCGGGCACCGCCCGCTACCTCACCCCCGAGGCGCTCGAAGAGGAGCGCGCGCGCCCGGCGCCACCGCCCAGGCCGCCCCGCGGGCGACTCGACCCGATCCAGCGCGAGATCGCCGGCGTCGGCTGGCTCGGGAAGGTGCAGTGATGCCCGCCTCGAAGACCGCCGCGCTCGAGAAGCGCATCACGAAGCTCGAGCAGGAACTCGCCTCCTACAAGCGGCAGCTGAGCAAGCAGGCGCCGGGCGAGAACGCGAGCGCCCGCGAGCTCGCCCACCTGCGCCTGTTCGCGCTCAACTTCCTCCGCGCCGCCGACGAGCACGGCGTTCGGTTCTGGATCTTCCACCCCGACGTGGCCGTCGCCGCCCAGGAGCTCGCCACGGCCGCCGGTTACGACATGCCCAAGCCCCCCACCGAGAGGACCCCCCGATGACCACGAGACACCACCACCCCCCGACCGAGCTCGAGCGTGCGCGCATGAAGCGCGTGCTGCAGGGCGTGCCCGAGACCAAGAGGCCCGCCGAGACGTTCTCCGAGGACGTCTACTCCGAGCTGCGCGCGATGCGCAGTGAGGTCTCGGCCCTGCGCGAGCAGCTCAACGGTCGCGCCGTCGCCCAGGCGGACGAGATCCTCTCCCGTGCCGAGGCCGCTCAGCTCCTCGGCGTGTGCATCGAGAGCGTGAGCAAGCTCGTGCGCGACTCGGGGCTGCCGTGTCGCCGCGTCGGCGGCAACAGGTATCGCTTCCTCAAGTCCGAGGTCCTCTCGTGGCTCGCCGCGCGGGCGGGGGAGTGAGCGATGGGCGTCTATAAGCGACAGCTCGCGAGCGGCCGCACCGTCTACCGCATCGGCGTCTGGTTCAACGGCAAGACGCACTTCGAGACCGTCGGCACCGACAAGCGCATGGCGGAGCGGCTCGACAAGCAGCGCAAGCGCGAGGTCATCGCCGGCACCTACGTGCCCACGCGCGAGGCGACCGGCGCGACCACCATCCTCGACTACGCCGCCGAGTGGTTCGTGTCGCGCGGCAACCGGACGAAGAAGGACGACGCGCAGCGGATGCGGGACCACATCCTGCCGCGCGTCGGCTCGACCAAGCTGCAGGACCTGTCGCGGGCCGACGTGAAGAAGCTCGTCGCGGCGCTGACCGCCGACGATCAGGCAATGTCGCTCAAGACGGCAAAGAACGCGTTCGGCGTGTTCCGCACCATGATGCAGGAGGCGTTCGATTCCGACCTGATCACTCGCGACCCGTGCGGGCGACTGCCGCGGGGCACGTGGCCCTCCGACGCGCAAGCGGGCGCGAAGGGCAAGCAGCGGCGCGAGATCTATCCGAAGGACGAAGTCGTGCGGCTCACGACCAGCCCGCTCCTCTCGCCCGGCGTGCTCGTGCTCAACAACCTGTTCTTCTACACCGGCGCGCGCGAGGGCGAGGTGTGCGGGCTCACCTGGCGCCAGTGGACGCGCGACGCGCTGCCGCTCGGGGCGCTCGCGATCGACTGGCAGTACGACCGCAAGCCGCTCAAGCAGGACGAGCAGCCCCGCCGCGTGCCGGTGCACCCGGTGCTGGCCGGGCTCCTCGAGTGGTGGTGGCGCGAGGGCTTCGCGCTCACCTACGGCAGGGCGCCGAAGGCCGACGACTTCATCGTGCCTCGGCTCGCCCCCGGGCGCTGGAACAAGGTCCGCACCCTGGGCGACAAGAGCGACTGCCACACGAAGAGCTCGGCCTACAAGGCGTTCAGCCGCGGCTGCGAGAAGCTCGGCATCGAGTGCCGCACGCTACACTCGACCCGCCACACGACCATCACCGCATCGCGTCGCGGGGACGCGACCGGGCGGCTGAAGGCGCCGCTCGAGCGCATCACCCACAACGCCAAGGGCGAGATCATCGACTGCTACACCCAGTGGGAGTGGGAGCCCCTCTGCGACGCGATCCTGGCCATCTCGTACGCCGTCGCAGCGCCCGCAACGCCAGCGACGGACCCCGCCCCGAGGAGCGTCCCAGGCGACGGGGAGTTTGCCGCGTTGTTTGCCACGCCTGGGACGGACCGCGTAATCGTTGGGGATTTTGGTGGAGGCGCCGGGAATCGAACCCGTCGCACATCTCACGATCCTACGCGAAAAACCGCGAATCCCGACGTGAGGCCCACATCGGGTGACCCCGCAGATTCGCGGCAAATCGCGCCGGTCGATGCGCGTCTTGCCGCAGGGCAAAGCCAGGCCGCGGACGCCGCGAGAAAGTACCTGGCGGCGGGGGCCGACGGCGCGCCGTGCGACGATCTGGCGCTGCAGCTGGCCAGCGCCGTGATGAACGGGCCCTGCGTTCGACTCGCTGGGAGCGTGCTCGCTGGCGGCGAACACCTACATGCCCGAGCGACCGAGCTCGCCGCGCTGGTGCTGCAGTCGGCCGGCGCCGAGCTCGCCGCGTCGGCGCGGAAGGGGGCCGCGCGATGAGCACCCTCGACGCGGCCCGCTGGGGCATCACCATGACCGACGACCGGGCGGCCTTCGTCCGGTACCTCCGGGTCGAGCTCGGCTGCTCGTGGACGACGGTGGCGCGCGAGTGCGCGGTCAAGTGGGCCGGCAACTGGGGTGACAGCCAGCTCGTCGGCATCGCCATCTGCCGCACCGCGGCCAAGCACCTGGGCGAGGCCTCGGTCTCGTCCTGGAACTGAAGCGGAGGCCCACCCGATGAGCGAAGACTTCGGCCTCCTCTATCGCAGCACCTTCAGCGGCAGCATGGTCGGCACGAGCCCGACCGTATTCGCGGTCTGGGGGTACGTCGTGGCGTGCGGCTACGGCGGCCAGGTGGACCTGAACCCGCGACTGCTCGCGGCCATCTTCGGCACGACCGTGGCGGATGTGGAGGCGGCGATCCGGGTGCACTGCGCCCCGGACCCCGACAGCCGCACGGCCACGGACGAGGGGCGGCGCCTGCGGCACGTGGGCGGCGTCTCCTACGAGATCGTCAACCACGACGTCTATAAGAACGCGCGCGCGCTCGAGGAGAAGCGCTCGCGTGATCGAGCGCGCCAGAGGGCGAGCCGCGACAAGCGGCGCACCACGACGGACGTTCCGATCTTCGAGCTGTCACAAAAATCTGTGACGGAGCGTGACCCTCTTCTCTCCTCTCCCTCTGATCTGATCTCTTCTGATCCGGAGGGGGTGCAGGGGGAGGGGGACCACGGGACACCCGAGCCCGTGCCGAGCAAGTTCGCGCCGAAGGACTACACCCCGACCGAGCGGCAGCGGGCCCGGTGCCGCGAGCTCGGCCACGACGTGGACAAGCTCTTGAGCAAGTTCCGGCGGACCGAGTTCAACCGGGCGTACACCGACTGGGAGCTGCGCTTCGACGGCTGGATCGAGGACGAGCCCGCGGCCGCGCCGAGCTCGCCGAAGCGTGCCCCCAAGCCGCCCCCGCCCTGGATCGACGAGAGCGGAGTGCTGTTCGCGCGCGAGCACGGGCTGAACCTGGAGCGGGCGGCGCGGGAGTTTCGGCGTCGCGGTATCCCGCCCGACCCGGGCGAGGCGCGCGTCGCGTTCCGGCAGCTGCTCCGCGAGCGCGCGGCCGCGATTGACGGCGTCGTCGTGCCCGCCATCGCCGCGGCCTGACCCCGTCCCAAAACGGCGAGCGATCGCACGCGCGCGCTCGCCGTTCAGTGCTGTTCAGGTTTGCGCGTGTGTCTAACGTGTGTACGATAGGTGTATGCGGTTCGCGGTTCAGTACATCCACTCGTCGAAGCTCGGCACGGGCGCCGACTGGAACGACCTGCCCTGGACGACCTGGGCGGGGCACGGGGACTACGAGTGCCCCGAGGCCGCCAACGACGCTGCGGCCGAGTTCGATGCGGCCTTCGATGGTGAGTACACGCACCGCGTGGTCGAAGTTGCCAACGATACGGAGGAAGCATGAGCGATATCCACAACCCGCCGCCGGGAGCGCGCGAGTGGCTCGGTCAGGTCATCGTCGGCGCCGTCTCGCGCCCCGGCGTTGGTGACGCGCGGGCGTACTTCCTGCTGGGCGCAATCGAGGCGCACGCGACACTGTCTGATGAGGACAAGCTCAAGATCGCGCGCTGGTTGCACCCTGACCTCTTCGACGCGGAAGGGAACCGCAAGTCATGACCCGCGGCGAGAAACAACTGCGCGCCTACAAGGGCGAACTCGCCTTCGAGCGGCTCGTCGTGGCGCTCCGGACCGAGCTCGATCTCGGCACGGAGCGGCGCCACCTCGATCGCCTGGTCGAGCTGCTCGAGCTGCACCTGGCGAACATGGAAGGCACCGTGCAGACCGCGGGCTACCGCGCGACGCTGGCCCTGCTCGAGGCCCGGGTCGCCAAGGTCGCTCACCTGCGGGTGGTGCGATGAACCGCGTCACCTGTGGCGTGTGCGCCGAGACCGCGCTGGCTTCCCCGCTGCTGGCCGAGCAGCTCGAAGGGCTCGGCGTGTGCTGCACCCACTGCGGCGCGTTCGGTCGCGTCGTGGTCCACGAGAACGACGAGGGCGGCCTCGACTCGCTCGAGCTGCGCGTCGCCCCGTGCGGCCGCTGCGGCTGCCCCGAGGCCGCTTGCGACTGCGAAGACCCCGCCATCGTTGGCGGTTACCCGGAGACCCCATGACCAAAGAAGCCTTCAGCGCCCTGCTCGTCCGCCGTGACGAGCTCCAGGCCGACCACGAACGAGCGTGCGCCGTGCTGGAAGAGAACCCGCACCCGTTCAACCACAAGAAGTGCGTGCGCCTCTACGACGAGCTCGCGGCCGTCCAGCAGCGCATCGACGACGAGATCGCCGCCGAGCGCGCCGCCGGCGACGCCTGACCCGAACCCCCAACCGAGAGACCCCGAACCATGGCAAACCGCTTTCAACCCATCGAAGAGGAAGTCGACGCGAACGACTACCGCGCGTTCTTCAACAACGACATTCTGCGCGTCTGGCACCTGCAGGACCGCGAGCGCGTCTACCGCATCACGCGCGTAACCGCCTTCACCAACGAAGTCGTGGACGACAAAGGCGACCGCAAGATTCAGCGCCAGCCGAAGCTGCGGCTCGAGACGCGAAAGGGCACGGCCGTGCCGCTGCCGCTGCTATTGAACAAGACGAACGCGAAGACGATCGCGCAGCTGTACGGCAAGCGCCCCGCCGACTGGGTCGGCAAGCTCATCACGCTCTACCCGACCACGACGGAGGCGTTCGGGAAGACGCAAGACTGCATCCGGATCCGGAACCAGGTCCCGGACCAGCAGCAGCGCAAGAACGCGCCCCGCAGCGAGCCGCCCCCGAGCGCGCCCGCTCTCACCGATCACGACAAGGCCACGAAGAACGAGGAGCAGGACCAGGAGACCGACGATGAGCAAGTGTGACGAAGCAGTCGCGCGCTACCGCGAGAAGCTCGGCGAGCACTGGAAGGGTGCGGACGAGATCCTGTTCCGTGCCGCGTGGAACGAGGGCGCGTTCGCCGCGCGCGATGAGATCAACGCGCTGCACGTGGCGCTGAACGAGCTGCGCGACATCGAGCGCACCCTACGCTCGTCCAGCGCCAATAAGCGTATCATCGCCGCCATCGAGGCCATCGAGTCGGCGCGCCTAGTAAGCGGTAGCGTTGAGGCCGCGTGGGCAAAGCAGGCGCTAGCAGCACTGCGCGAGCGCTCCGACGACGAAGGCAGCCCGATCGGCCGCGCCTTCTTGCTCGGCATGAGCACGGCTCGCAGCGAGGCCGACAAGCGCGTGCTCACCGCCCTGCGCGCCATCCCCGAGCAAGACCTGAAGGGCTGGATCGCCGAGCCCCGCATCACCGCCCCCGAGGCGTACGAAGAACTGGCACGTGCCGAGCTCGCTCGGCGAGAAGGAGGAGCATGAAATCCCAGAACGACAACCACGAGCTCGAACCCGTGCGCTTCAGCCGCCTGAAGCGCATGGCGACGAGCGCCGCGCACTACGCGGCCGGCTTCGGCCCGGAGACGGGCCCGATGCGGAAAGGGACGGCGCTGCACGCCTACCTGCTCGGCGGCGAGAAAAACGTCGTCGTGTACACGGGCGGACGCCGCGACGACCGGATCGAAAAATGGCGCCACTTCAAGGCCGCGCACGAGGGCCGGCACATCATGAGCCCGACCGAGCTCGGCGACGTGATCGGGATGCGCGAGAGCCTCGAGAAGCACCCCCGCGCCATGTGGCTGCTCGACGGCGTGCAGGAGCGCCGGATCCACTGGGAGGACGCGGGGCGGGCCTGCATGGGCACCCCCGACGTGGTCATCCCGAAGGGCGACCGGCGCATCCTGGTCGAGCTCAAGACGACCCGCACGAGCCACCCCGAGCGGTTCGTCTGGGAGTGCCGCCGCCACCTCTACCACGCCCAGGTCGCATGGTACCGGCGCGGGGCCGAGCTCTGCGGCGAGTACGGCCCGGGCGGCTTCGACGAGGTCTACGTGGTCGCGGTCGAGAGCGCGCCGCCCTACCCGGTGACGGTCTTCCGGGTCGACGAGAAGAGCCTCGAAGTCGGCGCGCGCATGAACCGGCTCTGGCTCGAGCAGCTGCTCGTGTGCGAGCGGAACGACCACTTTCCGGCCTACGCGGAAAGCGACGTGCCGCTGTCGGTCGTGGACGAAGAGCCCGAGCTCGACTGGTCCGGGGCCGAGGACGAAGGGGAGGCGGCGTGACCAGCCAGGTCCTGCGCGAGCTCGGGCCGGTGCTGGGCGCGCCCACCCTGCCGAGCCCTGGGGCGCCCCTGCCACACGATGCAACACTGGAGCCGACCGACGATACCATCGCGGCCGTGCAGAACCTGGTGGCGGCGAGCCGGGAGATGGGGCCAGATCTCGCGGCCGACCAGCTCTACGCCGCCATCTGCCATTGTACGCGGCGCGCCATCGAGACGCGCAACCCCTCCTTCGCCCACGGCATCGCCGCCTTTGCCTTGCGCCTGGCCGAGGATCACCTGGTATAGTCGTCGCGCAAGCGGCTTCTGCTCGGTTTGGGACTTCCCCCCGAAGGGCTCTGCTCGTTCACACGGGCCCTTCGGGGGGATTCGGGTTACGATCGGAAGCATGCGCACGAGCCCGGCTGGCATCGAAGCCATCAAGCGGTTCGAAGGCTGCGTGCTCAAGACGTACAAGTGCGCCGCTGGCAAGGACACGATCGGCTACGGGCACACCGGCCGCGACGTCGTGCCGGGGCTCATCTGGACGCAGAAGCAGGCGGACGAAGCGCTCGCCCGTGACCTTTCCCGGTTTGAGGTCGCGGTGGAGGGCGCCATCACGCGCCCGCTGACGCAGGGCCAGTTCGACGCGATGGTGAGCCTCGCGTTCAACATCGGCACGCAGGCCTTCGCCGAGAGCACGCTCGTGCGTCGCTTCAACGGCGGCGACACGGAAGGCGCGGGCCGGCAGTTCATCGTGTGGAACAAGGCCGCCGGCAAGGTCAACGCCGCGCTGCTCCAGCGCCGCGCCGCCGAGCTCTGGATGTTCGCCCGAGCGACCGCTGCCTGACCGCCGTGTCCGAGCCCGACCGCCCCGCCTGGCACTGGGACGAGGTGCGGGCGCTGCGCGACGAGCTCGCGGCGCAGACAGAGACGGCCGCGGCCATCGCCGCCGCGCTCCGAGCGGAGGTCGCGCGGCTCGAACGCGAGAAGGAGGGGCTCCTCGCCGAGCTCGCGTCCGCCCAGGCCCGCGCCCAGGTCCAGGGCGAGCGCGCCCAGCTCGCGACCGAGGCGCTCGCCCGCCTGATGCGGACCGCGAAGCTCAGGCCAGAGCGATCTTGATCGGGTCGCCGATGAAGACGTCGACGATCCAGGCGACCGAGTCGCTGGCGATGCCGAGCGCGCCGATGATGACCTCGTCGGGGCTGGTCGCGGTGTCGATGAGCACGGGGGCGTGGATGGGGGGCAGCACCCGAGCGCGCGCCGTGAGCGTGCCATCGGCGCTCGAGGCGGAAGGCGTGGCCAGATCGGCGATCGCGAGGTCGACGGAGCTCGTGGCGACGGCGGGGTTGTGCATGCCGACCATGCGGGTGTTGGCGATCGAACTCGTGGCGTGGCTGAACGTCGCCCCCAGCGGGAGAATCGCCCGACACGGCAGCGCGGGCGAGCCCGTGCCTCCGAGGAAATAGGCCGTGGCGAGGCCGGAGCTGAACGCGCCCACGGCGGGAGCCGCGCCGTCCCACCAGGCGGGCGCCTTGCAGAGCGCCGCCGTCTCGGTCGTGGTCGTGCCGCTCGAACCGAGCACGGTGCTCAGCACCGCCTCGCAATCGGTCAGGTAGACCTCCGGGCCCTTCAGCACGGGGTCGGTGCCGCCGAGCACGCGCTGCTGCGTCACGAAGCTGAAGCGGTTATCGCCGTTGGCGGCCATGACCGCGACCGTGATGAGCCGCTCGGTGTTGGCAGGGAAGAGAATGCCCTCGTCGCTCAGGCTCACGATGGGAGAGCTCGCCGCGGCCGTGTTCGTGTCGGTCGTGCCCTCGAAGCGCTTCCAGGGCCGAGCGAACATGCGCGCGAGCTGGGTGCGGTCCTGGCCGAGTGCGGCGATGAGGTTTGCGTACTCGTCCTGGCCGAGCTGCTTCGATCCTGTGCTGCTGAATGCTCCCATGATGTTCTTTCTTCGTTATCCAACGCGGGCTTCGCGCTGAGCGATCTGGACCGACTCGGGCCCGACCGAGCTGGCGATGTTGGGCGGCGCGCTCGGGCGCGGGGTGGGCTGCTGGGTGGCGGCCTCGGCCTTGCCCTGCCGGGCCTGGTCGATGAGGTCGACCGCGCGCGGGCGGAAGGCGGGCTCGAGCTCGGCGCCGACGAAGCGCCCGATCTGGAGCCGGGTTTGAATGGGCAGGCGTTGCCCCTTCGCGTCCAGGTCCGCGGCCTTCTCGAGCAGCTGCTGGCTGAGCTCGACGTGCAGCTCGGGGTACACCGCGCGGATCGCCTCGATCTGCTCGGCCGTGACGATGCCGAGTGCCATGTCGTGCAACACGCTGACGGGGTTGTTCACCGCAGACCAGTAACGGGCAAACTTGGCGATATCGTGATCGGCCACGGGCCGAGTCGACCGGCCCTGGGCGCCCGGCGCCGCTGCGCGGTAGCTCATGGGGAGCTTCGACTCGAGGAAGAGCGCCCCGCGGGTGAGCCCGTTCACGAGTGCGGCCGACAGTCGGGGCATCTCGGTGGCGGTGTCGCCAAAGTCCCGGTCGACCGCGTCGCGCAGGGACTCGCCGAAGTTGGCCGTGGCGGCGTGGATCTCCCGCGCCCGCTGTTTGAACGCGGCCTGCTTGTCCTCGTGATTGCCCAGGAAAACGGCCATGGCCGCGGGCACGCCCGCACGCGTTCCGAGGTTCGGGCCCGAGCGCGGCCGCGCCCCTCCCGTCGAGGCCTGCGCCGGCGCCGGGGCAGCTTCTGGAGCCAAATTCGGCTGCTGCGCTGGAGCGGCCGCCGCCCGACCTCCCCCGGAGGCCTGCGCGGCCGCGGCTGGCGGGGGCTCGAACCCGGGCCGCAGGCGCACCCCGCTGATTTCGTCCTCGGCTTCGTCGGCGAGCTCGGCCGCGTTCTGAGCGGTATCGCGGGCCACCTTGGCATCGGCCTTCTTGCCGGCGGCGAAGATGCGGCCCATGGCCTGCTCGATGTCGACGCCGTTGCGCCGCGCGATGCGCTGGATGGCGATGGCCTGGCGCATGCGCTTGCCGGGGCTCGACGCGATGTCCGCCCCGAAGCCCACGAGCGCGCCGATGGGCCCGCCCACGAGCGAGCCGAGCAGCGCCTTACCCATGCCGCCGTCACCGTCCGCGTCCGCGCCGATGAGCGCCTCGATGCGGTTGGCCGTGCGCACGTTCTCGTCGAGCGCCGCGAGCATGCCGTTCAGGCGCTTCTCGGTCTCGCGCGCGCGGCCGACGAGCGCCTTCTTCTCGCCGAGCTCGAGCGCGCCGTCGAGCGCCGTGAGCACGTCGTTCGTGGCCCGCAGATGCGCGCGCAAAAACTGCTCGGTCGGTTCGTTCTCGGCGAGGCCCAGCTTGTTGATGAAGCCGCTCGTCGCGTCCTCGCGCACGGTCTGCACGACGTCGAGTCCGCGGTAGCCTTCCGTCTCGCGCAGGAAGCGCGCTCGGAACGCCTTGGCGCCCTCGATCTGCCGGGTCAGCGCCGCGTTGATGGCCTTCTGGTTCGCGCCCGCCTTGCCCCACACTTCCGTGCTCTCGAGGCTCTGACGGAGCGGCTCTTGGAAGCGCTCGAGGTAGTCGGACAGGCTCCGCATGCCCGTGGCCCGCTCGGGGCTCGTGCGATTGAGGGCGCGAGCGCTCTTGCCGGTGCGGTCGGCGTACTTCTGTAGCCCCCGCTTGAGCTGGTCGAGCGCCATGTAGGCTTCGACCGGGTCGCTCGTCTTGGCGATGGTCGCCATCTGCCGGCTCGCGAAGCGGTCGACCTCCTGGAGCAGCCCGGCGCCGCCGAGCTCGCCGCGCATGCTGCCTTCGCGCGGATCGGCCGGAACGGGGGCGGGCGCTTGCCGGTCGACGCGTTCTCGCAGAATGTCCTGCTCGACGCGCTTCCAGGCCCGGCCGCCCTCCTTCGCGTCGCGCCGGCCGAGCGCTTCGAGCGTCTCGCGGATTTCATCGTCGAGCTCGTCGTCGATGCCGCTCTGCTGCTCGGGCGAAAACGTCTGGACGTAGGCTTCCCGATCGATGGCCGCGTCCTTGCCGGCTTCCCGGGTCGCCGCGGCGCGACTGCCGGGCTTGCGCATCGGCACCAGCATCTCTTCGACCGCGGCGGCTCGGGCGCGGGCGTCGGCGAGCTGAGCGTCCGCGTTGTCGCTGATAGCGGCGGCGACGTGGTCGCGCTTGAGGCCCGTGTAGCGGATCTCGTCGATGACCGGCTCGGCCGCGTCGGAAAACTCCTGCAGGCCCTGGGTCAGATCGCGCTTGGCGCCCTCGCGGATGGCTTCCCGGTTGATGAACGCGTCGCGGCCGGCGATGGCCTTCTGGTCCCAGCGGAGCGCGCCATAGTCCTGGATCGTCTCGATGTCGGCGCCGGTCGCCGCGGCCTGGGCGTGCTCGGCCTTGTCACGCAGCGATTCGAGCGCCTGCTTGATCTTGCTGCCCTCGGCCCGGTCGACCTTCACCCCGAGCGCGTCGCCGGCGACCTCCGCCACGGTGTCGGCGTTCGCGCTCGCGTCCGGGTCGAACATGCGCCGGACGCGGGCTCCGGCGGCGTCGGTCGCGCGCCGCGCCTTGCCCACGCCGTGGCCGAGCGTGCCGAGCGTGCCGCCGACGCCCCCGCCGATAAACGTCCCGAGGCCGATGGCGCCGAGCACCTGCTCGCTCGTGAGTCTCTCGTTCGCGATGAAGGCTTGCTCGCTCGCTTCGCCCGCCGCTACCATCGCCCCTTCGGCAGCGCCCTCGGTGGCGAGCGCGAGGGCCGTCTTACCGAGGGCGCTGCTGGTCGCCGCGCTGGCCGCCGCGCGCCCGAGCTGGGCGCTCGCGCCCGCCACGCCACGGCCGCCGAGCAGAGCGCCGCCGACGTAGCCCGCGGTCGACCAGTTGGGGTTGGCCTGCGCCACGGCGCGCGCATCTTCGCTGTAGCGCCGGGCGATCTCTTCCGCGTTGCCCTCGCCCGCGAGCTCGCCGAGCACGGCCGTGATGTTCTCCATCACCTGCCGGCCCGATATCTGCTGGTTGAAGGCCCGGAGCTCGTTCTCTGCCCCGGTCGCGCCCAGCAGGTGCGCGCCGCCGGCGGCGAGTTCGCTCGCCATGCGGACGGGGGACACGGCCGTGTCGAACGCGCCGGCCGCGGCCGCGTTCAGGAAGGCCTCGCCGCCTCGGTCGCCGTACTGGCGCTCTTGCTCGTACTCGGCCTCGGAAACGAGGCCGTACTCGGTGCGGGCCCGCTCGGCGTCTTCGTCGGGGACGGACTCGTACCGTTCACCCGAGCGTGGGTCGATGAAGACGGCCACTCAGCGTCTCCAGCTCGAGGGCGCCGCGTTCGTGGTGCCTTTGCGGATGTCGTCGAGGTCCTTCTTGCGCTTCGCTTCGATGTTGAGCTCGGCCGCGTTCAGGCGATCGGCGAGCTGCTGGCGCGACGAGGTATCCCGGCCGAGCTGGATCTGGAAGTCGGGCCGCTCTTCCTTGCCGATGACCCCGCCCGACTGCTGACGACCAAAGGCCTCGACCGCCGCGTCGAACGAGGCGCCGATGTCGCCTTGGTAGAGGCCGCCCGTCGCAGCCTCGCCCGCCTTCTGCAGCAGCGCGGGGGGCACGGCGCCGGCGCCAACCACCCATTTGCCGTTCTTGTCGCGCACGAGGCCTGCTTTGGTGCCGAGGCTCGTGACCGCCTGGTGCGCGGACTCGGCCCTGGCTTGCAGGTCCGTGACCGTGTTCTTCTCCTTGTCGCGCTGGAACTCGCGATCCTCACGCTTCATGGCGCGCTCTTCCTCGGCCACGGCATAGTCGCCGCCCTTGTCGAGGTGCTCGCCCTCGAGCAGAAGCTTCTTGGCCTTGTTCCGTTCGGCGAGGAGCTCGAGCGGGGAGAGCTGGCGGCCGGCGTTCGGGCGCACGTACTCGCCCGAGACGGTCTGCTCGCCGAGCGCGGCGGTGCGGTGCTCGTTCTCTTTGTTCACGAGCTGCTCGTTGCGGCTCATGAGCAGGCTCTCGGCAGCCTGCTTCGCTTCGCGGCTGCCCTCTTCGAGCGCGGCGGCTTCGATCTCCTTGCGAAGCGCGATCTCCTGCTGGAGCTTGAGCGCGCTGCGCATCTGCTCGAGGCCCATGCCGCGTTCGGCCATGCGAGCGAGCTGGCTGTCGCGCTTGACCCGGCCGCGCCGCAGGTCCTCCATCTGCGCGTCCACCGCCTGATCCATCTTCTTGTTGAGGATCTGGTTGGCGAAGTTGGGCGTCCCGGTGATGACCGACGCGTACGCGCCCACGAACTGGGCGATGGCGCTGCCGATGTTGCCGAGCACGCCGCGCCGAGCGCGCAGGCCTCCGTCCGGGTCGACCTTCTTGTCATACCAGGCGTCGACGTCCTTCTCGAGCCAGGCGCGATCTTCGGTATACTTCTGCTGCTGGCGGCTGAGCTCGAGCTCGCGCGCGGCGTTGACCTTCTGCATCCCGAGCGCTTCGGCCCGGAGCTTCTCGGTCTGGACGGCGCGCGCCGCCTGGTCTTCCTGATAGTGGCGCGCGATGGTCTGGTTGGTCGCGTCGTGCGCCGCGAGCCGATCGCCGGCCTGGCGGTTGTACTCCTCGGGAGCGAGCCCGCCCTTGCGACTGAAGTTCTTCTCCACGGCCACGCCCGGGCCGAGCGCGCGCGGGTCCGTGCCCCTCGTCCGCGTGGGGGTGAGGGCGGTCGCCTGTTCGT
>Ga0315910_10001190_pt1 | contig 24319 bp, 11 predicted proteins | sample EdamamesoilMG_FD_204470 | JGI IMG/M metagenome (GOLD analysis project Ga0315910, IMG submission 204470) | Garden soil microbial communities collected in Santa Monica, California, United States - Edamame soil | ecosystem: Environmental > Terrestrial > Soil > Garden | place: USA: California... | reverse complement strand
CAGAACACCCTCGTACACGTGGGTCGGGCCGGTGAAGGTATTGGTCGCAGTCACCGTAAGTGTTCCAAGGCCGTACTTGATCAGCCCCCCGTCCGCCACAGGCAATCCCGGATCGTGAAGCAGGGGCGACAGGAAGGAGATGTTGAATCCGCCGGTGTCAATCTTCGCGCCGCCGGCTTGCACCCAGTTGCTGGAGACGTTGAACGCGGGGAGGAACGCCACGTTGTTCGACATGGCTTTCAACACCCCGCCGTTGAACTGGATCACATTCGTCTGCGAAATCTTGGTTTTCGTGAACCCACCAATCGTCAACGTGCCGCCGTTGAGCCGGAGGAAGGTCTGCGCGGTGGTACGGTTGACATTCTGTAGGTCGAAGTTGTTCGCCCCGCAGTTGAGCACGGCATTGTTTTGGAGGGTGAGCGTGATACTTCCACCGGCTTGGTTCCCGCCAAGATTGCAAACTCCAAGCATGATGGTGGCGTTGTCGCGGATGGTCACATTGGCGCTCCGGTTGCCGCCGCTGGTATCACGGCCGAACGCCGTCGCTGACCCGGTGGCACTGACGACTGCGTTGGAGGCAAACTGGACCGCCCCGCGCGGTACGATAAAGTTGCGTGCGCCCATCAGCGCGTTGCCGGCGAAAACCAGGGTGCCACCATCGCTGCCCGGCCGCCAGGAAACCCCACTCCCCAGGTTGGTGACGTTGCCGGTCCAGACTCCCGTGCCGCTGTCACAGCGGAGATTCAAATCCGTGGTGGACGTGGTGAACGTGAGATCGTTGGAGACAGTCACACCATTGCCAACGTAGATCAGCCCCGAACTGCTGTTCGTCACGGTACCCCCGCCCGCAGCGCGGTTATGCGCCAGCTGGAGATTTCCCGCGGTGATATTCAGACCGCCCGAAAAAGTGTTCGCCCCGCTCAAGGTCACCGTCTGGCCGGAGGCCCCGGCCGTAACCGCACCGGGCCCGCTGATAACCCCGCCATAAGTCGCCGGGGCCGAAGGACTGAAGGTCACCACTCCGGCATTGGCAATGTTGCCCGGCGGCGGTGTGCCGGAAAACACCAACGCCCCAGCTTCGATGGTCGTCAAGTTTGTGTAGGTTTGCGCCCCGCTCAGCGTATGCGTGCCCAAACCGCGTTTAATGACCTGACCCGAACCGCTGATATTGGCGGCGCTGGTGACAGCGGTGGGATTGGCGAGGATGAGCGTGTCGTTGTTCGTAACGCTGCCGGCAATACTACCGTTCACACTGGTCTCGTCACCGAGCTGGACGACGCCTTCGTTGATGGTGATGCCACCGGAAAAAGTGTTGAGCGTGTTCAACGTCAGCCGGCCCTGCCCGACTTTGTAGAGCGATCCACTCCCGATAAGACCGCCACTGCCACCGATCGTGTAATCCCGGCTCGCGACGAACGACATGCTGCCTGGCGCGACTGAAGTCGCGAGCGTGACGGCCGGCGAACCTGAACCGCTGTCGTCAAACGTCACGTGATCACCCGCGTTGAAGGCAACGGGGCTGCCATCCTTGAGCCAGTTGGCCGGACCACCGTTAGTCCAGAGATTCGCCACGCCATCGCCAGCCCAGACGAGATTCGCGGCCGGTTGCAGCGCAGAGATGGCGATACTTACGGTGTTCGTGTAGCCGCTCCCATCGGCGGAATTGACCCGGAACTCGTAGCTGCCCATGCCGATGAACGAAGCTGTGGGCGTGAAGACGGCATAATGGAGATTGGAAATCGTGACGCTGCCGTTGACCGCACTACTGAGGGTGTAAACGGGCAGATTGTTTGTGAAGCCGGAAGTGTATTGCCACAGGTCAACGACTACGGGCGTGTTGGTCGTGGTGCTCGCGTGCGGATCCGCCAGCCAGTTGATGTATGTCTCGATGCGCGCGTAGCCATCACCACCGATGGTCATGGCGTCGTTGACCGCAAGGTTGAAACCATTCGCCTGCTCGAAATAATCCGGCATGCCGTCACCGTCAGTGTCTTGTGGGAGAGAGCCGCCATTGATGATTCCGTAACCGTTGTTGGGAAGGCCGGTCTGGGTCTGACTTGTGTATAAGCTCCCGATGGGACCGGCGGTGCCCGCGCCGGTGCCGGCAGGCGCGTTCCCCAAAGTTTTCACCTGACTGATGACCAGGTCGTCCATCTGGTCGCGGGGAAACGCTCCGGCCTGAGAGACGGCCACCCGATACGCCGCGCGCGCCGAGTAGAGAACCGAGGTAGAAGTAAGAGACGACCACGGCGAAGGCAGCGCTGTGCCGTAGGGCGGACCTTGATACCAATACGGCGTAGTGATGCCACCGCCAAGGACGCCGTTCTCATCGCTGTCGTGATAATTACCCGAGTAATAAATGCTCTGATTGTTGTCCACCTGATACCAAGGCATGTTTCCGGTGCTGGCGGGGCCGGCGATGAAATAATTGTTCACGAGGTCGTGGCTGAACTCGGTGCTGGTATGCGTCGTGTAACCGGCGTCGCAATTGTAGAGCACATTGTTGACGAACACGTCGTTGATCTTGGACATCGGATTGCGGTTATGGGAATTGGCGAAGATCGTGTAATACCACGCCATGGTACTGCTTACTGATTCGGTATGCGCGCCGAACTGCTGGTAGGTCGGGTTCGCGTTGAGGCAATTCTGAAATGTAACGTCGGTGACTGGAGAATTCTGCCAATCGTCACTGACCGCCCCGATGTTGTTCCATGGGGCGAATTCGACCGAGACATGGTCCACGATGATGTTGCGGGCGTTGTACAGATTCAGTGCCACATCCTCGTTGGAAGCCGTGTCGCTACCGGGGCGGATGCGAATATGCCGGCAGATGATGTTGTTTCGGCTGCCAAAGGAAATCTTCCCGCCCTTGAATCCGATGCCACCGCCGGGTGCGGTCTGGCCGGCAATGGTGATGTTCTCCCGCACGCTCACTGCGCTCAGAAGAGTGATGTAGCCGCCGACATCGAAAACGATGATCCGATTGGGCGAACTCACGCCCGTGCGAAATGAACCAGCCCCGCTGTCCGCCAGGGTGGTGACGCGATAGACACTCCCTGCTCGTCCTCCGGTAGCATTCCGTCCAAAACCCATCGCACCAGGAAACGCCGGCGTCTGGGCCAAAGCGCCAGTGCTGATGAGGCAAAAGGACAAAACGAGAGCGTTATGGCAGATCGTCTTCATACAGGTGGACACACGACATCCTATCAAGGCCAGCTAGGCTGTGCAGTCGCCAATTCAAGGGAGTTGCAGCCGGTAGAACCGCTCCGGCGTGCCGGGTACCACGGCATTAGTGAAGGCGAAATTGCCACTGCCATTGAACGTGTTAGTGAGCAGGCGTGGCCACGAAACAATAGGCAGCCCGACGTTGGTCGAAGTGACTACGTAATAGGTTCCACCTGGCGGCCCGCCCGCTCCACTCGCGATAAGGTTGCTCCCACTCACAACCGTCGAAGTGAAGATCGGCGGAGCAATGGGACTGACGACGAGTTTGATCTGTCCCGGGGTGGCAGTGTTCAGGGCGTAGTTGCATCCAGCCGGCAATGAGCCAAGACTCAGGCTGCCAACCGTCAGGCCTCCGGAGCTCATGAACAACGTATAAGTGCCCGGGCCAAAGCCTGCGACAGCAATGACGTTGATGCGCCCGGCGGCAGATAGTGTTCCACTCACGACGACCTGATCACTGGTCGTGCCAAGTTCAAAGACATTCGTCGCATTACTCTGCACAGTGAGTGCACCACCAAAAGTCAGTGTGCCAACGGAGTCGCCCGGGGTGAGTGTCGCGCCATTTTCGACGGTGGTCGTACCGCTGATACTACCCGAACCACCCAGCGTCGCGCCGCTGCGCACAGTCACCGTCCCCGATCCAGTGCCGCTGCCAGCGACATTGTTGACCATGAGCGTGCCATTGCTCACGACGGTACCGCCAGTGTAGGTACTGTTACCTTTCAGCATCAATCTGGCTGTGCCGACCTTCTGCAAGATCACGAGGCTCCCAGCCAAGGCGGAGTTGCTGCTGACCACGCCGTCGAACGTCGCATCCACATTAGCGCCGCCGATCTGATAGGTGGTGTTGCCACTGCCAGCACTGGATTGCGGGCCGGCTACTGTTCCGTTGCCGGAGATTTTTCCGAGGCGAACGGTATTGCCGCCGTTACGCGGCTGCAAAGTGCCGTTGACTGCGAAAGTGGGGATGAGTGAACCATAAGTGTTCCCACTGCTGTTCGGCGAGAAGCGGAGCGTGCCGCCGGCGAGAATATTGATCGTGCCGGTGAAGCTGTCGAACTGGCTGGAAGTCGTGCCTGAAAAACTCACACCGCTGGAGAGATAAAGCACACTGCTGCTGTTGCCGGAACTGAGATTGCCACCCAGGCTGTTGGCCAGACCGGGCGAAGAAATCGTACCCGTCTGGCTTGCGGGCACGTTGATATTGCCCGGGTACGCGTAGGACGGCGTGCTGGGCGGGAGATTGAACGTGCCACCATTGGTCAGCATGAGACTGCCGGTGTTGAGTGCCGCGCCCGTACCCAATGTAATCGCCCCACCTCCGATGATCACGCTGCCTGCGTAGCTGCTGTTGGTGCTGTTCACAGTAAGCGTGCCCGCAGCTTGTTTCACCAATGTACCGCTGCCCGCGAAGACTGAATTCCACGTCTGTGCATTTGGATTGGCGAAAATCAGCGCGGCGTTGTTGACGATGTTGCCGGGCAGATTGCCGTTCACCGAAACGCCGTCGCCGATTTGCAGTGCCCCGCCGGAAATCGTGATGCCGCCGCTGAAAGTGTTTGCGCCGGAGTTGGCCAGGGTGAGTTTGCCCGTTCCCGCTTTTGTCAGTGCCATCCCACCCGAGAGCGCACCGACACCGGTGATGGTGTGGTTGACAGTTGCGTTCACAGTCATCGTGGCCGGCGAAACCGTCGCCGTGAGATTAACCGGTGGTGTTAGCGAGCCGGTGTTGGTGAAGACAACAGTGTCGCCGTTGCCGAAGGCGCGCGGAAGACCGTTCGTGCCGAGCCAGTTCGGCGCCGACGTATCCCAAACGTTTGCCACACCGTCACCCTGCCAGCGGATCGCCTGCGGGATGATGAAGTTGGTGCTGACCACGCTGATCGTGCCGCTGGTGGTGAGCGGCTCCGTGTACCACATCAAATCCGGTGCGAGGGATGGCAGCGATAGCACGGAAAATGACCCGCTGTAAGTGCCCCCGTCGAAAATCTTGAAACTGTCACCGTTCGCCAATGTGCCGCTGAGGTTGGTGACAACAAGCGTGCCGCCGTAAGTCAACGCTCCTGAGGCGTCGAGCAGATCCTTCGTGCCAGAAGTCTTATTGATCTCAATGCGTGTGGTGCTGCCCGCATTCAGCGTGACACTGTTGTTCACAGTCAGGGTGCCGATACCGCTGTTACCGGGCGAATTGGTGGCGCCAGAGTTGATTGTGGTGGCGCCGCTGATGATGCCGGTGCCGGTCAGCAGCGCGCCAGTGTTCACAGTCACCGTGCTCGTGCCGGTGCCGCTGCCGGAAGTGTTGTTGACAGTAAGCGTGCCGCCGTCCACTACCGTGCCGCCGGTGTAGGTGTTCGCGCCGGTGAGCGTCCAGTTGCCTGTTCCCACTTTGGTGACGATGTTGACGCCGTCGGCGAGAATTCTTCCTGCAAACGTGGCGTTCTGATTATTCCAACCGACACGGAAACTGCGGCCGCTCGAAGTGTCATTGCCCGGCCCGACGCTGCTGCCGCTGGTGCCGCCGAGCGCGCCGATTTCCATCGGACTGCCGCTGCCGCTCTGGGTGATGACCGCATTATCGTTGAGGAAAATTGTTGCCGCCGCATAACCCGAACTGTTCGAAACCCGGAATTCCGATGGCGTGGAACGGGCAGTGACGTTAATCGTGCCCGTGAAGTCGGACCAGTCGCCCTCGAGATAACCGCGCACGTAATCCACTTCCAGATTCAACGTGCCACGGCCTTGCAGTGTTGAATCCATGTGGTAACGAGGAGGAGTTCTCACGGCACCGATCGAACCGGTTGGGACGATGAGGGGACGACTCAAGGTGCCGTGTTCCAGCCCCGTTGAGCCACCGTAGCCCTCGAGCTGCAACGTGCCGCCGTAAAGCGTGACGCTGCCGGAACCGAGCGCGTAATTGTTCGCGGTGATGGTACCGTCCGGTCCTTCCACACCGAGGACACCATTACTGATGATCGTGCCACCCGTGAAAGTGTTGTTGGCTGTGAGCATGAGCGTGCCCGCGCCGGATTTCACCAGGGCGCCTGAGCCAACCAATCCACCATTCCACGTCAGGGTTGTACCGCTCCCGGTGACTTCGTACTTGCCGTTGGCGTCAAAGGTGGCGCCGCGATCCGTGCTGGCGTTGCCACCGGTGTAACGAAGCGTGCCGCCTCCAAAAACGAGCCCCTCTGCGCTGGCCACACTTTCATCCGGTGCGCCAAGATTGCTGGGCACGCCGGAGTTGGCGATGAGTGATACGCTCAAGACCCCACCGCCCAAGATGGTCGGGGCGGCATAGTCATTTACGGTGTTGAGCGTCAGCGTGCCGGAATTGGTTTTGATCAACGGTCCGAAACCGCTGATGGAGCCGCTGCCGCTGACGGTATAATTCTTCGTGGCATCAACCGTGGTGAATTGTGGAGTTAGCGCGCCAATCAAGTTGATCGCCGGACTCGCGGAGCCGCTGTCGTCAAAGAGGGGCGAATCGAAGAAGTAAAAGACGTCGGGCGCCACGCCGTTGAGCCAGTTCGTGGTCGTGGCATTGTCCCAGTTGTTGTTCACGCCATTGCCAACCCATTTCAAGTTTGTTGGCGTGCGGATGTTGTCCACGTAGATCGCGATCATGCCGGGCGGATTGGTGAGCACACCGTTCGCATTGATGAGGACAAAGTTTGCAAGGCTGCCGCTGAACGAATTGTAAGTGAACAACGGATAAACGCCATCGGCGAGCGGACCGTCCAGCAAATTTACCCGGATGTAATTCGTGCCGGTGACGCTGAGAGTGCCGAGGACGTTGATTAGGTCACTGTTACTACCCGGGGCGTTGGTCAGATCAAAACGATGCGTCACGTTGTTCGCCAGTGTGAGGCTGTTGGAGATGGTCAGCGTACCGGGACCACCAATTCCGTTGCCAGGCACAGTCTGGCCGCCGGACTGGACTGTGACGCCATTGCCGAGGCGACCGTTGCCACCAATCCGCCCGCTGGTGCGAATGGTGACGGCACTGGAATTCAACGCTCCATGAACGAGCACCGTGCCGTTGCTGACCGTGGTGGCTCCGGTGAACGTGTTCGTCGTATTGATCGTCAACGTGCCAGTGTTGGTCTTGTTCAATGTCATTGCGCCACTCAGAGAACCGCTACCGCTGAGGACGTAATTTTTAGCCGCATCCACCGTTACCGATGCAGGCGTGAGCGAACCGACGAGGTTAACGGCGGGATTTGTTGAACCAGTGTCGTCGAACGTGACAGCTTCGCCTGCATGAAACTGGTAAAGCAACGAAATGCCATCGTGCCAGTTGAAGTCACCGAGTGTATTCCAATTATTGGCAATGTCATCGCCATTCCAGACGGCCTTGTAACTCTGCGCCGAGGGGGTAAAAAACAGATTCATCGTGCGCGTGACCGGGCTGCCGTCCGCATCGTTGACGGTGAACAGGAAACTAGCCGGACCATTGAGTCCGGGCGTGGGCGTGAAGAAGGCCATGTAGCCATTCGTGAGAACAACTGTGCCGTTGGTCGGATTGCTCACCGACCAGAATGGCGAGTGATTCACCACGACCCAGCCACGCGTGAACTGACGCAGGTCAACCATCACGTTCGTGTTCTGCAACGCGATGCCGTGTGGCTCGGCGAGCCAGTTGAGATAATCCTCAAGCCTCGTGTAGCCACTGCCGCTAGGACTTAGCACATTGTTATCAGCCACGGCGGGATTCGAGCCGGTGCCGCTCTCCCAGAAGTTCGGCATGCCGTCCTGGTCGGTATCGGTGTAAGGTGTGCCGTTGCGGATGGGACCGGGCCCGTTCATGGGCGCGAGCAGTTCACTCGTGATCGTGCCGCCTTGCAGTCCCCACGAAATCAACTCCTGAATCATCTTCTCATCCACGGTGTCGCGGCGGAACGATGGACCGGCGTCACTGATGGCAAGCTTTAGCGCAGTGAGCGGCGAATACGCGGCGGCGTAGCTGATTGGATACGCGTAAGGTGTGGTTTTGAGGTCCATTTCCCCGTAACTGGCGAAAGGAAGGTCACTGCCGTCGAGGAGACCATTGCGATTGCCGTCATACCAATTGTTCGTGGCATAGATATGAAAGTCCGTGTTGCCGCCGCTGATCGCGCTGGCACTACTGGCCTGGCCGCGGATGAAATAATTGTTGAAGACGTTGACAAACGATTCGCCCGCCGAGTCACCGCCCATATTGTAGCCGATGGTTTCCCAGTTGCAGACCACGTTGTTCACGTACTCGTTGATGCCTTTGACCTTCGGATTGCGCGTGTCGTTATCAATGTAGAGCGAGCGCAGGATGCTCACCGCACCATCTGTCTGCACCAGCCCGCCCGCTGAGTGACCTTGCAGGCCCTGTGAAATGACGGACGACTGGATCGTGATGTTCACTGGATCGCTGCCGCTGATGGAAAAAGTTTCATCGCGCCCCCACGACGCGGTGATGTGATCGAAGATCATGTCATGACCGGTATCAATGCTCACGGCATCTTTGTCTTTTGTGCCGTTGATGCCCATGCGAAAACGGATGAAACGAGTGATGGTGTTGTGCGAACCGGAGAAACCGATGCCGTTGCCATAAAGCACCACGCCATCGCCGGGCGCAGTCTGGCCGGCAATGGTCACGCTGGGAGCAACATTGTATCGGGAACTGCCGTAGGCAATGACCCCGGCCACATCAAAAACCACCGTCCGCCCACTCACGCTCACCGCATCACGAAATGAACCGGGACCGGAATCATTCAGATTGGTGACGTGATACACCGTGCCACCGCGTCCACCAGTAGCGAATCGACCAAACCCTTGTGCACCAGGAAAGGCGGGAAGCTGCGCGCCCGAACGGACCGGACAAACCAAGGCGACAACCAGCGGAAGAAAGCAGAGGCCAGGACGAATAAAAGTCATGCGCGTTCGATAATGATATTTTGAGTCTGGGCAACTTATCAGATTCCGCCGCAAGCGTCGTGATAGAATTCTGCAAAGTAGATTGATTTTTGTGCGCTTCCCATGGGTTTTCACTTCCTATCGCGCCCATCATGACTCTCAATTTTCAAACTGTTTTGCACAAACTCCGCTTTGCGGCCAAGCCAGCACCGGTATGCTGAAGCCATGAACTCACGCACCCGAATAACCCGGTGGTCGGCTGTCCCGTTACTGGCCTTGCTCTTCTTACCGGCTGGCTGCCAAACACACCCGAGCACCAACCGAGGCAGCCGAACCGGAAAGCCCACCATCGTGACCGTGGCCAAAGACGGCACCGGGCAGTTCACCAATGTGCAGGATGCGATCATGTCTGTGCCGATGGGTTACGCGACGAACCCCGTGGTCATCCGTATCAAGCCGGGCATCTACAAGGAGCAGATCTACATCCAACGGGAGAAGCGTTTCTTCCATCTCGTTGGCGAAGACACGGCAAAGACAGTGCTGACGTTCGATCTGAACGCGAACATCGTCGGACCAACTGGCAAACCCATCGGCACGTTCCGCACGCCTTCCACGCAGATCGACGCAGAAGATTTCACGGCAGAGAACATCACGTTCGAGAACTCCGCCGGGCCGGTAGGTCAGGCGCTCGCCATCCGATTGGACGGCGACCGCGCGGTGTTTCGCAACTGCCGCTTCCTTGGCTGGCAGGACACGATTCTCGCCAATCGCGGCCGACAATACTTCGAGAACTGTTACATCGAAGGGCACGTGGATTTTATTTTTGGCGGTGCGACGTGCTGGTTTGAACGGTGTCGGATCAAATGTTTGCGCGATGGCTACATCACCGCCGCTTCCACACCGGACACGAATCGCTACGGATACGTTTTCAATCGCTGTGAAATCAGCGGCGCGCCCGGCGTGAAGACATATCTAGGCCGTCCGTGGCGGGATTTTGCCGCGACGGTGTTCATGAATTGCACGCTGTCCGAGGTCGTGCGCCCGGAAGGCTGGCACAACTGGAGCAAACCCGAGCGCGAGAAGACGACGCGCTACGCCGAATTCAACAACACCGGCCCGGGCGCAAATCAGGGAAAGCGCGCGAAGTGGGCGAAGCAGCTCACCGCCGGCGAAGCCAAGGAAATCACTATTCCGGCAATGCTTGGCGCAAACGACGGTTGGAATCCGCTGGCTAAATGATAGGTCCGGAAAAATAAAAACCCGCGCAGCTTTCGCCGTGCGGGTTCGTGAAAGTCAGTTGAAATCAAGGCAGAGCGGTTGCACCCATCAAGTAACGGTCGCACTCGCGGGCGGCGCCGCGGCCTTCGTTAAACGCCCACACCACGAGGCTCTGACCGCGACGACAGTCACCACAAGCAAACACTTTCGGATTGTTCGTCGTGTATTTCTCGAACTCCGCCTTCGCATTGCTGCGGGCGTCGCGTTCGATATTCAACGCATCGAGCAACGGCTGTTCCGGTCCGAGGAAACCCATTGCGAGCAGCACGAGTTGCGCCGGCAAAACCTTTTCCGTGCCTGGCACATTCTTCGGAATGAACTGGCCTTTGTCGTTGCGCGTCCACTCGACTTGCACGGTGTGAACGGCTTTGACGTGGCCCTTGTCATCGGCCTCGAACTTTGTGGCCGTCGTGAGATAAATGCGCGGGTCATCACCGAACTTTGCCGCCGCTTCTTCCTGACCGTAATCCAGCTTGTAGGTCTTCGGCCATTCGGGCCATGGATTATCCTTGGCGCGCTCCAGTGGCGGTTTGGGCAGGATTTCCACCTGCACCAACGACTTGCAGCCATGACGCATCGAAGTGCCGACACAATCCGTGCCGGTATCGCCGCCGCCGATGACGATGACATCTTTGCCGGTCGCATCAATGAAGCTGCCGTTCTTGTGGCCGTCGAGAATGCTCTTCGTGTTGGCCGTGAGAAATTCCATCGCGAAATGAATGCCCTTGAGCTGGCGACCTTCGATCGGCAGATCGCGCGGCTTCGTCGCACCGGTAGCAAGAATCACGGCGTCAAATTCTTTGAGCAGTTTATCGGCGGGATAGTTCACGCCCACATCGGTGTTGCAGACAAACTTGACACCTTCCTTCTCCAGCAATTCCAACCGGCGCAGCACGACTTCCTGTTTGTCGAGCTTCATGTTGGGGATGCCATACATGAGCAGACCACCGGGACGATCCGCGCGTTCGAACACGGTCACTTCGTGGCCGGCTTTGTTTAGTTGTGCTGCGGCGCTCAGTCCCGCAGGGCCACTGCCAACAACGGCGACTTTTTTGCCTGTACGCTGCTTCGGCGGTTCGGGCGTGACCCAACCGTGTTCCCAGCCGTGATCAATGATGCTGACTTCGATATTCTTGATCGTGACGGCGGGCGCGTTCATTCCAAGCACGCACGAACCTTCGCAGGGCGCGGGACAGACGCGGCCGGTGAATTCGGGAAAGTTGTTCGTCTTGTGCAGGCGATCGAGCGCCTCGCGCCAGAGGCCGCGATACACGAGATCATTCCACTCAGGAATGAGATTGTGTATCGGGCAACCGCTCGCCATGCCGCTCACGAGCTGGCCGGTGTGACAGAACGGAATGCCGCAATCCATGCACCGCGCGCCCTGTTGCTTCAGGTCGGCTTCGGGCATGTGCAGGTGAAACTCCTTCCAATCGGCGACGCGTTTCAGCGGGTCACGGTCCTGCGGCAACTGCCGGTTGAACTCCAAAAATCCTGTTGGCTTTCCCATCTTCTTTTCGCTTCGTTCTGATTAACCGGCTTTCAGTGACCGCCCTTCACGTTTTCCTGGAACGCGGCCATGATCGCGTCATCGCCGCTCAAGCCCTGGCTTTGGACTTTCTTGAGTGATTGCAACACCCGGGCATAGTCCTGCGGCATGACCTTCACAAACTTCGGCACAAAACTCGTCCAGTCGGCGAGGATCTTCGCCGCGCGTTCGCTCCGCGTGTAAGTCAGATGACGTTGGACAAGTTTCCAGACTTCCTCGATTTCGTTGGCGTCAGTGAGTTTTTCGAGGCCGACCAATTCTTGGTTGCAATGCGGTGCGAAATCACCCGCCTCATCGAGAACGTAGGCGATGCCGCCACTCATGCCCGCGGCGAAATTACGTCCCGTCTTGCCGAGCACGACCACGCGACCACCGGTCATGTATTCGCAACCATGATCGCCCACGGCCTCGACCACCGCGTTGACCCCGGAATTACGCACACCAAAGCGTTCGCCAGCCATGCCACAGACAAAAATCTCGCCGCCCGTCGCGCCATACATTGCCACGTTGCCGATGATAATGTTGTCCGTCGCATTGAACGTTGAACCCTTGGGCGGATAGACGATGAGCTTGCCGCCGCTGAGGCCCTTGCCGAAATAATCGTTCGCGTCGCCTTCGAGTTCGAGCGTCATGCCTTTGGGCATAAATGCGCCGAAGCTCTGACCCGCGCTGCCGTGGAACTTGATGAGGATCGTGTCCTCGGGCAGGCCGTTCGGGCCGTGCTTCTTCGTCACTTCGCTGCCGGTGATGGTGCCCACCACGCGATGAACGTTCCGGATGGGCAATTCCGCGCGCACCTTCTCACCGCGATCGATAGCCGGTTTGCAGAGATCGAGCAACTGGGTCAGATCAAGCGACTTCTCCAGTCCGTGATCCTGTTCCTGCTGGCGATATCGGCCCACTTCCGAACCGACATCGGGCTGATGTAGAATCGGCGTAAGGTCGAGTCCCTTTGCTTTCCAATGCTCGATGGCTTTCCACGGCATGAGTCGGTCGGTGCGCCCGACCATATCTTCGAGCTTGCGGAAGCCAAGCTTGGCCATGATCTCGCGCAACTCCTCGGCAATAAACCGCATGAAATTCACGACGTGATCCGGATTGCCGGTGAACCGCTCGCGCAGTTTCGGGTCCTGCGTCGCAACGCCAACAGGACAGGTGTTGAGATGACAAACACGCATCAGGATACAGCCCAGCACCACGAGCGGTGCGGTGGCAAACCCAAATTCCTCCGCACCCAACAGTGCAGCGACAGCGACATCGCGGCCGGTCTTCAACTGACCATCCGTCTCCACGTGAATGCGGCTGCGGAGATTGTTCAACACGAGCGTCTGATGCGTTTCCGCCAGGCCAAGCTCCCACGGGCCGCCAGCGTGTTTGATGGATGAAAGCGGTGAAGCGCCCGTGCCGCCGTCGTGACCGCTGATGAGCACCACGTCCGCGTGCGCTTTGCTCACGCCCGCGGCGATCGTACCGACGCCGACTTCGCTCACCAGTTTCACGCTGATGCGTGCGTGGCGATTCGAGTTCTTCAGGTCGTGGATCAACTCCGCCAGGTCCTCGATCGAGTAAATGTCGTGGTGCGGCGGTGGTGAAATCAGGCCCACACCTGCGGTCGTGCCGCGCGTTTTGGCGATGGACGGATACACCTTCTTGCCGGGCAGTTCTCCGCCTTCACCAGGTTTCGCGCCCTGCGCCATCTTGATTTGGAGCTCCTTCGCGTTGACGAGGTAATTGCTCGTCACACCGAAACGACCACTCGCGACCTGTTTGATCGCGGAGTTCTTCGAATCACCGTTCGGCTCAGGAATGTAACGCGCCGGGTCTTCGCCGCCTTCGCCCGTGTTGCTGCGGCCACCGATACGATTCATCGCGATGGCCAGCGCCTCGTGCGCTTCCTTCGAGATCGAGCCGTAGCTCATCGCGCCGGTTTTGAAACGTTGGACGATGGTCTCAACAGACTCAACCTGATCGAGCGGAATCGCGTTCTCGACGAATTTGAATTCCAACAAGCCGCGCAATGTGCAGAGATTCTTGGCCTGATTGTTGACGAGTTCGGAATACTCGCTGAAAACCTTTTTGCTGTTCAAGCGACAGGCGATCTGAAGCTTGTGGATCGTCTGCGGGTTGAACAGGTGATACTCGCCATTGTCGCGCCATTGATACTGACCGCCCGCATCGAGTTCACTGTTGCCCTGCCGATCTGGGAACGCGTGCCGATGCCGGGCCAGCGCCTCTTCCGCGATGGCTTCGAGGCCAACGCCCTGGATGCGCGACGAAGTCCATGTGAAGTAGCGCCCAACCACTTTGGTGTTCAGGCCGATGGCTTCGAAAATCTGTGCACCATGATAGCTCTGGATCGTCGAGATACCCATCTTCGCCATCGTTTTCACGACGCCCTTGACCGCGGCCTTGATGAATTTTTCCTTCGCCTTCTTCGGATCGAGATTCGGCAACATGCCGTTGGCGATCATGTCCTCGATGGTCGCGTAGGCGAGATACGGATTGATGCCCGTCGCACCATAGCCGATGAGCAACGCGAAGTGATGCACCTCGCGCGGTTCACCGGATTCGAGAATGATGCCGACCTGCGTGCGCGTGCCGCTGCGGATGAGGTGGTGATGCAATCCCGCCACCGCGAGCAACGCCGGGATGGGCGCACTGTCCTTGTCCACGCCGCGATCCGACAACACGATGATGTTCACGTCATCGTTGACCGCTTTGTCTGCGGCCTTAAACAGTTTGGTCAGGGCCGATTCCAGCCCTTTCGCACCGTCAGCCGCCTTGAACAGGATCGGCAGCGTGGCGGATTTGAACCCGGGACGATCCACGTGACGGAGCTTTTCCAGTTCCTCGTCGGTAAGTAACGGATGCTCCATCTTGATCATGCGGCAGCATTCCGGCGACGGATGGAGGATGTTGCTCTCCGAACCAAGCATGATCTCGGTGGACGTGATGATCTCTTCGCGGATGGGATCAATCGGTGGGTTCGTGACCTGCGCGAACAGCTGCTTGAAATAATTGTAGAGCAGCTGCGGCTTGTCCGAGAGCACCGCGAGCGGCGTGTCCGTGCCCATCGAGCCGAGCGGCTGCTGCCCGTCGTTAGCCATCGGGCCGACGATGAAGCGCAAATCCTCGAACGTGTAACCAAACGCCTGCTGGCGTTGGAGAATCTTCCGGTGATCCGGCTCCGTGCCCTTCGGCGGCTCAGGCAGCTGCGACAGGAGAACGTGATTGTCGTCGAGCCACTTTTGATATGGCTGGGCCGCGGCGTATTTTTTCTTCAGCTCCTCGTCCGCCACGATGCGACCTTCCTGCGTGTCCACCAGGAACATGCGGCCCGGTTGTAAGCGGCCCTTTGAGAGGATGCGGTCCGGTGCAACCGGCAACACGCCGGCTTCCGACGCCATGATGACCATGTCGTCCTTCGTCACGTAGTAACGCGACGGGCGCAGACCGTTACGATCAAGACACGCGCCGATTCGTGTGCCGTCGGTAAACGCCATGGAAGCCGGGCCGTCCCACGGTTCGATGAGGCAGGAATGAAATTCGTAGAACGCTTTTCGCTCGGTGTCCATGGATTCGTGCCCCTCCCACGGCTCGGGCACCATCATCATCATGACATGCGGCAGTTCCCGACCCGAGAGCGTCAGCAATTCCACCACGTTATCGAACATCGCCGAGTCGCTTCCGTCCGTGTTGACGACCGGCAGGATCTTCTTGATGTCGTCGCCGAATAATTCGCTCTCGAAGAGCGACTGGCGGGCTTTCATCCAATTGACATTGCCGCGCAGCGTGTTGATTTCGCCGTTGTGCGCTATGAATCGATACGGATGCGAACGATCCCAGCTCGGGAAGGTGTTCGTTGAAAACCGCGAGTGCACAAGCGCCAGCGCCGTGGTCATCTCGGGATTGCGCAAGTCGGGATAGTATTGCGCCACCTGCTCGGGCATGAGCATGCCCTTGTAGGTAAGCGTCCGATACGACAGGCTCGAAACGTAGAACCATTGCCCGCCCTCGACCGCCCCGCTGTAACGGATGTCGTGCTCGGCACGCTTGCGAATAACGTAAAGTTTCCGCTCGAAAGCCAGATCGTCCGTCACCTTGGCGCTGCGACCAACAAAGACCTGCATCATGAACGGCTCGGCCGCGCGCGCCGTGGCGCCGAGCGTGGAGTTGTCCGTGGGAATCTCGCGCCAGCCGAGCACTTTCTGGCCTTCTGACTTCACGAGCTTCTCGAACAGTTTGATGACATTCGTGCGTTCGTCCTTGTCTGGTGGCATGAACATCATGCCCACACCGTACTGACCGGCCTCAGGCAGTTTGATGTTCAACTTCTCCGCGCGTTTCGCAAAAAACTCGTGCGGCATCTGCATCAGGATGCCCGCGCCGTCACCGGTGTTGATCTCGCAACCGCATGCGCCGCGATGATCCAAGTTCACCAGGATCTGCAACGCGTCGGTAACGAGCTGATGGGATTTCTTGCCCTTGATGTTGACGACAAAACCCACGCCGCACGCGTCGTGCTCGAAGGCGGGGTCGTAAAGTCCTTGCTTGGGCGGCAGTCCGGGCGGAACTGAACCTCCCCTTGGTCGCTCGATTTTTTCGTTCGTCATCTCTACCGATCGTTCGCCGGAAAATCTCCGGTCAAATTTAGATAGTTTTTACCTGAATGCACGCGCTGTGCAATAAATCATTTTAGAATCTACACTCGTTGACTCGGGAAACGGTAGCATTAGAAAGCTGACTAGCTAATTTTCCGTTGAAGAAAAATGATGCGGCCTGAAATTGCTCAGTTCACCGGCTCGAACTGGAACAACTGCGCGGCACGTGGCGGCAGGTCGAGATAAAAACCCTGTTGTGCAAGGTCGCTACCGACGCGCGCATAACGCTCCGTGCCGAGCAAATCGCGCACAGACCAATGATGCTTGGCCAGACCGTCCACCGGCAACGGCGCGAAACATTGACTGCGATGCGACGAGAGATTTACCACGACCAATTCAAACGCCGATGACTTTGCCGGCCAGAAAACGAGTATGAAATCCTGCCCGGTCGGATTATCCGGCCATGCTTGCCGCGGCGCAAGCAACTGTCCTGTCCCCTGCCCGACGGCGGATTGCTTCAGCACACCAAGCAATTGCTCGTACATCTTGGCAAGCTCTGACTGGACCGGCTCAAGCGGGCGCCGTGCGAGTTGCACCGGCATTTTGACCCGGGCGCCGGCCAGTTGCCCCTCGTGAAGAAAACGCATCCCCGGCATACCGAGCGTCACCAAGGCCGCAGCGCGATGACTTTCCAGATCCAACCGTGTCGCGACGCGCGGCTCGTCGTGGTTCTCCAAAAAGTGGGTGCAGGCTGCCACGAATTCCGGGCGCAGACTCAGCAATCGGCTTTGCGCCGCCACACTGCGCGCCCAGATCAGATCATCATAGAGGTGCTTGTCGTAGGTGTAATCGAAACCGAGCGATTGCATGCCCGCTTCCAGGTCCCAGTAAACCTCCGCCAGAAACAAAAAACCTGGATGCGCCTGCTTTATCGCCCGAATGGCAATATCCCAAAACTCGCCTTCGGCTTGCGGCGTCGAGGCCGGCAGATGCTGCCATGTGCGCGCAAATACCTCGTTCAGCAAAAGCATCGCCATATCACAGCGCACGCCGTCACACCGCCCGGCCACGGAAAGCAGCAGTTCCTGCATCGCTTTTCGGGTATCAGCGCGGCGATAGTCCAGTTGCGCCACGTCCGTCCACGCCGGGAAGTATGGGTCTTTGCCGTTGGCAATCCAGCGCGAGCCAGCTTTCGTCTCCTGCGCGAAGACTCCGGCTTGCTTGCCGGACGATTGGACGAACAACTCCGGACGGTCGCGCAACCACGCATGATCCAGCCCGAGATGGTTCGGCACGAAATCCAGCACGAGTTTCATCCCGTGCTGATGCAGTGCCTCACGAAACTTCGCCAGCCCGGAATCACCTCCCAGATGTCTTGGCACTTCATACGCAGCGATTGAATACGGCGAGCCCGCCACGTCCGCCTCTTTCCATCCCGGGAGCACTTCGTCATACGCGCGGCGTAAGTCTGGCGACTCGAGTGCCTCAGTTCGCGCCCGCAGACCAGTCGTCCAGACGCCCATCAGCCAGATGTGGGTAAAACCCAGCCGCTGCCAGTTCGCGAACTCTGAGGTCGGGATATTGGCCAGCGTCACCGTTCGTCCCGCGGCTTCCGACAGCTCGTTCAGCCAGCAGCGCGTGTTGATTTCGTAAAGCAGCGGATGCACGAGTGAATGGATTCGCGCCGGCAGATTACTCATGCATTCTGGGTGAATCAGCGGGCATCAACTGTTCAACACTTTCAATGCCCTTTTTGCATCGCTCACGCGCAGGATCAACAGGCCCTTCTTGGCCGAAGGCGGCGTCGAGCAATAGGCGTATTCGATATTGACCCTCTTTTCCGCCAGCTTGCGCGAGATGTCTGCAACCGTTCCGGGTTTATTATCGCCTTCGACCAGAAGGACCTCGTCTTCCACGACCAGCGTGCCATGTTCTTCGAACACATGCATCGCCTTGCGGGAATCACTGACCACCAAGCGCATCACGGTGTGGTCCACCGTGTCACTCGTCGCGAGCGCGTGGATGCTGATGTCGTGATCCGCCAGCGCATCGCAGACCCGGGCGAGCATGCCGGGTTTGTTTTCGAGGAAAATGGCGAGTTGTTTGGCGATTTGCATGGTGTGTCCTTTCATCGAGGGGGTTGATGTTCACGACCGTCTGCGCGGACAACCATAGCACCCAACCCGCGGGACGCAACAGCCCGAAATATTGATCGCCCTCATCTGACACAGACTTCAACCCAGTTCCCCTGACTTACGCGCCCCGCCGTGATGAGAGCGCCGGTGCACGGTCCAAGTTGCGATAGGGAATCCGACTCTGCTAAACTGGCTGCATGAAGCCGCCCGCCAAATCCCGCCGCCGCTGGTTCGGCGCCATCTGCCTGCTCGGCGCGCTGGGACTGCTGCTCGCGGGTGAGACCCGGCCCAACGGCTGGCTCACGGGGGTTGCCTTCATCCTGTATTGGCTGCTCTGCCTTGTGCTCACTTTGCTGGCGATGATCGCAGCGTTGCTGGATGTTTTCGCTTTGCGACAGGAGAATCGCAACCGCCAGCGCGCGCTGATCGAATCCACCATCGAAGAAATTCAGACCGGCCGAAACCGCTCAGCACCCGACGAGTGATTTCCCCGGTGTGAATACCGGTCGGGTCTTTAAGCAGATGCCCTGTGGGAAACGCCCCGGAGTGTATCCCCATTTTCCCGAATTGAATGTGCAGCGATTTCTTGGTTGAGTAGTCGCACCAAACCATGGATGCGATCCAGTCAGTGTTACCAGCCGAAGGCTTGCCCGATACCCGGAAAGCCGCCCTTGTAAAATTGCTCGGGGACGAAGACCCCGCGGTCTATCAGGCGGTGCGCGAGAAGATCCTTTCGTTTGGCGACACCTCGCGGCAATGGCTGCGCCCGCACACCTTGAGCAGCGACCCGCTGATCCGCCGCCGCTCGCAGGACATCATCCGTCACTTTGAAGGTCTTGCCGCGGATAACCGCTTTCTCGCGTTCTGCCTGCAGCAGGGCCAGGACCTCGACCTCGAGCGCGGCGCGTGGCTGCTCGCCCAGACGCGCTATCCGGACGCAAACCTCGAAGCCTACGGAGCGTTGCTTGATGCCTTTACCGCCGAACTGCGCAATCGCCTGCCTGTTCAGGCCCGCGCGCAATCCATCCTGACCATCATCAATGATTACCTGTTCGGCGAACTGCGCCTCGCGGGTAACGAACAGAACTATTACGACCCCGAGAACAGCTACCTCAACCGCGTGCTGGACCGCCGCACGGGCAATCCCATCAATCTCTGCCTCGTTTACCTGTTGATCGCGCGCCGGCTGCAACTGCCCATCGTCGGCATCGGCCTGCCCGGACATTTTCTCTGCCGCTACCAGTCGCCGACCGAGGAGATCTACATTGACGCCTTCGACAAGGGCAAACTGATGACCAAGGCCGACTGCGTGCATTACCTCGTGCGCGGCAATTACGATCTGCGCGATGAATACCTCGCGCCCGTCAGCGCCCGCCGGCTGCTCACGCGCATCTGCGGCAACCTTCATCAGATCAACCTCCGCCTCAAAGCCGAGGACGAAATGACGCGCTTCCAGCGGTATCTGATTGCACTAGGACGGTAAGGGACAGAAGGAATTCAACAAGTCGAGCGACTTGCGCTGAGTGTTGATGACTCACACTTCACGCATCGCCCTTTTCGCCCCTGTCACTTCGCATCCCACGGAAAACGGAACCAATTCGTGATACTGGCACGTCCTTCAACGAATGCAACGGCATCATCTTGCTCCATCGGGTACGAGACAGCATAAAGCAAGTTCGAGGGTGTTTTGAGGTAATCGTCTGAGTGAATGAAAAGCGCATCCTGCGCCGCCAAGCTCCAATGGAGTTCAAACCCATGTTCGAGTTTGATCGGGTCGCTAAGAATTGTAATGTTTACCCACTTCCGCTCACCCAAACTGTAAACAGCATAGCCAAGCTCTCCTGCCTCAGCCTCTAATTTGACAATTCGAACAGCTGCTCTGTAGTCCCGCGAACGAAAAGCAAAAATCTGCCCAACCCTTATTGGAGTTACGAACGCAGCTTGAACTCCAGCAGCCCACCGCGCGGTCTCAGGGTCGTAATTCGTGGGCGCACGGATAATCTTACTACCAAGAGGTATAACACCCCAGAAACGAACTTCCCGAACTGCACCCGACGTCAAATCTCTCTGCAAAGAGCTCGGCTTGAAAACTACTCCAGCAGCCAATATGAAGAGGACAGCAACAACACAACCAAGTAACATCCGTTTTCTTTTCGTCTTCATGACTACGAGATCTTGTTTTTCACTCCGGCAACGACCGCCATTGCTTCCGCGCGACGTGCGGATCAATCCGCACCAGCAGCCAGTAAGCAAAATACTCCTTCAGCCGCGTCCACAGCGTGGCGTTCTGCCGCAGTTCCTCGCGGTCAATCCGCTTACAGTGCGTCAGCGCATCGGCAAAGATGGTTCGCGCCCGCGCTGCTTCCGCCGCGTCATATCGCCGCACAAGCAATTCGTAGTTGATGGACAGACTGCGCGGGTCAAGATTCGACGAGCCCACATATACCGCGTCGTCCAGCACGAACAGTTTCGCGTGCAACACCTGCGGTTGATACTCATAAATCTCCACGCCCGCGCGCAGCAGTCCGCGATACAGACTCCGCCCCGCCAGTTGCACGAGCGTCACGTCGGATTTTCCCGGCAACAACAACTGCACCTGCCCGCCGCGGCGCGCGGCCCGCGCCAGCAGCCGCCGGATGCGCCACGACGGTATGAAATACGGCACGATGATCTGGATCCGCCGCGCGGACTTCAAATCCCGCAGCAGCGCGCGTTTGATGGGGCTCTGTCCGCGTCCCGGTCCGCTGAGCAGCAGTTGTTCATTGGCATCGCCCAGCAAGATCTTCTTCAATCGCGCCCGCGCCAGCCGGATCGGCCGCTTGTGCCGGAACTCCGCGAGTGCAAACATCTCCTCAAACGTCGCCGCCAGGTCATCCACCAGTGGTCCGGTCAAGCGCGCTCCCACATCGCGCCAGCCGCGCGTCACGCCGTCGCCCACGTAATCGTCCGCGATGTTGAAGCCGCCGATGAACGCCACTCGTTCATCACACACCAGCAGCTTGCGGTGATTGCGGATGCTCATGCGCCGCAGCGCCAGCGGATTGAACACCCGCACCTCCACCCCGGCCCGGCGAAACGGTTCAAGAAAACTATTCGGCAGCTCGAGTGAGCCAATGGCATCGATCAATACCCGGACGTTTACGCCGCGTTCCTTCGCCGTGATGAGCGCTGTCCGGAATTCTTCGGCCAGTTTTCCGGCCGCCAGCATGTAAATCTCCAACGACACCGCTTTCCGGGCAGCCGCGATCGCAGCGAGCATGGCGGGAAAAACCTCATCGCCGCTGCGCATCCAGGTCCAGTTCGTGACATTCGGCGGCGACATTGCGGGAATTTACGCCGGGCGGTGTAAGTTGAAAAGCCCGGGCGCGACGAATCGGGATGCCGGAGCATTGGCTTCCTGGCTCTCATATCGCTGTGGATGCGGACTCACTTGTGAGAATTCATTTCAAACATTTTTTGCAATCTGGCATCTATAGCCGTGTGAGAACGCTCATCAAGTTCCTCGTGGCGCTGCTTCTGCCCGCCCTCGCGCAGGCCCAGATCACCACCACACATGCCACCCTGCTGCTTGCCGCCACGGAGGCGAAGCCCGGTGACACCGTGTTGGCGGGCGTGCGATTTCAGATGGAGGAAGGCTGGCACATCTACTGGCGCAATCCCGGCGGGCCGGGTTTGCCGACGGAAATCAAGTGGGAGCTTCCTGCCGGCGTCACTGCCGGCGCAATCCAATGGCCGACGCCCGAGAAGTTCGTGATGGCTGACGAGAGCGATCCCACGGCGGAGAAGATCATCAACTACGGCTATGGCCACGAGGTGACACTGCTCGTCCCGCTCAAACTTGCAAGTGACTTGAAGCCCGGGACGCTGGAAATCCGCGGGGCCGTTGATTGGCTCGCCTGCAAGGTCTCATGCATTCCCGGAAGCAAGGAACTCAACACCAAGTTGATTATCGCCAGTGAAACGAAGCGCAGCGCCGATGCCGATGCGTTGCAAAATGTGCAGGCCAGTCTGCCCAAGGCCGGCGACAGCCTCGCACCGCGCGCATCCTGGGAGAAGCCAGCCAGCGGAGATACCCGCCCATTGCTCATCGAGTGGAATTCCGCCATTGCCGCGAGCGAACCAGATTTCTTTGGCGATGCGTCAGACAAATTTGAAGTGCCGACCGCCACCGAGCTCGTCAATGGCTCGGGCAATCAGCTCAAGCTGCGCAAGCTTATCAAGAAATCGGAAGGCGACTGGCCCACGGAAATCTCCGGCCTGATCATCCAGAAAGCTGGCGATCAGATCCAAGGCTACGAGGTGAAACTGGCCATCGGTGGTGCGACAACTTCTTCACCTGCCGCGATGATTGACCCGACAGCAGAACATTCGATCTGGTTTTATGTCCTGAATGCGTTTCTCGGTGGATTGATCCTCAACATCATGCCCTGTGTGCTCCCGGTGATCGCGCTGAAGATTCTCGGCTTCGTGAATCAGGCAAAGGATTCGCCCGGCGCAGTCCGGCGGCTCGGGATGATCTATACCGCCGGTGTGCTCGTTTCGTTTCTGGTGCTGGCGTTGGTCATCGTCGGCCTCAAGGCACTGGGCAACAAGGTTGCATGGGGATTTCAATTCTCGAATCCGTTCTTCGTCATTGCCATGACGACGCTCGTGGTGCTGATCGCACTCAACTTGTTTGGGGTTTTCGAGATCGCGCCCGGCGGCAGCGCGCTCACTGCCGCCAGCGAGCTCTCGAGCAAGTCCGGGGGTGCCGGTGCATTCTTCAATGGTTTGTTCGCCACCCTGCTCGCCACCTCGTGCTCTGCACCAGTACTCGGTGGCGCCATCGGCTACGCCTTTGCCAAACCACCACACATCATCGTGCTCATATTCCTGATGGTCGGCCTCGGGCTGGCGTCACCGTACCTGGTGCTGAGCTGGCAACCGGCCTGGCTCCGGTTCTTGCCCAAGCCGGGGACCTGGATGGAAAAATTCAAGATGGCGATGGGATTTCCAATGCTTGCCGCCGGGTTATGGATGATGAATCTGCTGACCGATCATTATGGGGAACGCACCTGGTGGTTTGGAATGTTCCTATTGATTCTCGCCACGGCCGCGTGGGTATTCGGGGAATTTGTGCAACGCGGGAGAAATCGGAAGTCCGCCGCCCTGGTTTTTGTGCTCGTGCTGGTGGCTGTCGCCTACACTTGGGCGCTTGAAACCAACATGGAATGGCGTGTACCGATAAAGGCCGGACAGGCAGCCGTCGAACTGAAGAACGCCCCGAAGAATTATCCTTGGAAAGCCTGGAGTCGCGACGCGGTCGCAAAAGCGCGCGCTGAGAAAAAAATCGTGCTCGTGGATTTTACGGCGAAATGGTGTCTCACTTGCAACACGGTGGTGAAAACGGCCCTGGAAAACCGCGAGCTGTTGTCCCGGATGAAGGAACTCGGCGTCGAGGCTTTACTGGCGGACTATACAGCGACACCGCCCGCCATAACCGAGGAACTCGCCCGGCATCAACGCGCCGGCGTCCCGCTGGTTCTGGTTTATCCGCGGGATGCGACCCAGCCGGCCATTGTCCTGCCGGAAGCCCTCACCGCCGGCATGGTGCTTGATGCACTAAAGCAGGCAACGAATTGACCCGTGCTCCCGCTCGGGCACAA
>Ga0315910_10001189_pt1 | contig 24329 bp, 20 predicted proteins | sample EdamamesoilMG_FD_204470 | JGI IMG/M metagenome (GOLD analysis project Ga0315910, IMG submission 204470) | Garden soil microbial communities collected in Santa Monica, California, United States - Edamame soil | ecosystem: Environmental > Terrestrial > Soil > Garden | place: USA: California... | reverse complement strand
GACGCACGCGATCCGGATCACCCGTGTGCCGACAGCCCCGCGCACCGATCTGGAATCTGAAATCCAAAGTCTCAAGTCTGAGCTCCCCACCCCCCACTTCCTCCCCGTCTTTCCCGACGCGTCCATCACCCGCCCGACGACGCGCTACGTCACGAAGCGCCGTCTGCCGGAGAATCTTCGCGCCGCGGACGCCTCCATTCTGCGGGTACAGCCGGCGCACTGGCCGCTTGTCGTGATGCTCGTGCTCACCCAGGCGAGCGTCGGCGCGCTGCTCGCGCATCTCATCGCGGCACCCGCCGGCGCCCTGCGCTACGCCGCGATCACGGGTGCGCTCGGCATCGCCGCGAGCGTCGCCCACCTCGGCCGGCCGCTGCGCGCATGGCGGGTCTTTCTCGGGCTGCGCCGCTCGTGGCTCTCGCGCGAGGCCGTGCTCTTCGGCGGCTACCTGCCGGCGCTGCTCGCCGCCGCCGCCCTCCCCTTGCTGTCAGTTGATATACGGTTCCTGACACTCGCTGCGCCGGTCGCTGCCGCGATCGGCGCAGCTTCCGTCTTCTGCTCGATGATGATCTACATCGACACGCGCCGCCGCTTCTGGCGCGCGCCGCTGACGGCCCTGCGCATGGGCGGAACGGTGGCCGTGTTCGCGCTCGGCTTCTCGTTCCCGCCCGTCGCCTCGCTCGTGCTCGCCGCCAGGCTCGTGGGCGAGTCGGTCACGCTCCGCGGCGGTTCCTCCTCCGCCCGCCTTCAGCGCGGGCCGCTGCGCGGCGCGGTGACCTGGCGTTTCGCGCTCGGTCTCGCCGCTTGCGCGGTGCTGCCCTTCGCCCCGGCGATCGGCCTCGGACTCGCCCTCGCGGGTGAACTGGCCGAGCGGTACCTTTACTTCCGCGCCGTCGACGCGCCGAAGATGCCGGGTGTCCTCAACTGACGTATCCTGAAGTGAACCACAGAGGACACAGAGAGCACGGAGTTCATGCAGGTCGGGCGAGGCCTCCGGCCGAGCCGCAAACGCTGAACATGAGCACTCCCGGCTCGGCCAGAGGCCTCGCCCTGCCCGCAGTGCCCTCTGTGTCCTCTGTGGTTCAAATCGGATCCCACCCATGACCACCACGCTCACGAAACTCCTCCGCGCCCACACCGGTCCGATGACGAGCGAACTCGTGCAGCGTCCCGGTGAGTTCGGGCTCGGCCGGATTCCCGCGCGCCTCGCGCCGACCTCCGTCGCCCATTCGGTCTGCGGCTTCTGCTCGACCGGCTGCAACCTCAAGATCCACCTCGGCCCCGACGGCGCGGCCATCAACCTGTCACCGGAAGTTCACTACCCGGTGAACCTCGGCATGGCCTGTCCCAAGGGCTGGGAGGCGCTCACGCCACTGGCCGCGCCCGACCGGGGCACCACGCCGCTGCTGCGCGATCCCGCCAGCGGCGCGCTCGCGCCCGTCGACTGGCCGACCGCGCTTCAGACCTTCGTCGCCCGCATGAAGGGCGTGATCGCGCGCCACGGCCGCCACAGCATCGCCTTCCTCTCGACCGGCCAGATCCCGACCGAGGAGATGATGTTTCTCGGTTCGCTCTTCAAGTTCGGCATGGGCGGGATCCACGGCGACAGCAACACGCGCCAGTGCATGGCCACCTCGCACGTGGCCTACAAGCAGGCCTTCGGCTTCGACGCGCCGCCCTACACCTACGCCGACTTCGAGGAGAGCGACGTGCTGGTCTTCGTCGGCGCCAACCCCGCGATCGCCCACCCGATCATGTGGCAGCGCGTCATGCGCAACCGCCACGATCCGCAGATCATCGTCGTCGACCCGCGCCGCACCGAGACGGCGATGTGCGCCACCCGTCACGTGGCGCTCGCGCCCAAGGGTGACCTCTGGCTTTTCTACGGAATCGCGCACGAGCTGATCGTGCGCGGCGCGATCGATCGCGAGTTCATCGACGCGCACACGACGGGCTTCGAGTCGTTCGCGACGTTCCTCGCCGACTACCCGCCCGAGGCCTGCGCGCCGCACTGCGGTGTCTCCGCGGATGAGATACGTGAACTCGCGACGATCATCGCCTCCGGCAGGGCCGTCTCCTTCTGGTGGACGATGGGCGTGAACCAGGGCCACGAGTCGACGCGCGTGGCGCAGTCGCTCATCAACCTCGCGCTCATCACCGGCAACATCGGCCGCCCCGGCACCGGCGCCAACTCGATCACCGGCCAGTGCAACGCGATGGGCTCGCGCCTCTTCGCCAACGCCACCTCGCTGCTCGGCGGACGCGCCTTCGACCATCTCGAGCACCGCGCCGAGGTGGCCTCGATCCTCGGGATCTCCGAAGCGCACATCCCGCGGGAGAACTCGCTCGCCTACGACCAGATCATCGACGGCATCGAGCGCGGCACGATCCGCGGCCTCTGGGTCATCGCGACCAATCCCGCGCATTCGTGGATCAACCACGGCCGCTTCAAGGCGCTGCGCGACAAACTCGAGTTCCTCGTCGTGCAGGACATGTACACGACGACGGAGACGGCCCGCGCCGCCGACCTCTTCCTGCCCGCCGCCGGCTGGGGCGAGAAGGAAGGCACGTTCATCAACTCCGAGCGCCGCTTCGGCGTGACCCGCAAGGTCGCCCGCGCCCCGGGCCAGGCGCTGAGCGACTTCGCGATCTTCCAGCTCATCGCCCAGGCCTGGGGCTGCGGCGCGATGTTCCGCGCCTGGACCTCGCCCGAGGCGGTGTTCCAGATCATGAAAAAGCTCTCCCGCGGGCGCCCATGCGACATCACCGGCATCCGCGACTACGCCCATCTCGACGAGGCGGGCGGGATTCAGTGGCCGCTGTCCGAATTGCGGAACGCGGAATTCGGATTGCAGATTGATCCGGACGCCCAGCCTGTCGACTCCGACCAATCCGCCGTCCGCAATCCTCATTCCGCATTCCAAGAGCGTCGCCTCTTCGCCGACGGCCGCTTTTTCACCGCCGACGGCCGCGCGAAGCTCCTCTTCGATCCGCCGCGGCCGGCGCCGGAGATGCCGGATGCAGCGTATCCATTCTGGCTGAACACGGGCCGCGGTTCGTCCGCGCAGTGGCACACCGGCTCCCGCACGAACAAGAGCGACGTGCTGCGCAAGCTCGCGCCCCGCTCCGTCTACGTGGAGGTCAACCCGGAGGACGCCGCGCGCCTCGGCATCGAGCCCGACGCCATGGTCGTGGTGCGCTCGCGCCGCGGCGACCTGCGCGCGACCGCATTGCTCACACCGACCGTCCAGCCCGGCCACGTCTTCGTGCCGATGCACTTCGACCAGGTCAACGCGCTCACTTTCCCCGCCTTCGACCCCCACTCGCGCCAGCCGAGCTACAAGGCGTGCGCGGTGGCGGTGGAGCTGGCGGGTGAAGGCTGAACTTGAACCACAGAGTTCACAGAGCGCACAGAGACCCGAACCGAGAGAAGGTGGAAACGCCCGGACCTGGAGGTCCCAGTACCTTTCTGCCTCATCCACCTCTCTCTGTGATCCCTGTGTCCTCTGTGGTTCAACCTGCCTGAGCCACTGCAATTCGCTCAGAACGCGAAGTCCACCTGTGCCCAGAACTTGGTGACGTCGGCCAGCGCGGATGAGCTGTTGAAGTCGGCGGCCTTGGCCAGCGCGGTGAACTGCTTGTTGATCTTCCAGCTCACGAGCAGGTCCCATTCGTCGCCCAGGTCGTCACCGAGGTCGGTCTCGAACCGGTGATAGAAGGCGGTCACCGTCCAGCCGCGCGGAAGCGTGACGTTGGCCTTGAGGTACAGGTCCTCGAGGCCGGCGTTGGGGGTGGTGAGGAAGACGTCGGCCCAGCCGTTGAAGGCGTGGAGCGTGGCGAGCGGGGTCTTGAAGCCCACGCTGTTGTCCGTGCCGAGAACCTCGTACCCAAGCATGCCGGCGATCCTGTCGGTGCCGAGACCCAGTTCGCCGAGCAGGTAATCGGTCGAGTAGTCGAGCGCGCTCGAGCCGTAGTCGCTCTGCGTGGCGTACTCGGCGCGGTAGACGAGGGCGAAATCCTCGCCCATCTCGCGCGTGCCCGCGAAGCTGATACCGTAGGTCGCGCAACTGCTGGCCGCGGCGTTGTCGAAATCGAGCAGGGTGGCGTAGCCGGCGAGCGTGCCGCCGGGGATGGCGGTGGTGCTGGCATGGATGACATGCGAGTCGGAGTCCCACGTGCCCTGGGGGTGCTCCTGGCCGAAGACGCGGTTGATCTGCCAGAGGTAGGCGTAGGTGAAGGTGAGCGTGTCGACCGTCTTGTCGGTCAGACCGACCGCGTCAAAGGTCTGCATGTTCTGGCGCCAGGCCACGTCGCCGATGAAACGATGGTTGTCGAGGACGAGGCGCTGGCGTCCGACCTTCACGTCGGTCTTGTCGAGGGTGTATCCGAGCCAGACCTGGTTGACCTCGGTCGTCTCGGGATCGGCGATCACGGTCTTGCCGGCGCCGCCGGGATTGAGGCCGGACTGGTTGTAGGCGTCGCCGTCGAGCGCGCTGATGTCCTCGAACTCGCCGGAGAGCTTGAAGCCGTGGAGCGCGCCGGTCGTGTAGCCGAGGCGCGTGCGCAGTGTCACGGCATCGGATGCCTCGAGGCCGCTCTGGTCGGCGTGCTCCCAGCGGGCGCGGAGGTTGAGCGTGAGTTTGCCCGCCTTGAGCGCGTCGACGAACGCGCCCTCGGAGGCGGGCGCGGCCTGGGCGGCGGCGGGCGCCGGGGGCTTCTGCGCGGGCTCGGCCGCGGACACGCCGGCGGCGGCGAGCGAAACAACCAGTCCGCCGACAACACGGCGGAGCATGCGAGTGGATGTGGTTTGCATACGGGAAATGCGAGTCAGCGGGCGGGCGCGGACTTCTTGCGCACGAAGACGGCGAGCGTCGTATCGCGCATGTAGTCCTCCCACTGCCGGCTCATCTCGACGATGTCGTCGTGCATCGGGCACGGATCGCCGACGCCGCACCACCCAGGGCCGAACGGGCACATCACGCCCTCCGACTCCTTCTCGAAGCGCGCGCAGATGTCGGCGAGCGAGATCTCCCGCGGCGGCTGGGCGAGCCAGTAACCGCCGCCGGGACCACGCGTGCCGTTCACCAGCCCGCCGGTCGAGAGGATCGACAGCACCTTGGCGACGAGCGGCTGCGGAAGTTTGCGCGCCTTCGCGACATCCTCGGAGCTGAGCCGCGTCCTGCCGGCGTCGAAGCGCTCGGCGAGCAGGCTCATGGCCGAGATGGCGGTCTGGGCGGTCTTTCCACAGCGAAGCATTTCCGGAGGGGAGGGATGGACGGACGCGACAGTGCGGTCAATGCGTCAACCGGACTTTTTCCAGGGAACGCCGGTGGCCTCGAGGCCGCGCGGTCCGGCGAGGATGGGCAGGCCGATCTTCAGCGCGACCGTGTAGACGAGCAGGCCGAAGGCCCAGATGCCGGCGCTGATCTGCCACTCGATGAAGCTGGGCGCGTATTCAACAACCTCATGCAAGGTCGACGGAATGAACCCCGGGATGATCAGACCCATGCCCTTCTCGATCCAGACCGCGGCGAAGGCCAGGACACAGGCGATGGTCAGCTGCATGGGATGGCGCACCACGCCCGGACGAAGGAGGAGGACGGCCGACACGACACCGAACACCACCGACGTCCAGATCCACGGCACGAGCCCGTTCGCACCGTGGAGCCCGAAATAGAGATAACGCGCCGCGGCGGTGTGGCTCGTGCCGCTGTAGAATTCGGTGAACACCTCCGAGGCGACCATGAGCAGGTTGATCAGGATCGTCACCCGCATGATGTTGGCGAGGACCGCGACCGGTCGCTCGCCGATGTGCACACGACCGAACCGGCGCAGCACGTGCAGCGCCACGATGATGAACGCCGGCCCGGAGACGAACGCCGAGGCGAGGAAGCGCGGTGCGAGCAGTGCCGTGTTCCAGAACGGCCGGCCGCCAAGGCCGCAGTAGAGAAACGCCGTCACCGTGTGGATCGAGACCGCCCAGATGATGGAAATGAAAACGAAGGGCACATACCAGCGCGCCTCGGGACGCCGTCCGAGGAAGCGCATGTAGAGCAGGTAGCCGCAGATGTGCAGGTTGAGCAGGAGGTAACCGTTCAGGACGATCACGTCCCACGTGAGCATCGAGACCGGCCAGTTGAATTCGCCCAGGCCCGGGATCATGTGCCAGAAACGATCCGGCCGCCCGAGGTCGACCACGACGAACGCGATGCACATCACGATCGCGGCGATGGCGAGCATCTCGCCGACGATGACGACGTCGTGCATCTCCTCGTCGTGGTAGAGATACGCGGGGATCACCATCATCACGCCACCCGCGGCGAGGCCGACCATGAAGGTGAAGTTCGCGATGTAGAGGCCCCACGACACCTGGTCGGTCATGGCGGTGACGATCATGCCGTCGCGCACCTGCGTGGCCCAGGCGTTGAGGCCGACGAGGGCGACGGCGGTGAGCAGCGTCATCCACGCGTAGAACCATCCCGAGCCGTCGGTGGCGTCGACCACCACGCGCCAGAGGAACCGGAGATAGCCGGTGAAGTGAGCAAGAGCCGGGCTGCGCGGCCCGGGTGCGGATGGGGAGAGCGGCGTCGCGGGGGTCATGGGCGGTGCTTGGGTAGGGCGCGCTCTCCGAGCGCGCCGCGGATGTCGTCGCGGTCTCGCGGCGCGCTCGGAGAGCGCGCCCCACCCTCGGACCACGAACTCGAAGTCAGGCTACTCATCGAAGAAGTAGAAGAAGCTGGGTCGCGTGCCGAGTTCCTCCTTGAGGACGAAGACGCGCTTGTTCGCGAGCACGCGCCGGATCTCGGAGTCGGGATCGAGCAGGTTGCCAAAAACGCGCGCGCCGGTCGGGCAGGCCTCGAGGCAGGCGGGGAGTTTTCCGTGGCGCGTGAGGTGCAGGCAGAACGTGCACTTCTCCATCACGCCCTGCGGGCGGATGCGGTTGGAGAGGTAGGCCTGGACGGGGTTGATCTCCTCGGCGGGGATCTGCGGCTTCGTCCAGTTGAAGCGGCGCGCGTGGTACGGGCACGCGGCCTCGCAGTAGCGGCAGCCGATGCACCAGTTGTAGTCGATCACGACGATGCCGTCGTCCTCCTTCCAGGTGGCGTCGACCGGGCAGACACTGACGCACGGCGGGCGGTCGCACTGCTGGCACTGCACCGGCATGTAGTATTTTTCCGGATGCGGCACCGGGCCGGTGTAGTTGACGTTGCCCTGCTCGAAGTCCATCGAGCCCTTCTGCATCTCGACCACGCGGATGTAGGAGTTGCCGGACGGACGGTCGTGGTTGTTCTCCACGTGGCAGGCCTGCGCGCACTTGCGGCAGCCGATGCAGATGGAGAGGTTGAGCGCGTAGCCGAACTTCACGCCCGCCTGCGGACGCGCGTCGGTGATCTCGACCTCGGCGCCGTAGTCTCGTTTCGCCTCGGCCTCGAGGCGGGCCATGACGCGCTCGAGCTCGTCCTTCGAGAGCTCGCGGTAGTGTTTCTGCAGAAACTCGTCGACCGACTGCTCGGCCGTCCAACTCACGATCGGCGCGATCGCCTTGGCGAAGGCTGCGGCGCCGAGCGTGGCGCCCGCCACCTTGAGCGCGGTGCGGCGGGTCATGCCTTCAGCGGGAGTCGGTTCACCCTCGGCAGGCGGGAGGTCGTCAGGGCTGGGCGGCATGGGGTGAGGTGTCGTGCGCGTGCGCGGCCGCGCGGTCGCGCTGCTGGCGCGCCCCGCGATCCTGCGGTGGAAACACCGGCTGCACCTGTGGGTAGGCGGGCGCGTGCACGTCGTGACAATCGGTGCAGGTGTTGCGCACGCGGCCGCCGACGCGCAGGTCCCAGTGGCCGGTCATGCCGCCATGCGAGCCGTTGAGGTAGTCGCGGTACTGCGGGCCGTGACACTGGGCGCAGAGCTGGATCGTATGGGGATACTCGAGCGCGGTGCCGTCGGCGCGGCGCAGCGTGTCGTAGTTGGCGGCGTTGTGGCAGCTCAGGCAGCTCAGGCCGCCGTGCCGGTAGTGCAGGCCCTGGTGAAATTCGTTGAGCGACTCCGCGCTGGCGTTGGTCAGGTCGGGACGCCGCGTCGCATGGCACGTCGAACACGAGACCATCGCGGGCGTGCCCCCGGTCTGCGGCAGCGAGGCCAGCACCTTCGGCGTGGCCGGGCCCGGCCGGATGTGCACGGCGTGCAGCGGCGCCGACACGGGTGACGCCGCGCCGGCTCCGGCCGCCGCACCCGGAGCCCGCGCGTCGGTCGCCACCTCCGGAGGCGCCGCGTGCAACAGCCACGAGACGCCCAGCAACGCCGCCGCGAGGGCGAATGCGGCGAGGCTCGAGCGGACGAGTACACGGTGACGGGCCATCACAGGCCCTCATCATCGACCCGTTTGCCGCCTATTCAAGAATAAACTGTCTTTTATTCTTGAGTCATCGCGGGTGCGGGCGATGATGGAGGCGATGTCGGCCACGCTCTCCACTCCGCCCACGTCGGTGCTGGGTCTCGCCCTGACGCTCGATGTCGCCGCGCCGGCCCTCGCTGAAACGCTCGCCACGCTGCGCGCGCGTCCCGGCCTGGTGCTCGAGGAGCCGAGGCTTCCGTTCGCCGCCGTCGCGCTCGAGACGACGGATGCGCGCGGCGACCATGCGTGGCTCGAGTCGCTGCCCGGGGTGCTCGCGGTCGATGTCGTCTTTGTCGAGGTCCTGTCCGAGGAGGCGCTCGCCGGACACACGGGCGCACCGCGACGTCGCCGTCGCTCACGCGATCCCCTCGACGATTCGCCGCTGCCCGAGATCCGCCCCGGTGCCCTCCCCGCGGACGACCCCGACTTCCCGGGCTTCTAGCCACCGCGCCGATTCCCTTTTCCGTTCCTGCCTTTCGCTCTTCCGCCGCTCAGCCCCACCCCGCCGCCGTCATGCCCTTCGATCGTCGCGACTTTCTCCGCACCTCGGCCCTCGCCGCCGCGACCGCCGTGGTTTCCCAACGTCTCGGAGCCACCTCCGCGTCCGCCGCGGCCGAGGCCGCCGGCCCGACCACCACACCGGACGGCATCCGCTGGGACAAGGCTCCGTGCCGCTTCTGCGGCACGGGTTGCCACGTGCGCGTGGGCGTGCGCGACGGCCGGGTCGTCGCCATCCAGGGCGAGCGCCTCGCGGAGGTAAACAAGGGACTGCTCTGCGTGAAAGGCTACCATGTCGGCGGCATCCTCTACGGCCGCGACCGCCTCACCCAGCCGATGCTGCGTCGCAACGGCGTGCTCGAGCCCGTCTCCTGGAGCGAGGCGATCGAGATCATCGCCCAGCGCATCATGACCCGGCCCGAATCGTTTGCGATCTACGGCAGCGGCCAGTGGACGATCCCCGAGGGTTACGCCGCGCAGAAGCTGATGAAGGGCGGCCTCGCCAACAACCACATCGAGCCCAACGCCCGGCTCTGCATGGCGTCCGCCGTGACTGGATACCTCTCGGTCTACGGCGTGGACGAGCCGGCCGGCTGCTACGACGACCTCGACCACGCCGACGTCGTGATCCTGTGGGGCAACAACCCCGCCGAGATGCACCCGATCCTCTTCTCGCGCCTCATCGACCGCCGCGCGCGCGGCGAGAAGGTCACGATCATCGACATCGGCACGCGGCGCACGCGCTCCACCGAATACGCCGACGAGTACCTGGAGTTTCAGCCGCAGAGCGACCTCGCCATCGCCAACGGCATCGCCCACCTGCTCATCGCCAACGGGACGTGGGACCGGGAGTTCGTCGGCCGGCATTGCAACTTCCGCGGCGACAACCAGCCGCTCGACCTCAACGGCAAGCCCATCACCTTCGACGAGTACCAGGCGCTGGTCGCGCCCTACACGCCGGAGTTCGTGGAAAAGATCTCCGGCGTGCCGGCGGCAAAGCTCCGCATGCTGGCCGATCTCTTCGGCCGCCGCGAACTGCGCATCACCAGCCTCTGGTGCATGGGCATGAACCAACACACCCGTGGCACGGCGATCAACCGCCTCGTCCACTCCGTGCACCTGCTCAGCGGCCATTTCGGCCGGCCCGGCGACGCACCCACCTCGCTCACCGGCCAACCCTCGGCCTGCGGCACGGCCCGCGAGGTCGGCACGATGTGCCATTTCCTGCCGGGCGGCCGCCTCGTGGCCAACGAGGCGCACCGTCGCGAGTCGGAACAATTCTGGAACCTGCCCGAGGGCCGGATCAACCCGAAGCCCGGACACCACACCGTGCTCCTCTGGGAGAAATTCTGCACGCCCACGGACAAGGGCGGCGACATCTCCACCGTCTGGGTACAGGTGACCAACCCCGGCCAGACGCTCCCGAACCTGCACAAGCTCTTCCGCGGCAAACAGGGCCTCGAGGACAAGTTTCTCATCGTCTCGGAGGTCTACCCGACCGCCACGACCGAGCTGGCCGACCTCGTCCTGCCCTCCGCGATGTGGGTCGAGAAGAACGGCATCTACGGCAACTCCGAGCGCCGCACGCAGCAGTGGTTCAAGCAGGTGCAGCCGCCCGGCCAGGCGCGCGACGACGCGTGGCAGACCATCGCCGTGGCCCGCCGCCTCTTCGAGCTCGGGCACCCGGGGATGAAGGACAAGGACGGCAACTTCCTCTTCACCATCCGCGACGACGCGGGCAAGGAGGTCCCGGTCTGGGACTTCTCCCACTACTACGACGTCAACGTCGACCGCGCGCTCTACGAGGAGTACCGCCAGTTCACGCGGATGAAGCACAAGGACCTCGCGCCCTACGACGTGCTCGCCCAGGCGCGCGGCCTGCGCTGGCCCGTGGTGCAGCAGGCCGACGGCTCGTGGCACGAGACGCCGTTCCGCTTCATGGAGTTTTCCGACCCGTATGTGAAGCCCGGTGCCGGTATCCAGTTCTACCATTCGGTGACCAAGGACGACCGCGCGCTGATCTGGTTCTGCCCCTACGAGCCCGCCGCCGAGGCGCCCGACGCCGACTACCCGACCTGGCTCAACACCGGCCGCGTGCTCGAGCACTGGCACAGCGGCACGATGACCATGCGCGTGCCGCAGTTGCGCAACGCCATGCCCAACGCCTACGTGGAGATGCATCCCGAGGACGCCGCCGCGGCCGGCCTCGCCAACGGCGACATCGCCGTGGTCGAGTCGCGCCGCGGCCGGATCGAGCTCCCGGTCTGGATCAACGGCCGCGCCACGCCGCCGCGCGGCTCGGTCTTCGTGCCGTTCTTCGACGAGCGCCTGCTCATCAACGAGGTGACGCTCGGCGAGCCCTGCCCGATCTCGAAGGAGCCCGACTACAAGAAATGCGCCGTCCGCGTCTACGCCCGGGGCGGCGAACCCGCGCGCCAGCCCGCGCTCGGTGATCGCCCGCGCCTCGTCGTCCCGTAGCGCAGGCTTCCAGCCCGCTTCGCTCCCGATGTCACCAGAATCCGGACACGCCCCGACACCGCCCCCGTCGCGCCGCCGCACCGGCTGGCACGGCGCCGCCCTCGCCGGCGCCGTCGCGCTGACCATCGGCCTGAGTGGTTTCTTCATGGGCCTGCGCCAGACCGGACGCGCCACGGCGCAGCAGCGCGAGGCATGGACGGTCGCGCCGCCCACCACCGCCGCGAGCGACGCCGCGACCTCCGGGTCCGCCGACGCTTCGACCGCACCCGCGATCGTCGACTACACGCAGCTCGGCGAGCGCTCGCTCCACGCCAACCGCGATTGGGTCAACTCGCTCGACCGGCTCGCGCCGCCCGCGACGCCGCAGGTCGGCTATGCCTTCCTCTCCGCCGACGACCAGCAGCTCGTGCGTCGCCAGCGCGCCTCGCGTCGCCTCTACGACGGTGCGCCGCCCACCGCACCCCACCCGCTCGACCAGCTCACACCGGCGGCCTGCCTTGAGTGCCACGGCAACCCCACGTCGATCTCCGGCGTGATGGTGCCGCAGATGAGCCACAAGCTCTACGCGAATTGTCTTCAGTGCCATGTATCCTCCTCCGGGCCGACGAGTACCTGGCGTTCCCGCGAGATCGCGCTCTCGGACGGGAACTCGTTTCAGGGAAAGCCCGCGTCGGGCTACGGCAGCCGCGCCTACGTCGGCGCGCCGCCGGTGATCTCGCACACGACGTGGATGCGCCAGAGTTGCATCACCTGCCACGGTCCCGGCGGCACGGCGGCGTTTCGCACCAGCCATCCCGAGCGGCAGAATTGCCTGCAGTGCCACGCCACCGACGCGCGTGCCGAGCAGAGCCCCATGATCGCCCGCGCCAGCCTCGGCTCGAACGAGCTCCCGCCCCCGCTGCCGCCCTCAGCGCAGCGCGAGATCGGAGGGCTGCGGTGAATCCGGAGCCCGCCTGCCCATGGAGGAGCCTGCTTGCAGACGATTGGACGTCGGAATCGCCTGCAAACAGGCTCCACCAGCAAGCCGCACACTTTCGCCGGCCATGACCCGTCGCGATTTCCTCTCGAGCATGCTCCCGTCGCGCTGGGGCGCGCGCCCGGCCGCGATCGTCCCGGCGCACGAGCCGGATTCGTCAACCGTCGACGCACCTCGCGTCGCCGTCATCGCCGGCCGCCACTGCCTCGCCTACCAGGGTTCGTTCTGTTCGACCTGCCGCGAGCGCTGCCCGATCGAGGGCGCGATCGTGATCGAGCGCGGCCTGCCGCGCGTGAATGCGGATCTTTGCAACGGCTGCGGCATCTGCCACGACCTGTGTCCTTCGCCCGTGAATGCCGTGCTCCTGGTCGCGCAGGCTTCCAGCCTGCGTCCGAACCGGCAGGCAGGAAGCCTGCACCACGCCGACCATGCCTGACTCCCCGCTCAAACTCCCGCCCCTGCATCAAGCCGCACTCGACGCCGCGACGGTCGACGCGCTCTTCGCCGATCTCGCCGCCTGCACCCGCGTGCTCGCCGTCGTGCCGCGGCGCGCGACGCGCACGATGACCGAGGAGACGCCGATCGACCTCGCGACCGCGCGAGACGGCCTGCGCGACGGCTCGCTGCGCGGCGTGCAGGTCCGCTACCGCTACGACGGCCGCGAATGGTGCGACACGCTCATGCCGCTGCCGGACGGCAGCACCCGACTCGTCCGCATCTGCTCGGACGAGATCGCTCAGACGGTTTGAACCACAGAGGACACAGAGAGCACAGAGGCAGGGACCAGGGAGCCATTCTTCCAGACTGACAAACGCAGCATCCTCCACCTTCTCGAGCCCTTCCTGGTGTCCTGCCTTTTCTCTGTGCCCTCTGTGTTCTCTGTGGTTCAATCATCTCGCCTTCACGTCCACCGTGCGCATCCGCCACATCTTCATTTCCCCCGGGCACAATTATTTCGGCCACCACGGCGGGCCGGCCGGGAAGCACGGCATCGAGGAAGTTGACTCGGTCGAGTGTGTCGCCGGCCAGGGGTTGCGCGGCGACCGGTTCTTCGGCTTCAAGAGCGACTACAAGGGCCAGGTCACCCTCTTCTCCTGGGAGACCTACCAGCAGCTCTGCGCCGCGCAGGGCGGCGGCAACACCTCACCCGCACGCCTGCGGCGCAATGTCATCGTCGAGGGCGCCGACCTCACCACGCTCATCGGCGTGGAGTTCGAGCTCCAGGGCGTGCGCCTGCTCGGCACCGAGGAGTGCCGGCCGTGCTACTGGATGGATCAGGCGATCGGCGCCGGCGCCGAGGCCTGGCTGAAGGGCCGCGGCGGCCTGCGCTGCCGCATCCTGACCGACGGCGTGCTGCGGCGCGACGCCTGACCCGGACTCATGCGGTCGGAGGTGGTCGGCCGTGTCCCGCGGCCGTTCCGAAGCACGCGTCATCCGCCTGCGTCCGCATCGCGGTGCCGCGCCCGCACCACGCGCCTGGGGACAGGCGCGTTCACCTTTCGGTGCCGGTTGTTTTCACTCTGGATCCCGGCCCCGACGGCATGAGTCCGACCGAGCACGACGCTTCGGTTAGCACAATCAGGCGGTTGCTTTTGGCGGGGTTCTGTCCTCACTGCGCGCGAATGTCCCGGTTTGTCACGTCCTCCCCCATCCTCACCATCCTCGCGACGCTCCTCGCCGCGCCTCTCGCCGCCCAGCCCGGCGACGTGGGAAAACTCTACGAGATGCACTGCGCCGCCTGCCACGGCGACGACCTCGCCGGCGGCTCGGCCCCGAGCATGCTCGATGACGCCTGGACGCTCGGCGCGTCGGACGAGGACATCGCGCGCTCGATCCGCGTCGGCAGCCTCGACAACGGCATGCCCGCCTGGGAGGGCGCGCTCTCCGAGGCCGAGATCCGCGCGATGGTCGTCTTCATCCGCGAGCGGCGCAATGCGGCGGCCAGCGCCGGCACCGAGGTCGCGGCGCGCGGCGCCGAGGTGCGCACGGTCGCCGGCCACGCCTACCGCGTCGAGGACGTGGTCGGCGGTCTCGCCACGCCGTGGGGTCTCGCCTTCCTGCCGGACGGCCGGATGCTCATCACGGAAAAGCCGGGCCGGCTGCGCGTGCTGGAGAACGGCCGCCTGAGCGCGCCGGTCGCCGGCACGCCCGCCGTGCTCGACCACGGCCAGGGCGGCCTGATGGAGGTCGCCCTGCATCCGGATTTCAAGGACAACGGCTGGATCTACCTCGCCTTCAGCGAGCGTGCTCCCGGCCGCGGCGAGCGCGAGGGCATGACCGCGCTGGTGCGCGGCCGCCTGCGCGACGGCCGCTGGGTCGACGAGGAACTGATCTACCGCGCGCCGCCGGAAAAGGCCCGCACCGCCGCCCACCACTGGGGCAGCCGCATCGCCTTCGATGGTCACGGTTACCTGTTCTTCCCGATCGGCGATCGCGGCGCGCAGGAGCAGGCGCAGCGCCTCGACCTGCCCAACGGCAAGATCCACCGCATCCATGACGACGGGCGCATTCCCGCGGACAACCCCTTCGTCGACACCCCGGGCGCGCTGCCCACGATCTGGAGCTACGGCCACCGCAATCCGCAGGGCCTCGATTTCAATCCCGCCGACGGCTCGCTCTGGTCGACCGAGCATGGCCCGCGCGGCGGCGACGAACTCAACCTCGTGCAGCGCGGAAAAAACTACGGCTGGCCGGTGATCACCTACGGTATCAATTATAACGGTACACCCATCACCGACCGCACGAGCGCGCCGGGCCTCGAGCAGCCGGTGCTGCACTGGACGCCGTCGATCGCGGTGTGCGGCATCGACTTCTACGAGGGCGCGGCCTTTCCCGCCTGGCGCGGTGGCTTGCTCGTCACGGCGCTCGCCGGCGAGGACGTGAGGCTGCTCCGCTTCGAGGGCGGCCGCGTCGTCTCCCAGGATTCTCTCCTGCGCCGCGCCGGCCGCGTGCGCGATGTCGGCTGCGGCCCGGACGGCACGGTCTACGCCGTGCTCAACGGCCCGGACAAGATCGTGCGCCTCGTGCCGGCCGCGACGCCGGTGTCCGTACGGTAGCGAACGACACAGGCCTCTCGAAGCCGACGCTCAAGGTAGGGCGAGGCCTCCGGCCGAGCCGCGCCAACGAAGAGCGTACGCTCGCGGCTCGGCCGGCCTGTCCTGCGTAGCTCGCAGAGCGAAGAAGGGAGGCCTCGCCCTACCCCAAGGCGCGAACTCACGGGCCGACGCGATAGACTTCCATCAGAGCCACGCCCGTGCCGCCTCCGGCGCCGGAGATCGCGACCGTGTAGGCGCCGGGATTGAGTGCGAGCAGCACGGCGGCATCGGCGCTGCCGGCCGTCAGCCCGAAGGCGTGCACGGCACTGGCCGCCAGAGTCAACTCCGCGACGTTGGCCGCGTCGCCCCAGTCGTCGTTGGCCGTCACGCGTTCGCTCGAGCCGTCGGGCAGGGTGCGAAACACCGTCATGACCGGATCCTCCAGCAGCCCCGACGCGATCCAGCGCGACAGTCCCGGGCCGACGGCGCGCACGAGCACGGTGAGCGCCACGTCGCCCTCGATGACGAAGCCGGGGATGAGCACGTCGTGTCCCGTGCCGACCTGCGCGCGGGCCGAGAGGTTGAGCAGGCCGGGTGCACTCGCCTCCGGGTGCAGGTCGTAGAGTTCGACCAACGCCACGCCGGTGCCGTCGGCCACGCCCGAGGTGGGCGCGGTGAACTCACCGGCCGGAAGCGTCACGAGCAGCGCCGCATCGAGCGTCGAGCCGCCGAGGGAAAACGCCGACACGGCGACACGCGCCGCCTCCAGCGCGGACTGATCGGGAAAGGCGCCCCAGTTGTCGTTGGCCGCGAGCACGCTGCCGCCGCCCGGCGGCACGACCTGAAGCTGCGGATCCGGCAGCAGGCCGGCCACGCCGAAGCGCGCGAGTCCCGGGCCGACCGCACGGATGAGCAGCGTCTTCCCACCGGCACCGCTCACGACGAAGCCCGGGATGAGCACATTCGCCCCGGTACCAACCTGGGCGCGGGCCGAGAGATTGACGAGCCGCGCGCCGCCGGCGCCCGCGACCGTGAGCGCGGCCGGCGCGCTCGCGACCCGGCCGAAGCCATTGGACACCTCCACGGTGTAGGCGCCCGCCTGCGCCGCCTCGACATCCGCGAGAAAGAGCGCGTCGGCTGTCGCCCCGGCCAAAGGCTGGCCGTCGCGAAACCATTGATACGCGAGGTGGTCGCCCGTCGCGGTGACGGCGAAAAACGCATCGCCTCCCGCGAGCGCGCGCATGGCCACGGGCTGGACCGTGATCGTCGGTCCAGGCGGCAGGCCGGTGTAGTCGGCCTCCATCCACGTGCCGCCGACGTGGAAGTTGTTTCCATCGCGATGGTCGAAATACGCCACGTGCTCGTGCGACGAGCCCACGCCCCACGGCGTGCGGCAGGGCGTGGAGACCCAGGCCGGCTCCCAGAAGACCACGCCGCACCCGCCGGCATCGATCACCTCCTGCGTGAGGTCGACCAGGTAGCGGCGCTGGTTGGCCGGGCTCACCGGCGTGTAGGCGGGATCGGGCGTGTTGATGATGTTCACGAGCCCGTCGATGTTGGCCTGGTCCCAGAGGTAGCCGGTCTCCACGACCATGACATCGTATTCCGGATACTTCGCCCGCTGGGTCCGGATCGCCGCGCCCAGGCCTGCGATCGAGCCGCCATGCCAGGCGTAGTAGTAGGACAGTCCCATGATGTCGAAATCCGTCACGCCGATCCGCTGCATCCAGTCGCAGAAGCCGGTGAGCTGCGCGGGATCGGCCGCGTGCAGCGCGACGCGCGGCCGGATCGCCGACACGGCACCAGCCTCGCGCACGGCGCGGATCGCGGCGTTCCACATGCGGGCGAAGTACACGCCCTCGGTGCGGCGCGCGCCCACGACGGCGATGTCGAGCTGCTGGGTGGCGGCGTTCCACGTCGCGGTGAGCGTGCGGTCGGCGAGGATGCCGGGGTTGGCCTCGTTGCCGACCGCGACGATCTCGGGCATCAACCCGAGGCCGTCGAGTGTCGCGAGCACGTCGCGCACGTAATCGTGCACGGCGGCCTCGAGCGCGGCGTCGTCGCCGATGAGCGGCGCCCACGCGCGCGGGATGACCTGGCGGTTCGGGTCGGCCCAGAAATCCGAGAGGTGCAGGTCCAGCATCACCTCCATGCCGGCGGCCCGGGCACGGGTGATCGTCTCGATCACGTCGGTGAGATCTGAATACTGGGGTTTCGCGCCGGGCGCGGTCTGCGGGATGAGCGGCTGCCACCACGGGTCGTGCCAGAGGCGCACGCGCACGAGGTTGGTTCCGTGGTCGGCGAAGATGGCGTAGGGGTCCTTCGCCACGCCGGCCTCGCGGTAGACGGCGCCGCAGTCCTCCATCTGGTTCACGTAGGAGAGGTCGTTGCCGAAGTAGAAGCGCTCGATCGCGGCGCGCACCGGAAGCGCGACGCCGAGGGCCGCCGACGCACACGCGACGAGGACCGCGGGGAGGCGTCGCCGCAGGGAGCGCGATCGGACCGGGAATGGCGAAGCCGATGTCGGGATACGGGGCACGAGACGAGCGGAACAACTTTCCCGCTCGCAGTAAAACTGTTTAATTTCGGCTTGGACGCAACTTCCCCGCCACCTCGAAAAACCATGCTGGCCGATGCGCGCCCTGCGGGACGCCCGGTGCGTCCGCACGTGAGAGCGTAGAGGTGGGTTGCCCTTTCCGGGATTGTGCCCAGAACCGACTGCACCCTCACCCGATCGATCCGCGCGCCGGGGCGGCGTCGCGGCTGGTGCAGGGCGGCCCAGCCACCGACCGTCCCCCCGCCATGCGGATCCTTGTGATCGAAGACGAGCGTCAGCTCGCCCGCCACGTCGTCTCGGCGCTCAACCGCCATGGCCACGACGCGGTCGCGCAGGGCAACGGCGCGGAGGGCCTGCGCGTCGCGCTCGAGACGCGCCCGGACCTGATCGTGCTCGATCTCAACCTGCCCGACCTCGACGGCCTGGAGATCCTCGCCCGCCTCCGCGCCGCGCAGTCGCCCGCGCGCGTGCTCATCCTCACGGCGCGCGGCGACGTCGAGCACCGCGTCCGCGGCCTGAAGGCCGGCGCCGACGACTATGTTTCCAAGCCGTTTTCCACCGAAGAGGTGGTGGCGCGCGTCGAGGCGCTCGGCCGGCGCGTGGCCCAGGCCGCGGCGACGGATTTTCTCACCGTCGCCGACCTGCACCTCGACGTGCGCCAGCGCCGCGCCAATCGCGCCGGCGCTGCGATCGCGCTCTCACCCCGCGAGTTCGAGTTGCTCCACGTGCTCATGCGCGATCCCGGGCGGATCTTTTCCCGCACGGAGCTGTGCGAACTCGTCTGGCAGCGCGACCACGAGTACGACACGCGCACGGTGGAGATCTTCATCGCGCGCCTGCGCAAGAAGATCGACGCCGCCACCGATCGTCCGCTCCTGCACACGGTGCGCGCCGTCGGCTACACGATCCGCGAGCCGTGAGCCGGATCGATGCAGAGGGAACCACGAATGGACACGAATGAACACGAAGGGAGAAAGGCGACGAAGCCGGCCGCTTCGCACTCCTGGAAGGTATCCGGGCGCTTCGAGGAAGGCTGCGTCAACACCTCCGACCTATTCGTGTTCATTCGTGTCCATTCGTGGTTGAACTTCCTTTTCCAATCCGGGCCCACATCCGCATCGCTGAACCGCCTCTCACCATGATTCCACGTCTCCACTTTCTCGGCGCGATGGTCGCCGCCTTCTGTGTCTCCGGCTCCGTCGCCGCCGCGGAACCGGCCGTGATCGAAGGCCGCGTCACGCTGCCTGCGGGCCGCGAGGCCCCGGTGCTCAACCAGCGCTACGAGATCGTATCGAAGGGCGGCGTGGTCGCGCCGAATCCGCCCGTGGCCGTGGTGTTTCTCGCGGGCGATTTCCCGGCCGCGGAGGCGCAGCCGGTCGCGCGCATGCTCCAGAAGGACCTCGCCTTCGAGCCGCGCATCCTCCCCGTGCGCGTCGGTACCAAGGTGGAGTTCCCCAACCTCGACCCGACCTACCACAACGTCTTTTCCTATTCGAAGCCGAAGCGCTTCGACCTCGGCCGCTACCGCGCGGACGAGGAACCGGTGCCGTACCAGATTTTCGATACACCCGGGCTGGTGACGCTGCGCTGCGACATCCACGAGCACATGCGCGCGGTGATCCTCGTGCTCGAGACGCCACACTTCGTCGTGACCGACACCGACGGCCGATTCCAGCTCACCGGCATCGCGCCCGGCGCCTACACGCTCAAGGCCTGGATCAGCAGCGCCTCCACGCTCGAGCGCGCGGTCGAACTCGCCGACGGGGCGCGGCTCGAGGTGAATCTCGAGTGAAGACCGGCCGCACCCAGGCCCCGCCGCAGGCGGCTCGGTTTCGCCGCCGGCTGCTCGCGGCGACGATGCTGCTCCTCTGCGCGCTCACAGCGGCGGCATTTCTCGTCGTCCGCCGCGGGATCGCGCGCGGCGAGGCGCAGGCCCTGGAGCGCGAGTTCGCGGCCGTGCTGGACCGGTTGCAGGCGGTCCGGCAGATGCGCCGCGCCGCGCTGGTCGAGCGCGCCCGCGCGCTCGCCGGCAAGGCCCGCATCCACGCCGCGATCGAGGACGGCGCGCTCGACCTGCTCTACCCGAGCGCGCTTGACGAGTTGCGCGATGCCGTGGCCCCGCCGCGCATCGCTGACCCGGCCGCGGCGGCGGGCGCGTTGCGCGCGCGCTTCTACCGCTTCCTCGATCGCGACGGCTCGGTGATCCCGCCGCCTGGCGGCGAGGCCGCGGCCGGCGCACTGCCGCCGGAACTCGAGGCGCGACTGGCTCTGCCCGGGGTCTCACAGCACGTGCAGACTGGATACATCGCGGGCGCGCGGAGCGGAGCCGGCGTGAGCGAGGTCTTCGCCACGCCGATCCTGTCGACCGAGACGGGCGAGCCGATCGCCGCGCTCGTCCTCGGTTTCGAGCCGCCGCGGCTCGTCAGCGAGCGCTCGGGCCTGGTCGCCGGCATCCGCGTGGGCGATACACTCGTGATCCCGGGCCTCGATCCCGCGGCCACGGCGCAGCTCCTCGCGTTGCTGCCCGACGATGACGCACGATCGGGCGGCGCCGCGGCGGGAGCCCGCCGTTTCGAGACCGGACTCGACGGCGCGTCCTGGCTTGTCTTCACCCAGCCGCTCAACCCGGGTTCGCTCTACCCACCGGCGCACGAGGTCTGCCTGTTTCCGCTCGCAGCGATGCAGGCGCGCCAGCGGCGGGCCGGGCTCCAGATCGTCGGCGCGGGTGCCGGGCTGCTGGCGCTCGGCTTCCTCGGCAGCCACCGGCTCGCCGCGCGGTTTTCCCGGCCGGTGGCGACGCTCGAGCTCGAGTCGCACGAACAGCGCGTGCAGCGCCGACGCGCCGAGGCCGAGCTGGAGGCAACGAGCGCCGAGCTGGAGCGCGCGGCGCGCTTTTCCGCCGACGCCTCGCACCAGCTCAAGACGCCGGTCACCGTGCTGCGTGCTGGTCTCGAAGAAATCCTCGCGCGCGGCGCCGTGCCCACACACGAGGCCGAGGAGATCGCCGCGCTGATTCATCAGACCTACCGGCTCTCGTCCGTGATCGAGGATCTGCTCCTGCTCTCGCGGGTCGACGCCGGCCACCTGCGCGTGGCAGCGGACGAGGTCGACCTCGCGCTGCTCATCGCGTCGTCGCTCGACGATCTCGACGCCTCACCCGACGAACTCGGCCTCGAGGTGACGGCCGACGTGCCGCCCGCGCTGCGCATCTCCGGCGAACGCCGCTACGTCGCGCTCATCCTGCAAAACCTGCTCGAAAACGCCCGCAAGTACAACCTCCCCGGCGGCCGCATCCGCATCGCCGCAAGCGAGGCGGCCGGCCGCGTGCACCTGACGGTCGGCAATACCGCGCTGCGACCGATTCCGCCCGAGTCGCAGCCGCACATCTTCGAGCGGTTTCACCGCGCCGCGATGGGTGAAAACATCCCGGGCTACGGCATCGGGCTCAATCTCGCCCGCGAGCTCGCGCGCCTGCACGGCGGCGATCTCCGGCTCCTGCGCTCCGACGCGGACTGGACGGAGTTCGAGGTTTCCTTTCGTTCCTACCCGGCCACCCGGCCGCACCCATGAGCCTGCAACGCCTGCCTACGTCGGCCGCCTGCCTGCTCGCCGTGTTCGCCACGTCGGCCACGGCGCAGAAAGAGGACTGGCTCGACCGACTCGGCGAGACGCTGAGCTGGGCGAGCGGCGACAATGCGCTGCGCGCTCGCGTCAGTGGTTCGCTCGAGCTCGATGTCTTCCACACGCCCGACGTACGCGCGGACCTGCGCTTCAGCGACGACGAGACGCTCTTCGCCCCGCTCCTGTGCCTGTTCTTCGACGGACAGGCCGGCGAACGTACCTACGGTTTCGCGCAACTGCGCGTCGACACCGGCTTTGATCCCACCGACGAGTCGCTCGAGCCGCGCCTCGACGAGTGGGCGCTGCGCGTCGCGCTCGGCGACGACGGCGGCCTCAATCTCCAGGCGGGAAAGTTCGCCACCGTCGTCGGATCATGGACACGGCGGCACCACGCCTGGGAGAATCCGTTCGTCACCGCACCGCTCACCCACGAGGGCCTCACGGCGATGTGGGACCGGCGCGCCACCGTATCCATGCCGCAAGTGCTGCGCCGCGGGCACGTCGTGCCGGCCTCGCCGGCCGAGGGTGTGGCCCTCGACAAGCACCAGCGCCTGCCGATCGTGTGGGGCCCGGTCTACGCCACCGGCGCCGCGGTCGCCGGCACACTCGGCCGCTTCGACTACGCCTTCGAGGTGAAGAACGCCGCGCTCTGCTCGCGCCCCGAATCCTGGGAACCGGACGAGCGCCCGTGGGACACGCCGGCGTTCGGCGCGCGCCTCGGCTGGCAGCCGGAGGTCGCATGGGACCTCGGCGTCTCCCTCGCCCGCGGCACCTACCTCACGCCCGGCGCCGCCGACCTGCTCCCGCCCGGGGCCTCCGCCCACGAACACCGACAGGACGTGGTCGCGCTCGACGCGGCCTACGCCCACCGCCACCTCCAGCTCTGGGCCGAGGTCTACGCCGCGCGCTTCACCGCCCCGGGCATCGAGGATCTGGATACGATGGCCTACTACCTCGAGGCGAAATACAAGTTCTCCCCGAGGCTCTTCGGCGCCGTGCGCTGGAACCAGCAGCTCTACGCGGAGGTCGACGATCCCGCCGGCGACCGCATCGCGTGGGGCCGCGAGACCTGGCGCGTCGACCTCGCCCTGACCTTCCGGCTCACGCCGCACATGCAGGTCAAGGTCCAGTACAGCCCTCAGCACGAGGATCCGTCGCCCGAAGGGACGACGCACGCGTTCGCGGCGCAGTTCAACGCGCGGTTCTGAGGCGGAGTTTCCCGTCCCTCGCAGTCACTGGTGGAGGGCGGTGCTCCCGCACCGCCGCGAAGACGGAGTGCGTGCGCTCCCGGCTCGGCGCGGCGCGCCGCAAGCGACCGCCCCACGGATGAGTCGTATCTGTCTCCTGGTGACAGCACGCAAAGCCCTCGCGCTCCCGCCCCGCCCGCCCGGGCGCCGGCGAAGGTAACAGTCCCGTTACGGCAAACCCTTTGCGGCTCGCCGCCGGCGCGACAGTCGTGGTCGGCGTCGCGGCACGTGATGCCCTGCACCCCGGATCGCGACAGACACTCCCCGCGAACGATCCACCGCCACCACCACAACACCATCCTCACACCCATCGATCACCATGCACGCATCCACGCTTCGTCTCCTCGCCTCCCTCGCCGCCCTCGCCCTCCCGGCCGCGCTCGCCCACGGCGCCGCCCAGGTCACCTCCGCCGCCGGCGCCGATCCGGCCTCGATCGCCACCGCCGTCGCCTCCTACCGCACGATCATCGGCCTGGGCGGCGCGAACAACGGCGCCTCGACCAGCCTCTTCGCCAGCGGTTTCCGCAACATCAACTGGGACGGCGCGCCCGACACCGTCTCTGCACCGAACCTCATGCCCGGAAACTTCTTCAATGCCAACGCGCCGCGCGGCGTGGTGTTTTCCACCCCGGGCACCGGCCTGCTCATGAGCGCCGATGACTCGAATCCCACGAGCACGGCCGTGCGCTTCGGCAACATCAACCCCGCCTACGCGACGCAGTTCCAGGTCTTCACGGCGCAGCGGCTCTTCGCCGCCGACGGCAGCACGATCATCGACTGCGACTTCTTCGTGCCCGGCAGCCCGGGGACGCCCGCCACAGTCAACGGCATGGGCGTGGTCTTCTGCGACGTCGACGAGGCCAATCGCTCGGCCATGGAGTTCTTCGATGTCGACGGCATCTCGCTCGGCATCTGGCGCCCGGCCGTGGCCAACAACGGCCTGTCCTTCCTCGGCGTGTTCTTCGACGCCGGCGAGCGTGTGGCCCGCGTGCGCATCACGCACGGCAATCTCGCGCTCGGCGCGGCCAACAACGACGCACCCGGGCTCGACGTGGTCGTGACCGACGACTTCATGTTCAGCGAGCCGCTGCCCTACGAGCCGCAGAGCAAGCTCGTGAACGTCTCGACCCGCGGCTTCGTCGGCACGGGCGACGCGATCATGATCGCCGGCTTCGTCATCGAGGGCGCCGAGCCGATGACCGTGCTGGTGCGCGGTGTCGGTCCCGGCATCGCACCCTTCGTCACCGGCTCGCTCGCCAATCCCGTGCTCGACGTGGTCAACAGCGCCGGAACGGTCGTCGTAGCCAACGACAACTGGGGCACCTCGCTGCTGGTGGAAAACATCGGCGACGCGGTCGGCGCGTTTTCCCTCGCCCCGGGCAGCAACGACGCCGCCGCGGTGGCAGTCCTCGCTCCGGGTTCCTACACGGTGCGTGTGTCGGGTGCGGGCGGCACGACCGGCATCGCGCTGGTCGAGGCCTACTCGTTCTGACGCGCGACGAACGGTCTGCCCGGCCTCGGAGGCCGGGCCACC
>Ga0315910_10001188_pt1 | contig 24343 bp, 19 predicted proteins | sample EdamamesoilMG_FD_204470 | JGI IMG/M metagenome (GOLD analysis project Ga0315910, IMG submission 204470) | Garden soil microbial communities collected in Santa Monica, California, United States - Edamame soil | ecosystem: Environmental > Terrestrial > Soil > Garden | place: USA: California... | reverse complement strand
CGGCAGGCCGTACAGCACCAGGCCGACGATGCCGAACAGAGCGAAGAACGAAGTGCTCACCAGACGCACGCGAGTCGCGGACGCCGGCGAATCGGCAGCAGCCGTCATGCGAGGAGACCTACCATCGTTCTCCCGCCGGCATCCAGCAAATGACATGCCAGCCGCCAGCGTTCTTGCAGCATTTTTACCCTGAAAGCTCGGCGCTCAGCCGTTCGACTCGTCGGCCCAACACCGCCCTTCACCCGCACACCGCGCCGGAGTACACAGGCTGCGTTTTCTCCACGACTCACGAGGCCGGCGCCGATCAGACCGGGCGCGACCGGGAATTCCCTCCCGCTCGCCGAGGGCTCATCCCTCGTGGTCAGACCCGATATCAGGACGACACATGAGACGACTAGCAACTCTTGGGTTGATGGCGGCCGCCATCGTTCACACATCACCCGTTGCTGCGGCGGACCCGCCGAAGGCGGACCCGCCGAAAGCGCCGGATGCCGCCGAGAGCGGACCGAAGATGGAAGTCTACGGCGCGCTGCTCCCGTTCTTCGAGTACGTCGGAACGTCCGGGGCGACGCCTCAGGGCACCGTGAGCACCGCGCCGAACGTGGTGGGGAACGGGCAAATCTCCGGCCGCAATCACGAGCGACGTTTCCGCATGACCTCGGGCACCTCCCACATCGGCTTCCGGGGCGATCTGCCGATCGCGGGCGAGGACTTGAAGCTCATCTGGCAGGTCGAAAGCCCGGCGCCGATCGACGGCGAGGGCCCGGCTACTTGGGCTTCCCGCAATACCCATGTCGGCTTCGCCACCTTCTTGGGCACGGTCGTCTACGGAAACTGGGATACGCCCATGAAGGTGGTGACCGCGACGAGCGTCAATCCCATCAAGGGCGGGTACATCGCCGACCACGTTCCCATCATCGGTTCGCCGGGTGCGTCGGTCGCGGCGATCAACACCGATCCGTGGCTGCTCGCGGCGTGGGAGCTCATCCCCAACCGGGCCGGGTTCTTCCGCCACGAGGTCAACACCGTTCAGTACTGGACCCCGAATGTTTTCGGGTTCTCCGGTCGCGTGATGTATGCGGCCAACGAGCACAGGCTCGACGGGAACCCTGTGAACGGGGACCCCGCGGTGAATCCCTTTCTCGTGTCGGGCTACATCGGTTACGACAATTCCTTTCTCCGCCTCCGCTACTCCGCAGAGCTCCACAACGACTACTTCGGCACGGGCAACCTGGGTAGCCCGCCCGATGGGCCGAATACGCCGAGCTCACAGGACGTCGGTCACCTGGGTCTCGCCATGGTGACGATCAACGGCAGCACGGACTACAAGACCAGGATCGTGCTCGTGGGAGACTACCTCAAGTACCACACGGACGATCGGACGACGAACGGAACGGGCCTCATCTCGGACATCTCTCGCATCGGGGCCTACGCGTTGATCCAGCAGACGTTCGGCAAACACAACTTTTGGGTAGCGGGTGGTCACGCCACCGAAGGCCAGTGCGACACGAGGCCCGACCCCACCTGCCCGACCGTAGGCCTGAGCGCCGACTACGGGACGGTCGGCTATCTCTATTCGATCGGCAAAGACTCGGGCGTGTTCCTCATCGGCTACGGCCTGTGGAACGACATCATGGCGCGTTACACCCCGTTCCCGATTCTGGATTTGCGAAAATCCTCCGCCACCACCGGGGCAAGCGGGTTCTCGTTCCTTCCGAACCTCGGCGAAATTTCGCACGGCGCCGACACGACGGCCGTCGGGCTCGGGTTCGTGCACGTCTTCAACGTCCCGGTCCTCGGCGGTGCGGAGCCCGCCCCGGCGAAGAAGGCAGAACCCCCGCCGCCCGAGAAGAAGGAAGCGCCGCCGCCACCGGCAAAGCCCGAAGGCGAGCCGGAAAAGGTCGACCTCAAGGACGAAAAAGCAGAGGAAGCGCCGCCGCCGGCGCCGTGAGGCTCTGCGCAGCGGGGCGAAGCCACTTCAGAACCAGCGCGAAGCTGGTTCTGAAGTGTGCTCTAGGGAATGACCTCAACCGTCGGGGGCGTCGCGAAGTCGTCGTAGAGCCGGTTGAGCGTCGCTGCGTCCGCCGCGCCGTCGAACACGACGATGCGGTAGCGCGAGACGAAGGGCGTCCCTGGATTGATCGTCGTGACACCGCCTGAGGCCACGGTCACGGGGGTGAACGACCAATAGGGATTGCTCGGATGGAGGCGCAACCCCTGCGGGTGACGGAAGTTCGTTGGGGCACTGAACGCGGCATAACCACCGACCTTGCCGCCGACGGTGCCGTACATGGCGTTCCATTTGGCCCTCGTCCCGTCGCCGTTGCTCCGGTTGCGCCCCTCCGAAGTGAGGAAGGTGCAGCCGGTGGCGCCCTGCCACTCCTCCGAGCCTCTGAAGCCGAAACCGCCGTAGTGGTACTCTTCGAGGACCAGGGGATCGGTCGTGGCCGCCTCCTGGATCGAGTCGTAGTCGAAGACGTTGTAGGGGGCCGCACCGTCGTGGGTCTTGTAGACGTGGACCGTCCACTTCTCGGAGAGCACCTTCACCCAGGGGGTGTACTTGATGGCTTCGTGCTTGATGTGGGCAATGAAGCCTGCGTTGACCGTGCCGCTCCAGGCGAGCTCCATCGACTCGAGGTCGTTGTGGCCCGAGTTGTCATAGCCGTTCCAGAAGTCGACCTTGTTGCCGCGGAACGTGGTGAGCGTCCACGCCGACCAAATCCCGTGCATGTGCGGGTGATCTTCCGCGTAGTCGTCAGCGACGCTCACGCCCGTGGGTGTGTACAGCGGGTAGATGTAGCCGGCGCGCACGTCGTTCGGGTTGCGGTTCCTGAAGTTGTCGGCGAGGAGCATCCAGCGGAACACCGTGGTGTCCCCGTTCTTCACGTAGAGCTGCATGTCCGTCGTGTTGACGCTCGTCGTGATCGTGTTCGCGGGCGCTGCCGGGAGCTCCTCGATCGTGTACGTCGCCTGCATCCCCGCGGCGAGCGCCGGCAGGATGAAGTAGGCCTGGCCGTCGCCCTTGCTGATCTGCAGGGGGAGTGTTTCTCCCCCCGTGCCTTTGAGCACCAGGTTCTTGTCCGCTAGCCCGGCCAAGGGAAACCTGACGATGCTGTGATCACGGGCCAGCGCGTTGGCGCTCACGATGATCGAGCCGTGCGAGATGGTCGCGGTTGTCCCCGCCGTGCCGCCCGTCGGATCGCTCCCTCCGACCCCGCTGCCGCCGCTGCCCGCGACCGGAGGAACGCCGCCCGACGCATCAACGCCAGCCGTGCCGGAGCCGGTTCCGCCCAAAGGTGGACCGCCGCCGACGCCGCTGCCCGCGCCGCCACCGATGCCGCCGGTCATCACGCTGCCGCCGCTACCGCCGCTCGTCACGCTGCCGCCGCTACCCGCGGTACCGCCTGCGTCACCCGGACAGTTGATTCCCGGGACGCAGGAAGACGTACCGCCGGTGGTACCACCGCTGCCGCCCGTGCCGCCCATGGCGCCCGTCAGGCCCGTCCCGCCCGCGCCGGCCGTCCCGTCCTGGGGGATCTCGGTAGTCGTGCAGCTGGCGATGGCCGCACCGATCAGGAGCGCCGAGGGCTGAAGGTACCGATTCATCCAAGCCATGAGTTGTTCTTCCTAATAGACGATGGACGCGCGAACTCGTGCGAGTCGAGCACGAGGGCCCACGAGCGATCTTGGGGGCGTAGTCGGCCCTCCGACCGGGACGCAAAACAGTATCACTTATGATTCCCGGCCGTGGCTCGGGCGATCGTTTCCGCCCTGGGTCGAAGCTTACGTCCCAGTGGTCAACCCCGCGGAAACCCTCAGGATGCTCGGGCGTCGAGAAAGAAGCGCAGGTAGGGCGCGCTTTTGGCTTGGCGCTGGATGAGAAGGGCAAGCTCGCGGGCGTGGTAGTCGCCCCACATGCAGGCTTCCCCGCACGGAATCTTGCGCCCGGGCGGGACGTGGTCCCAGCCGTTTGGCCGGTGGTAAACCGAGTGAAGCAACAGGCCCTCGTGCGCCGGATCCGTCGATAGATATGGCTCGGCGAAGAGCGACCGCGCGACCGTGAGCCCCGCCTGTCGATAGCGCCGGGCGTCGGCCGCCGAGCCCCGTGCCTCGAGATAGGCGCCGAGCCGGAGGAGCCCCTGCGCCGCGATCGCCGAGGCCGAGCTGTCGACGGGCTCGTGGTCGTTGAACGGATCGGCGGGACGAGAAAGGTAGTCCCCGAGCTTTTCGAGACCCGGCGCGCCGGTGTCCCAGTAGACGATGCCGTCAATCGGCGTTTGATCGATGAAGAAGTCGGCGGTCGCCTGCGCCGTTTCCAGGAAGCGCGCCATGATCGTGGTGCGGTCTCCCAACCCTTCGAACGCGGCGGCGGGCAAGGTCGAGAGAAACTCGAGCTCTTCGGCGTACCCGCAGATGATCCAGGCGAGCCCCCGGGTCCAGGTCGAAAACGGCGAGTAGCCCTGTTGCGTACTCGGGCAGCGGTAGGCGCCGTCGTTGAGGTTGAAGATCGACTCGTGGGCGACGCGTCCCCGAATGTCGTACGCGTCGCGGCCCTTGCCGAAGTAGACGTTGAACCGCGCCGTCGCTTCCCCGTGCTGCAACAGCCGCCCCAGCAGGGAAATCGGGCGATCGCCTTCGCCCATCAACACGTGGCCGAGCTGGTGGCTGACGGCGAGCGCACGCATCGAGCGGATGGTGTCGGCGAACAACGACTGGGGGCCGTTGAACGAGTAGACGTACCCGATGTCGCCCGGTAGCGCCGTCCAGCGGGATGCTTGCACCGCGCCGGTCGCCTTGAGCGCGAGCTCGTAGAAGCGACGCTCCCACGCGTCCTCGGCGATGCGCCCCTCGTTCATCAACCGAAGGAGGTTGCCGTACGTGCTGACGTTGTTGAAACCGTGGTCGTGAACGCCGACGTGGGTCACGTGCGACGCCATCTTGTCGACCGTCGCCTGGCGTCCGATCTCGAGAAAGCGCTTCTCTCTCGTGGCGTCGAACTGCAGGATCGCGGCGCCGAACTGGAACCCTTGCGTCCACTCGGTCCAGCCGCGGCTGGTGTACTCGCCCTTCACCGTGAAAACGGGCGTCCCCGCGCTCGGATTCCACCGTTTCTGAAGCCGCTCGATCTTGGCGGCCGACGCCTCGAATAGCCGGGTGATGGCGGGCCCGAGAGTCGCCGCGGTGAGCTCGTTGTCGATCTTGATCATGAGTCAGAGTCGTTGGAGGTGCATGCCACCGTCGACGTTGAACACGTCGCCGGTCGAAAACGGGAAGGTGCCTTGCAGGAGGGCGGTGACGGCCTGGCCCACGTCGTCTCCCGTTCCCCAGCGCTTCTGCGGTACCAGCCCCTCGGCGATGAGCTTGTCGTATTTTTCCTTCACGCCCGCCGTCATGTCGGTGGCCATGATCCCCGGACGGATCTCGAAAACCTGGACGCCGTCGCTAGCCAGGCGGGATGCCCAGAGCTTGGTCGCCATCGCGAGGCCGGCCTTCGAAATGCAATACTCACCGCGGTTGATCGACGCCAGATACGCGGAGATCGACGAAACGAAGATCAGCTTGTACCCGCCCGGCAGGCGCGCAGATCCTGGGCTCGCGAGCCAGGTCCGCACCACCGCCTGAGACAGGAAGTAGGGGCCCTTGAGGTTGATGCCGATGACCTCGTCGAAGCTCTCTTCGGTGGCATCCACGATGTCGGCTCGCACTCGCGGGGCAATCCCAGCGTTGTTGACCAGGGCGTCGACCCGTCCGAACGCCGACAAGGTCTCGGCGACGATGCGGGCACGATCGGCGGCATTTCCGATATTGCCACCGACGGCGACGAAACGTTGGTTCGGGCCCGTCGCCCTCGCCTCGCATTCCCGAACAGTCTCGTCGGCCGCCGCACGGTTGTTGGCAAAGTGCACGGCCACGCTCTTGCCGTCGCGCGCGAGCGCCTGAGCGATGCCGCGCCCGAGTCCTCGGCTCGCGCCGGTGACCAAAACGACCGGCGTTTCAGCGGAATTCTGGCTCATCGGACGGGGCGCACTTTAGGCACAGCCGTGGTCCCGAGACCAGAGGGGTCGACCGGCCGGCAAAAAAGTGGACCACCGATTGCACCGTGGCAGCGGATGCGCTTCGGTACCGTCGGAGAAGAGAAAATGACCACGCGACGGCTTGGAATCGTAATGCACGGCGTCACCGGGCGCATGGGGATGAACCAGCACCTGATCCGCTCGATCGTCGCCATTCGTCGCGATGGCGGCGTCACGCTCGCGAACGGCGACCGCGTCATGCCGGACCCGATCTTGATCGGACGCAACGCGGCAAAGATCGAAGAGCTGGCCAAAGCCCACGGCATCGAGCGCTTCACCACTGACCTCGACGCGGCGCTCGCCGATCCAAAGGACACGGTGTTCTTCGACGCGGCGACGACGGAGATGCGCCCGAAGCTGCTTTCGAAGGCCATCGCCGCGGGCAAGCACGTGTACTGCGAGAAGCCGGTGGCCACCAATCTCGAGGAAGCGCTCGGCATCGCTCGACAGGCCAAGAAGGCGGGCATCAAGCACGGCGTGGTGCAGGACAAGCTGTTCTTGCCGGGTCTCCGCAAGCTGAAGATGCTGATCGACTCCGGCTTCTTCGGGCGTTTGCTCTCGGTCCGCGGTGAGTTCGGTTACTGGGTGTTCGAGGGCGATCTGCAGCCGATTCAACGGCCGTCCTGGAACTACCGCGCGGAGGAAGGCGGCGGCATCATCCTCGATATGATCTGCCACTGGCGCTACGTGCTCGACAACACGTTCGGCAACGTGCGCGCGGTTTCCTGCCTCGGTGCGACCCACATCCCGGAGCGCTGGGACGAGGCGGGCAAGAAGTACAAGGCGACGGCCGACGACGCAGCCTATGCGACGTTCGAGCTCGAGGGCGGCGTGGTGGCGCAGGTCAACAGCTCCTGGACGACCCGCGTACGCCGCGACGACCTCGTGACCTTCCACGTGGACGGCACGCACGGCTCCGCCGTCGCCGGCTTGACCGACGTCGTGACTCAGTCGCGCGTCAACACGCCGAGGCCGGTCTGGAACCCGGACGCCAAGCAGTCGATCGATTTCTTCGCCGGTTGGCAGCCCGTCCCGGAATACGCGGCGTTCGGCAACGGCTTCCGGATCCAGTGGGAAGGCTTCATCCGTCATGTCGTGAGCGGTGAACCGTTCAAGTGGGACCTCGTCGAGGGTGCCAAGGGCGTGCAGCTCGTCGAGTGCGCGCTGAAGAGCTGGAAAGAGCGGCGCTGGGTCGACGTGCCGGCGCTCGACGTCTGACGGCGCGGCATGCGCGATTTTTCCGGCGATCACGCGGCGCTCTCGATCAACACGGCGACCGTGCGCAAGCAGGCGAAGCTCGATGCCATCGTCGAGGTTTGTGCGCGGCGCGACATTCGGATGATTTGCCCCTGGCGGGATCAGGTGCAGGCGGTGGGGCTTGCGGCGATCGCGGGGCAGCTTCGCGACACGGGGATCGCCCTCTCGGGGTATTGCCGCGGTGGGTTCTTTCCGGCGGCGGACGCCGCAGGTCTCGCCACAGCGCTCGAGGACAATCGTCGCGCCGTCGATGAAGCGAAAACGCTCGCCAGCCCCTGCCTCGTCTTGGTCGTGGGGGCGCTGCCCGGCGCATTGACCGGCAAGGCCGCCTACAAGGACATCGAGCTCGCACGGACTCAGGTGTTCGACGGCATTGCGGCGACGCTCGAGTACGCGCGAAAGGCCGGCATGCCGCTCGCGATCGAGCCGTTGCACCCGATGCAAGCTGCCGAGCGCGCCTGCGTCAACACGCTCGAGCAGGCGCTCGACATCTGCGACGCGCTCGATCCCGAGCGGAGCGGTGCGCTCGGCGTGGCGGTCGACGTCTATCACGTGTGGTGGGATCCGAAGCTCGCGGCGCAGATCGCACGCGCCGGGCGACAGCGCTTGCTCGCCTTTCACGTCTGCGACTGGCTCCTGCCGACGCGAGACCTGCTCAACGACCGCGGCATGATGGGCGACGGCATCATCGAGCTCCGAAAGATCCGCGGCTTCATGGAAGGGGCCGGCTACGGCGGCGCGGCAGAGGTCGAGATCTTCTCGGAGGACTGGTGGGCGCGCCCGCTCGACGACGTGATCGCGACGTGCATCGAGCGGCATCGGTCTGTCGTCTAGAGAACGGAAACCGCCGGATTCGGCGGCGGGAAGGGGACAACGGGTTCGTGGACGGGAGGCGGTGCGTTGTGGATCTCGTCTCGCCGCAATGCGTTTCCGAGTCGCCGCGTAGGACTCCGCTTTGAACAGCCGGCGTCGCTGAGTCTTCGAAAGTGAGCGATTGCGTCGCGCGTTTCGACGCGTCGACGGGCGCTTGTTCTGCTCTGCGGCTCATGAAAGACATCCGTCATGCGACGACGGTTGTCCCGGCTTCTCGTGCTCTTCGCGCTCGGTGTAGCGGCGAGCAGTCTCGCGGCATGCAGTGACGGCGCTACCGGCGACGCTCAGGGGTCGTCGGGCGGTACGGGCGGAACGGGTGGGGTCGGCGTGGGCGGCGATCACTTCAACCAGTGCGGGGTAGCGGCTCCGCTGCCGGCTGAAACCGGACAGTGCACGGTCATCAGCGCTCCGGCGATCACCGATTTTGACGACTACGCCGGTGGCACGCCGGCGAGCTACACCTTCTCACTCGACGCAGCCGCGCCTTCGGAGGCGATGACCGGAGCCATTTTGCACGTCGGCGACGGCTCCGACATGAACGGCGGGACCGGCGTCATCACCACCGAGATGGTGACCGGCGAGGGCGACGCTGGCTACGCCCTCCAGATCGCGAACACCAACGCCATGACCTGGGGCGGACTCCTCACGTTCTACTTCCCGTACGCCGGAGAAACGCCCGCTTGCCTCGATGCGAGCGCCTTTCAGGGCCTCGAGTTTTCGATCAAGGGCACCTCTCCTTCGGGCAGGTTCGGCGCGAGCCTCGGCATGCTGGACACGATCCCGAGCGCCGATAAGGGGCTCTGCAACAACGCGACGACGAGTGACTGCAAGGACGCCAACGTGGAGCTCACGCTCCCCGCGGACGCCACGACATGGATGCACGTTCAGGTTCCGTGGGGCACGCTCACACCGGGTATCGGCAGTGAGACCTCGTGCATCCCGGTCACGGGGCAGAACGTCGTGCGCCTCGTGATCCAACCCTTCATGAGCTATCCGCCGCCCGACTACACGTTCGAGCCCGGCGCGTACGCGATCGCGGTCGATAACCTGCGATTTTACTGATGCGTTGCCCAACGGAGCACCAAACCGAGATGAAGGCCTCCTTTCTAACGTCGCTCGTGCTGTCACTGGCCGCCTGCTCTTCGTCCGGGGAGTCCGGCAACGGGAGTGACTCGCTTGGCGAGAGCTGTGCGCTCGCGCCGAGCGTCCAGTGGACGGGAACTGCGCCCCTGATTGCTCCGATCTCGGACCCCACGCACGATCTGCTGGCAGTCAAGGATCCATCGGTCGTGTACTTCAATGGGCGCTGGCACGTGTACGCGAGCACGGTCTCGACCGCGGGCGCGTACAACATCGCCTACACGAGCTTCGTCGATTGGTCGGACCTGTCGAGCGCGAGCTGGTACTACATGGATCAGACGCCCGGCTTCGCAACGTACGTCGCCGCGCCGCAGGTCTTCTATTTCGCGCCGCAGAAAAAGTGGTACCTCGTCTACCAGTCGGGGCCGCCGATGTACTCCACGGCCGATGACCTGGGTGATCCGACATCGTGGACGGCCCCGGCGCCGTTCTTCGCATCGGAGCCGCCGATCATCACCGAGAACGGTGGCGGCTGGCTCGACTACTGGGTGATCTGCGACGCGGCGTGGTGTCACCTGTTTTTCTCGAGCAACCAGGGTCGCTGGTACAAGAGCAAGACGGCGATCGACAGCTTCCCGCTCGGTTTCGAGGAGCCCGTCGTCGTGCTTCAAGACACGAACCACGGCCGGCTCTTCGAGGGCTCGAACGTCTACAAGATGAAAGGGCAGGATCGGTACCTCGCCCTGATCGAGGCGTTCGACCAGACCTCGACCAATCATCGTTACTTTCGTTCCTGGATCGCGGACGGCCTCGAGGGGCCCTGGCTACCGTGGCAGGCGAGCGGCTCGTTCGCGTTCGCGAGCGAGCGAAACGTGACGTTTGAGGGCACGGCCTGGTCGCATGACATCAGCCACGGCGAAATGGTGCGCGCTGGGCACGACCAGTCTCTCGAGATCGAGCCGTGCGGCATGCGCTTCGTGTTTCAGGGTGCCGATCCGGCGGCCGAAACCGGCGGCGACTACAACAAGATCCCGTGGCGACTCGGGCTCCTGAAGCAAGTGGACTGAGCTCACGGCGTCGGGCGTTCGCGGTACTCGAACCAGTCGAAGTCTGCGGGGTTGGTACAGGGGGCGCCGTTGCCGGTCGCGTACATCGCGAAGTAGACGCCGGTGAAACCACCCGCGACCTCGGTCGAGAGATAGCGCGTCTCGCCCTCGCCGAGCGGCGTGAGCGCGTCGGGCGAAGGGCCGCAGGAGAACACGTATTTCTCACGGTCCGCGTCGACGACGAGGACCACGCTCGAGGCCTCACTCGGCGAGAGCTCACGGGACGCGACCTCCGCTTGAAGGCTGCCGATGCGCCGGCGGAGTACGACCTTCGGGACGGCGCCGCGGCGAGTCACGAAGATCTCGTAGTGGTGCCGCTCGTTCATCCTGACGACGAGGCCTGCCTCTTCGCGCTCGGTTTCGGGCTGAAACTCCACGCACGTGGCGACCGTCACGGCGAAGTGACATTGCCGCCTGCCGAGCCATGCCGGTGACGCCGCGTCGTCGAGGCCCACTCCGGCGCCGCGCAGGCGGAGGTAGCCCGGGCGCTCGTCGAGCGAGTAGAGCGCACGGTCTGGAGTGCGGAGGTGGTTCCAGGTGAGCCCGAGCTTCGGCGACGCGAAGTCGTCGCGCGCCGGCTCTTCGATCGCCGATTGCAGGGCGAGCGTCGTCTCCATCTCGAGCGAGACGCGACCGCTATCGCCGATCACGGGGAAACCGTCGTCTGACCAGGTGAGGGGGCTGAGGAACGTTTCACGACCGAGGTGATAACAAGGCGGGTAACCGTGCGGACGAACCCCTAGGAAAACCGCGAACCATGCGCCGCCTGGGCTTTCGATCAGATCGGCGTGACCCACGGCTTGAATCGCACTGAAGTAGCTCCGGTGCGTGAGGAGGGGATTTCGGGCGCACGGTTCGAAGGGCCCCCACGGGCTCTTCGCGCGCGCCATCGTGATCATGTGGCCGTACTCCGTTCCGCCTTCGGAGATGAGCAGGTAGTACCAGCCGTTGCGGAAGTAGAGATGCGGGCCTTCCGGATGCTGACCGCCGGTGCCACGCCACACGAGCTTCGGCTCCGACAGGAGCTTCCCGCTCTTCACGTCGATGCGGCTCTGGAGCGCACCGCCGCTGGCGGTCGTGTAAAAGACGCTCCCGTCCTCGTCGAAGAACAACGACGGATCGATGCCGGGTTGCGCGACGAACACGGGGTCCGACCACGGACCCTCGGGTCTGGTCGCCGTGACGATGAAATTGCCGCCCCCGGTGACGTTCGTCGTCGTCATGTAGAAGACGCCGTCGTGGTGACGGAGCGTCGGCGCCCACACACCCCCGGAAGCACCGGCCGTCGCTAGCGGCAATTGGCTCGCCCGATCGAGGCAGTATCCGAGTTTTCGCCAGTGCACGAGGTCCTGGCTGTGAAAGATGGGAACGCCCGGGAAGTATTCGAAGCTGCTCGTCACCAGGTAGAAATCGGGGCCCACGCGGCACACGCTGGGATCCGGGTGGAAGCCAGGGAGCACGGGGTTTCTGAACTTCGTCTCACTCATGGTCGGGGTCATCCAGCTGTTTTTGCACCTGACGGCGGTACGCTCCGGGCGACATGCGAAGCTCGCGACCAAAGGCGACGCTGAGCAGGGACGCGCTGGTGAAGCCGCTTCGCTTCGCGACTTCGGCCATGCTGGCGTCGGTCGTCGCCAGCCAGTGCTTGGCGGCCTCCACGTGGGCGCGCCGAATCTCCTGTTGAATCGTGCGGTCGAGCGCGCGGCGGAAGCGCCGCTCGAGCCGCTGCCGCCCGCCCCCCACCGCGCGGGCCACCATCGTGATCGTCAGGCGCCGGTCGGCATGCTCGCGGATCCAGGTCACGGCCTGGGCGACGAGGGCGTCATCGACCGCCAGCACGTCCGAGGAGCGCCGCGCGGCGACCGCGGTCGGGGAAACCACGACGCGCCTGCCCGCGATCGGCTGCTTGGCGAGCGCGAGCCGGACGAGCGTGGCCGCCTGTCGGCCGACTTCCTTCCACGGAATCATCACGCTCGAGAGCGGCGGCGAAAGTAGCTCGCAGCCGAGGACGTCGTTGTCGGCACCGACGAGAGCGATGTCCTCGGGCACGCGCAACGCGGCTTTCCGCGCGTAGCGCGCCACGGTGTGTCCCCAGCCGTCGGTGCACGTGAAAATTCCGCAAGGCCGCGGTAGCGAGTGGAGCCATGCCACCATGGCGGCTGGATTTTCGTGGCGCTCGGACGGGGCGAAGTCGTCGTTGCCCCACCCCGGTGCGACGGTGGCGCCGGCGGCTCTCGCCTGCTCGATGAACGCATGCTCCCGCGCCACGGCGAACGGCGACTCGTCGTAGCGAAACGTGCTGACGTGTCGAAACCCCCTCGTCAGCAAGTGCTCGAGCGCGAGCCCCGCGATACCTTCTTCGTCGAGGCAAACGGACGCGATGCGGCTGGCCGTGCGATCGCCCGGGACCGAAACCAGCGCCGCGGGCGCGAGCCGCTTCATCACGCCTGGGTCGAGCTCCGTACCGAACACGACCGCCGCCGGTGCCCACTCGTCCGCCACCCAATTCAGATCCGTGCCGGGGTGGTAGTAGAGCAGCGTCCAGTCGAGCTCGTGCGCGACCGCCATGAAACCGCGCAGCACGCCGCGTGACCAGGCAGCCTCGGTCCCGAGCACGATGAGGACACGCGGGGCGGTCATCCTTGGACTCTACATCGAGGTGAAGGCCCTGCACGCGATCTGTTTTCGGTCGCGTGCCGATCCTTTTTTGAGTCGTGGTGTGCGCGCGGTGCTCGACGAAGCATCGGTATTCGGCATCGAGCCGGCGTCGCGAACGAGTGCTCGCTTCTCGTCGGCATGCTGAGTCGGCGCGGGCGATTCTTGCGTTCGAGTCGCGCACGATCTCATCGAGTGTCGTTGTTGTTGGCCGTGAATCAGGCTGCTAGAGCGAACGTTCGGAGAACGTGCGCTGTTCGCGTGTCACGCGTGGCGCGAGAAGGAATGATGATGACGAAGTACTCTCGTCGAATCGCGGTTGCGGGCGCACGAGGTCTGATCGGACTCGCGTGGCTTGCGACGGCGTGCGCGGAAGCGACCTCGGGCGAACGACCGGAGGGCGGCAGCGGCGGGCTCCAAGGTGGCGCAGCAGGGACGACGGTCGCCGGAGCGAGCGGTGTCGCCGGCAAGGGTGGAGTTGCCGGCGGGAGCGGCGGCAGCAGTGCCGGCACCGGTGGTGGTCAGTCGGGCGGCGGCGCCGCGATGGCGGGAAACGCCGGGCTCGCAGCGGGTGGCGTCGGCATTTCGAGCGGTATGGGTGGCACGTCGGCTAGTGCGGGCGTCGGCGTGGCGGCGGGTGCCGGAGGTGCGTCGGCCGGTGCCGCGGGCACGCCGGGCGGTGCCGGTGCGTCGTCGGGCGGTGTCGCCGGTGCGCCGGGTGGCGCCGGCGGAGCATCCGCCGGGGCCGGCAGCGGGAATTCCACCGGGTGTGATCTGCCCGCGAGCTTTCAGTGGACGACGGGCGCGCCGCTCATCGCGCCAAGGTCGGACACCGCGCACGATCTCGTCGCGATCAAGGATCCGACGGTCGTACGCTTCAACGACCGCTGGCACGTCTACGCGAGCTCCGTCTCGACCACCGGCGTGTACGGGATGGTGTACACGAGCTTCACCGACTGGACGACCGTGTCGAGCGCGACCTGGTACTACATGGACCAGACGCCGGGCTTCGACACCTACGTTGCGGCACCCCAGGTCTTCTTCTTCAGACCGCAGAACAAGTGGTACCTCCTGTTTCAATCGGGGCCGCCGATGTACTCGACCGCCGACGACGTCGGAGCTCCGACGATCTGGACTCGCCCGGCACCATTTTTCGCCTCGGAGCCGCCGATCATCACGCAAAACGGCGGCTGGCTGGATTTTTGGGTCATCTGTGACGCCGCGTTCTGCCACCTGTTCTTTTCGGACGATCACGGTCGCTGGTACAAGAGCAAGACCGCGATCGGCAGCTTCCCGAACGGCTTCGACACGCCGGTCGTCGTGATGCAGGACGCGGACGCCGGGCGGCTCTTCGAGGGCTCGAACGTGTACAAGGTCGCGGGTACGAACAAGTACCTTGCCTTGATCGAAGCGTTCGACAGCACGTCGAACTGGAGGCGCTACTTTCGTTCGTGGACCGCGGAAAGTCTCGAAGGGCCGTGGACGCCGCTCGCGGACAGCGGCACGGTGCCGTTCGCAGGACCGTCGAACGTGATGTTCGAGGGCACCGCGTGGACGGCGAACATCAGCCACGGCGAGCTCGTGCGTGGCGGCCACGACGAAAGCTTGACGCTCGACGCGTGTGACCTCCGCTTCGTCTACCAGGGCTTCGATCCGGTGGCCGAGGGGATGGACTACAACAGTCTGCCGTGGAGGCTCGGGCTGCTCACCCGGCGATAGGTATTTCTCGCGAAGCGCTCTCGGGGCTCGGCAACGGGTGTCCGGTCCGCCTGCCGCCCGGTCCCTCTCGCTTCGTCCCCCCGGGGGGGCTCAGAGGGCGCGCTCACGAGCAGGCTTCGAAAAAGCTCGATTCTTGAATGATCCGAGGCGGCTCATGCCACTAAGCTTCGGAACTTCACCCCGAGGAGTCAGGACCATGCTGCCCGTTCATCGCCTTGCTCGCCAAAGCGCGCCCCAATTTGCAATTGCGCTCATCGCCGCAGGATCTTGGCTTTCTGGTTGCGGGGATGACCCGAAGCCCGCGGGGCCGTCCGGCTCTTCCGGGAAGGGTGGAAGCGCGGGCACCGCCGGCACCACCGGGGGAAGCGCTGGATCGGTCACGGCTGGCACCGGGGGTAGCACCGCGGGCACCGGCGGAGCTCCCGTGGCGGGCAACGCCGGGTCCCTCGCGGGCGGCAGCGCGGGCTCGTCGGGCGCGGGAGCGGGTACGGGCGGACAGGGCGGCATGGGGGACGGCGGCATGGCCGGCGAGGACGGTACGGCCGGTGAGGGCGGAGCTGGCACGGGCGGCACGGCCGGCACCGGCGGCTCGAGCGGCTCGAGCGGTACGGCTGGCACCGCCGGAACGGACCAGGGCGGCCAGGGCGGCGAAGGCGGCTCGTCGAGCCCGCTGTGTTTGGCAGCCGATCTCGACATCGAGGAAGTTTCGTCGACCCCGAATCAGGCTCACGATCACATGCCGGTCACCGGGGCGAACCTCACGACGCTCGTTGCCATGATCAACGCCGGCACGCCCCTCACCTTCGCGTTGCCGACCGAAGGCGGGACCCCGCACTCTCACGCGCTGACGTTCACCGCCGGGCAGCTCACCGTGCTCCGCAACGGTGGCGCCCTCCAGATGAACGTGACCAGCGCGTCCACCGACCCGACGGGCAACAACCCGCACACGCACACATACTCGGTCGACTGCGAACCGTAGAGCAGGTCTTCTAGGGCTCTTTGTATCGAGTCCCGTCCGAGACCCGAAAAAAGAAGGCCGGGTCGTCGTCCTTCAGACGATAGACCCGCCCGAACGACCGACAGCGACCGGCGCACCCGTCGTCGGCCCAGCCGTCGCGCACGATCGATGCGCGCTGCGCCGACTCCTCCACCACTCTGATCCCCGCGCGCCCGGCGTCCAATAGGGCCGCGATGACGTAGGAAAGCTGAAAGGCATCCATCAGCGCCGACGTCTCCGCCCGTCCGGTCTCCTCTTCGACGTAGCGGATGGCCTTCTCGAACTTCAGGCAACGCGCGGCCTTCAGGAAGTCATCGCGGTTGAATGTCACGACGACGCCCAGCTTCGACGTGAACACGCTCTTGCCCGGCGCGGGCGGCGCAAGGTCGATCGTTTCGGCGACGGCCGTGCTCTCGTTCGCCGGTGGAGGGCGCAGCTCCCGGCAGTCGAAATCGCCGCGCGGTGCCGGTCGTCGAAGGCGCGTCGGCGCGGCAGGAGCTCGAGCGTCGACCGGGGCCGATGCTCGCTTGCCCGGCGGGGTTTGCTCCTCGCACGCGGAGAGGAGCACCAAGAAGGTGGAGAAAAAGACGCGCTTCAACGCTCTTGTGATCCTCGGACGCTTCTAGCACGCTCGCTCATCACCATGCGACGGTCGCGACTCGTCGGACTCGTACTGGCGCTGTCGTCCGGCGCGTGTTCGCGATCTTCTGGGCATGAGCCACCCTCGGCGAGCGGCAAGCCGAGTGCCGCGCCAAGTGCTCGCGCCGCGGAACCCGTTCGCGACCCGCTCGCGGCAGCATCCAAATCACTGCCGCCCCCGGTCACCCCGATCGTTCCGCCTCAGCTCGTCGCCTGCGGCGAGCGCGATTTCTACCGCATCACGCCGACCGCGCTCGAGGTGTTCGAAATCGCCTCGGTGCTTCCGCCGCCGCAAATTCGCGGCGGCCGCGTTGCGATCCAGACGAACGAGGTGGCAATCGTCGAGCCGCTGAACGTCTTCTCGCCGTCGAAGAAGCGCGCGATCGTGATCGCGAAGGGAACCGTGCTGCGCTACGAATTCGACGAAAAACGGGCCAAAAGCTACGCGCCGATTGCAGCAGCCGGTCCACTCGTCGCGTGGCCCGACGCGCGCCGGTCTGATTCGTTTCACGTGCACGTTGCCGGCACCCCGAGCGTGCAGGATTTCACTTTGACCGGCCCTCGGAGCGCTGAAGCCGGCTCCCCGCCGCCTCCGCCCCAGGTCGCGCGGAACGTGACGGCGCTGCCCGGGTTCGACGCGCGCCTGTTCACCGTCCTCACGGATGGCATGCTCCTCTACTCCACGCCGAGCGGTCTGGTACGACGCGGGCGCGAGGCCCCCGGCATCCCGTTTCGCCAGTCTTCCGGGCCCGCGACGAGCCTCTTCGCCGACCCTTCGGCGAGCCGTTACTGGGCTGCAGACGCTTCGGGCAAGCTCTCGCTCCTCGACCAAGAGGGCGCGCCCCCGCTCGCCACCGCGAGTGTTCGCGGCGTCGTGATCGACACGGCCGTGGAGGGTGACAGGGTGGCCGTGCTCAGCGTGGAGGTCGTCGGCCAAAGCTATTCACCGACGGTGACGGTCTTCTCGAACGGCAAGGAGCAAGCTCGGCTCACCGTTGGGACCAACGTCGCGGCGCGGGGGCAGCCGAAGCTCGATCTCTGTTTGATCGCGGGGCGCCCGTGGGTCCTGGTCAGCAACGCAGCCTCGCTGCAGCTACTCGATTGGAGCTCGCGCCGCCTGCTTTCGGAGTGGTAACTCGCGAGCCACGCGAGCAAGGGCCTCAGTGGCTCTGTACCGCTCCGAAGCGAATCGCCACACCGACGATGTTCGTCGGCAGGAACGCGTAGTTGTCGCCGGGATCGTTGTTCATCACGAACCAGTGACCGTACTCTGCCATCAACCCGAACCCTTGCTTCGTGTCGACCGCGAACCCGAGCGCCGCTTGGAGCAGACCGTTGCCCTCGCCGGTCCTCCGCGCGAGATCCGGCGACGGATCCACCGACGCCGGATAGCCCCCGATCCAATGGTTCGCGAACGTGAGCCCACCATACGGCTCGAGGACGCCGAAAAGCCGGTAGCTCACGATGGCGCCACCCTCGACCATGAGCACGTCGTACTTGTACTGGGCGCCGAGACCGAATCGCGGAGCGATCGCCAGCGCCGCCTTCGGATCGAGAACGTTCACCTTCACGTCGGCCCGCGCTCCGGACAGGAAAAAGCTACCGAGCCCAATGTCGACGCGCTGCGCTAGCCCCACGCGCACGCCGACCTCCGCGGTCGTGTTCGTGGACACGTCGCGCCCCGCCTCCTCGTCGATGGCGTTGAGCACCTCCGTCGCACCCAGCCTGCCAGCCACGGTACCGGGTGGCTGGGTGTGGGCAGTTTGAAACAGGCCGAACGAGCAGCCGCCCAGCGACGGACCGAGGAGCATCGCGGCGACCGCGCGGCGAAGAGAGGTCACGGTGCCGACTCGAAGGCGGCGCGAATGTCGTCCACGTTGTCGTGCGCGTCGCAAAGCGCGCGGAACTCCTCGCGGTCGAGCGGTGACGCCTCGACCGGGCGGCGCACTTGGATGGTCTGCTCCACCAGCATGTAGGGCTCGAAGGGCTCCCATCCGTCGTGAACGCACTGCCACGGCACGCTGACGACGGTGGGCCGCCGCGATTCGGGAAAACTCGCGTGGAGGTGGAGAACCTTCACGCCGACGACGGCCCAGTAGATGGCGAAATCTCGGCCCCCAACGGTTTCGATCGCGACGGGCAGGCTCACCCGCGGATCGCGCGCCACATCCGCGTCGTCCATCACCGAGGCAAGCCAGGCGCGCGCCAAGGCTCGCGCTTCGTCGAGTGGAAAGCCCGAGAGCTCGTCCTCCACGAGCTCCGGCGCCATCCCGATCGAATCGGCCGAAAGCGCATGGAGGCCGTAGAGCAGCATCTGTTTTTCATGAAGCTCCTCGCCGAGCGTCAAGGTCGAGCGGGTTCCGTCCTCGGTCAGGCGCGAGGTGTCGTCCAAGAATTCGGTCCCGAGTGCGCTCGCGAGCACGCCCTCGACGAAGCGGTAGGCGCGGGCCGTCCGCAGGTAGAACGTGGGGAACGGCTCCACGACCAAGCGCGGGTGGATCGAAAACGGAATCGGCTCCGAGGGAGCACTCGTAGGGCCGGCACTGACCATGGCGACCTGCTTCACGTGCGTCTCGCGTGTCTGGATCAAGAGCGATTTGAACGTCTCGACGAGCTTTTCTTTGTAGGCACGCGTGAGGAGCAAGTGTTCCGATTCAGCTCCCTTCTCCGGCACCAGCAACGTCTCGAGCGCGTAGAGCTGGTGGTCGTACCAGCCCGAGTCCGCGCGCGGTGTGAGGTCGAGCTCGCCGATCTGGATCTTGCGAATGAGCCCATCGAGCAGGTTTTCGCCTTCGAGGAGCTCGTGGTTGCAGAGCAAAAGCCGCATCATGCGATTGTCCGCGCTTTCAGAAGCGGGCAGCGCTGCGACACCGGGGTTGCAGAACGGAAAATCGGGAAAGCTGGGCGGCCGCGTCGCAGCGAACGCCGATTCCACGGCGCCGAGATCCGCGAGCGCCCCCGCGTCTGGCACGAACGCCGCGAGCTCGAACGGGCTCGCGTCGAAGAACGGATCGGTGAGGCCGGCGTAGAGGTCGAGCACGCCCGCGTAAGCGTCACTGAGCGCATCCCCTCGCCCCACGACCAGCGCAAGCTCGGCAAACGCCGCGAAGGGAGGGTCTACGGTGACACCCGGGATGTACTGGCGCTGGAGCCAGCGATCACGGGTGAAGATCGCCTCGAGATCCTCGTTCCAGGCGTAAAAACCGATCGGTTTTGCGAAGAGCGGCGAGCCCCGAAACTCCGTGGCCCTTTGTGTCGCCTCTTCCGCGAGATCCGCCGGGATCGAGGCGGCGTCACCGCCGAGCGCTAGCGCCGTCGCGACGTGCTCCGCCGCGGTCCGGGCATGCGGCTTCTCGACGTCGGCGCCGTTCGAGGCCCGGTCGACGAGCTCATTCAGGAGCTCACGCAAGAGCTCGCGCTTGTTGACCGTCGATGCCTCACCACTCTCGGCGCGAAGCTCCACCGCGGCGTAGAGCCCGTCGTTGAACGGCTTGAGCGCCCCGTTCACCACCTCGATCGACGGCAACGTGGGTTTGCCCGAGAGCGCACCGAGCGCCGCTCGCCGATTCGGAAAGATCCTTCCGCGTAGCTGGTTGTCTTCCGCACCGCTTGCTTGAAGCGTGAGGCGCGTGACGCTGTCGCTCTTGTTGAGCGTGACGAGGCAACCGGAAAACTCTTCCTCGACCAGTCGCCCCTCGTCCCACACCGGCCTTTTGTCCTCGAGGCGATCGTCCGCAAGCGGGTCGTCGTGACGCTGCTCGGTCACGATTTCCTCCACCCCGACCACATCGAACGGATCCACGCAGCCCGAAAGCACCGCCAGCCAACCAAGCCCCCCCATCACCCAACCTCTTTGCGTTCCCATGAGAGGCAGTCTGGGAGCGACCAGACAGGTGATCAAGACATGATACGCACAAACATACCCCTCGATTCACCCATGAATGTGCGAATCATGTAGGGTCGTCGGGTGCGCGACGGCAAGGCGCGGGACGGCAAGTGTTGCCGAGAGCCTCGGGGCGGCTCAGTTCTGCGTGACGATACCGACGACTTCTTCGTTGTAGATCTGAGCCGTCGAGTACGAGCCGCGGAACCACAGGAGCGCCATGTTGCTGCCGTTCCACTTCGGAACGATCGGTCGCAGATTTTGCTTCGTCGAGTTCCAGGTGATGGGCGTCCACTCGAACGTGGCGCCCTCGTCGCAGGTCACGCCCATGAAGATCTCGTGGGTGTCGAGTGCCGAATCGTCGCGCGGATCGATGTGGCTCGAGATGTAGATGATGCGCGGGTCGTCCGGGTGGACGGCGCCGAGGCCCACGTAGTCCTGCTCGCTGTCGTAGAGCTTCTTCCCGGCCTTGCCGAGGTAGGTCGTCGTCCACGTCGAGCCGTCGAAGCGGAAGTAAAGGAACGCGTGATCGGGGTTGTTCCCGTCGTTTTGGGTTCGCGCCATCCCGATCGCGACGATCGTGCCGTCGTCGTAGCGGACGATGTCGCTGTTCCAGGCGTGGTTCATCGTCGCGCCGGCGAGCTGCGTCCCGGTCGAGAAGATCTTGGTGAACGCCGTGACTTGCGGCGACGTGCCGTCCGAGATGTTCGCGTCGACCTCCACGTTCGTCGAGGTGTACGTCTTCCCGCCCTTCAGGTACGCGTGATAGAGGTTGTTGTCGTTGTCTCGCGGGTGGGCTTCGGTCGCGAAAAGGTCGATGCGATCGACCTGGTTCCCCCAGTATTTGTAGTAGCCGGCGACGTACCCGACCGTGGGGGTCGAGCTCAGGCGTCCGCCGTACTCCCAGGTGGCGCCGTTGTCGTCCGAGACCAAGAGATTCGGGCTCGTACCGACGGAGCGGACGAAGTTGTAGATCTTTCCCTCCGCCGACATGTTCCACACGTTGTTGTAGGTGATCTGCCGGCCGTTCTCGAACGGGCAACCGTTGGATGTCCAGTTGAAGGTCTGCGACGCGCCCCAATTCGTGCCGTCGTGGTTGCGCCAGTAGCTGTTGCAGTTCTCGTTGTGGCCGGCCCAGAACGCGAGGTAACCGCCCTCCGCCTTCACCAACAGCCCGGCATTGTTGTGGTCGTCGGGGGCAAGGTCCCCGAGCACGAAGGGCGAGCCCACCGTCTTGGTCGCGATGTCGTAGCTCACGACCTCCACCGTGCCGTCGCGGCTGCCACCCGACGGACCCTGCGCGTTCGCGTCGGAGCTCACGAGGATCTTGCCGCCGGCCACGTCGACGATCGCGCGCTCGTCCGAGTACCAGGTCCAGGCTCCGTTGTTGTTGAAGAGCGTGGTTGGCGCGGCGGTGAAGTTTGCGGCCGTGGGATCTGCCGGTGGAACGTAGGGGCAGGTGACGAAGCCGCCGGTGGGTGCGCCCGCCGTGCCGCCGTCGCCGCTCGCGCCTGCCGGACCGGCACCGCTCGTGCCCCCCGCGCCCGCGCCCGCGCCCACGCCACCGTCGCCGCCGGTACCGGCCGTGGTTGTGCCCGCCATACCTCCGGTCGCCGGCGGCGTGCCGCCCGCGCCCGTTCCGGCCATGTTCACTCCGCCGACTCCACCGGTGCTCATCCCTGCGCTACCGCCCGCGCCTGCCGGGCCTGCGCCACCCGTGGTGCCTCCGGTCCCGCCGGTCATCGCTCCGCCGACGCCCACTCCTGACGTGCCGGCAGTCACCGTTCCGCCGCTACCGCCCGCGCCGCCGGTGCCCGACGAACCGCCGCTAGCCGGGGGAGCGACCTCCTCCGGGGTCTGCGTGCAGCCGACGATGACCGTTAGAGCGCACAGGGTCTTGATGGTTCTGGTCATGAGTGGGTCCTCGTCGAACTCGAAAAGTTAACGTAGGGGCGCGCCTCTGCAAAGGATGGCTGGAACCCGCCCGTCCGGCCGGCGGTGCGCGGACGATCCGGGGTTTTTCTCGGGTTTTCTGCGAAGGCGGAATCGGTCGCTAAAGACACGCGGTCGAGCAAAAATTCCCGACGGCGCCTCTTCTGATCATTGGCCTCGGCCCATTCGGTACGCCTTCCGACGTACGGAAAGCGACCGAAGACACTGGAGCTGGATTTTTCTGCCTTGCCAGAATCAGCGAGGCTGGCTCCGAAGGTGGGCTCTAGAACGACCAGCCCAGGTTGAAGTTGAGCAGCAGGGCGAATCCACTCGCCTCCGCCGTTTCGGTGTTCCCCACCTGATCGGAGGCTTCCGCGGACGCGATGAGGTACCCGCCGCCGCCCTGCACGAACAAGGTGAAGCCGATATCGGCCATGTATTTGTAGCCGACGAACGCGCCGATCGCGATGCCACCCGCGCTCGCGCTGATCTGCTGACTGGTCAAGTTGTCGCCGCTGACCCTGATCCACAAGAACTCGGCGCCGAGCTGTAGGCTTTCGAAATCCTTGAGTGGATATCCGACCACCTGCGCTCCGACCTCGTAGGTATCGAGCTTCTCCCCGTCGATCTCGGGGTCAGTGGATTGGAGCGTGGTCGTACCGATGCCGCCGATCAGTGCGACGCCGAGATGCGGTGTCGCCATCCCTTCGATCTGAAGCTCGAAGACGGGCGAGATCAGGTGGAACGGAGAGAACGTCACCGAGACGTAGCGAACCGGCTCCTCGGGCTGCTCGGGTGGAGCCGGTGGCTCGTTGGGCGGTGGCTGCTCGGCGGCACTCGGCGGAGCGGGCGCCGGAGCAGCAGCGGGAGCTGGAGCAGCAGCCGGAGCCGGAGCAGCGGCGGGAGCCGGCGCAGGTGCGGGAGTCGGAGCTGGAGCCGGGGGGTCTGCGGGAAAAGCGGCGGACGGCTGCGCCAACGCGCGCACGGCAAACAGGAACGCCCCCACGGCGACCCTCACTCTAAGCATGTCTATCAGCTTACACGCCCCGGGGGGTTCTTGCTAATTGCACTCCGACGATCCGCGCGTAAGCTTCGTGCTGGTGACGGGGTTCGGACCAAGGCGGGGCACGATGGAGGCGCGCATGCTCGGCAAAAAGATCGCTTTTTTGGGGGTGGTCGTTCTGTTCGCATCAGCGGCGGAAGCGCAGGAGCTCTGCGACGGCAGGGTCTGCCCGGAGGCATTCACTTGCGAAACGTACACCTCGACCTGTCCACCCGAGGATCCCGGGTGCGAGGTTTTCACCGAGACGTACTGCAAGTCTCCGGAGTGCGTTGAGGACCGCGACTGCCCCGCGGGGATGCGCTGTCGGGTCGAAAGGGTCTTTTGTGACACTGCGCCGCCGGCAGGCGCGCCCCCCGAGTGTCGCCTCTTGGAGCCGTCGTCGTGTCATCCGGCCTACGAGCTCCCGTGCAAATCCGACACGGAGTGCGGCACGGGGTTCACCTGCGAGCCGGCGTGCGATTGCTCCGATCCGAACGTCATCGAAGTGTGCGACGGGCTCTGTCTCAACGAGGAGCAAGACATCACCGGCGGCTGCTACACACCGGTACGCGCTTGTACGGTGACCGCCGATTGTCCGAGCGGCTGGACCTGCGCCGACAACGTGCAGGGCCTCTGCAACACCATCGGGGATCTCCACACCGGGTGTAACCCCGGCGATCCTCCGAAGGTCTGCCTGCCACCGATGCTGGCGATCACCACCCCAAGCGCGGGAGGCGACGACGGCGAGGACAGCGACACCAGCGCGCCACCGCCTGCCGCGAGCGACGATTCCGGCGGCTGCTCGCTCTCGGGAGCGGGGAGCGCACGTGGTCAGTGGCTGCTCGGGCTCGCGTTGATCCTCGGCATCCGCCGCAGGCGACGCTCCGGGCACACCCAGGCACGGTAGAAAGTCTTCGCGGCGCGGCCCATCGCCCACTGGGACTTGCTCCATGTCCCTCGTTCGGGGACCCTTCGTTTCGGCGGATGATCGCACGTGTCGTCGGATGGGTCGTGTTCGCGTTCACGCTCGGCGGTTGTGCCGGCGGCGAGAAAGCGACGAGCGAGCGCGATTCGGGTGCGCCGCTC
>Ga0315910_10001187_pt1 | contig 24347 bp, 22 predicted proteins | sample EdamamesoilMG_FD_204470 | JGI IMG/M metagenome (GOLD analysis project Ga0315910, IMG submission 204470) | Garden soil microbial communities collected in Santa Monica, California, United States - Edamame soil | ecosystem: Environmental > Terrestrial > Soil > Garden | place: USA: California... | reverse complement strand
AGTTCGCCAAGGACGGCCTGAAGGTCTGGCGAAAGCTCAATGGTGTGTTCTGCGCAGCCACACAAAGCCCGAGCGACGCTCTCTCGAGCCCGATCAGCAGGACCATCATCGAGCAGACGCCGACGAAAATCTTCTTTCCGAATCCCGACGCGGCCGCAGCCGACTACATCGAAGGTTTCGGGCTAACGGAGCGTGAATTCAAACTGATCAAAGAACAGCTTGAGCCAGGGACGCGCATGTTCTTGGTCAAGCAGGGACATTCGAGCGTGGTCTGCGAGCTGGACCTCAAAGGTTTTAGTGCCGAGCTCGCGGTGATTTCTGGCCGCGCGAGTTCCGTGGCCCGTGTCAATCAACTCATCGATGTTCATGGCCCTGATCCGGCGCGTTGGCTCCCTCGTTTCCTCGAAGCGTCTGTGTGAGGTGTTGGCCTGAGCGATCACCGGACACGCATATATAAGGAGTAAGGATTATGGTTACTCGTAAGAAACTCAGATCGTTGGCGGCTTGCCTGCTTCTGATCGCCGGAGCGCCCGCTGTCGAGGCACAGTGGGCAGTCATCGACGTTGGCGCAATCGCGCAGCTCATCGAACAAATCGCGACGATGCAGCAGCAGCTCGAAACGGCGCGAAACACGTTGAGGCAAGCCGAGCAGCAGTTCCGCGCGACCACCGGTGGCAGAGGCATGGAGCGTCTGCTTTCTGGCACTGACCGCAACTATCTGCCCGCGGATTGGGCGCAGCTTGAAGCGGCAGTGCGGCGCGCAGACGGCACGTATCGCACCTTGGGCACGAGCCTTCAGCGGATCCTGAATGACAACGCTTTGCTGAGCGACGAACGCGTCGCCTCGCTGTCGCCGATCGAGCGCGAACAGTTAGAGGCGGCGCGCCGCTCGGCGGCATTGTCTCAGGCGACGTCGCGCCAGGCTCTCGAAACTACCAGCGGCCGGTTCGAGGCGCTGCAGCAGCTCGTCGATGCGATTCCCGCGGCGCAGGACCAGAAGGCGATTCTCGACCTACAGGCCCGGATCGCGGCAGAGCAGGCCATGCTGGTCAATGAACAGACGAAGCTCAATGTGCTTCACCAAGTTGCGCAGGCCGAGGAACTGGCGCGCAAGCAGCGCATACGCGAGCAGGCGCTTACGGACATCGGTTCGCTGCGGCGGCTCCCGCCGATGGGGCTGTAAGTCATGGAGATTCGGCCCGGTGCACAGCGCGTGCGGAAATGCTTAGGGATCGTTGTCACGGTCAGCGCCGCTGTTTCCTGTGCACCGGCGCCGGATCGGGCGACCACGGTGGCTTACTACCGCGAGCACCCGGATGAGCGCGATGCGGTGCTCAAGAGATGTGCGGACGACCCCGGTTCACTTGGCAAACAGCCTGACTGCGTCAACGCGCGCGAGGCTTCGCGCCTTGAGGGTGTCGGATCACTAAGAGAGTTGCCGCCACTCGACTTGCCGGCCGAAAAGAAGCCTTCAAACGAATCGTGAGAGGTTCTCTCGATGGGATTCTTTGCGGAATTCAGCGCTTGGCTCAACGGAATTCTCGCCACCTACATCGGCGACAGTACCGCACGAATTGCGGGCGCCCTCCAGCCGGCCGTCATCACACTTGGAGTGCTGTACGTCATGGTGTGGGGTTATCTGCAGCTAATGGGGCAGATCCAGGAACCGTTCGTCGCCGGCCTCAAGCGAATCATCATGCTCGCCGTCATCCTGGGCGCAGCGCTTCATTTGTGGCTCTACAACTCGGTCATCGTTGACACATTCTTCGAGGCACCAGGTGCACTGGCCGCCGCAGTGATTGGGTCATCCGACTCGGTCACGATCGTCGATCAGATCATCTTCTCGGGCGACGACGCAGCCTCGCGCCTTATTGAGAAGGGCGGAATTCTCAACGGCGACTTCTCCTACTACATCGCGGGATTCGGCGTCTATCTAGTGGTCGGTCTCACGGCGATCTACACAATCTTCCTTCTGGCACTTTCGCGGATCGCATTATCGGTGCTCCTGGCCCTCGGTCCGCTATTCATCGCCTTGTTGTTCTTCGAGACCACGAAGCGATTCTTCGAGTCCTGGATCGCGCAGCTCGCCAACTACGCGTTCATTACGATCCTGACGGTTCTGATGGCGGCGCTGATGCTGACGCTGGTATCCGCGGCGACCGATCAGGCAGCAAGCGTCGAAGGCGGAATTGAGATTGCTCATGCCGTGCGGGTATGCATGGCCGCCGGACTCACCTTCCTCGTCATGCGCCAGGTGATGCCAATGGCCGCGGGTCTCGCGAGTGGTTTGGCGCTAAGCAGCTTTGGCGTCGTTAGCGCAGCTCTTCTTTGGGGCTTCGGTGGCGCGGCGCGTAGAACCGGGCGATTTCTGAGTGGTTACGGAGCAGGGCGCCCAAACGACGGTGGTCACAACCAGCAGGTTGGAAATAGTGTGCGGCGCGGTGCGATGGCGGGGGTGGGACGTATCGCGCGTCGCTGGCGGGAAAACAGCGTACGGAGGGTGCGGACATGAATCACAGTAGCCGATTGATAGCTCGCGTGTTCGTGGCGATTCTCGTTGTCGGATCAATCACGGCATGTGTATCCCCGGCGGCTCGGGTCCCGTGCGACGGACGGCTTCAGCCGATCAACCCGTCAGTGAAGAAGGCGCAGTTATCGAGCAAGCCTGCTGAAACGGCGAAACCAAAGGCGTCGCGATGAGCCGCGATGCAGCGCTCGAGGCGTACTTCGCGGAAACGGCGTCCTGGGATGCCGACCGCGCAGCGCAGACCCGGCGCACGACCCGCATTGCTTGGTGGGTCGCAGGGGCAGGTTGGGCCTGCGCGATCTTCACCGCGCTCGCACTGATGCTGCTCATGCCTCTGAAGCGCGTCGACCCGTTCGTAATCCGCGTGGATAACACCACTGGGCTGGTCGATGTGGTTCCGGTGTACGCCGGCAAAGCCGAAATGCCCGAGACCGTCGCGCGTTACTTCCTGGACCATTACGTGACGGTTTGCGAGCGCTTCAACTTCTCCACGGCTGAAAGCGACTACGAAGAATGCGGTGCGTTCAACACTCCGCAGCGGAACCAGGCTTGGTATTCGGCGTGGAACAAAACGAATCCGCTCTCGCCGCTGAATCTCTACAAGGATGGCACGACGGTGCGCGCGCAAGTCACATCCGTGAGCTTCTTTGCGCGCGCGAACGGCGTCACGGACCTGGCGCAGGTGCGCTACATGAAGGCGAAGCGTCCTTCCGGTGGAACGGAAGAGCAGCGGAGCTACTGGATCGCCAATATCCAGTATTCATTCGCCGAGCCGTCAAAGGAGCCGAAGACCCGTCGCTGGAATCCGCTTGGGTTCAAGGTGGTCGAGTTTCGGCCGGAGCCGGAAGCAGTCTCCGCTTCTGAAACTGTCGCCACCGCTGGACGTCCTGGCTCGGAAGGCGACCGATGAATTTCGTACGCGTTGTTGCCGTCCTTGGACTCGTGAGCTTCGCCGGCATATCCAATGCGGATTCGCTGCCGCGTCGCGGAGACACCGATCCGCGCATCCGCAAGGCGATGTACAACGCCGATGAGGTTTACCGTCTTTCGGGATTCGTTGGCTACCACGTCGACCTGGAATTCGAGTCCGACGAGTCATTCGTTGGCATCAGCGCGGGTGATCCCGAAGCGCTCACCTACAGCGCTCACGACAACGTGCTCACGCTGCGACCGAAGGCGGCCACCGCGCAGATGAATCTCACGGTGACGACGACTAAACGGCGCTACTACTTCGACTACACCATCTATTCGCGCATCCCGAATCGGTTTGGCGACGAAGTGATGTATGCAGTTCGATTCGCGTATCCGCCGGCGGCGGAGAATGCGTTGACGCCCGCCGAACAGGTGGAGCGCGACTTGGCGGCTGTGCGTAATAGCCGCGCGAGCAATGTTGACTACTGGTTCTGCGGCAGCAAGTCCATCAAGCCAGTGGCTGCATCCGATGACGGCGTGCACACGCGGCTCACGTTCGGCGCCAGGGGCGAGCTGCCGGCGATTTTCGTCCGCAACGACGACGGCAGCGAATCGTTGCTCAACTTCAGCATCGATGACGGCGACGTTGTCATCCATCGCGTCGCAGCCAGATTCATCCTGAGACGCGGCAAGCTCACCGGATGCGTCGTCAACAAGGGATTCGTGGGTGGTGGCGATCGACTCGAATCAGGGACCATCACGCCATCGGTTACGCGTGAGCGCAAGGGAGCCAGCCGTGAATGAGGCGGCTGCCAGAGGCGAAGACGTACAGACGGCTATGCCATCAGACGAGCAGCCGCCGCCGGAAACAGTCGCGGGTGAACGCGGAATCGGGTCGATCAATCGCGTGCGCTCGCTGCAGTCGCGCGTCAGCAACCTGCTCGCGATCGGGTTGGTGTCGACGCTCGGTCTCGGGTTTCTAGGCTGGTACTACGTGCGCACTTATTCGAATCAGGCGCACGCTCGTGAGACCGCTCAGTCGGCCTCTCGAGGCAAGGCTCAGGGCGACATGCCTTTGCCACCGCTCGGGAAGATCGATCCACCGGTTGTGTCCGCTGGCGGTGGTGCGCTGGCCGATGCGGTGTTGGGGCCCGAGCCCGAAGAACCACCGCCGGAGGATATTCCGGAAGCCTGGCTCCGGCCGGCGGAGGACTTGCCTGTGCAATACGCCGCGCAGCCAGGCGCGAAATCCGCCGAGCAGATCGCTCTCGAACGAAAGCTCTCGGGTCCTGCATATTCCCGACAGCTCCAGAGCGCGGCCAATTCCGCGGCGTCGCCGGCAAGCCCATCGAGCGCTGCCGCTTCACCGGCATGGTCGCCGGACGGCGGATCACCGACTACCGCAGGCAACACGTCAGGCGCGGCACTAGAAGGTTTGCTCAAGCCAAGCACTACGGCTGCTGCTCATGCGCGCGTGCTTCCAACGCAGCGGCTTCTGCTCGCGAAAGGCGCGTTCATCGATTGCACGCTCGAGACGGCCATCGATTCATCGCTGCCCGGCATGACCACCTGTATCACGGCCACCGACACATTCAGTGTCGATGGCTCTACGGTGCTGCTGGAGCGCGGATCAAAGCTCGTCGGTGAAACTAAAGGAACGGTTCAACAGGGCTCGGCGCGCGTTTTCGTCCTCTGGTCCGAAGCAAGAACACCCACCGGCGTTGTCATTCCGCTCGCATCCCCCGGCACCGATGAACTTGGGCGTTCGGGCCTGCAGGGCAGGGTCAACCGGCACTTCTTCGAGCGTTTCGGCGCTGCAATTCTGATTTCCGTCATCGATGGAGCAGTCCAGGGTGCAGCCCAATCCTCGGGCGACGGAAATGCAGTGATCTACAACCCTTCGACGTCGTCCGACGTCATGACCGAAGTACTCAAGAGCACGGTGAACATTCCGCCGACCGTAACCAAGCGAAACGGCGACCGCATTCAGATCCTGGTCGCGCGCGACCTAGACTTTCGAAGCGTGTATGAACTCAAACCCACAGCACGAGCTCGTTAGCTCAGTCGCGGCTCGACGCGATCAATCCCGTGAGAGTTCTGCGCTCGATCTCACGCTGCGCGCCTTGCGGCCGCTGCTTGCGAACCCCGAAGTCACGGAGCTTTGCATCAACCGCCCGGGCGAGGCGTTCGTCGAGCTTCGCACCGGGTGGAGGAGGGAAGCGCTGCCTTTCGCGGACTTCGAGTGGTGCCTGCGACTCGCGAAACTGGTCGCGAACTCAACTCGCCAGCGCATCGACGCGGAATCTCCGTTGCTTTCGGCGTCCTTGCCGAGTGGTGAGCGGATTCAGATCGTCTTGCCACCGGCGACGAGTCAGGATTGTGTGGCCATCACGATCCGGCGCCCGTCGGATCAGGTTTGGTCGATAGATGAGCTGACGCAGAGCGGACTCTTTCGCGCGACACGGCGGGCGGCCGATGCACTGGACGAGACGGAGACCGAACTGCTGCGACTGCTCGAAGCCCAAGCCTACGTCGAATTCATGCGGCTTGCGGTAAACAGCCGCAAGAACATCCTGGTATCGGGACCGACCGGTTCGGGCAAAACCACGTACACGAAGGCGCTCATCCGGGAGATTCCGCCGGACGAACGGCTGATCACGATCGAAGACGCCAAGGAGCTCGTGCTCGACCGGCATCCAAACCACGTGCGCCTGTTCTACTCGAAGGACGACCAAGGACTCTCGCGCGTCACGCCGAAGCAATTGCTCGAGTCGTGCCTTCGCATGAAGCCGGACCGCATCCTGCTTGCCGAGCTACGTGCGGAGGAGGCGTTCGACTACCTGCGCAACGTGAACAGCGGGCATCCGGGCTCGATCACGAGCGTCCACGCGGCGAGCGCCGAGCTCGCATTCGAGCAGCTCGTGCTGCTGGTCAAGCAGAGCCGCGGCGGGCAAGAGATGGCGCGCGCTGATATCAAGAACCTGCTCTACCTACTGGTCGACGTCGTGATCCAGTTCGGTGTCGAGCGCCACCAGCGCTTCGTAAAGGAAATCTGGTATGACCCCGAGCGCAAGCGCCGCAGCCTGGCATCCGCCCGCTAAGGCCAAGCGACATTTCCCCTGGCGCGCAGTGGCGGTGGTAATTGCTGGGTTACTGGCATCGCAGTATCTGGCAGGGTTTCTATTTCTATGGTCCATTCGGCTCGTCCCGAAAGAGGCGAGTCCGATCACCGTCGCGCGGTACGCGTACTACTTCGGCGACCGCGCAGATGTGCGCAGGAAGCTGCTGCTGTCGTCGGCTGGCGGAATCGCTGCCATTCTCGTGGCTGGGCTGGCGGTACTGTTGCCGCGACGGCGGGCATTGCACGGAGACGCGCGCTTCGCGCGGCGAGGAGAGATCGCCAAGGCCGGCCTGTTAGGTGATCACGGAATCATTCTTGGGCGGCTCGGGCGTCGGTGCCTGATGTTGCCTGGCCAGCAGGGTGTGGCGCTCGCGGCGCCGCCGAGAGCGGGCAAGGGCACCGGCGTCGTGATCCCGAATCTTCTGAACTGGCCCGACTCGGTGATCTGCGTCGACATCAAACGCGAGAATTGGGTCGCCACCGCGGGATTCCGCGAACAATCCGGGCAGAAGTGCTTCCTGTTTGACCCCTTTGCCGAGGATGGCCGGACCGCGCGCTGGAACCCGTTCTTCTACGTCTCGCCCGATCCGCGGCGGCGCGTGAATGACCTGCAGCGGATCGGGGAGATGCTCTATCCCGATCCGCCGAACGTCGATCCTTTCTGGACGGCGAGTGCGCGGTCGTTGTTTCTCGGAATCGCGTTGTACCTCTTCGAGACACCCTCGATGCCACAAACCATCGGAGAAGTGCTCCGCCAGGGCATGGCTTCCGATGACGAAGGATTCGGCGCGCATTGGAAGCGAGTCATCGAGGGCCGCAAAAGCGGACGATTTCCTCTTTCATCGGAATGCGTGCAGGCGCTTTATGACGTCATCGATCTCGCGCCGGTCACGGCGTCGAGCATTCGCAAGACATTCACGAGCCGGCTGGATCTTTGGCTGAATCCGATCCTCGATGCCGCCACCTCGGGCAATGACTTTGACCTTCGCGAGCTTCGCCGCCAGGCGCTATCTATCTACGTCGGAGTCAATCCCGATGATCTACATCGCCTGAGGCCCGTGCTTAGCTTGTTTTTCCAACAAGCGATCGGACTCCAGACTCGTGCCTTACCCGAGCACGATCCGAGCCTGAAACGCCAAGTTCTGATGCTCCTCGACGAATTCACCGCGCTGGGCCGAATTCCGATCATTGCGGAGTCCATCAGCTATCTCCCTGGGTACAACGTGCGCGTGCTACTCGTGATCCAGACGCCGGCACAGTTGCGCGAGGTCTACGGCATGAACGGCGCTGAAACAATGCTGAAGAGTCTGGCGGCCCGAATCGTGTTTGCGCCGAAGGATTTTCCTGATGCGCGTGAGATTTCTGACGAGCTGGGAAATACAACGGTCAAAGTCCGCACACTTTCGAAGCCAATGCATGATTTCTCGTCGGGGAAGGGGTCGCGGGGCCGGAGCGTAAATGTGAGCGAGCAACGGCGCGCGTTGCTGCTGCCGCAGGAGGTCAAGGAGCTGGGCCCGGATGAAGCAATCATATTCCTGGAAGGCGTGAGGCCCATTCGGTGCCGAAAGATTCGTTACTTCGAAGATCGGCGATTTCGGGCGCGACTGTTGGCGCCGCCGGTACTGGCACCAGGTATCGCACCAATTTCCCGCGAAACTCCCCCTGCTAATACCGCGCTCGGGGGCGTAGACAAGAGCCTGAGTGGAACTGCCGATGCAGTTCCAACCACCCGCACCGCAACGATCGAGGATCTGGATCGAATGGAGAAGTTGACGCTCGACGACTTCGAAACCGACTTCTCGCGTGTCGAGATGCCGGTGAAAGAGGCGGGCGAACGTCTGACCGAGCAGGAGCTCGGCGCGGCGGTGGAGAGCTTTCTGGCGAGCTTGAAAGGTGAGGAGAGAACGCGATGAGCGAAGCTCGCAACAGCACAGCGCCAGCGAACCGCACCGAGGCCGCGAAACCAGAGCTCGAGGAAAACTCCATCGGGCCTGCGCGGCGCCGCGCTAGAGCGGCGGGCACGCTTCCGCCTTCAGCACAGCCCGAGCAATCGAAGCCGCCAACACGCCCGAAGCAGTCCGAAGCCAAGAAGACGGTTCCAGAAGACGTGCGCCGCCGCTTCGTGCAGATCAAGGATGAATACTTCTTTCCGGATGGCGCCAAAGCCTTCACGGACCGCGGCGACAGGCTGACGACCCAGAGCGAGAACACTGAGGTCATTCGAAGCCTGATCACGATCGCGCAGTCACGAGGGTGGGGCGAAGTGCGCGTTCGCGGCTCGGAGAAATTCCGGCGCGAGGCGTGGGCAGCCGCCCAGTCAGCCGGGATAGAAATTCGAGGGTACAAAGCAAGCGAGTTCGAGCAGAGTCGCCTGGCGCGCACAATTGCAGAGCGCTCGGCGGCTCCCGCGCCTCGAGTTGCTGAATCATCGTCTGCGCCGCTCCGTACAGACGCGGGCGCCTCGTCCAAGTCATCGACGCGGGATGACAGGCCTCGCGGACTGTTGATCGGAACGCTCGTCGAGCACGGGCGCGCTCCGTATCGCCACAACATGAAAGAGGCGATGTCGTACTACGCAAAGATTGAAACATCCGCGGGCGAGCGGACGGTATGGGGCGTGGATCTGGAGCGGGCATTCAAGGAATCCCTGAGCAAACCCGCAGCTGGAGATCTGGTGGGATTGCGAGCGGTGCGCCAGGAGCCCGTGACGGTGAAGGCTCGGGAGCGCGATGCCGAGGGTAAGGTCGTCCGCGAACGTGATCTCGACACGGTGCGGAACCGCTGGATTGTCGAAAAGCGCGAGTTCTTTCAAGAGCGAGCCGCAGCGGCACAAACACTCCGCGATCAGTCGATCGATCCTAAGCAAGGCGCGCGCAAGCACCCTGAGCTGGTGGGAACCTACCTGCAGATGCACGCCGCCGAGATCGCGGCCAAGCAACTTCGCGATCCGCAAGATCAAAAGCGCTTTGTGGAGAAAGTACGCGAAGCACTGGCAACTTCCGTGGCGCGCGGTGAACCTCTGCCGCCAGTACGACTGAAGGAGCGCGAGCGCCCTCAGGAAGCAAGCCAGAGCAACTCGCCGGCAAGAACGAGCGCACGGACGAGTCGAGATCGAGAAGCAGCCCCCGTGCGGGGCTGATTGGGGACGCAATTGGCAGAGGACTCCAATCGCGCACGCGCGTCGACGACGCGTCGCGCTGGCGAACTGTTGATCGGCCGCCTCGCGGCGCATGGGCGTGCGAACTATCAACTCCGGGCGACCGAGGAGCCGTCCTACTATCTGAAGCTCCTAACGAGTCGCGGCGAACGCACTCTGTGGGGAAAGGACCTGGAGCGTGCGCTGACAGAAGCCGAGACTCGCCCTTCAGTTGGTGACCTGGTCGGCGCACGCCGTGCTTCCCGCGAGGCCGTGACCATTACGACGCGGCAGCGCGACGCCGCGGGCCAAGTGGTGAGTCAGGCGGAGCGCCAGGCGCATCGCACGCACTGGGTGGTTGAGAAGGTGCAGTTCTTCGCCGAGCGGGCGCGCATGGCGCGGCGGCTCCGCGATGAGCAAGCAGACGTTCGCGAGTCCGTGCGCGCACATCCCGAGCTGCGCTCCGCGTTTCTCAGCGTGCGCGCGGCGGAGGAATTCGCAAGTCAACGCATTGCCAACGAAGCGGATCGGGTCAAGTTCCTGGATCTGGTCCGGGGCGCGATCGCCGGATCCATAAAGCAGGGTGAGCCGCTTCCTTCGGTACGCCTGCGGAGTGAGCCCAAACGATCAGCCGCCAGAACGGTCAAGCGTGATGAGCCGACCCGCTGAAATCACTGCCTCATCCAGTCCCACGGCCGCCGAAGTGCTGGACGATGCAGCAGCATCGAAGTGGCTGAAGAGCGCGCTGCGCGAAGCGCTTCATCGCGATCCGGTCGACGCTTTGAACGACGCCTTGGTGCTTGCCGCCGTGCTCGAGTCTCACTTACGCGCGACGCTGGAACTCGACGCCTGAGACTGTGACTCCGGCGCCTGCGCGAGGCACGCCTCGGGTGTACGCGCGCACAATCACTGCGGGCACCGCACCGCGCGAAATCGACATGGTTGCGCATCCTGGTCGTTCACACATGTCGCGCTCACGCCGTTTGGAAATGCGTGCCGGGGCGCCTCGCCCCGGCACGTTTCTACTTCGCCAGTTCGGCGGAGACCTTATCAGCCGCTTTGGCGGCATCCTCGTAGGACTTGGCAAGCTGGTCACAATGCTTTGCGACGCTCGCGTAGTTGCCGACGCTCTTGTGCGGGGTTTTGATCCTGTACTGCGCCGCAAGGTCGCGATGCAGCTTCGCCTTCTCGCGGAGCTGATCTGCCTCTGTCTTGAACTCGGCTGCCGCTTCCTTGTCAGGGCGATGTGCCAGCTCAGACTTGTGCATGTGCATGTCCGGCTTGTGCTCCTGCTGCGCGAGAATAGCGGGCGCGCCCACAAGCAGCGCGACTGCAGTCAGGCCGGCCAGCGCAGTGAATCTACGTTTCATGTTGATCTCCGTTCATTGGGCGAATGTCGCAACTCAACAGTTGCGCAGCAAGATTAGGCGCTTACCGCCCTCATGGCATTCGCAAGAGCGCGGACCTCGTAAGGAGATTCACCTATTCCACAGTCTGTGCGGTTGCGCTCTTGCTCGGGAGTATTGGTGCTGGCTGCGGGAGATGCCCGCCTCGAGCTTTATGGTCGAGAGCAACCAGGAAAAGAGGGCGGGATTACTTTAGGCACTTCAGCCTATCACGCCGTGCTCGCCGTCAAGGACGAGCGCGGGAAGCGCTCGCCGCCTGCGGCGGTCTTCGATCCTTGACCGCTGCGCGCGCCGTGATCCGGACGTTCCGGGCAATCCCGCCCGAAAGCATCCAAGGATCCTCCGTCATGAATGACGTGACACACACCAGCGCCGCTACGCTGCAGAGCGTTTCCGTTCGCAAGCCGCGAACTCGTCGAAGAAAGCCAGTCGAATCCGGTACCGATCTATTGCAAGCCAATCCGCGGCTGTCGGCTGAAGAAGCACAGACACTCGCGCAGGCGCGCGCGATTCTCCTTCGCCTTGCCGGCACGAGCGGCGTCTCCCTGAATGCGCCAAGCGCTACCCGGGAGTACCTGAAGACGATGCTGGCTCCGCAGGAGCGGGAGCTCTTCATGGTGCTCACACTCGACAACCGGCATCGCCTGATCGCCAGCGACATCCTGTTCGCCGGGACTATCGACGGCGCGAGCGTTCATCCTCGGGAGGTCGTGAAGTGCGCGCTGCGGCACAACGCAGCGGCGGTGATCTTCGCGCACAACCACCCGAGCGGAGTGGCGGAAGCGAGCCAAGCTGACGAACTCATCACACGCCGATTGCGGGATGCGCTCGCGCTTGTCGACATCCGCACGCTTGATCACCTGGTGGTGGGCGCCGGGCAGACCCTGTCGTTCGCCGAGCGCGGCCTGCTCTAGGCTGCAGCGGGGGAGGGACGGCATCGTCCCTCTTTCGCTACCTTCAGCCCTCGCTGAGCCAGCGCTACTTCTTCTTGGCGGCAGCCCGCCTCTTTCTGCGGGCGATCCTGTTCTGCACACCCGGCGGCTGGTCGATGAAGCGGAACCGAATTCCTTCCACCATCGCTTTGTACTTCACGGCACCGGGTGTACGCCCGAGTTCTATTGCTGAGAGCCGCGCGGACTTCTTGGCCTTCGCCAGTGCGCGCATCTTTTTGAGATCCGCGGATGTCCAAGGCGCGTTGTGTTTACGAGTCGAACTAGCCATTGATCGCGTCCTCGTTATGAGTGTGGACACAGTGTACTTGTAGTTAGCGTGCAGCGACGCCTCTTTCCCGGGAAAGTCGGAGCATGAAGAGGGGAAGTGGGCGGGATTTCTGAATCGCTTCAGCCTATCACGCCGTGCTCGCCGTCAAGGACGAGCGCGGGAAGCGCTCGCCGCCTGCGGCGGTCTTCGATCCTTGACCGCTGCGCGCGCCGTGATCCGGGGCGCGTGGGCAATCCCGCCCACAAGATCTCTGAGGATTCTCACATGAATACGATGTTAGACACGTCGTTCTCCGGCCGCGCGAGCGCGTTTGCGAATGCACTTTCTCTCGAGGCGCTGCGCGAGCGCGCGCCGGCCGTGCTTGCGGAAAACGCGCATGAGCGGACCAGCAGCAAGTACACCTTCATCCCTACGTCGCACGTTCTCAAAGGACTCATGAATGCGGGGTTCGTGGCGGTCGACGCGCGACAGACGCAAGCGCGGAGCGCGAGCCCGATGCATGCGAGACATGTGCTGCGCCTGCGGCGGCGGTTCGAGACCGTGCAGCTCAAGGATTCGATACCCGAGATTGTTCTCCTCAACAGCCACGATGGAACGAGCGCCTATCAACTGCGCATGGGGCTCTACCGGGTCATCTGCACGAACGGTCTCATCGTTTCTCGCGGAGCATTTCCGGCGTACTGCGTTTCGCATCGGGGCAATGTCGTCGATGAAGTGGTCACAAGCGCGCTCAAGGTCTCGGAGGAGTTTGACCGCCTAGCCACGGAAGTGGTCCGCATGGAGGAACGTCCGTTGTTCAAAGATGAGCAGGTGGCATTTGCGGAGCGTGCGCTTGCATTGCGGTTTGCGGATATCGCGTCGAGTGGCATGGAACCTTCGCGCTTGCTGACGTGCCGGCGACCCGAAGACGTCGGAGATGACCTCTGGAGCGTGATGAATCGCGTGCAGGAGAACCTGCTGCGCGGTGGGATTTCACGCAGGTCGGCGAGCGGTCGACTGACGAGGACGCGGCGCATCACCTCCATCAGAGAAGACGTTCGTCTGAACGGTGCGCTGTGGGACTTGGCGAAGGAGCTACTTGCGGCCTGAGCAACTAGTCCAGGGAGGAGGCGTCGATCGGCGTCTCCTCCTTGGCTTGTGCTGGCCGCGAGTCGTTGGGCGTCTGCGGATGCGCCCACGCTGCCGCCAGGCTTCGATCCACGCCGGTGTCACCAAAATCCGCGCCAGCGCACGGACGTGCGCTGCTTCGCCGGCGAAGCGCCGGTCACGGATTTTTCCGGGGTCATGGGCGGGAGCTTCGGCCAGGTTGCGAAGAGGTCTCCGGGGAAGTGGGCGGGCATGCAGCTCGCTCGCAACCTAAGGAGACTTACCAATGGAACGCAAAGAACGAGCAACGCGATTGCCGAGGACGACGCTGCGGCAACCAAACACCGGCGCCCCGCGGGATCAGGTGCAGGACTTTTCCACCGAGTCGGAGGGCCGGGCGAAGGCAGTTCGGCATTCGGTATATGGCCGGCCGCGGGCACTGACGCGAACGCAAATTGCCCGGGTGCTGGCCTGGCACGATTCGCGCGTGACGTTCAAGGAACTTGCCGCAAGCCTGAACGTGTCGACCAGCACGCTGAGGCAGGTCATCAAGAGCCGTGGCAGCCACTACAAGCAGGCTCCCCCGGAAGAACGGGGCGCAGCCCTGAGTGCGCACCGGGCCCATGTTCGAGGCCTGCAGGCGGCGAACTGGCTGTAGCCAGAATGGCCCGGTGCGGTGGAAGCCGCATCGGGTCTTTTCCGAAGAATCGCGGGAGAGGTGTTCGACCTTCGGACGCTGATGGTGGTTAGGTGAGGTTTCGGCCGTATTTTGCGTGAAATGCAGGATAGCCTCGCGGCGGCTAACAGGCCACGATGTGGCCCATGGTTGCATCGGAGTTTGTGAAGGCACGATTGCCGCTGGACTTGAAGCAGCGCGTGAAAGCACATTCCGAACATCAGCTTCTGACCGAGTCGGCTTGGCTCAAGCGCCTGGTGATCAGGGAGCTGCAGGCGATCGAGGAAAGGCGGGCAGGCGTGCCTGGTGATACGGCTTCTGTCGCAGCCTATGGACACCAGCAGCAGATGAAGAGGCGAGGCCAGAGTAGTGGCCGCATCTATGTACGCCTTCGCCATGACGATGAACTGCTCTTGGCGGCACGAGCCGCAGCGCGCGGGATGCGACCGGCAACCTATGTGTCTGCCTTGACGCGCTCACATCTGAGGACGATCGCTCCGCTACCAAAGGATGAGTTGCTGGCGCTGAAGCGCAGTATCAGCGAGCTGGCTGCCATCGGTAGAAACCTCAATCAATTTGCCCGGGCAGCGAACGAAGGGGCACGGCTCTCCGGGTTCTCGAAGGACGAGTTCCGGGCGATGCTCAAGGTCTGCGAAGCGCTGCGCGACAACACGAAGTCCCTGCTGAAGGCGAATCTCAACAGTTGGGAGAGCGGCTATGGCGAAGACCTTTAGACTTCCAGCCGACGAGCCACTGCTGAATATCGTCAGCTACGGACGCGGCGGACCTCGGGCCGAAATCCGGTTATCACTGGCCGAAGTGGACCACATACGACGAACCGTGCAACGTGCGCCGGAAGTGATGGTGAAGGTGCTATCGCGCGCGAGTAACGACCTCAAAGCCGCAGGTAAACACATCGACTACATCACGCGAAAGGGGGAGCTTGGGCTTGAGACTGACGACGATACTCGTCTAGAGCACGTGAGTGGCATGGCACTCATGGAGGAGTGGGACCTCGATCTCGATGACGTTCGGCGTCAGTCGACCCTTTCGGTCGCCAATGGGCGCGAGCCACCGAAGCTGATCCACAAGCTCCTGTTCTCGATGCCGCCCGGAACTCCGCCTGACAAAGTGCTGACGGCCGCCCGCAACCTCGCACGAGAAGAGTTCTGGGGACAGCATCGGTATGCGCTCGTGTTGCACACCGACGAAGCTCATCCCCACGTCCATCTGGTATTGAAAGCAGTGAGCGAGCAGGGCGTGCGCCTCAACATCAAGAAGCTGACGCTGCGTCACTGGCGATCAGAATTTGCGCGTCATTTGCGCGCGCTCGGCGTTGCTGCAAATGCGACCGAGCGGGCTGTTCGTGGAGAGAGTAGAAAATCCAGAACGGACGGTATCTACCGAGCAAGCAGACGAGGGGATTCAACCTACATCCGAGCACGAACAGAAGCTGTCGCCGCGGAACTGCTTGGTGGAAGAAGTCGGCCTGACAATGGAAAGTCAAAGCTTCTCGGAACTCGCACTGAGGTTACGCGAGGTTGGAAAGAAGTCGAACGAATGCTTGCGAAGGAGGGTCACGGCGAGCTGGCAAACGGAATCGCCGATTTCGTTCGGCAAATGGAACCGCCGCTGACTGATCAGGAGCGAATAAGACGCGAGCTACTGGAGTTCGCACGTGTGCGTCGGGGCGAGCGAGCGAGATCCATGGGCTGATCAAGCTGATCTAATTCGACGTTGGCGCGAGCTTCCGTCGTGATCTTATTCTTGATCGAAGTACCCGATTGTCTGAAAGCCGGTTCGCGTGTCAAAGCGAGGGCGGCCGCCGATACCACGCAGTACAGACCGCGAGAGCAACTTGTTACTCGCGATGCATGAGGTCTCAGGGACCATCAAACAGTCAGGGCAGGCACCGCCGCGTTCAGTGCAAAGCGACCCGGTGCCGCATTGGGTAGCCTTCGCTTGGAGCATCGCCGCGAGAAGCGACGTTCCCACGTTGCGCCACATCGCCGAAAGGTTCCCGAGATCCATAGTCGTGCCATTGCGATAGACAACAAAGGCGAGGTCTGCGGGGAAGATGTATTCACCCAAAGAGCCTAGATCCAAACCGGAATACTCAGAAACGTGTTTCATGACGAGATGCGAGTAGCTGTGCAGCAGCGTGTATGTGTACAGGTATGCGGACGGGGATTCGCTCTGCGGCAGATGATCAAGGAATGAACCCATCGGATAGGCGCGCCGAAGCAGGCCCCCTCCGATTTGCTGTCCTTGCGGTAGCGTGAACATGTCTGCGCAGTCTTGCGCTCCCAACCAGTTGAGGACCCTTTCAGCGTCAAGTCGCACGTAGAGAGCTTCGTTCGCCTGTTGAACCACGTAGATCGGGTTCTTCATGACGCCGTTGTGTCGAACAGGCGGAAACAGATTTAGCCTGACCGGCATGTCCATGTTCCGCTTCTCTCGCAGTACTGGGCCCGCCTCCATCCTGGAATAGCCGAAGCTAAATCGACACAGTTCGAATTCTCGGATCAAGCCCATATCTGCTACGCCGAGCTGACCTAGTAAATTGCCGGTCAGTTGCTGATCCGCATCCCGCTCGTCGTTATCTTCGGGCGCAAGGTCGTCATCCAGGCGCGTGAATGAAACATACGGCTTTCGCCCCCGATCCTTACGCTCGACGCCGAGCCGGGTGGACTCGAGTACAGCATGCTCAACGGCCAGCCTGTGAGGATCGAACTTTGGCGCAAACAACTGCTGCCGTTGCATGAGGCTATCTGTCAATTCCTGCGGCAGATCAATCTGGGGAACGAGAATCGATCGTCTGCGTAGACCATCGACAATTCGGCGTTTGTTTTCCTTCGCTTGATCGAGCAGCCCTCTGATGGCCTCACGTGCGTTCGTAGGTAGAGTTGGAAGGAGCCCTTCGGTCGTCTGGATTTGAGCGACAGCGCCTTGGTAGTCGGCAAGGTCTTTCTTGCAGTCATCTCGGCCCGTGCATGCGGAGATTACATCAGCGTCCGAAATCTCGGCACTTGGAAACCCATAGCGTTCGGCGATGAAGTCCTTCAAGTCCTCTTCTCTGCCTGGACGAAGTCGTGCGAGAAGGTCTTGGCCGGCATCCTTGAAATCGATGAAGAGATCTGATTTCACGTAGTACGCGCTTGATGCACGATACGGAGACGCCTGCATTCTCGCTTCCGTCAGGCGCTCCGCCGTCATGGCACGACCAATCATGCGCAGCGTCTCAGGATCGTTTTGCAGCCACTTCTGTGACAGAGGCTTCCCGCACGCCGCACATTCGAAGAACCAATCGCCGATCCCGGGCTGCCGGCGATTCAAGAGAAACTCGCGGCTGTTGCACACACATGTGTCGCGTATCTGGATCACGCCTTCGCGATCATTCCACTGATACTGACCCGGAAAAGCAGGAAGCCACCTTCCGGACCAGTGAACAAATATCACATCCAGTTGCTCCCAATCACAGCCGCCTGGCTTTTTGGGATGCTGGCAATGCTGTGGATTTAGTTGAGGGAGATCATCATCCAGTTCTCTGAGGTACTTGTAGTCACGAAACAGGCCGCATGTTCGACAGACGAAAGTGAGCGGAGCTGGCGTGTATTCCATGTGAGAGGGGCGGCAGATATAGACTTGATCCTGCCCGGGCACCTGAAAGAACGTCCTCGTGGCATCCAATAGCCCGATATCCACGCACTGAATGGCGGTCACCGGCGGCTTTGTCGGGTCATTCTCGCGGGCGCGGAGCGCGGAGTTGAACCAGGCGCGTCCAATTTCATTGATGCGTTCGAATATCTGATCCAGAGTCGCATCATTCGGAGTGAAGGATTCGCCGACCGCGGAGTGAGCGATACAAGCTCCGCGTCCGCCCTCGAACGTGAAGAAACTCTCGGGAGCGTATGACGTCGCGAGCTGATTGCGCGACCGGCTCATGGTCTTTGCTTTTGCCATTTTCTTATCGCCCCTCTTAGTCTCTAGCTTCATCTCTCGGGTCGGCGTCATCAATGTCAGCACCAGAACCGCGCCGGATGAACATCATCACGCGTGCAGTCGCATCTGGAGGCGCCTTTTTTGACGATGCATCTATTCCGGATTCATGAATAATGCCGGGCAAGTCAACGTCGCGAAGCGAAGTCATCGGTCGCAAACTCGAATTGCGAAGTTCGAAGAAAGCGCCGAGATAACTATTGGCCAATCTCTCAACAGCCATACTTCGTTGATATTCGTCCAACTGCCTCTTCACTAGCTCGTGATAGTGCGGCGCGCCGTCGGGCTGCGGCGAAATGCCAAGTCCGATTGCGTCAGCCAAGAATTTCTCGGTGGCGCCTTGCGACTCCGGGTTCGCCAAGAAGTCGCGGGCATCCGTCGTTCGGGCGTAAACCCGACATTCTGATTTGCGCGCAGGATCTGCGGCGCAGATTTCGGATATCGCATTGACCCCACACACAAACTCCTGAAAAAAGCTAGGCAGTACGCGCACGAGCGCTTTTTCCGCCCAACGATCCACCGCGGCGGGCAGGATCATTCGCTCAAGGAATCGATGGAAGATGTCGTGAATCTCGAGAATGAACCGGTCCCGATACCGTTGGGGGACAGGAACGAGCAGACTGAAACCAACGTGCGTGCGGCCCACGCGAGATGACGCTTGAATGTACTCAGCGATATCCGAAGGCATGCCAGCGAAGAACATCGCGTTGAATTCTTCAACGTCGGTGCCGTGCGAAATGGCGGATGTAGCAATGATAGACCGCAAGGTCTCATTCAGATCTGGGAAGGGCTGGTTAGGCTTCACTCGCTGTTCGGCCAGCCGTACTACCTTTTGAATCTCAGCTGCTGAGACCGCGCCGGAAATCAGTTCCGACGACAGAACCTGATTTGCGAAACCATTTGCTAGATGGAGTTTTGAGAACTGGACTTTTTCTGTATCAATCACCTGATCGCCGCCCTTCTTGTTGGTGACGTAAGTGAGAGCGATCCGGTGCAGATCAACCAGCGTCAACAAGGTATCGGCGTCGGCGCTACCCAGCACGCGAGCATGTTGTGCTCGGAGAGCTCCAGGGGATATCCAGCGAATCAGTTCGTCGCGCGCCGCATGCAAGTCCTGAGGGTCGCCTGAGCGGAGACGCTCATATAGAGCAGTGACTACAAGATGAAAATGCGCGAGAACGGAGGCCATTGCAACGGTGTGGCGGTGTCCATTCGTTAGTATGGTCGCGTAGACGCGGGCCCAATGGCTGCGTAGTTCGACGTCCTGTTCCGGAATCGAAACGCGTTCCGTGTCCTGTGGTGTGGCATCCGGCTGCTTGGGTTCGGCATAGAAGGATCGATACAGATGCGGCCCGGGATACGGAAACTGAACAGCACCCCGCTGATACAGATTGCGCATGTGCCGTTCTGGCTCGTTTACCGTGGCGGATGCCGCGATCACTTTGATCTTGCGGCGTTCTCCAGAGGTTGGATCTCGCGCGACATTGTCTGTCCCGAACAGTGGCGCGAGCCGATCGAAGGCAGCGTCCAATGCGGACTCGAACAAGCCAGAGAAGGTTCCTAGTGATTCGTCGAGAAGATGTGCTTCGTCCTGAATGAGGAGAGATGGAAACGGATCGAAAAAGCGCTTCTCTCCATCGGCATACGAAGGAAAGAGACTTCGCATTTGAGTGCCTGGCTCGCCGACCCAGTCTGCGGACTTTCGGGGCACGAAGAGACGGTCGGTCGCTGCTTCGATGAATGGGGCGAGCCCGAACAACCCGAAGAATTTCCGGATCGTACTTTGCGAATGCCCGAGACTCGCCAACTTGTCGACGGTCCCAAGCAGGACAGTGGGAACCAGGTCATAGATGTCTTCGTCAACAATATAAAACGGCAATGGCGTTGGAACGGGAAAGCGGTTGTTCCATGAGCAGGTATCTTTTGACGAGGTGCAGAAGTGGCCCAGCGTATTGCCGCGCGCAGGCTCGACTCGGCGAAGGGCGAGTTTTCCTTTCACGCCGCAGAATGGGCATCCATCAAGCTTTAGCCACCGCTCCTTGTAGTTCTTGTATGGCGTTTGATTCTCGAGAGTCTCTTCACGGTCTGGCGGCTCATCGGTCGCAATGGGCACTGACGAATACCCATCCTCGCGGTGCCAGTTAGGAGTGTTGGTGCCTCCAACCCAGAAGCCGAGTGAAAATATTTCGCCGGGGTGCTTCCGCTGAAATCGAATATTTTCCGCAGCGGCCATCGCTACCAGTGTTCGGCGTGCCTGCTGAAGCGTCAGTAGCCGCAATGGATAACGCATTAGCGCGCTTACGCCATGATGCTTCCCGCGCAATCGATCGAGGAACAGAACATAGAGCAGCAGTCCCAGAAAGGCTTCAGACTTTCCGCCGCCAGTGGCGAAATATAGAAGGGTTACCTGATTGGCGTGCGCTGCGACTGTTGGTACGTAGAAGTCATGAAACTCGCGGATGCGTGTGGCGAAGGCGGGAAGGGATGCCAATATGAATGCGAGCTGGAATAACCGCCAATCTGTGTAGTTCTTCGCCTTTGCCACGTCCGCCATTGCGGCGTTCATCGAGAGCCAGGCCTCGAACGGAATTCCTAAAGCGTCCTTCTGGGTGCCCGGCCCGCTCCAATGTGCCGCGGACTTCTTGAGAATCGATATCCCGACGCGAATTGCCTCCTGCTCTTTCCGCCAGGAGTCGATGTCTTTGCGCAGCTTCTCCTTCTCTTTGGCGACTAAGGTGTCGGCCTCGGGGCCGTCGATGCCGCGATCAACCGGATGCCGCTCAATACCTTTCAGCCAGGATTCATAGGCACCGATCAAGGGCTCGAGGCCCGAGATGCAATCTTCGCGCGACAAACTGGCAATTTCAGTACAGACGCCTTCAGCAGCTCGCTCCGCTGGAATGATGCGCGGAAGAACGTAGCGCGGGGACCAGGTCGTCGTTAGGTGACACCGATCGCCACTCCGCGTCATCACAACGCCTCCGTTGAACCCCAATGCGGGATACCGGAGGTATTCGTTGTATCGGTATGACGGCTTCACCCGATCGAGTCGCAGCGGTCGATGAATATTTACAGGAAGCGTGACTTTGACGGCGACTTGGAAAATGGCTCGCTCTACTTCCTTTCTGTCATGCAAGCGAGGTGGTTCGCTCAGATTTTCGAGCGCGACATGTATCGTCGTCCGTCCATTGTCGAGCGGGTCCGGTGTCACCTGCACGTCCCAGTGCAAGTCGATTTCCGGAATGTCTGGAGGTCCGGACGCACGAACCGATTCCAAGTAACTAGGCCAGTTGCGGACATGCGACGGCCGCATCGGCCGACGACGGCGATAGCCCCACAATGACCCGCCGAACTGCTCCTCCGTACTGCTTGCCCACGCAGCAAGTTGCTGCGCGATTGCGGCATTGAGCGCGGCGGTCGCTTGCGCGGCGTCAGCGGTCGCAGATGACGGGGAGAACGTGAAGATTGGAAGATTGAGTTCAAGCCGTAGCCACTTTGCTGGCGGGGGTATTGGCTCCGCAACCGAGTCGGGGAGGGTTGGTGCCAGTCTCGCCTCTTCGGGGGGTGGCGCTTCGCTGACCTCATCGGTGGCCAGCTCGACCGCATCTTCGTCGCCCAGTTCTGATTCTGGATTAGTCCTATCTAGAGCGTTGTCGAAGGGAATGCCCAAACTCTCGTGGACTTGACGCCTCACGTCTGTACTCCGCGCCGCCCAATTGGGGTGCGTTCGGGAGCCCCTGGGTGTCATACCCAGCTCCACACGTAGAGCGACTAGCGCTTGGCGAATTTGAGCCTTGAGGTCCCGTCGAACTTCCTGCGCAAGCGGAAACTTTGGCTCCAGGATTGCACCAGGCTGCAGTTCCTCTGCTATCGGAAGAATTCGGACGTAGACAGCGCAGCGAAGCTGCACATCGAGCGGCGCATCGTGCGCCGAGCGATCGATCTGAAAATCCAGCCCGTGTGAACTGATTCGAATCGGATCTGCTTCTTCGTCGTTGTCGCGCTCGGACTGGGGCATCGGAAGCAGGAATTCGGAAACCAGAACAGCGCTTGGCTTGCTGCCATGGATGATCCGATAGAATTCGCCCCGCCCTGCAACGCGTGCCGAAAGATTGTTCAGTACGCTGTCAACCACGGCCTCCTTGCAGGCGTCGTGAATCGCACGTGGATCCTTGCAGCGGACAGACATTTGACGTCCCTCTACTTCTTGCCGACAGGCGGTTCGACTCGTTCAACTCGATGGACGCAGAGCAGTGCATCTTGCTGAAGCTGCTGAACAAGCTGCGCTTCAATACGTCGGTAGGCAATCGCCGACTCCGGATGAAAGATGATCTCCGCGTACTGAGCGGCGAGGGTGCGCCCAAGATTCTGATTCAGACGTCGCGCGACATTTACAAAGTTCCAATACCTCAATGCGTCGTCGTCGGATAGCGAGAGAGCTCGACAGAACAACTTGAAGAACCTGGGCTCCTTCGAGGCGTGCGGTGTTGTCTCGTTCTCCTTCAAGTCAAGCCAATAGTGAATGCGCTCTGTGCGACAGTCCTTCGAGTTCGGGTCGATCTCGACCATCTTGGCGTGGATTTGTCGTGCTAGGTCCGCGCGTGTCGATGCGTTGAATAAGCTGGCGGTTCGTCGCTGCACGTCCTGGTGGTAAAGGCGCAAGAGCGCTCGTTCCGGGTAGAGGGCGGTATTGAGTCCTTCGGAATTTATTTGAAGCGCGGCTTCGACTTTTCCTCTGAGGCTGTCGCTCATATCAAAGATGAAGTCCCCCACTTCGATTTGAGCAGCCGGCACCTTCTTAAAAATCGGATCTTCATCGGGTTCGTACTTGAACACCCATCCGGAATGAAACGCCCTAGTTCCACCGTCAAGGTCAAATCGGAAGTAGTTGTGCTCTGTCGTCGTATCAACGCTCGCCTTTTCGTCGAAACTGAATGTGAGCGATAGCTCTCCGAGTCGCTCGATGTTCGGCAGTCTGGTGACCTCACCCAAGCGGCGCTCGAGTTCCGGAATCAGCAACCCGATTCGGCCGCGATACGCTTTGAGCTCACTCAGTTCCTTCATCGCCCGAACTGTCTTCAAAGTCGACTCTGCCTGGCGATATGAGATGAAGATGCTCGTTCCGTTCGGAATCTCAGGGTGCGACAGCAGGATACGAAGTACGTTTCTGTTGACTCCAGCGAAAACGAAGTGGCGTCGTCCCGCGTCGGCACTCAGATTCTTAGCTACGCTGGAAAGGGTGTGCCATTCGATGCGGCTCTCGATCGCTGCCCATTGATCTGCGAGAGTGCGCGCGAGAAATCGATGCGCCAACGCGACGTAGCGCCGATTGGGCAGGACAACAACCAGGCTTTCGCGGGAATCGATGGCACGCTTTTTTATCACCGCCTGCAGCTTTAGAGCCATCGGCGTGGCTTCGGTCCAATTGTCGATGAGCGTCCGCGCTTTTTCGATTGCCTTTTCCACAGCTGGAAGTTTGTCTCCATAGCAGCCCGTCGCTGCTGATACCCTCATAGCGCGCTCGACAGTCGCCCATGAGTTCTTGTTGCTTGTGTATTCGTCCAAATATCCGTCACTCATGGCTTCGGTGAGATCACGATAGCCAGCCGGCAGGTTCGAAAGCCGAAGGATGTAGCGACAGCCTTCCATTAGTTGCTCATAGCCGTGCGAGCTGTCGCGCTCTGAGTCAGGAGCGAGGCGAGAGAATGAGAGGGCAGCTGAGGAAGCATCGCGATCCACTACGGACACGCTAAGCAGCGCATTGCTCTTTTGCGGCGGGGTCCAACTCAGTGGAAGCGGTGCCCTCGAGAATAGCGTTTGATCCGCCTCCGCTGGGAAGACGTGCGAGGAGAACGGAATATGGAGTTCTGAAAATCGGGCCCGCAAGGAGAAGAAGGTTCGGGGATCGTCAGTCACCACAAGTGATCCAGTCTCCGCACAACCATTGTCGCGTGCGACAACGAGGAAGTCGGGAATCCGCTTCACGGCGCGAAAGTTGCTCTGATCGGCCGCGGAAGTCGCGTCGTAGAGGAGCAGGTCGGGCATGGCAGCGTCTTTTGCGCACCGACGTAAAGCCGCCTTCCAATGATCCTTGCGTGCACCGTTGTGAACAATCAGTAGTGCGCCGGGAGCAGTCGAAACATCTACCCATTCCGTCCCGATTTCCTTTCGCAAATCGGTTCGGTAGCGCAGGTTCGGCACCTTTCGAAGAGTTCGCTCCAATGGAACTTTGATCGTGGGTTGCCAGCTTCCCAAATCTGGAT
>Ga0315910_10001186_pt1 | contig 24354 bp, 17 predicted proteins | sample EdamamesoilMG_FD_204470 | JGI IMG/M metagenome (GOLD analysis project Ga0315910, IMG submission 204470) | Garden soil microbial communities collected in Santa Monica, California, United States - Edamame soil | ecosystem: Environmental > Terrestrial > Soil > Garden | place: USA: California... | reverse complement strand
TGTTTTAATCGATTTCATTTGCTCCTCCGAGGGCTATAGGGCCCCTGTACTTAAGCAAAGGTTGTGCCATTGCTGCCTAAAGCAGACACACATTCCTTTTTGTTCAATGGCTTGCGTGTAGAGATAAAAAACACAACCTTACGCGTGGCCCGGATTATGCCGTCAAACAGTGCAGCTACGCACTATTCAGGTGCGAGCTTCGAAAATCGCGTAAAACTTGGTGCAGTCCTCGAGCACTTCCCAGGTTCCGGAGAATCCGGCGGGCACCAGGAATCCATCGCCGGGACCGAATTCCCATCTCTGTCCGCCGAGGTTTTCGAGCGCCACGCGTCCGCGCGTCAGGCAGCAGAACTCCGATTCGCTGTAGCGGATGCGCCATTTGCCGCGTGTGCTCGACCAGACGCCGGTATGGAATTGCTGCGTGTCATCGCTGAAGTAGTTGCTGACCTGCTGGCGCGGATCACCGCTGATGAGCCGGTCGGCCGCGGGCGTCGAGGCTTCCGATGATTGGGGAATTCTGAAATCCACGATGGTGTCGCTGCTCATGGTCGGTGCCGGGAAGAAAGGACAGGGGCTACAAGCGTAATCCCTGCGCTCCCTCCCCGGCACCGTGGGCGGTCACTGGCCGGCCTGGTTGCTGGTCTGGTTACTCGCCAGGGCGCGGCTGGATTCCAGCCGGATCTCCACGCAGCGCTCGAAGGCCTGGTCATCGGGCCTGGCTTCGCTGCTCGCGAAGCGCTCGCCCATGGCTTCGACGGTCATGCGGTCCTTCGGAACGCCGGCCTTTTCCAGCTCCAGCGCGACCTGCTCGGCGCGCTCCTGCGAGAGCGTCTGGTTCAGGATCTCGTCGCCGCGCGCATCGGCGAAGCCCGAGACTCGCACGCGAACGTCGCCGAGGCCGGACAGCAGCGAGCCGAGCTTGGCGAGGCGCGCGCGGTCGCTGTCACGCAGCGTGGTCTCGCCGGTGCGGAACTGCACCGTCGCACCCACCTCGCCCGCCTTGCCTTCGATCTTGCCTAGCGAGCTCTCCAGCGATTCGACCTGGCCGGCGAGCAGCGCCGCTTCCGCGCGTCGCGCGGCGAGCTGATCGCTCTTCTTCTGGCTGCGGTCGCCCATGTACGAGCCGGCCACGGCGCCCACGACCATGCCGACCGGGCCGCCGGCCGCGGCGCCGACCAGCGCTCCGCCGACGAATCCGCTGCCCGAGCGCTTCGTGCCGCTCTCCTTGCTCGGCGTTCCGGTCTGCGGCTTCGCCACGACCGGGTTCACCGCCAGGCCGATTGCCAACACGCCCGCGACCAAGGCGGGATTGCGAAATTTGGTAGTCCAGGTGCCCATGTGCCCTCTCCAGTTGTTAGACGCGAGAGCCATTTGCTCTCGAGGGTCATTTCAACCGGGGATCCGGACCCGGGCCGGGCGGCGGACGGGCAAGATGCCGACACTTTGTGGCAAAAGATGGTGCCGGCCCGGCACCGTCTACTGGCTTTCGGTCTCTTCGTGCAGCCGCAGGAGGAAAATGCGCACCTGCGCTTCGGCCTCGTCGGCGGGCATCAGGCGTTGATCGACCAGCATCTTCGCCATCTCGCGCATCGAGCGCTCGCCATTGATCATCGCGAGCAGGAAGGCGTGCACGCGGCTCGAAATGGCGCGCATCTCGATCGCCGGTGTTCGTGGTACCGGCAGATGCGGCTCGAGCAGCCACCGCGGCAATACGCGTTCGCGCGGCGTCTCCGCCGCCGGTCCCGTCTTGCGCGTCACCCACGTGACCACGTTCTCCAGCCGCGAATGGCGGCTCGCGGGCGAACGCATGTAAGGCAACGTCGCCTCGCGCACGGTGAACTCCGCGAAACCCGCCGCCGGCGCCAGCTCCCGCACCTCGTCGAGCCCGATGCGATCCGCGTGCGCGGCGCGCGAAAATGCCAGCGAACCCGTATTGATCCAGCGCCCGCCCGGCTTGAGCGCCAGGTTCACGCGCGCGGCAACGCGCGCGAACGGCTCGCCGATGATGTCGACGAACCACGGCGTCACCACGGTATCGAACACGCCGTCGGCGAACGGCGCGTGCAGCGCATCCGCAGCCACGAGTTCGAGCCCGGCGCGCGCCGGCCCGGGCGAATGCAGGCGACGCAACACGGCGTGATCCTCGAGGCCGCGCGGCGCGATCGGGAATTCGTACAGCTCCAGGGTCCTTCCCGCGAACATCTCGCGCGCCACCGCGAGCAACAGCGGATTGAAATCCGTGGCCACGGTGAGCGGCGCGTCGCCCGCCTGGTGCAGGTCATAGGCCAGGCGGCCGGCGCCCGCACCGTGCACCAGCGTGCGCCCGAGCCCGCCAACGCCGCCTCCCAGCGCGGCGGCGAGCTCCGCCAGCGCCGCCGCGTTCTCCTCGCCGCCCCAGGCCCAGTCGCGGTGCAGGTTGACGTAGTAGTTAGTCAGCCCCTGCTCGGTGGGCAGGCGCGTGCCGAGCCCCTGGTGCGTGGCCTGGCTGCCCTGCGTTTCTCCAAACGGCGCGAGCAGCGCGCCGAGGCGCCGCGCCTGGTCGTCGTGCGCCTGCGCGACGTGCTCGAGGCGCCGCCGCGTCGCCGGTGTGATTCCAGGGCCCGCCGCCTCGGCCCGCATGGCGGACGCCTCGGAAGCCAGGTGCTGATTCAACAAGCCCAGGCGGCCGCGCCACTCACCCAGGGCCTGGCGCGGATCGGCAAACAACCACGGAATGCCGCCGATCACCGGGTAGCCGCTGCTGCAGGCATCACACAGCCAGCCCGCGCTCTGCGGCGCGAGCGAGCCGCGCCGGCAGCGCGGGCAGCACAACACGGGAACCAGGGAAGTCGGATCGGATGCGGTCAATTCGCGATCGCCATGGATACCTCCTGCGCGGCCATGCTGGCGGCACGCGGGTCCGCGGTCAACCGTGAACGGCTTCCCGCCATGCAGTCAGGAGGGCAAACTAGGATCAGAAGAATAAAGAAGGGAGTGCCAATCGATGGATTTGAACTACCCGCCCGGCCCGGCCGCGGTACCCGCCGACCTCACCCAGCCCTCCGCCGCGTACAAGCGTCACGCATGGCTCGCGATGCTCGGCCTCGCCGGCTTCATCGCGCTGTATTTCGCGCTGTCCGCCTGGTTCGCGTGGACCGCGTGGCGGCTGCTCGGCGGCATGTTCGGCCCGAGTGGCAACTTCGAGCTGTGGGGTTTCGTCGCGGGAGTTTGCGCGGCGTTCCTCGCGGTATTCATGCTGAAGGCGCTGTTCTTCATCCAGCATCGCTACCAGATCGAGGACCTCGAGGTCACGCGCGAGCAGGAGCCGCGCCTGTTCGAGTTCATCGACCGCCTGGCCGACGAGGCACGCGCGCCTCGCGCCCACAAAGTCTATCTATCGCCGCGGGTCAACGCCGCGGTGTTCTACGACCTGTCGCTGTTGAACCTCATCATCCCCTCGAAGAAGAACCTGGAGATCGGCCTCGGGCTGGTCAACGTGTTGTCGTTGGGCGAGCTCAAGGCGGTGCTGGCGCACGAGTTCGGGCACTTCGCGCAGCGTTCCATGGCCGTGGGACGCTGGGTGTACATCGCCCGGCAGATCGCCGGGCACGTGGTCGCGCGACGCGACATCCTCGACAAGCTGCTGCGGCAGCTGTCGCGCCTGGACCTGCGAGTGGCCTGGGTGGGCTGGATCCTGTCCATGATCGTGTGGTCGATCCGCTCGATGATGGACGTGTTGTTCCGCGTGGTGCTGCTGGCCGAACGCGCGTTGTCGCGGCAGATGGAATTCCAGGCGGACCTGGTCGCGGTTTCGCTGACCGGCAGCGACGCGCTGATCCACGCCTTGCACCGCCTGCACTCGGCCGATGACGCCTGGGACAAGACGCTGTCCTTCGCCAACGACGAAGCCGCCAAGGAACGCCGCGTTACCGACCTGTTCGCCGTGCAGACCCGGATCATCGAACGCATGCGCGAGATCCTCAACCAGCCTGACTACGGCGTGGTTCCGCCGGTGCCCGACGGCGCGCCGCATGCGCACCGGCTGTTCAAGTCCGCGCTGGCGCAGGCGCCACGGATGTGGTCGACGCATCCGCCCAGCTCGGACCGCGAGCACAACGCCAAGCTGCGCTACGTCCCCGCCGTGGTCGACCAGCGCCCGGCGTGGGAGCTGTTCTCGGATGCACCCGCGCTGCGCGAGACCATGTCCGCGCACATCCTGCGCAATGGCGAGAAGCTCGCGACGACACCGATGGAGACGACGCTCGAGAATCTCGAGAAGGACTACGGCCGACCCTATCTCGACCGCAAGTACCGCGGCATCTATCTCGGCCGCTCTCCGGTGCGTCACGCTACGACTGTCGCCGGGCTGTACGGGCCCGAACCCGCCGCCGACCAGCTGATCGCCGCCTTGAACGCGCTTTATCCCGAGTCGCTCGCCGGGCGCGTCGAGCAACTCAACGACAAGCTGGAACAGAAACACGCGTTCGAGGCGCTGCGCGACCAGGTGGCCGAGGCGCCGGGCGGCATCATCCGCCACAACGGCGTCGAGCTGCGACGCAAGGACCTGCCCGGGGTGATCGCGCAGCTCACGCGCGAGATCGAGGAGATCCGGGGCGGCATCGAGGCGCACGATCGCGACTGCCGTACCGCGCATCTGGCGGCCGCGAAAACCCTCGGCAAGGGCTGGCCCGAGTACCTGCGCGGCCTCGCCGCGGTGTTGCACTACGCCGATCACAGCGAAGCGAACCTGCGCGACGCGCAGGGCTATGTCGGCAACATCTACAGCGTGGTCACCGCCGACGGTCGCGTGAGCTCCAGCGAGTTGTCGCGCCTGGTCGCCGGTTGCCAGGAGTTGTACCGGCCGCTGCACGACATCTACGGGCAGCGTTCGCAGCTCATCCTCGATCGCACGCTGCTGCGCCGGCTGGAAACCGACGGCTGGTTGTCGATGATCGAGGAGTTCAAGCTGCCCGGCCCCGATCGCGAGAACATGTCGGAATGGATCGGCGTGATCGACAGCTGGATCGGTGGCGCCTTGGGCCCGCTGTCGGCGGTGCGGGGCGCCGCGCTCGAACAACTGCTGCTCGCCGAAAGCCAGGTGGCGAAATTCGTGCGCGAGAACATGCCGCCCGCGGATGCGCCGCCGCCCTCGACGGTGCCGCCCGACTACGTGACGCTGCTGCCCGGTAACGAGCGCCCGCGCCAGAAGCGGCTCGACTGGTGGGATCGTTTCCAGACGGCCGATGGCGTGCTGCCGATGATCGCGCGTTCCGCGGTCGCCGTGGGCGTGGTCGGTGGCGTCGTCGTGCTCAGCGGCTTCGTCGGCACCTCGACGCTGACTATCTACAACGGGCTGGCGCGCCCGGTGATCGTCGCGGTCGGCGACCACCTCGTGAACGTGGCGCCGCATCAGCCACTCAGCGTGAGTGTCCCGGCGAGCGGCAAGATCAAGGCATACACCACGACGGTCGACGAACGTGTCATCGAGTCCTTCGAGGAGGAATCCACGGGCGCCAACGTCAAGTACGTGTACAACATCGCCGGCGCCGCGCCGCTGGTGGAATGGACCGCGGAATATCACCTCGTGACGGTCCCGGGCGCGGGCCCCGGCAACACGCGGGATCGCTTCCTCGGCAATCCGCGCTGGCTCACGACGCACGTCGACTACGTGTTCGAAGATCCACCGCAACAGATCAAGATAAGCGGCAGCCTCGAAACCCGCGATGCATTGCGAGCCGCCGTCAACGCCCCGCCCTGGAACCAGGCAGATCTGATCAAGGACGAAAAGGCCCGGTCCGATCTCATCCTCGCGCACGTCCGCTGGGACGACAGCAACGCCTCGGGCTATGGCGAATGGCTGGCGCTGGCCCGGCAATCGCCGGAATTCAGCGAGGTGTTCGCGCAGCGCCTGGAACAGTCGCCGGACGATGTCGTGCTGCTGCGTTTCGAGCAGGACACCAACACGGGATCGAAGCACGAGGAAGTGTGTGCGAGCCATCGCGCCCGGGCGGCCGCGGCGCCCTCCAATGCCAACCTGCAATACCTCGCGATCCGCTGCCTTGCCAACGGTCCGCAGCAGGACGCCGAGTTCTTCGCGGCGCAGAAGAAGTGGCCGGACAATCCCTGGCTCGGAATGGCCGCGGCACATCATCTCGCGGCCTCGGGTGAATACACCAAGGCCCTGGGCCTGTATGAAAAGGTGCGCACGCAGTTGCCGAGCATGGGCGACTACCTGGTGATCACCACCGCACGGCTCCGTCGACTGGCGGACAACCGGGAGCTGCCGCAAATGATCGACCTGCTGCGCGCCTCGCCGACACTGCAGATGTACGCCGCCATCGAAACCAGCAACGAAGTCCGCGGTACCCCGATCGAATCGTATGCGCAGCTGGCGCGTGGCGATCTCGCCGAGGCCGTGACGTCGGCGAAGAAATTTCCCGAGAACCGCGCGATCCTCACGCTGGTCGCGGCCTCCGACGGCGCCACGCCCCAGATGATTGCCGACGCATTCGCACAGCAGGTCGACGAGCAAGCGCAGCTCGAGGACATGTTCACGATGTACGCCCTCGCGGTGCGCGAGGGGCGCGATCCCGCGCCCTACCTGGCGCAGGTGAATACGCGCGGGGCGGAGGTCGGCAAGCTGGCGAGCGTATTCCTCGATGACCTCCGCCGCGGCAAGGATCCCGAGCAGGCCCGGGCGCTGCTGAAAGGCATCGACCTGCGCCTGCAGCTGCAGCTCATGAACGCCGGCGTGGTGATGCTCGGCGAGCGCGCGCCGCGCGCCTGGCGCGCCGAAGTGTCGCGTGGGCTGTTCATCGGCGAGCGCGGCTACTTCGCGCCGACCACGTCCGAGCCGTCCGTTGCGCCCGCGCAGCGCGCGCAGCCGCGGGACAGCAAGTCCGCGCGCATCCTGAGCTCCCCGGTGAGCTGACCACCGGTCCGGACAAGCGATCCGGACAACCGGCGCGGGTGGCGCAAGACCACCCGCCCGGCACGTTCGAACTACCGGAGGTCGAAGCGGTCGAGGTTCGTGACCTTGACCCACGCGGCGACGAAATCCTCGACGAACTTCTTCTGCGCATCGGCGCTGCCGTAGACTTCGGCGATGGCGCGCAGCTGCGCGTTCGAGCCGAACACCAGGTCGGCGCGGGTACCGGTCCACTTCACCGCGCCACTCTTCCGGTCGCGGCCTTCGTACAGGTCCTTCGCCTCGGAAGTCGCCTTCCACTCCGTCCCCATGTCGAGCAGGTTCACGAAGAAGTCGTTGCTCAACACCTGCGGCCGCCTGGTGAAGACGCCGTGCTTCGACGATCCGAAGTTGGCGCCCAACACTCGCAGTCCGCCGATGAGCACCGTCATCTCCGGCGCGGTGAGCGTCAACAGCTGTGCGCGATCCACCAGCAACGCTTCCGCCGGCACGGCGAAGCGGGCCTTCTGGTAGTTGCGAAAGCCATCCGCCACCGGCTCGAGCGCCGCGAAGGATTCCACGTCGGTCTGCTGCTGCGTGGCGTCCGTGCGTCCCGGGCTGAAGGCCATCTTCACCTTGAAGCCGCCCTTCTTCGCGGCCTGTTCGATGCCGGCGTTGCCGGCGAGCACGATCAGGTCCGCGAGCGAAACCTTGCGCCCACCCTTGGCCTTCTTGTTGAAAGCCGCCTGGATGCCTTCGAGCGTCTTCAGCACCTTTGCGAGCTGAGCCGGTTCGTTGACCTCCCAATCCTTCTGCGGCGCCAGCCGGATGCGCGCGCCGTTGGCGCCGCCGCGCATGTCCGAGCCGCGGAATGTCGAGGCCGACGCCCAGGCCACCGACACGAGCTGCGCGACCGACAGCTTCGAGGCGAGGATCTTCGCCTTGAGATACGTCGCCTCCTTGTCGCCGATCGGCTTGTGACCGGCCTTGGGAACCGGGTCCTGCCACACCAGCTCTTCCTTCGGCACTTCCGGGCCGAGGTACCGCGCGCGCGGGCCCATGTCGCGGTGCGTGAGCTTGAACCAGGCGCGCGCGAATGCGTCGGCGAACTGGTCCGGGTTCTCGAGAAAGCGTCGCGAGATCTTCTCGTACGCCGGATCGAAGCGCAGCGCGAGGTCGGTGGTGAGCATCGCGGGCGCGATACGCCTGGTCTTGTCGTGCGCGTGCGGCACCGTGCCTTCACCGGCGCCATCCTTCGGGCGCCACTGGTGCGCGCCCGCGGGACTCCTGGTCAGCTCCCATTCGTAGCCGAAGAGATTCCAGAAGAAGTTGTTGCTCCACTTCGTGGGCGTGGTGGTCCAGGTCACTTCGAGGCCGCTGGTGATCGTGTCGACACCGATGCCCGAGTTGAACCCGCTCGTCCAGCCCAAGCCTTGCGCCTCGAGGTCGCCGCCTTCCGGATCCACGCCGACGTGCGAGGCGGGGCCCGCGCCGTGCGTCTTGCCGAAGGTGTGGCCGCCGGCGATGAGCGCAACGGTTTCTTCATCGTTCATGGCCATGCGCGCGAAGGTCTCACGGATATCGCGCGCCGCGGCTTTCGGATCCGGATTGCCATTCGGGCCTTCCGGGTTCACGTAGATGAGGCCCATCTGCACCGCGGCGAGCGGGTTCTCGAGATCACGATCACCCGAATAGCGTTTGTCTTCGAGCCACTTGGTCTCCTTGCCCCAGTAGACGTCGTGATCGGGCTCCCACACGTCCTTGCGGCCGCCGCCGAAGCCGAAGGTCTTGAAGCCCATGGTCTCCAGGGCGACGTTGCCCGTGAGGATCATGAGGTCGGCCCAGGAAATCTTGCGGCCGTATTTCTGCTTGATCGGCCAGAGCAGTCGGCGCGCCTTGTCGAGGCTGACGTTGTCGGGCCAGCTGTTGAGCGGCGCAAAACGTTGCTGCCCGCGCCCGCCACCGCCACGCCCGTCGCCGGTGCGATAGGTGCCCGCACTGTGCCAGGCCATGCGGACGAACAGCGGACCGTAATGGCCAAAATCCGCCGGCCACCAGGGCTGCGAGTCGGTCATGAGCTTCGCGAGATCCTTCTTCAGCGCCTGGTAGTCGAGCGACTTGAATTCCTCCGCGTAGTCGAAGTTGCGGCCCATGGGATCGGACTTGGAGGAGTGCTGCGCCAGCAGATCGAGCCGCAACGCATTGGGCCACCAGTCGCGGTTCGACGGGCCCCTGGCCGTGGCGTGGTGGAAGGGACACTTGCCTGCTTCGGCAGGCGACTCTTCGAGTTGTGCGGACATCGGGCGCTCTCCTCGTGATGGGTGGAACGGACCCTACGCGCAGCCACGCCCACACAGAATTCGATTGTTTGGATGATTTCGATAGATGCCGTCTATCCGGTGTGCGGCAAGCATGCGCGCGCCGCGTCGTTGCCGCCAATGTTCGCAGGCGCCGCGGGTCGCCGACAGGCGCCCTAGGTCCGATATCCCGCCGGGATTGCGAGACAGCTTCAACGGCTGCGCGATTGTCTGCCACCCGGCAGCCGTGTGACCATCGGCGCGTTCCGACCGGGGGGATGACACTTCATGCGACGATTCGGCCAGGTGTTGAAGCTGCGACCCGAGTTTCGCGACGACTACGTGCGGCACCACGCGGCGGTATGGCCCGGCGTGCTCGCGCAGATCGGGCGCTCGAACCTGCGCAACTACTCGATCTACCTGCGCGACGGCATCCTGTTCGCCTATTTCGAATATGTCGGCGCCGATTTCGACGCCGACATGCGCGCCATGGCCGCGGATCCGGAGACGCGGCGCTGGTGGGCGCTGATGGAGCCCATGCAGCAGAAGTGGCCCTCGGCCTCGCCCGATGAATGGTGGTCGAACATGACCGAAGTGTTCCACTGCGATTGAGCGCGCCATGAAGCCGGCGCCCACCCTGCCCCTGCTGTGCCTGTGCCTGTTCGCCACGAGCGCGCAGGCGCAACGCGTCGAACCGCGATGGGAGTCGGTAGATAGCCGACCCACCCCCGCCTGGTGGAGCGACGCCAGGTTCGGAGTCTTCATCCACTGGGGCGTGTACTCCGTCCCCGCCTTCGCGCCCAAGGGCGAATACGCCGAGTGGTACTGGGAGCGGCTGCGCGCGGCCGGCAATCCCGGTTCGGCGCGCGACCAGCAGATTCGGCGGGAGACGCGCGCCTTCCATGAGCGCGCCTTCGGCAAGGATTTCCAGTACCCGGACTTCGCCCCGCAATTCCGCGCCGAGATGTTCGACGCGGAGCAATGGGCCGACATCCTGCAGCGCTCCGGCGCCAAATACGTGGTGCTGGTATCCAAGCACCACGACGGCTTCGCACTCTGGCCATCACGCGAAGCGAACCAGAGCTGGGGCCGGCCGTGGAATTCCGTCGAAGTGGGGCCGAAGCGCGACCTGGTCGGCGAGCTCAGCGCGGCGGTGCGCCGACACGGCCTGGAGATGGGCTTCTATTACTCGCTGTACGAATGGTTCAACCCGCTGTGGTTGTCCGGCGATCGCGATGCTTACGTCGAACGCCACCTGTTCCCGCAGTTCAAGGACCTCGTGACCCGGTATGAGCCTTCCGTCATCTTTTCCGATGGCGAGTGGAGCCTGCCGTCGGCGCAATGGCGCGCGCCGGAGCTGCTGGCATGGCTGTTCAACGAGAGCCCGGTGCGCGACAAGGTGGTGGTCAACGATCGCTGGGGTAAGGAGACCCGCCACGTGCACGGCGGCTACTACACCACGGAATACGGCGCGGGACTGCCGGGCGCCGAACACGCCTGGGAAGAAAATCGCGGCATGGGCCACTCGTACGGTTTCAACCGCAACGAGGACCTCGCCGACTACGCCACCGGGCAACGGCTGCTGCTGACGCTGCTCGACACGGTGAGTCGCGGCGGCAACCTGCTCATCAACATCGGCCCCACCGCCGACGGACGCATTCCCGTGATCATGCAGGAGCGCCTCGCCTACCTCGGCCGATGGCTGGCGCACAACGGCGAGGCGGTCTACGGCACGCGCGTGTTCCGCGACGGCGCGCAATGGAGCGCCGGACGCAAGCAGTCGCTCGACACCTCGACCAACTACCGCGCGCAGTACGACGTCGAGCAGCTCACGCTCTCGCCGGCCCCCGGGGACGCGCGCAAGGAAATCCTGTTCACGCGCAAGGGGACGGTGCTGTACGCCATGCTGCCGTTGCGCCCGCCGGGCCCGCTCACCATTCGCGACCTGCGGTTGGCCACCGGGGCGCGCGTCGGCCTGCTCGGCAGCACGCACGCGGATCTCGCGTGGCGGCAGCGCGGCGCGGACCTGGTCATCACCCTGCCCGCGCTGCGCGACGGCGAGCTGCCCTTCAGCGGGCCGCTGTGCCTGAGGATCGAAGGCATCCCGCCCTAGCGGTGCTTGATCTTGTCGTCCGCGTTCAGGCCCGAGACGACTTCGATATTGATGCCATCGGAAAGGCCGGTCTTGATCTCGCGCTTCTCGAACTGCTGCGGCGCCTTCTGCACGTCGACGAAGGTCTTGTCGCCCTCGACGATGAGGTTGCCTTCGTTCACGGCCAGCGCGTCTTCGCGCTTGTCGAGCACGATGTCGGCATTCGCGCTGTAGTTGGAACGCAGGAACAGTTCCTTGTCGAGCGTCACCGCGGCACGAATGGTGAACTTGATGGTGCCCTGGTCGGTGACACCCTTCGGCGCGATGTACTCGAGTGTCGCCTTGAATGGCTTGCCCGGCAGCGCGCCGATGTTCAGCACCAGTTCCATGCCTTCCTTGAGCTTGCCGACTTCGGACTCGTCAACCAGCCCTTCGAAGATCATGTCGTTCATGTCGGCCAGTGTCGCCACCGTGGTGCCCGACTGGAAGGTGCTGGTCTCCACGATGAACGCGCCTTCCTTGTTGGGCACGTCGAGCACGGTTCCGTCGATGGTGGCCGGGATCATGTTCGACACCATGCCCTTGGAGGCGCCCGTGCGCAGCAGCATCAGGGTGTTCTCCGCCGAAGCCACCGCCTCCTTCTGCAGGTCGTAGTTGGTCGAGTAGGTGTTGAACTGCGACTGGGAGATCACGCCCTGGCTGGCGAGTTTGCGATAACGCTCCAGGTCCGCGGCCTGGTTCTGCAGGTTGAGCTTGGCCGACTGCAGCTGTGATTCCGCCTGGCTGACGTTGAGCATGCTCGGCCGCAGCGCGATGCGCGCCACCACCTGGCCCTTCTTCACGACCTGCCCGGGCACCACGTAGAGTTTCTCCACGACGCCCGACACCTGCGCCTTCACCTCGATTTCGCGGCGCGGAACCACTTTTCCCGTGGCCACAGTCTTCTTGACGATGGTCATGCGCGCGGGCGCGTCGGTCTGGTACACCACCGGGGCCTGTTGCGACTTCCGGTACAGGAACACCAGCGTTCCGACGAACACCAGCGCGATCACGCCGAGAACCAGGTACTTGATGATGCGTTTCATTTTTCTTCCGATGAGAACTGACTACTCGTCCTGCAAAGCAACGATGGGATTCACGGCGGCGGCCTTGGCTGCCGGCATCAGCGATGCCAGCACGCCCGAGACCACCAGCACCGTGAGCGCCACTATTGCCGTTTTGAACTCGACTTCCGGCGGGCCCATGAAGCCCGCCTTGCCGCCCGCGGCGTTCAACGCCCGGGCGATCGATTCGAGCAGCAGCGTGGCGACGACCAGGCCGCTGTAACCCGCCACCGCGGTGATGAACACCGACTCCTGCATGATCATGGCGATGATGGACCCCGGCGTGGCGCCGAGCGCCTTGCGCAAGCCGATCTCGCGGGTGCGCTCCTTCACCACGATCAGCATGATGTTCCCGACGCCGACGGCGCCCGCGAAGATGGTGCCGATGGCCACCATCCAGCTGAACACCTTGATGCCGGTGAACAGGCCCTGCACCTTGTCGTGTTCGTCCTGCAGGTTGAAGCTGCCGAATACGCCCTTGTCGTCGGGGCTGACCTTGTTGATCTGCGCGAGATACATCTTCACGTCGTTCTCGGCCACGCGCGCATGAATGCCCGGCTTGGGCACGATCACGAAACTTCCGATCCTGCCGATCTGGTTGAAGGAGTAACGCAACGTCTCGTTGGGTAGATAGATGCGTTCCTCTTCCTGCTGCTGGTTGCCGTTCTGCGTGGAACGGAACACGCCGACCACCTGGAAGGTGATGCCGTTGATGGTGACGTCCTCGCCGAGCGGGTTCTCGTCCTTGGCGAACAGCTGGTCCCGGACACGCTGGCCGATGATGGCCACCTTGCGCTTCTGTGGCTCGTCCCGTTGATTGAACGAGCGCCCCTGGATGATGCGCACGGAGTTGATGCTTTCCATGCCGGCGAATCCGCCCTGGATGCTGAACGCGCCATTGCGCGACTTGCGCACGGTGGTGGGCGGTGCGTTGTCCCACACGCCTACCGAGTTCTGCCCGGTCACGAAGCCGACGCTCGGGACGTTCTGGGCAATGGCCGCCACATCTTCCGGCTTCAGGCCAATCTGTCGCCCCACGGGCATGCCCTGCCAGGGAATCTGGGTCGAACCCTGCGACCAGATCCACACGGTGTTGGTGGTCTTGGGGAATCCTTCGGCGACGCCGTTTTCCAGTCCCTTGCCCGCGCCCAGGAGCGCGGTCAACATGAATATGCCCCAGAAGACGCCGAACGCGGTCAGTGCCGTGCGCAGCTTGTGCCGGCCCAGCGTGTTGAAGATTTCCTGCCACTTTTCGATGTCGATCATGGCTTGCTCCGCTACTCCGCCTTCATCGCTTCGGTGGGCGTGATCTTCGCGGCGCGCAGCGCCGGCATGAGGCCGGCAAGCACTCCGACGCCGACCAGCAGCAGAAGCGCTGTCAACGCGAGCTGGAAGTCGACACTTGGGTTTACAAAGTACGGCAGCTGGGCGCCGGCGCTGCGCAGGCCAAAGGCCACGAGCTCCAGCAAGCCCACACCCACCACGAGTCCAACATACCCCGCGAAGGCGGTTACCAGCGTGGACTCCAGCAGCAAGGTGCTGACGATGTTGAACGGCGTCGCGCCCAGCGCCTTGCGGATGCCGATCTCCCGGGTGCGTTCCTTCACCGTGATGATCATGATGTTGCTGATGCCGACGATGCCCGCGGTCAAGGTTCCGAGACCGACGAACCAGATGAAGACGTCGATGCCGATGAACAGGCCCGTGACCCGCTTCATGGGCTCGGCCATGTTGAAGGAGGCGATGCCACGGATGTCCTCGGGCGCGACGTTGTGCCGGCGCTTCAACAGCTCGAGCACCTTCTTCTCGAGCTCGAAACCATCCACGCCCTTTGCCGGTCGAACCCAGATGTTGTCGGTGAACCGGGCGTCACCGTACATCTTCTGCATGGTGGTCAGCGGCATCAGCACGCGCTCCGAGTTCCGCCCGCGGCCGCCCTTGTCGTAGAAGATGCCCACGACTTTCATCTCCACGTCCTTGACGCGGATGTACTTGCCCACCGGGTCTTCATCCTTGGCGAACAATCGCTCGGCAACGGCGGTGCCGATGACCACGACCTTTCGAATCTCGTCCTGGTCGAGCGGATTGGGCCTGCGCCCGAAATTGAACGGCACGTCCTCTTTCACCTTGAAGTAATCGTCAGGGACGCCGAGGACCTCCGCGTTGCTGTTCTTGCCGCGATAACTCATCGTGCCGCCGTTGGGTACGAATCGCTCGGCGGACAACAAGCGGATGCCGGAAATCTGCTGCCGGACGGCTTCGATGTCGTCGAGATCCATGCGTATCGCCCGCCCCGGCGGCATGCCGCGATACGCGGTTGTGGTCGTGCCGGTCCAGACGATGATGAAATCCAGCACGTCGGAGCCGAAGTCCTCGTAGATGCCGTTCTGCATGCCGCGGCCGGCGCCCAACAACAGCACCAGCATGAAAATGCCCCAGAACACGCCGAACGCCGTCAGCAACGTGCGCAGCTTGTTCTGTCGCAGCGTGAAGAGGATTTCCTGCAGGCCGTCGAGCATGGCTAACCGACTGCCTGCGCCGGGGTGTGCGCGGAGACAGCCGTGGAGGTGACCTGGCCGTCCCTGAGGATGATCTGGCGCTCGGTCATGTTGGCCACGTCCTGCTCGTGGGTGACCACGATGATCGTGTTGCCGCGGCGGTGGATGTCCTTGATGAGCGCCATGATTTCATGGGTGGTCACGCTGTCGAGTGCACCCGTCGGCTCGTCGGCGAGGATCACCTTGGGCTTGTGCACCAGCGCACGCGCGATGGCCACGCGCTGCTTCTGGCCGCCGGAAAGCTGGTTGGGCATGAAGTCCTTGCGATCCGACAACCCGACCATGTCGAGGAACTGCTCGGCACGGTAGTTGCGCTCCTTGCGGCCAACGCCCTGGTAATAGAGCGGCAGCGCGACGTTTTCGGTGGCGTTCTTGAACGGCAGCAGGTTGAAGGACTGGAACACGAATCCCAGCAGCTTGTTGCGCAATCTCGCGGCGTCGGTCTCGCCGAGCTTGCCCACCTGGTGGCCGGCGAGCACGTAGCTGCCGCTGTCATAGGAATCGAGGATTCCCAGGAGGTTCAGCAGCGTGGACTTGCCGGATCCCGAGGACCCCATGATGGACACCAGTTCGCCTTCGCGAACCTGCATGTCGACGCCCTTGAGGACGTGCAGGCGCTGGTCGCCGGTCTGGTAATACTTGTGAATGCCATGCATTTCGATCATGGCAGCGACTGTCTCATTCGATCCGGCTCCCGATCCAGTCCCTTCAACGCGCATCCCGCGGACAAGGGTTGTTATGAACCCTTAGACGGGCGACAGTGTCCGCCGGTTGCAGGCAAAGACGAAACTCATGGTCGAGTACCAGGTGTATACGGGCGAGGAGGCACGGCGGACCGGGGAATTGCTCGACGCTTGCCGCGCGGTATTCGAGGAATTCCCGCCTCTCTACCTGACCGATCGATTGCCGCGCATCGCCGACCCTGCCCTGGTGGCCGCGCGGTTCGCGGACGGCTCGCTGGCGGGGTTCAAGCTCGGCTACCGGCGAGGCGCCTCACTCTTCTATTCATGGTTGGGCGGCGTTCATCCAAGAGCCCGCAGGCAGGGTGTCGCGCGTGAGTTGACGATCCGCCAACACGAACTGGCCAGGCAACAGGGTTATGAATTCATCGAGACGCGCACCCGCGCGCAGAACGTTGCGATGCTGATCCTCAACCTGCAGGCAGGGTTTCGCATTTGCGGATTCGAAGCGAACCAGGCGGGCCACGCAGTCGTGAGTTTCCGCAAACCGCTCTGAGGTGATGTTTTCAAGCGCCACCCGGGACAATGGCCTGGATGGCTGCGACCTTGAACGATCAGGGGGTCGGCAGGCGGCTGGGCAGCCTGCCGGTCCGGACTCCTTTATCTACCGCCTGCGGCGTGAACCGTATCGAATCCGCCGCCCGAGTGGTTGGGCCCGGGCTGGGGCGCGGGCACCGGATCGAAATCCCGGCGCCGCTCGCGGATCTGCTCTACGTGGATGTCACCGGTACCGCCGGTGGTGTTACAGGTGCGGACCGTGCGTGCGGTGTTCTTCCCGTCCGTGCGATCCGGATTTCCATTGCCCTCGTGGTAGTCGGGTCGCTCCGAGGTCGTGCAGCGGATCGCCGAGGTGGTGTAGACGCCGGTGACATCGAGGCTGCGCGGACTCTGGATGACCGCGAATCCCTCCAGCAGGCTCGTGTAGGGGAACGATCGTCCCAGCCTGCGGCGCAGGTCATCGCAATCCAGCCGAAGGGCGAAGTCGTACGACAGGTTGTCGATGGCAACCGGGATCACCCGCCCCGGGCGCTGCCCTGCTTCGGTCAATGCGAGCTTCTTGAAGAAGGAGACTTTCTCGTCGTTGGGATTGTGGATGTTCACCGTGGTCGCGTACTGCGCGGGCGCCAACGCCAGGCTCTGTGGTTCACCCTGCTTGCCGCAGACCAGCTTCGCCGCGTATTCGAAGCGCACGCAAAGAATCGCCGTGGTCACCATCGATTCGTTGTTGCGCGGATTGGAATCCGGGCCTGGCGCATTGAGCACGCGCGCCCGGTTCTCCAACGCGTAGAACTGCTCCTCTTTCTTGCAGGGAAGATCGGCGGCGATGTGGAAGCGCGCTTCGAGATCTCGCTGCTCGCCCACCTTCAGCAAGCCGAGCTCGCAGGTCATGGTGTGCGTGGTGTCGACGCTGCAGCCGGCACTTGCGGATAACAGGCTCAAGGTCGGCGACAGTGGATCGATGAGCCTGGCAATGCGTGCCGCGCGCGGTCCGTTGTTGCGCACCTTGAAGCGGTAGACGATCTCCTGTCCGGCTACCGGGACGTCAGCCGCGGCGGTCTTGGTCAGTTCGAGGTCTGTGGTGTTCAGCTCTTCCTGCTGAAGACGGCGATCCTCGAGCGTCGGTTCCTGGTCCCTGACCGGATTGATCGCGGTGCCGTTGGCGTCCGCGAACAGTCGCTGGTTGAGCGAGATGAAATTCCAGTCGTGAAAGCCGTCCAGCGACTCGCCCATCAACGTATTGCGGCATGCGGGTGGCCGGCCATTGAGACCGACGGTATTCACGTTCATCGGCGCCGTGAGCGGAGGTGCGCCGTCTCCCGCCCAGTCGATGCCCGCGTTGAGCGCCCATGGAATTTTTCCCGCGCCGGTCCTCACGAAGACGAGCTGGTTGGCCGCATCGGTGTTGTCGAGCACCACGCCTTCCGGGAGCGAGGACTCCACCAGGGTCTGCAGCGGCGCCGCGCCGCGGCCGCCGGGGAATCTCGGCGGCGAGTAGTCGAGGATCTCGAGCGTGCCATTGCCATCGAAATCCTGGCCCTGCCCGCTGCCGGCATTCTGCGGAATGCCGAACTGCAGGTCGTAGTTCATGACACTGACGTAGTTGGGCTTGCAGTTGGTGCCATCGCCACCCCCGTGTTGCAGGTTCAGGTTGTGTCCCAACTCGTGCATCAGCGTGCCGGGATCGTGGTTGAACTCGACGAAGTCATTGCCACCAACCTCTCCATCACCGCCGACCAGGCCGATGGTGTAGGTCGAGGTATTGTCGGGCGCCGTCGTCAATGCGGGCGCCAGCACCAGACGCCGCGCGGTGTTCGACACCACCGTGCTCGCCTGGCCGGCGCCGGTGCCGCCCGTGATGGTGAGAGTACGCCTGGCCCACTCATTGACCTGCCAGTTCTGGCTGTTGTCATTGAGCGTGCTCAACGTGTTGGATCCCGACGAGGTGCCGGTGTTGTTGGTGGGATCCGAGGCCATCAGGCCGTAACGAAATACCCGCAGGCGCCGCCGGTCGAAGTTGGCCGGGTTGTTCTTGATGGCATAGAAGGCAGGGCTGAGACCCGAGACGTTCACGGTCGCGACCTGGTTGCCTCCGCCGAGGTTGTCACCCACCAGCGCGCCGCTGGCGTCGGTCAGGGCACCGGTATCCACCCAGAGGTTGATGCCCGGCAGGCCGTCCGGGTTGCTGATGTGCGTGAACTTCGGCGGCATGATCGCCGGGTCGTCGATGCGGCCCGCGTCGATGGGCGCGGCCGCGAACGCCGCCTTCCATGCCTGGATGGTCTGCCGGGTCGGCGCAACCCCCGCCATCCAGTCGATTTCGACGAACAGGTCCTTGTGCTGTGCATTCGCGCCGAAGGCCGGAAAATTGACGTCGACGATGTTGTCGCGATCCGGGTCGTAGCCATTGCGCTCCCAATCGTCGAGCAGGCCATCGCCGTCACTGTCTTCGAAGCCCAGGATCTCGAAGCACACTTCCACGGCGGGTTCGCCGCCGGGGTTGCCGCCGTGCACGCACTTCTCCGGCCAGTTCACGTCACCCGTCCATTGCCCGGTGACCGCGTCGACCGTGAAATCCAGGTTGTTCTTGCCGGAGGGCGGCGTGGCATCGCCGAGATCGTCACCCGAAGTCGAATCGTGATCCCAGATCTGGATGGTGACCGGGAAGGTCAGCTGCAGCGGCGGAAGGTTGGCAGGCAGGGTCCAGCCCGGCGCGATCTCTTCCTGGTCCTCGTCACCGCGTGGCGTCGTCGTCTCCACACCGTTGATCCAGACCTTTGCGTAGAAGTCGGGCGCACTCTCGCCCGCGGCCTCGAGCCCTTCGTTGCGGCAGGGATCGAAACATTTGACCTTGGTGATGCGCAGTGAAATCGGTGTGGCCGCGTGCGCCGCGGTGCACAGGCCGGCCAGGCAGATGCAGGCAATCAGCATGCGAAAAAGGTTCTGGGTGTCGAGAAGCTTCGCGGTTTGTACCGTGTCCATGGCCTGCGTCCTGCGTTGTCATCGGGGAGAATCCCGTGCAACTCAGGTTAAGCAGCCGCGGCTTTCAAACTACTTACGCTTGCGCGCTCCGGATTCAGGCAGCGACCGGGTCCTGCAACAACGACTCGACCGCGGCCAGGTCCCCGCGTTCGAGCGCGGCCTCGACTTCGAGGTTCTGCCGATCGCGCCCCACGGTCAGTACCGCGGCGACCTTGCCGGCGGTCCGGTACACCACCGTGGCGTCCTGCTGTTCGAGGCTGCCGATCACCTGGATATCCGCATCGCCGCCCGCATGGCCGATGTACGACAATGTGACCTCGTAGTGCTGGCTCCAGAAGAACGGCACGTCATTGAACGGGCTGGCGCGTCCCAACATGTCGGCGGCGACGTGTTGCCCCTGGCGCTCCGCCGCCTGCCAGTGTTCCACCCGGATGCGCGTGCCGAGCCGCGGCTCGGGATAACGCGCGATGTCTCCGGCCGCCCAGATGTCCGGCGCACTGGCGCGCAGCTGCGAATCGACGACGACGCCGTCGTCGACTTCGAGCCCCGCGCGTTGCGCCAGGGCGACGCGCGGCTTCACGCCCACGCCCATCACGACCAGGTCCGCGGGAAGGCGGCTGCCTTCGAGTTCTACGTGGCTCGAGTGGATCGCGCGTAGTTTGGCGTCGAGATGGAATCGCACACCCTTGGCCTCGTGCAATTTCTGCACGTAGCGCCCAACCTGCTGGCCCATGACGCGCTCCAGCGGCACGCGGTCCTTGCCGATCACGTCGACCTCGAGATTGCGCGCGCGCAGGGACGCGGCCACTTCGAGGCCGATGAAGCTCGAGCCAATCACCACGGCGCGCTTCGCCTTTTCGGCCGCCGCGATGATGGCCTGCGAATCCGCCAGCGAGCGCAGCGTCATCACGTGTGGCAGCGTGGCGCCCTCGATCGGCAGCCGCGAGGGTTCCGAACCCGTGGCCAGCAGTAGTTTGTCGTAGCCGATCTTGCGGCCGCTCTCGAGGGTGATCGACTTGTCCCGGGGGTCGAGTTCGATCACCTCCTCCCTGAGATGTTCGATGTTCCGCGCCTGGTAGAAGGCGTCATCCCGCAGCGTGATCCACTCCATCGGCGCACTGCCGGCGAGGAAATCCTTGCTCAGGTTGGGGCGATCCACCGGGCCGGGGCCTTCGTGGCCAACCAGGGTGATCGGCCCCGAGTAACCCAGGTCGCGAAGTTTTTCGGCCGCGGCCGCGCCCGCGGCACCGGCGCCGACGATCACGATGCTCGCGGGATTCCGTGACGGCCTTGGCGCGGGAGCGCGGGACTGCTTTGCGCCCACCCGCACCCGATCGCCGCGGCGGATCACTTCGAAACAATCGACGGGGTTCAACGCGGGTGCGCCCAGTGCCTCGCCCGTGCGCAGACTGAAGCAGGCGTGATGCCAGGGGCACCGCACCGTTTCGCCGACGACCAGTCCTTCGGCGAGTGGACCGGAGTAGTGAGTGCAGGTCGCGCCGAGGGCATGAATCACCTCTCCCTTGCGTACCAGCATGACGGCCTCGCCCTGGGCGTGGCCAAGGAGCGGAACGTCTTCCTGCAGACTCGACAGTTCGATGCCCGCGGTGAGATCAGGGCCTTTCAGTTCGGAAGCGTGCGCCATCGTGACACTCCTGGTCTGGAGCCCATTCTAATGAGCGGGATGTTATGCACGTTCCCGTGCCTGAAAGATGTCGTCCAACACCGCCTACGGTGACGCCTCTGCGCCGTCCGGCGCCGGCTTCGGCAACTCGCCATCGACCGCCACTTCATCGACGCTCCAGGCCGTGTCCGCGGCGCGGCGCGACAGGATACGTACGGCGCCCGTGCCGGGCTTGGTCATGACCACGACAGGATCGCCGCCGGTTGCACTCACGCTGACCACCGTCCACTGCGATTCGGGCTCGGGCTTGGGCTCATAAAAGATGAGTCCCAGGATGAGCAGGAAAGCCGCGAGCAGCAGCGAATACACCATGGTGTTCTGCGACCACTGCGTGAACTTGCGGCGCGTGAGGCCGAGCTGGTTCCATTCCTCCTTCTCTTCTTCATCCGTGACGCTGGCAGCCTTTTCGTTCGCGCTGATCATCGCGACCGCGTGCAGCTGCGTGTAGGCCGAGGCTCCCAGTGCCACGAGCAGCACGACCCCGATGATGCGCAGCCACACGACGAGTGAGGCCGGAGTGCCTTCGTTGAGCAGCGCCAGCAACACGCCGCCGGCCGCCGCCGCGGCGATGCCACCCACCCAGTTGGCCGACTGCAGGTGCAGCTCGAACGATTTGCGTTCCACGGTGGAACCCTCCGCGGCGGCCACTAGTAATTGGTCTTCAGTGCGTCGGGGACGGACGGGTTGATGCACCCCTGGATCTTCTTCACCAGTCGCTCGCCGTTGATCTCACCGAACACCGGCAAATTCGCACGGGCGAACTGCAGTGGATTGAGCTCCGGAAGCATCTCGACGCGATAGTCTTCCGCGCCGTCGAGCATGGCCTTTGCGGTCTGTTCCAGTTTGCCCGCGCGGGACGCATTGGAAAGCATCGAGAAAGTTCGTGTGAGGAAATAGTGCGCCGACTGCTCGGTGATGAGGAAATCGGTCTGGTCGGTGAAGATCTTTCCGCTCGCCGCCGACAGTCGCTGGAACACCGCGGCGATGTCCGGTTGGCCCGGCCTTCGAACGGCACCCGGCCGCATCGGCTTCTTCGGTTTCTTCGCGCGCACGCGCGAGACGCGGGACTTCTTCTTTCGCGTAGCCATGACGCCTCCCCGACTTGTTGTTGTCCTTCCTGCCCGGAGAGTAGCAGTTCGGCCGTCAACTATGGGTCGCGCCGCTCGGGGCTAGCTTCTTTCTTTCGCGCCTTCGCGCATGCAGCAATGGCTCGGTATAGCCGTTGGGTTGCTCCACGCCCTTGAACACCAGGTCGCAGGCCGCCTGGAATGCCACCGAGCGATCGAAGCTCCGCGACATCGGCTGGTAGGCGGGATCCGCGGCATTCTGCTGGTCGACGACCTGGGCCATGCGTTTCAGCGCCGCCATCACTGCATCGCGCGTCACGATGCCATGCAGCAACCAGTTGGCGATGTGCTGGCTCGAGATGCGCAACGTCGCCCGATCCTCCATCAGGCCCACGTCGTGGATGTCAGGCACCTTGGAGCAGCCGATTCCCTGGTCGATCCAGCGCACCACGTATCCGAGGATGCCCTGCGCATTGTTGTCGAGCTCTTCGCGCTTTTCCGCGTCGCTCCAGTTCGTGTGGGCGGCGAGCGGCGGGGTCAGGATTTCGCGCAGCGCGGCACGCGGGCGCGTCGCCAGTTCGCGCTGGCGTGCGGTCACGTCCACTTGTAGATAGTGCAGCGCATGCAGCGTCGCGGCCGTGGGGCTCGGAACCCAGGCGGTATTGGCCCCCGACATCGGATGGGCGATCTTCGTCTCGAGCATTTCCGACATCCGGTCCGGCATCGCCCACATTCCCTTGCCAATCTGCGCGCGGCCCGCGAGTCCGCAGGCAAGGCCCACGTCGACGTTCCGATCTTCGTACGCCTTGAGCCAGCCCGCGGCGCGGATTTCGCTCTTGCGCAACACCGGTCCCGCCTGCATCGCGGTGTGGATCTCGTCGCCGGTGCGATCGAGAAACCCGGTGTTGATGAATATGACGCGATCCCTGACGGCGCGAATGCACTCTTTCAGGTTGACGGTCGTGCGCCGCTCTTCGTCCATCACCCCGATCTTCATGGTGTGGCGGGCGATGCCCAACAAGTCTTCGACACCGTCGAACAGCGTGTTGGCGAACGCGGCCTCGTCGGGCCCGTGCATCTTCGGCTTCACGATGTAGATCGAACCGGCGCGCGAGTTCCTGAAACGCCCCAGGCCTTCAAGGTCGATCTTCGCGATCATCGCGGTGACCACGGCGTCGACGATGCCTTCCGGCGCCTCCCGGCCCTGGTGCAGCACGAGGTCGGTGGTCATCAGGTGGCCCACGTTGCGAACCAGCATCAGGCTGCGGCCCGGGATCAGCACCTCGCCACCCGCGGGTGCCTGGTACCGGCGATCGGGATTGAGGCTGCGATCGACGTGGCCGCCACCCTTGGCGAACCGTGCGGTGAGGTCGCCCCGCATCAGGCCTGACCAGTTGCGGTACACCGCCACCTTGTCGTCGCTGTCGACCGCGGCGACGGAGTCCTCCAGGTCCATGATGGTGGTCAGCGCGGATTCGAGCTGCACATCCGCGACGCCGGCCTGGTCATCGCGGCCGATCGGGTGCGCGCGATCGAAACGCATCTCGAGATGCAGCCCGTGATGCTCGAACAACAGTGCATCGGGCGCCGCCCCGGTGCCGAGGTATCCCTTGAATTGCGTCGGCCTGGATAGCGCGGTGTGCGCGCCACCCGCCAGCGCGACCCGCAGCGCACCGCTCGACACGGCGTAACCGGTGACGTCGCGATGACTGCCCGTTGCGAGCGGCACCGCCTGGTCCAGCACCGCGCGCACGCGCTCGATCACTTCGCGGCCGCGGGCCGCGTTGTACCCCGGGCCGCGCGCCAGCGTGCCGGCGTCCGCGATCACATCGGTGCCATAGAGGGCGTCATAGAGACTGCCCCAACGGGCGTTCGCGGCATTGAGTGCATATCGCGCGTTGTCGAGCGGCACGACGAGTTGTGGACCCGCGAGCCGCGCGACCTCGGCATCCACGTTCTGCGTGCCGATGCCGAAGTCCGGCCCTTCCGGAACCAGGTAGCCGGTCTCCACCAGGTGCCTTTCGTGCGCCTCGACGTCGAACGGCTGCCCACGCCGGAAGCGATGCCAGGCGTCGATCTCCAGCTGCAGCGCGTCGCGACGCGCGAGCAGGGCCCGGTTCTGCGGCACCAGCCGGTCCAGCAGCGCCGCGAACTCCCGCCAGAAACGCGCGGCGTCCAGCCCGATCGCCGGGCAGACATCCGCTTCGATCAGCTGCGCCAGGGATGTGGCCACGCGCAGTCCGCCGCGGTCCTGGTAGTTGGTCATCGTCGAACCCCGTTCAGTGACACCATCTCAGTGACAAGAATTCGCGGGCCGCGGGCAATGGTTGCTGCGCGAGCAGATGGTGGTGGCCTCGTGGGCCAGTGCGTCGGCGACCCAGCCGATGTTGAGAACCTTCGAGACGGTCTGCAGAGCCTGCCGGGTCTCCGCGGGAATCGGTGCGTCG
>Ga0315910_10001185_pt1 | contig 24354 bp, 28 predicted proteins | sample EdamamesoilMG_FD_204470 | JGI IMG/M metagenome (GOLD analysis project Ga0315910, IMG submission 204470) | Garden soil microbial communities collected in Santa Monica, California, United States - Edamame soil | ecosystem: Environmental > Terrestrial > Soil > Garden | place: USA: California... | reverse complement strand
TGGATATTCCTGTTCCCTGTCCTATACTTGCTGTGAATTTATGAGCGATCATACCCAACACGACTCGCACCACGACATCGCCAAGCACGTCAAGGTTTACATCCTTGTCTTCGTCGCGCTGCTGGTGGGCACGGTGGTCACCGTGGGCCTGAACTATCTGCACTTCGAGAGCATGCGGCTGACGATCGCCATCGCGCTATTTGTCGCGATCATCAAGGCCACGCTGGTCGCCTGCTACTTCATGCATCTGATTTCCGAGAAGAAGATGATTTACATCATCCTGGCGTTCACCGTGTTTTTCTTCGCGGGCTTGATGGGTCTGACCTTGTGGACCTATGCCGACCCGCCCGCGCTGACCACGCACCACTGAGGAGGAGTTATGTCACTCAAAGCCTTTCACGTCATCTTCATCACTGCCGCGAGCGCACTGGCGTTTTGGTTCGGGGTATGGATGATCCGCGCCTACAAGGCGGACGGCACGAATGCCGATCTGGCTTATGGCGTGGTTTCGCTGGTCGTCGGCGTCGCCCTGTTGGTCTATGAAGGCTTCTTCCTCAAGAAACTCAAAAACGTGAGCTACCTGTGAACGCACGCATTGTGAAAACCCTGCTGGCTGGGCTGCTAATGGCCGCCGCGGCGACACCTTCGGCATTGGCCTGCGCCACCTGTTACGGCGCATCTGACTCGCCGCTGGCGCAGGGCATGAACTGGGGAATCGTCACGCTGCTCGGATTTATTGGGGCGGTGCTGTTTGGCATCGTCGCCTTCTTCGTCCATGTCGGTCGCAACGCGGCCCGGTTGGAACGGACTTCGCAATCGCAATCGCAATAAATCATTATGATGGATTTTTTCAGCAAACTGTTGGGTCTGCCGGTCCTGGCGGCGGAAAGCGGTCGTAGTGTGGATGAACTCATCATTTTCATCCACTGGCTGATGATCGCCCTGTTCGTCGGCTGGTTCGGTTACTTCTGTTATTGCCTGTGGCGCTTCAACGCCAAGCGCAATGCCAAGGCGGATCATCAGGGCGTCCGCAGCCACGCTTCGAACTACATCGAGCTGGTCGTCGCTGGTATCGAAGTCGTGCTGCTCGTCTTCGTCGCCATTCCGCTCTGGGCCAGCGCGTCGGATGTCACCAAGATTCCTGACAAGGACAAGACGGGCGCGACCGAAATCCAGATCATGGCGCAGCAATTCGGCTGGAACGCGCGTTACACCGGCAAGGACGGCAAGTTCGGTAAACAGGAAATGCGGTTCGTCTCCAGCGAGAATCATTTCGGCGTGGATCCCAGTGACGAAACAGGCAAGGACGATGTGGCAGTGTACAACGACATCCATGTGCCGATTGGCAAACCTGTCATCGGCTACGTCAGTTCCAAGGACGTCATCCATTCCTTCAAAGTCATCGCGTTTCGCGTGACACAGGATGCGATTCCCGGCATGAGAATTCCCTTCTGGTTTCTGCCCACCAAGGAAGGCCGCTACCAGATCAACTGCGCGCAACTTTGCGGCAACGGCCACTCCGCCATGTCCGGCGGCTTTGTGACGGTGGAAAGCCAGGCCGACTTCGAGAAATGGCTGGCCTCCAAGTCCGGTGGCGCTACCGTGCTGGAGTAGGCCGCAGGTTCGGCGAATTTACCGGTTGTCCCGCGCCGGACCTGCGTCCGGCGCGGTTTGTTTTTAAGTTATGGACCACACCACGGAACGCCTCTCGCGCTCGATCTGGATCGGCGTTGGCCTGCTCATTGTCATCCTTTGCCTGTCGTTCGTGCTCTCCCGTCTGAAGCCATCGAGCCGCGTGCCGCAACTGCCCGTCATCAGCCAGGTCGCCGATTTCACCCTCACCAATCAGGCGGGCCGAGTGGTCACGCTCGCTGATTTGCGCGGCCGCGTCTGGGTGGCGGACATCATCTTCACGCGCTGTGCCGGCCCGTGTCCGCGCATGACAAAACAAATGGAAGCGCTCCAAACCGCTCTGTCCCAGGACAGCCGCGCGCAACTGGTCACGCTCACCACGGATCCAGGATTCGATACGCCCGAAGTGCTGAAGCGTTACGCCACCCGCTTCAACGCCGACTCGGCGCGCTGGAGTTTTCTCACCGGAACCAAACTCCAGATCGCGGCGGTGGCAGTTGACAGTTTGAAGCTCACCGCCGTGGAGAAGAAACCCGAGGAACGGACGGACGCGGACGATCTCTTCATCCACAGCACCATCTTTGTGGTGGTGGACAAGCAGGGCCGGTTGCGCGGGGCGTTCGAGACCGACGGCGAAGGTCTGGAATGGAAGAACGTCCAGTCCGCCATCCTGGCTGCGGTGAAGCAACTGGAGCGCGAGCCGTGACTTTCACCGACTTGCCGGCCGTCAACGCCACGCTGAACAGCCTGAGCACCGTGTTGCTAACGGTAGGCTTTGTGTTCATCAAACGGGGGAACAAAGCCGCGCACCGTAACTGCATGGTTGCGGCGCTCGTGACGTCGTCGCTGTTCCTAGTCAGCTACCTGTATTACCACTACCAGATGAAGCAGGCCTACGGCGCGGCGCACACGAAGTTCTCGGAACCGGCGTGGTTTCGCCCCATCTACCTCTTGATCTTGTTCACGCACCTTGTGGGCGCCATCGCCATCGTGCCGTTGGTGGTGCTGACGGTGACTCGCGCAATTCGCCAGAACTTTGAACTGCACAAGAAGATTGCCCGCTGGACCTGGCCCATCTGGATGTACGTTTCCGTCACCGGCGTGCTGATTTACTTCCTGCTCTACCAGATTTTCCCGCAGAAGTAGAATCACCAAGTGTCCACTGGCGCTCGGTCCCGAGGCCAGTTCTACCAAAGCCTTGGTTGACTCGCCGTAAGGGCTGAAATACAACCCCATCATGAGCGGCGCGATGATCGACGATTTTGTCGCTCGACCAATCTGTTAGGCGGGGCGAACACCATGGCACAAAGCATCCCAGTTGAGCTACAGACCACCATCAATCGCCAAATGCTCGACCACGTCGAAAGCTTGTCCGCCCATTCCGACATTGCGGAAGCCCTGAGTGCGGCATTGAAGCCGCTAGGAGATGTCCAGATATTTTGTCCGGATTGGCAGCAGTATCGCTATGTGGTCGCTTCCACTAGGGGTATTATCATTGCGCTTGCCGCCGGGATGGACACGACCGGATTCCGATTGGATGAGCGCATGAAGGCTCGTGCCCTTGCCAGCGGAGGCGTGCCGTATCCTGAATGCGGCGATCAGTGGGTATCGTTTACACTTTTCCGAGATGATTGGCCCAAGATTGATATTGAGTTCTGGGCACGGAAGGCTTACGTCGCTGCACGAGAACTCGAACGATGAGGCCGACTAGTCAAAGCGCTCTAACCGCCGCCCCGCTTGGCAGCCCGACGGTTTGGATAATTGGCATTCCCAACGCTGGCACGATATGGTTGCCCCGGTCACGACATTCGTTATCACGAATCGTGATGTCCGCGACTCTTGCAACCGACCGGGCGTTCCCGGCGGCGGTCGCTGATCGTTGGCGGCGCACATCACCCGCATGATTACACAACCAGATGGAAGCGATGAGGTGAGGCGACTCTTCAGCGAGCAGACGCCCGAGTTAGCGAAGGGCATCGTCGAGATTAAGGCGATTGCCAGAGAGGGTGGCCGCCGAACTATGCTGGTTGTTTATTCGCGTGACGACAGTGTTGACCCTGTTAATTCTTGCGTTGGCCCGCGCGGTGCGCGCGTCAAATCAGTCGTGCAGCAGTTGTCTGGAGAGCACATTGATATTGTTCGCTGGGCCGAGTCGGTCGAGGACCTCATCCGGAACGCCCTCACTCCCGTTTTGGTTCAGAGCATTGCCCTGGATGAAGCAGCGCGTCACGCCACGTCACAGTAGATACAAAGCGTTCAGACGGCTATGAGCTTGATCCTGTCCGATTGAGACTGGCTTCCAGAGTGACAGGCTGGGAGCTGCAAATAGTTGAGGCATGAAACCGTGGCCTACAAGTGCGCTGCAGCGCCGCCCCGCTGGGCAGTCGGGTGGTTCGGATAATTGGCGTTCCCAACGCAGCCACGATATGGTTGCCCCAAGTCACGACGTTCGTTATCACGAATCTTGATGTCAGCGACTCTTGCAGCCGACCGGGCGTTTCCGGCGGCGGTCGCTGAACTCGTTAGGCCTCTTCGTACGTCATGAAACTTTTCACGCTGCTGGTCGTTTCGAGTCTGTTGTCGAGCGTCATATCGGTGGTCGCGCAAGGCGCGGCTGAACGAACGAATCAAATTCCCGGGGTGTCGATCAGTTTCCTCGGCTTCACGAATACGGGGCCGCCGCAAGCACGGACTGCCACCTTGTCCCCGGTGACTAACCAGTCGATCTTCGGCCCACGTCTCTCGACGTTAGCAGCTCCGACCAATATATTGGTTCGCTCACCGGGTGGCCCTGCGGCGATGTTCGAGCTTTCCAATGCTTCTCCCCAAACAGTCATTGGCAATGTTCAGTCGCTGGAGTATCGCACCCCCGTTGGCTGGAGAGCGGTGACTGTTCCGACCACCGGTACGGCGGCATTGATTCCTCCGAAGTCCGCAGTCACCAGCATAATTCCAGTCAACGCGACTAACACTCAGTGGCGCATCACCGTCTTCTGCGTTGAGCAAGCGACAGGGGTCGCGCGGATGATCGAGCGTGGAAAGGAATTCGGCAACCAAGTGCTGACCGGCGCCAAGACGGAAAACTTCAGTGGTCGGAAATATATGGTCACCAACTCCGAATCCATGAAATGATGAGCGAATCAATGACGTGGCCTCCTAACAAGAGCGCATTTATGGAAGCAATCATCGGCTGTCTTCTGTGCTGTCTGTCGGTTTTTGCTGCTGACACGAACGAGATTCGAGTCGTCACAAGGACTACCAAAGTCTCGCCCGGATATTTGCTCACGTATGAGGAGTTCACACGCGGCGGCCAGACCAATCTGCTTCGCATCACCAGTATCAAGGATGGAGTTACGAACTCTCTCGCACACACCTTCTATCACCAAGGAGCATATTTGGGCCGTTACAGCCGAGGCAGCGGACATACCTTCATCAATACAGCAGCGGGCGCACCCTATGTGCTTGCTTTTGTATTAGATTCTTCCAATCAGGTGAGAGCTGCGTCGGTGGCGACCACCAATTATGTCATTTTGGATTCGTTCACCTGCACGAATGGGATTTTTTATCCGGAAGACAGTTCACGAATCGAGGAGTCCAACAGAAAGACCAAGGACTTCTTACACCGCTGATTTATGATCACGTGGCCTCTTGAGAAACAAACCCTCTAAGTGGTTGCGAGCGAGACGAGTTTCAATCCGTAGGTGGCGGCCGTTTGTTCGAGTCGTTTGAGGCGTTTGAGTTTTTCCGCCGCCGCGGCCCAGACTTTGGGGTCGCAAGCTTCGCGATGTTTGATCGCGTGCCAGAGGATGCGCGCCAGTTTGTGCGTGGGGGATTCGGCCGCTATTTCCCGCTCACATCCACGCACACCACATCACCCGCGGTGTTACGCGCGTAGATTTTTCCATTTGCCAGCACCGGGGCGGACCAGCATTTGCCGCCGAGAATCTGTGCGCGGGAGATCGGTTTGAAACCGTCCGGCGACGCGTCGGCCACCAGCAGTTCGCCTCGCTCACTGAGCACGATGAGTTTTCCGTCCGCCAGCATGAGCGAGCCTTTGCCGGAAACCTTGTCCGTCCACTTCACTTCGCCGGTGTCGAACACAAGGCAGCGCAGTTGACTTTCGTCCACACCGTAAAGATGCCCGTTCCAGAGCACAGAACTGTTCATGTGGTTGCGCATGTTTTTATTGTCCCAAAGATTCTTCGGCGGATTGCTGCTCACGTCGAAAACGCCGCCACCACGGTTGTAGCCCGAGGAAATGAAGACCTTGTTGCCGGACGCGATGGGATCGGCCGCGTTGACGTCGTGCTGCGTCTTCCAAGGGAAACGCCAGAGTTCCTTGCCGTCCTTCACTTGCACGGCCACCACACCCTGCTTGATGGCGAACATGGCGGCGGGCCCGCTCGCGGCGGTGAACGGCACGGCGGTCGAGTAACCGGCCTCGTCCGGGGCCGAAGACCAGATGACCTTGCCGGTCTTCTTGTCCAGCGCCGCGCCCGCGCTGCCGATGTTGAGCAAGGCCAGATCCCCGGAGATGAACACCGATCCGGCGAAGCCCCAGGTGGGCATTGGGGCTGCGACTTGTTCCGCAACGTTCTTCGACCAGATGGCTGTGCCTTTGGCGGCATCGATGCAGTGAACCTGCCCGCGCTTGCTCAAGGTGTACACGCGGGGCAAAGGGGCGTTCTACCTTGACGGCGCGAGCGAGCCATAAAATTGCAGGCGCAAGGCACGCTACGGTTCTACAAATGTGGATAACGCCTGAAGCTTTCTCAAACACTCCTTCAACTCCACCTTCAGCCACCGCTTTCGGGTCAATGCTCGTCAATCCCCAAACGAAATGTCCAGTGTGCGCGCGGTCATCACGCCGTAGTCGTCCGCAGTAACGAGCTTGAGCTTGGCGGTCGCCGTCTGCAGCGGTACGTAGTCAAGTCGCGGCGGGTTGAGGGCGACCATCACGCCATCCTGACCTTCAACCAGGGCGCGCACCGCTGCCGCGCCGAAGATCAATCCAAGCGACCGGTCGAGCGAAGTCGGCTGGCCACCGCGCAACAGATGACCCAGCACCACCGTGCGCGTTTCCTTCCCGGTCAATCCCTGCAACTGACTGGCTACGATCTCGCCCACCCCGCCGAGCCGTTCGACGTGCCAGGTGCTGGCCGCTTCCTTCAAGGTCAGCCCGCCACCGAGCGGCTTCGCGCCCTCGGCTACGACGACGATGGAGTATTGCCGGTCGCGGCCCGCAGTTTTGCGTCTGATGTGTGCGGCGACTTTGGCGATGTCGTACGGGATTTCCGGAATGAGAATCGCATCTGCCCGGCCGGCGATGCCGGCATGCAGCGCCAGCCACCCCGCATACCGGCCCATCACTTCAACCACCATCACCCGCCGGTGCGATTCGGCGGTGAAATGCAGGCGGTCAATGCACTCGGTCGCAAACTTCACGGCGCTGTCGAAGCCGAACGTCGTCATCGTGCATTCCAGATCGTTGTCAATCGTCTTGGGCACGCCGATGACCCGCAGTCCCTTTTTGTGCAAGTCGTGCGCGATGTTGAGTGACCCGTCGCCGCCGACGGCAATGAGCGCGTCGAGCCGGCGTTCCCGGAGCCGGCGCAACACTTCGTCGCTGCGGTCAATTTCCGTGAACGAACCATCCGACTGCGGCACGCGCGTCTTGAAAGGATTCCCGTGATTGCTCGTGCCCAGGATGGTGCCACCGAGGTGCGCGATGTTGCGAACGAGCGGTCGCGTCAGTTTTACCACCCCGCCATCGGTATAGTTTTGGGGATCGAGCAATCCATCGAATCCGTCGCGGATGCCGTGGATTTCCCAACCGTGATTGTGCGCGGCATGGACGACTGCATGGATGACCGCATTCAGTCCCGGCGCGTCTCCGCCGCAGGTGTTGATGGCGATTCGTTTGAAGGTATTGGTGGTTTTGTTCATGGTTGTGTTCATTGCAATTCGGTTAGAAATGTTCCGGTGTGCTCAGCCGGCGCGCTCCAGCACGACGACGGATCGTGGCGCGACCTCGTAGTTCAACCCATCAACGCCCGGCGTTGCCAAATCGTGGCGGCTGGTGTCCACGACACAGTTCCAGGGGCCGGGTTGCTGAATGTGGAATCGCACCGGCTCCCAGAAGGCGTTGATCATGACGTAGAGGTCGCTCGCGCCGTGCAAACAATACGCCAGACAGTGCGAATCAAAATCCACCGGGGCGGTGGCCCCGTACCAATTCACCGCCTCGCGCCAATAGCGGCCTTTCGCGATGTTTGGGTGGGCTTTGCGGAGCGCGATCATGCGTTGGAAAAACCGAAAGATGTCCCGGTTCTTTTCTAGCAACGACCAATCCAGCCACGTGGTCTCGTTGTCCTGATTGTAAGGATTGTTGTTGCCACCTTGTGTGTTTAGAAACTCGTCACCCGCGCAGAACATCGGCGTGCCGTTCGACAACATCAGCAGACAGAAGAAGTTCTTCACCTGTCGCCGGCGCAATGCGAGCACCTCCGCCGGCGCATTCACGTCACCTTCCCAACCGCAGTTCCAACTCAGGTTGTGGTCCGTGCCATCCGTGTTGTTGTGACCGTTCGCGAAGTTGTGTTTCTGGTTGTAGGCGACCAGATCGTAGAGACAAAAACCATCGTGCGCGGTGATGAAGTTGACGCTCTGATACGGCCGGTAAACATCGCCCGGGCCGTCGGGAAACAAATCATCGCTGCCATACAACCGTTGCATCAATGCGCCGACCTTGCCCGCATCGCCATGGACAAACGCGCGCACATCGTCGCGGTATTGGCCGTTCCACTGCGGCCACAGCCAGCCCGGATAACTCCGGCCCAGCAGACTCGTCCCAATGTCCCACGCCTCAGCCACGACGCGGAAATTCCCCGCGATGGCCAGCGCGGTGATTTCGCTGATCATCGCGGCCTCCTCCGTCTGCACCTGGCCGTAGGCGTCGCGCGCCAAAGCTGAAGCCAGATCAAAACGAAACCCGTCTACACCGAGATTTGCCCAATGCTGCAAGCTCTTCAGGACCAACATGCGCGCGGCCTCGCGCCCGCAACGCAGCACGTTCCCGCAACCGCTGTCGTTGCGATAATGCCCATTGGGTTCGAGCAGGTAGTAACTGCTGTTGTCAATCCCGCGCCACGAATAGGTCGGCCCGATCCGGTCGGCTTCGCAGGTGTGATTGTAGATCACGTCCAGCCACACCTCGATTCCCGCCGCGTGAAAGGCGCGGACCAGCTCTCGAAACTCCGCGACCGCGTCGCGCACCTGGTAGCCTTGATGCGGCGCGAAGAAGTTCAGCGTCATGTAGCCCCAGTAATTGCCCTCCTGCGGATCGAACTGATGCACCGGCAACAATTCCACCACCGTCACGCCAAGTTCCTTCAGATGCGGAATCTTTTCGATCAAGCCCAGGAACGTTCCGCGTTTTTCCTTTGTCACCCCGGAGTTCGCGCGGGCCGTGAAACCTTTGACGTGCAACTCATAGATGACGAGCTCGTGCCACGGATGCCGGAGCCACGCCAACTTCTTGGTGGCTGGTTTCTCCACCGGCAACACCCCGAGCGGCGCGCGTCCATCGTTCGCGCCCGGCTTCATCGCGGCGGCCCGCGAGAAGTCCGGCGGAAAGAACACTTGCTCGGCAAAGGGATCGAGCAAAACCTTCTGGGCGTCGAACTGGTGCATTGCCCCCGTCGGGCCTTCGACCCGGTAGGCGTAGTATCGCGCGCCCGGCGCCGCTGACTGCGGCACAAAGCAATGCCAGATTCGCCCGGTTTTGTTCTGAAGCGGATCAAGCGGGAAGGCGGCCAGCGGCTTCACGAAATTCTCCGCGTCGTATAGCAACAGCGTCACCCCGGTCGCGTGCCGGGAGTAGAGGGCGAAATTCCACCCGTCTTCCTCCCATGCAACTCCCGGCGGTATTGGCTGACCTTCGGCGATCATAATCGTACCAGCTTTGTTATTCTGCAGAGTTTGGTATGACGTCCCAAATCTCCCTGGCATACTCGGCAATGGTGCGGTCGCTGGAAAACCAGCCGGACGCGGCGATGTTCAGGATCGCTTTGCGCGTCCAGGCCTCCGGAGTGGTGTGCAATTCGCCCAGACGCTGGTGTGCCTCAGCGTAACTGGTGAGATCGGCCAAGTGCCGGTAGTGGTCGCCGCGTTGCAGCAACGCATCGAGGATAGGCGTGAAGATGTCAGGCTCGTTCCGGCTGAAATGATTGCTGGCAATCAAGTCGAGCGCAGCGCGTGTTTCCGGCTCGTTTTTGTAGTGCCAGATCGGATCATACCAACCGCGACTGGCCTCAACCTGTTCCGCGTTCAGGCCGAACAGGAAGAAGTTTTCCTCGCCGGCTGCTTCGGCCATCTCGATGGTTGCGCCGTCGCGTGTGCCGATGGTCAGCGCGCCGTTCATCATGAATTTCATGTTGCTCGTGCCGCTGGCTTCGTAGCCGGCCGTCGAAATCTGCTCGGACACATCGCTCGCCGGGATCAAGTATTCGGCAACGGAGACGCGGTAGTCCGGCACGAACACAACCTTGAGCCGACCCTTGGTGGCGGGATCACCGTCGAGCGTGGCAGCGAGGTTGTTGACGAACTTGATGACGAGCTTCGCGAAGTGGTAAGCGGGTGCGGCTTTGCCGGCGAAGAAGAACGTGCGCGGCGTCACAGCGAGCCGCGGGTTCTCGCGCAGGCGATGGTAAAGCACGACGACGTGCAGCGCGTTCAGGAGTTGTCGTTTGTATTCGTGGATGCGTTTGATCTGCGTGTCGAAAATGCTGTCGGGATCAATTCCGGGCATCCCCAGCCACTCAATGAATCGCGTTTTCGCCTGGCGTTTCGCCGCGATGACGGCGAGGCGAAACGCTTTGTCGGCGGCGAGCGGTTTCAGTTTCTCCAACTGCGCGAGGTCGGTGATCCAGCCATCGCCGATGGCGCCGGTGATGACGGACGCCAGCGGCGGATTGGCCAGCAACAACCAGCGGCGCGGCGTGACGCCGTTGGTCTTGTTGTTGAAGCGTTCGGGAAACATCGCCGCGAAATCCGGGACGACGCGTTGCTTGAGCAGCTCCGAATGCAGCGCGGCCACGCCGTTGGTGCTGTGCGAGCCAACGATGGCCAGATGCGCCATGCGGACCTGCCGGTGCGCGCCTTCTTCGATGAGGCTGACGCGCGCGATGCGGGCTTCATCACCGGGATACTTGGCGCGTACGTCGTCGAGGAAGCGGCGGTTGATTTCGTAAATGATTTCGAGATGGCGGGGCAGGAGGTCCTTGAACCACTGCACCGGCCATTTCTCCAGTGCTTCGGGCAGCAAGGTGTGATTCGTGTAAGCCAGCGTGCGTTGCGTCAAACTCCACGCGTTGTCCCAGTTCAGCTTCGCCTCATCCAGCAGCAGCCGCATCAATTCCGGCACGGCGAGCGTCGGATGCGTGTCGTTGAGTTGGATGGCGGCCTTTTCGGGCAGCGCCGACCAGTCGTTGCCCGCGGCGCGAAAACGCCGGACAAGATCAGCCAGTGAGCAGGCGACGAGAAAGTATTCCTGCAAGAATCGCAGACCTTTGCCCAGCGTCGTGTGATCGTTGGGATACAACACGCGCGTGATCGTCTCGGCGGTGAGCGTTTCGGCTAGCGCGCCGACGAAATCGCCGCTGCTGAACTGGGCGAAGTCAAAATCATTCGACGCCTTGACGGCCCACAAGCGTAGCGTGTTGATGGTTTTGCCGCCGTAGCCGACCACGGGCCGGTCGTAGGGAATGCCGATCAGCGATGACGGACGACCCTCCACGACGCCCAACGCGCCGTTGCGAATTTCGAACGACACATTGAGCTTCACTTCCACGGCTTCGTTGGGCCGTGCCACTTCCCACGGGTCAGGCCGGGCAAGCCAGTGATCGGGTTGTTCGGCCTGCCAGCCGTTGCGGATGCTTTGCCGGAAAATGCCGTAGTCGTAGCGCAAGCCATAGCCCATGCCGGCGATGCCGAGGGTTGCCATCGAATCGAGGAAACACGCCGCGAGCCGGCCCAGACCGCCGTTGCCGAGGCCCGCATCCGGCTCTTGCTCGATGATCTGGAGCGGATTCAATTGATGGTGTCGAGCGAACTGCTGCGCTTCGGGATCAATCCGGAGATTTGCGATGTTGTTCGCCAGCGCGCGGCCGAGCAGGAATTCCATCGAGAGATAATAGACGCGCTTCACGTTCCGCTGCTGGTAACTCTGCTCCGTCTTGACCCAGCGTTGCGAAAGGATGTCGCGCACGGACCGCGCGATGGCTTCGAACTTGTCGCGGTCGGTGGTTTCCGCTTCCGGGACGACCTGATCGAACGTTACGTGCCGTTCATAGAAAGCGTTGGGGTCACCGGACAATTTCACCGGGCCGCAGTTGTAACGTGCGAGGAGATTTGTGGTTTTGGTCTTCAAAGTTGGTCGAGTCCAGCGTTTCATAGTTTTTCAGATGGCCTCGCAGCACTCCTCGTCTTGCGGGATCGACATGGCTGTTCCTTCGGGCTTCAGGCGCAGGACCGTGATCGGCAAAGCCGTCAAGGCGCTGAGTTCATCGGGGTCGTTCAGCATGCGGGCTCTGGCGAGAATTCCCTGCATCGCGGCTCGCAACGAGAGCGCTTCCGCTCGTGGAAAACAGGGTTCAATGGCTCCCCGGGTGATGGCCTCGCGTATGGCGGATTCGAAATGGCCAAGCTCGGTGGACTCGATCTCGCAAAGTTTGCCGGCAATCACCGGTTCGCGGTCGCCGAGTTCGCAACCCAGAGTAAAGAATGGCCATCCGAGGACTCTGCCAACCTGGCGATACTTTTCCCGCTGCAAACACTGAAGCCAGTCGAGAAAACAAGAGATTCCCGCCAGCGGTGGATTCGCTCGGGAAAAGTGTTCGTCATAAGCCGGCTTCGCGAGCGTTTCCCAAAAATGCTGCAAGGCCGCAACCGCGAGAGCGCTTTTGGAATCGAAGAAATGGTACGGGCTTCCCTTCCGAACGCCGGCGCGTGCGCAAACCTCATCCACGGTGACCGAATGATAGCTCTTCTCCCAAAGCAGATCGCAGGCTGCATTCAGGAGGCGTTGGCGCGCGTTACTGGTGCGTCCCATAAGTGTGATTCGAGTTGTTTGCTTTTGGATTGCGTAACCTCGTGGTCGTGAGTGATGGCCGGTCAGGCGAACCTGATTTTCCCGGCTGGCCGCCGAAGTCACTGATCAGTCGTCTGAATTCCGTGTTGCGGGCAAGTTCGCGCGCGGCCAACTGACGCAGGCGATCCACTGTCTTTGACGGAAGCTGAAGCGACGTGGGCACGGAATTGAAAAAGCGGCGGTCGGACTCATCGGCCAGTTGATTGAAGTGCAGCTCGATGACGTAGGTTTCGACTTCCACCGGCGGGGAATCAGTCAAGCCCGTGCGCTCCCGAGCCAGCCGCGCCATCACTTCCCGGAATAATTCGAGTGTCTCGAAGGAGTAATGGCTGATGGCAACGTGGCCCAGCGAGCCGAGTAGTTTGGTCCGGCTCAACGGGTGTTCTTTGGAATCCCAGCCGTAATCTTTGTCCGTGTGCGCATCAACGACGATAAGGGCGACGCGGCGGGGGATTCTCCAAGGCACACTGGGGACTTGGGCGGACTGCTCGCGGGCGATGGCTCTATCCAGAGCGCCGCGCAAACCGAGATTGTCGGAAAGCCCGCCATCAAGCAGATGGATGAAGCGCCGGTCCTCGTCCCCGTAAGAGCGGGCATGCGCCGCCATGAATTTAAGTCGAGTCGAGGCCGCTGGGTTTTCGAGTATGGATTTGATCCACTCCGGTTCGGGCTGCGGTTGCTCGGCCGAATAATTCTTCAGAACCACCGGCGTCAGGACAACGGGGAACGCCGAGGAAGCGGCCACGGCGCGCGAGATCGGGAATTGCGATAGGTCCGATCCGATCAGATCAAATTCGTCCTGGGTGAATTCAAACCGGGCACCGGAGGCGACATCCGTGGCATTGATGCTAAGAAATGGGCGGTCGCCCTGCTTCATTAAATCCGCGAACGTCGCCCCTTTGAAAAGCAGGTCATCGTAATACTCCGCTGCCAGATCGCTTCGGCTGAATCTCGACGATGCCAGCTTGGCTTGATTCCAAGGCGCGAGAAGGCGAAGCAGCAAACCGGTCTGGACGTCTTTCTTGAGAAACTGAGGTTCGAAATCCGAGAAAATGCGGTCGCCCCAGAGCGCATAGTAAGCTGCGGTGAAGCTGCCGCCGGATACCGAGGAGATCACGTCCACCTCATCAAGCATCCGGTGTTGCGTTTCCTCCAAGACCACGGGCGTGCGGGCCAGTTCCTCCAGCACGCCATAAGACAGCGAGGCGGCGCGTGTGCCGCCACCGGAAAAGGCGAGCATCAGGAGCAGATCGGAGGAGTTCGTCGGCGAAGCGGAGTGGCGAAAACGGTAGCCGGTGGGCACGTCGCTTGATGTCAATCGTGCGTTGCGTGGATAGTGCGCGCAACCACTGACGAGCAGCAGGATGACCAGGAAAAATGGAACAAGTTTCAAGGTCATGGTTGCTCTCCATTTGCGACGAGCAGAAAATGACTGCCGCCATTGCTCCAAACCCGCAACAACGCGCGCCGCTCCTTGGCGTTTTGCGTCAATCGCAATGCGTCCCCAGCGTTACCGACTTCCTGGCGGTTGATGGACTGAATAACGTCCCCGGGTCGGAGACCCGCTTGCGCCGCCGCCGAATGCGCGTAAAGATCGAATACGAACGCCCCATGCACCTCACGAGGGACTTTTAGCTTCTGCCTGAGTTCGCTGTTGAGTTCGCCGAGAAACGCACCCTCTAAAGCGCCGGGATTCGGCTCATAAAGAGTCCGATCCGTCCTGGCGAGGAGGTCGCTGGTGGATGCGTGGCGGATGGTGACGCGAAGTGGCCGGACTGCACCGTCGCGCAGAACCTCAACCGGGACAGTCTGGCCGGGTTTGGTCTCTGCCACCGAGAACTTCAACTGACGAGAATCACGCACGGCTTTGCCATCGAAGCGCGTAATCACATCCCCGACCTGTATGCCGGCCTGCTCGGCGGGTCCGTTATGCACCACTCCACCGACCAGCACCCCGGTGGCGTCGTGCAGCTTGAACTCTTTCGCGAGCCTCGGCGTCAGGTCTTGAGTCTCGACCCCGAGATAGCCGCGGACCACATACCCATGTTTTACGAGGTCCGTCATCACTCGGCGGGCCAGCTCGGACGGAACCGCGAAGCCGATGCCCAGGTTCCCGCCCGAGCTGCTGAGGATGGCGGTGTTGATGCCGATGAGTTGCCCGGTGACATCCACCAACGCTCCCCCCGAATTGCCGGGGTTGATCGGTGCGTCCGTTTGGATGAAGCTCTCGTAATCCTCGATGCCCATGCCGCCACGATCCGTCGCGCTGACGATCCCGTGTGTCACCGTCTGGCCCACCCCAAAGGGATGGCCGATGGCCAGGACCAGATCGCCCACCTGCACTTTCCGGCTATCCGCCAGCGGGACCGTGGGCAGGCCGTGCGCGCTTATCTTGATCACCGCGATGTCGGTCTTGGCATCGAGTCCAATCACTTTGGCATTAAAGTCGCGCCCGTCCTGCAGCGTGACCTCGACCTCCATTGCGCCCGCGAGAAGATGGCTGGTCGTCAAGATGTAACCGTCTTCAGTCACAATCAGCCCGGACCCAAGTCCGCGCTCCCCGAGGCCTGATCGTCTTCGCGGCAACCGTCGAGCGACGTGACCCCGCGATGAATCTTCCGAACCGCTGGTCAGTTCCGCGGGATTGATGACGTTCAGCGCAGTCACAATTCTTACGACTGCGGGTGCCACCTTCTTTACGGTGGGCGCGAAGCTTGCGAAGCTTCGATCGAAACCCTGCGCGGGAGTTTCGTTCACCGGCGCTTTGAGTGTCTTACACGACCGCCCGGACTCGGTGGCAGGACTCTCTTGGAACGCCAGGATTAAAGCCACCACCGGGAGCAGCCCAAAGGGCAGGAGGCGTCGTGTCTTGCAAATTTGCATGTTTATTTTTTTCATTGAGTAATTTCTTTTGTCTCCAAACCGAGTGGGTCTCATCTGACCAGTTCGGCGCTATCGCCATCCTCGCCATTCACGAAGAAGTGAAAACGGTGTTCGTGCGCGCCCCCATCTTGATGCGAGCCATTTCTCTCCTTGTGCGAACGGTCGAAGTAGTGAAGCGCGCAGGACGGGGAACAAAGCAGAGTTGGCGCTTCATTCGCGGGCAGGCGGCAAAACCAGTGATTGTCCACAATGTCCGCCTGACAACGCGCACACGTTTGGAGCATTTCGTCATAGCGTTGCTGGAGACTTGAATTGCCGTTGCCGACCGACGCTGCTTCATTGGGCTGTGGCGAAGGTTTCACGGAGATGTGCTGATTCGGTATGGTTCAGTTCGAGGTCGTCCGGGAAAAACTCCTGCATGGTGGAAAAAAGCTGTGAGACCAGATTCATACCCTTTACCAGAAATGCATCCGCGCCCGCTGCCATGCACCTGGCCCGAGCCTCAGGCATTTCGTCTGAGGTCACGACGAAAACGATGGGCGGGTTGGTCCCTTGTTTTATACGGCGCGTGAATTCCGCGCCATCCAGTCCGGGCATGTGCAGGTCCGTGATCACCAAGTCCGGTGCCAGCGTTGAGGCGCTACCAAGCGCTTTTCGACCGTCCGTCACGGAGCCGACGATGAGCACCCGCTCGTCCTTCGAGACGATTCGGGCCAGCAACACCATCAGCAGTGGCGAGTCCTCCGCGAGAAAGGTGCGAATGGTCCGGTTGGACAAACGGTAGTTTCTCGGAATGGAACCTAGTGATTCTTCAATTCTTGTTTTCATGAATGAAGTGCTTCTGTGGAATTCTTTGGGGTGTTGATTCGAGACGGAGTCCACCGGCGCAATGTGAGTGGCAGGGCGATTCCGGGGAGCGCCTCGGGTTTGGGCCAGACGCTCGCCCGCATGATGTTGGCGGTATTGATGAGGCCGAAGCCGCCTTCCTCCAGGCGGAAGGGAATGGTCGGCACGTCCGGCAAATGCGAAAACAATTGACGCTCGTCCTGAATACTTCCGCGAATCATCGCCGCTGCTTTCAGGGTGATCGTCCAACCGCCGAGAGTATGGATCTCCACCTGCGCGTCGCGCCGTTGCGACTGCCGGTGCTGCTGCTTGCTTTGATCTTCAATCGCGGCCGATTTGTGGTCCGGCCAGGCCTCGGGCTGTTCCACGAGGTCAAACAGGCCCACGGGAAGAACCAGCGGAAATTTCAGCGGCGACCGCGCGAAGGTGCGGACGAAGATCATGTCAATCCCCGGGCAAGGAATCATGCTGGCGCAGTCTTGCGAGGTCAGCAGCAGGTGGCGCTGGGCGAACAACTGCGGCGTCGCCAGCAAACGGAGCGTTTCGCGGACGCATCCTTCATCAGCCTGGTAAAATTCCGTTGCCGATCCGTTCGCGGAACGAAGTTCGATAGTGAGATCAATTGGGTTTGTAGTCATATCAACCGGCGGTGTGTTCATAGTGTGGTTCCTCGAATGAGGTGATGATTGATTTGCCGTTTTCATCCGGCGGCAGTTTCCGGGGAACATGCAGTTCCAGAACTCCATCTTGAAGGATGGCATGAATCTCGTCGCCGCAAGCATCCGCCGGGAGCACCAGTCGGCGCGCGAAAATCCCGGCAGGACGCTCAACCCGCAGACTTTTTCCGCCGTAACGCAGAGTCTTGCGCTCGCCGTTGAGATACAGCGCCGCGTCATCGCGACTGATCTGGATGTCTTCCAGCTTCAGACCTGGGAAATCGAACTCGAATAAATAATCTTTGCCCGTATCAGACGCGTCCACTGCGGGAAACCAGTCCGTGTCCGACATGCGCTGCCGGCACGCGGGGACCGCGTTCAGAGACGCCCGAAACAAATCCCGATCAGCGCTGGATTCAGGCGTATTCATTTTGGAGCCTTTCTTTCACTTCCAGTTCCAGTTCCCGCCAGTCGGTCAAGGTCATCACGGCGGTGCCGGCACGCGCGGCGCTGGCGGCGTTGATCAGCAGACGAACTTGCTCCTTGCAATGTGACCTGGAACATTGGGTTTTGGCCGCGTGATCGCAGTGGCGGCATTGGCATTGGGGTTTCTCGATTGTTTTCATTTCACCAGGTATCTGTTTGTGATCTCCCTGTCGTGCGGAAGCGCACGCCCGCGCGGGAAGGCTCGACTCGGTGAATCGATGGATTGTGTCGCCCGAATGCAGCCTCACGTTCGGATACGTGCGCTTCCGAGAATGTCTGGAAGCAGGGCAGCGGAATGGGAATGGTTTCAACTCGCTGCCGGCCGATGGTCGGGCTGAATTGAACGCTCACCCATCGGGTCACCGGAAGGCTAGTCCACCGGCCTGGTAACAACGGTTCAGCAACGTCAGATACCTTCATTATTTCTCCTCCAGTTGTGACCGATCGGTTGCCCGGGAACTTCGACTGAGCGTCCAACGTGGCAGCAATTCCAACAACCAGTTTTGACCGATTGGTTGCCTGGGAACTTTGACTGGCTTCACCCAAGGCCTTGCCTTGTCGAGATCGAGAAAATAGGCGAGGAACAAACCGTTGCTACGCGCGACTCTTTCAACCAAGCGAGCCGACTGGACCTGATCCGGCCGAACCAGCAGCGCCACGCGAGCTCCGCACGGAACCTCCGATGAAATGGCTTTGGTTTGATCGAATAACTGTGCTGGCGTGGGGATGGACTGCAAATGAGTCACATCTATTAACATTCGATTCCAGTGTCGCTGGCCCAATACTCCGTTGGCCTCGCGGCGCGCTGCCGAGAGTTCCACGGACGGCATCTGGCCTGCGTAGGACACGAACACGCACCGATCTTCTTCAACGGGATTCACGTAGTATGGCATTTGAGTTCCTTTGTAGTTTTCGGGGCCGGTTAAAAAAAATAGCTGACAGTGAGGGAGCCGAATTTCGAGTATTCATCCTGGCCTTCGAATTCCTTGCCCCAAAAGATGTAGGCGAACGAAGCCTGAAAGCGCCGGTTGCCCACACTCATGCCTACACCCGCCATGGGGACGAACCATTCCTTGTCCACACTTGGGCTGTCTTCAAAGGTGTTCCCGTCGAGCGTGATGTCTCTCAACACCAGGTTGGCGACGCTGCCGGCGTAAACGGAGTAATTCCAATCCGAGCGGGATCGCTGCTGGTCATCTCGCCGGGGCGGCGGCATGTGACCCATGCCGCGCACGAGAGTCGGGCCGAAACTATCGGGCGTGTTGTAGCCAAAGGACAGCAATCCGCCCGCCTGCCCTTGAATGAGCATGTTGCCCAGCCAACCGCCCGCGAGAGGATACGCTTGCAGGGACCACCGTTCACGGTCACCCGCCAGTCGGAACCTGTGGCGGTATTCGTAAGCGAAATTGAAGATCGGCTCGTTCTCCAACTGGTAATCCCAGCCCTGCGACTTGTCGGTACCGATGAGATCATGAACTGCATCCTGCGTTTGCTCGGCCAACGACCACGGGCCGACCACGCCGGTGACGAACTTCAACCCGTGATAAGAGTTCTCCTTCTCCACATGCAACGTGAGCCCAAATGCCAGAATCCCGGCGTACGGACGATCATCCGGGTCGGGCGGGTTGAGGTCCGTGTCGCTCGGAGTGAACATCCCTTGCGACACATCGTAACCGACGGTGCGGCGACCCTCGCCCCAGGGCAACCAGTCTGCCAACGGGTCCATCCAACTGGGACCGGTGTGCGATAGGGCTAGCGAGATTCCGTCCGTGTAGAATCTGTCGTTCCCTCCGAAGGTGTCGTTTTCCCACCGAACGGAAGCTGCCCATTCGCGTTTGGGCGCGCTGGGTTCTTCTGCGCTACCAAACGAATCGGAAGCCAACGCACTACATTGAGAGAAGACTCCAAGCGCGCCCGAAAGTGTAAGGCTCGCCGCGCTGACCACACGCGAGGCACCATTTCGGTTCGCCTTCGGTTCTGACTTTGTGGTGGATTTGAGGGCAATCATGATAGTGTTATTCCGGATTATTCGGAGGCCCTTTCACTCGGCAGAATCCCTTCGCGCCCCGATCCCGGACTTGAGTTCAGTTTCGGCTTGAAGCCAATCATCCAGTTCGCAGCCAGGTGCGATGCCGCGAGCTTCAAAGATTTCCTGGGCACGTCTCCGGATTTGTTCCGGTGTGGGCGCTGGCGATTGGGATGGCGCTGCGGTTTGTTCCACCTTGTCGTGCGTTTGCGTTCTCGCGTTTTTGATTCGTCTTTTCATTTTGATCCAGGGTTTGATTTGTTTTCGTTATGTTTCCCAATCGTTTCGCAAGGCTCAGAGAGGCCAGTCGCCGTGGCATTTCGCGGAGATGGCCCAGAGGCACAAGAAGAACGCGGCGAAGCTGACGAGCACAAAGCCCCAGATCACGAACATCTCCCAATTCCGATGAATCAATCTGTTCAGGAGGGGGGTGCTGTCGGTTGTTCGCCCGATTGAACGTCGTCCAGCAGTCTCGGTCACCCGCCGGATTTTCGGAAACGGCTCCGTCATGTTCTGATGGCCGTTGGTTGGATGAAGTTCAATCATATCGGCAGTGTTCATTCAGCGCACCCTGTATTCAGAATTGGCCTCCGTCCCTCGGCTCATAGTTCATGAGAAAGACAACGACCAGATAGAGTGCGGTCATTAGGAGCATAGACCACATATGTTCCTTTCAGCTTTTGCTTGCGCGGGATCAGGTCGGGCTTTCCTCTTCCGGTCGTGCTTGAGAAACCAATGAGCGGCGTAGGTGCCCGCCAGGGCCAGGATCAGCAGCAGTGACACGTCACCCAGCTTGCGCAGGAATGCCACCACCTGTTCGAGTTGTTTGTGGAATGCGAATCCCAACGCGGCATACACGGTCGCGTAAATGACCGAGGTGAGTGCATCCACCAGCAGAAAGCGAAACCGACCCACCTCCATCGCGCCGGCATGCATCGGAATGAAGTTTCCGAAGGGCACGAATTTCGCCACCGTGAGCATGCGCGCGCCGTGAAGGATGGTTTTGGCGAGCGTGGCGCGCGCCATCCTGACCTGCACCGCCTGCAAATGAGGGAATAACCGAAACACGCGGTTCTTGGTGCGGTGTCCGAGGAAAAACCAAATCGCATCGGCGGCCACACAGCCGGCCGCCGCCCATCCTATGGCGGCGATCAGACTGAATTTCCCGCTCGCCGCGAGAGCGCCCGCGGCCACCAGCCACGGCGCCCCCGGAAACGGCACTCCACTTTGTTCCGCGAAACCAATGGCGAAAAGAAGGAATCCGCCATACGAGATCAGGAATTGGGTAATTGCACTCATGGCTTACTCGAGAAATTCGATTGCACTGCTTGTGAAGTCAGCGACCCCTTTTCCGTATTCCTGGCTGGCTGGTGCCGCACCGCGGCATTTGGCCCAAGTGATGCAGCCAGCGAGCAGAAGCGCTGCGAAACTCAAGAAGACGAAACTCCAGACGGCGACCATGCCCCAATTCACGTGGCCCGCTTGGGTTAAAGCCGAAGCGTCGCCACTAACACTGGACTCGGCCCGCGCTGGTTGATTATGCCAGGCGAATCCAAACAGCGTGCTGATGACGACGAGTGCGATGATTGGGAGTGGGTCCATACGGTTTGCTGTGGTTTAACTGATGGCTACGAGGGAGACGGGTTGGTTTTGCGCGTCTCTGGTCCTGCCGGAAGCTTCCGGATCGAGCACGCGTTTGCCATCCACCAGGAAAACGTATTGGTGATACCCATGCCTCAGTTCCAAACTGACCATCCAACAACCGTCGGGTTGCCGGGTCATCGGAGTCGCATTGGGATTCCAATTATTGAAATCGCCAACGATGGAAACCTGTTTTGCCTCCGGCGCGTGACAGAAGAAGTCCGCCTGGTGAAGGTTTCGTTTTGCGGAGTAGCGCGACAGGGTGTCGCAGGTGTGGGATTCGGCGAGCATTAGACCAGCCCTCCTTTTAAGGTTGGTGTCCCCGCGCCGGAGGCGTCCTTCACTAAAGCATCAGGTTGGTCCGCGAAGCCAAAGGCTTTCAGTTTGTTGAGAATCGCGTCCTTCGTGGCGGTGCCAACCATCTGAAAGCGCAGCGTTCCTTCGACGAAATAGATCAGGGTCGGTATGGACTGGATGTCGTACCAAAGACTCAATTCAATGCTGTCGTCCGCGTCCACCTTGACCACTTTGATTCTTCCCGCCAACTCGCGGACCAGTTCCTGAAGCACGGAATCTAGGATCTGGCATGCTCGGCTCCAGGGAGTCCAGAACTCAACCAGGACCGGCAGCTTCGCTTCCAGGACCTCCGTTTGGAAATTGAGCGCGGGGACAACGACCAGGCCGGTATCCTTTTGAGGGTTCGTGTTTTCGAGTTTTTTCATCATCACCACGCTATAGGCACTGCCCGTGCCACGACGCGGGCCGGATCGTAAACCGCTCAGCAACATGGTGCGGCGGATCGTTTGGTGGTTTTCGGCGGTCTCGTAAAATTGAACGCGACGAAAAATCGTGTGGGGATTAGAGGCGCTTGCGTGAAACTCGCTCCTGCGTGCGTCCACGAAACCATTCGTAAAGGAGACGAGCGACTTTGAGTGATCGAACAACCGAGATGTCTTCCGCGCCATGCCGGATAATGCGCCGTTTACGGAGCTGGTTCGCCAATCAAGGAAGAACTGATCCTGAAACGGCAGTTGAGGAACCACGAAACAAACGATGCAGCACTGTAAGGGCAATGGAAAAGTGCGGGTGAAAGCAAGCTGGCGCAGCGGATAAAAAGTGGCTTACCATGTTCACGGCAACTGTGAGCAACCCCATCACACTCGAACGCCTCAATTTTCCGACGCCTCACCTTGAGCGCGTCATGGTATTGCATCGGCTCAACGCGAAGACGTTGGGGTTTTTCCCAAAAGGCGCGTTCGAGGACCACGCAAAACGCCGCCAAATAATTGTCGCGTTGGAATCCGATGGCAATTGCCTTGGCTATCTTCTCTACCGAGTCGCGCGCGGGCGAGCGAGTATTGTGCATCTCTGCGTTGCTGACGCAGCACGAGGACGAGGTGTCGCGAGACTGCTGGTTGACAGGCTCAAGCAGGAAACAAAAACACTTGAAGGCATTGGGCTTTATTGTCGGCGCGATTATGAGGCGACCCACCTTTGGTCAAAGTTAGGATTTGAGGCTGCTCACGCCAAGGCCGGGCGCGGGAAGGATGTTGCGGAATTAACCTTCTGGTGGTTCGGCCACGGCCATGAAGATTTGTTTTCACGCGTGGCTGAACCCGACCCTGTCCGGCAGCGGGTGGTGATTGATGCGAACGTTTTTTACGACCTGCATACACGCGAAACGCCAGAGAGCGAGGATTCCAAAGCTCTGCTTGCTGACTGGGTTCAGGCGAGTATCGAGTTGGTAGTCACGAAAGAACTCCGCAATGAAATAGTCAAAGGCCCGGACGAAGAGCGGCGGCGACAGAACCGTGCGGCGGCAACTCGTTACACGACACTAACTGCGGACGACTCGGCGTTTCAACAGCTTTGCGCCGACTTGCGCCAGCGTTTTCCTGAATCCGTCACGTTGCGCGACGAAGCGGATCTCCGGCAGGTTGCGTATGCCATTGTAGGCGGTGCGCCGTTCTTTGTGACGCGCGATGAAGTGTTGGTCGAGCGATGCGAGCCGTTATATCAAAGTCATGGCTTGATGGTTTTGCTCCCCGCTGAACTTATCAATCACCTGGATTCAATTGAACGAGAAGGCGATTACCGTCCGGCAAGAATTGAAGGCTCTCGGCTGAAGAACGCGCTGCTCAAAGCCGAGACGCTTGATGCTGTGGTCGCAGATTTCAAGTTGGCGGAAGAACGTGAAGGTGATTTCAAAAAAGTTGTGCTCCATTGCCTCACCCAACCGAAGGTCATGGATGTTCAGGTCATAACTGACAACTCGAACGCCCGCGTTGTTCTTGGCGTGATGGATCGCCAGCAATCGGGAATTCTCACCGTGCCGGTACTGCGGCGTAGCAGGCATCCGATGGCGGCGACGATGTTTCGCAATTTTCTCCGCGCGTGTTTGGCGGCGGCTGCCGATGAGCAACGGAGCATTGTGACGGTGACTGAGACGCAACTCGCTGACGCAGACAGGAACATCTTGAATGAGTTCGGCTTTGCGGTGTGCGGAGATGTTTGGGCTAAAATCGCCCTGCGGGCCGTAGGCAATTTGGAAGTGTTACGCAAGGCTGTGGCGGATTTAAGCCTCAACTCTGATTTGGACCTCGCCAAGCACACAGCATTGAATTCAATCAGCACTGCAACCGCGTTGCGTGATGCGGCAGCTTGCGCCGCGATTGAGCGTCAGCTCTGGCCTGCGAAAGTGATCGAGTCCGATGTCCCCACTTTCATTGTTTCGATTAAACCAAAGTGGGCGCAGCATTTCTTCGACGCCGAGCTTGGTTCACAACTGCTCTTTGGATTGCGCGAAGACCTCCACCTCGGCGTCGAGGGTGTCTATTATCGAAGTGCCGAGAACAACAACCTGACCGTTCCCGGCAGAGTTCTCTGGTATGTGAGCAAGGACACGGGCAACGGCTCAATGAGCATTAAGGCGTGCTCGCAGTTGGAAGAAGTCGTTGTCGGGAAGCCAAAGGAATTGTTTCGGAGATTTCAGCGGCTCGGTGTTTATGAATGGCGCGACGTTTATGAAGCCGCTG
>Ga0315910_10001184_pt1 | contig 24358 bp, 23 predicted proteins | sample EdamamesoilMG_FD_204470 | JGI IMG/M metagenome (GOLD analysis project Ga0315910, IMG submission 204470) | Garden soil microbial communities collected in Santa Monica, California, United States - Edamame soil | ecosystem: Environmental > Terrestrial > Soil > Garden | place: USA: California... | reverse complement strand
TGCCCTTGCGAATCCACCGCTGCGTCGAGCCCGCCGGCAGTGCAGTCGGACGGGCCACACGCACGGGCGTTTTCGGAAAAGGATTCGACACCGGCGGCGACGGATTCAAACTCGCCCGTTGCGCTGTAGAGTTTCACGCGCGGCAATCCTTTCTCGCAGGTGATGTATTTTCCGTCGGGCAGGAGCGTGAAGTTGATCGGATTGCAGCAACCGCAGAAGCCGGTGATGCCCATCGCGGTTACGCCCCATGAGCCTTCGAAGTCACCGTCCGTGGTGTAAAGCTCCATGCGGTGGCGCCCGGGGTTGTTGACGCGAAGCAAACCGTCGCGCGAAAGCTCGACCTCAAAGAACGGGCTGGGAACGATGAAGCCGGGAATGTTGCGCTCCTTGTCCTTCTCGCCGATGCGGCGAATGAGTTTCCCCGACTTGTCGTAACGCAGGATGATCCGATTTCCGGCGTCGGCCACGAACACTTCGTTTTCACTCACTGCAATTCCCGTGAACCACGGTTTCTTGCCCGGCGATTCCCAAGTGGCCTTGCGCTGGCCCTTGGCGTCATACACCTCGACATGGTCGCGCAGGCCTAGATAAATCGTCCCGTCTTTGGCGACTGCGCAACAGCGTGTCGATTCGGACGCGGCGATTTCGAGTCCTGGTTCACCGGAGCCGGTCAGTGCCGTGAGGTAATTGCCAGAACACACGTAGAGCGTATCGTCCACCCCGACGGCGATGCGTTTGGCTTCCGCATGCGGCGCCTTCCAGCGGGACTTTTCCTCATAAGCGATGAGTTTGGGATCAGTTTTTTGAAGGCGCGACACGTCGTAGGCGAAGGGATTTTTCGGCTGTCCAGCCTCAGCGTCGGCGCGTTGCGAAGCAATGGCTCCGAGAATGGCCATCGTCCCGGCGGTCTGGCCGAAGAATTCGCGGCGGGAGGAAAGTTCAAATTCACGTTTCATGAAATGCCTCCGCGTTTGGCTTGTTTGGCAGAAAGAGCCGACGGCAGGCCGCAGCCGTTGAACGCAGTGCATTTGAGGCAAATGCCCTGGTAGATGCAGGTCTGGCCGGTGAGTTTGCCGCCGCTGCGCTTGAAGAGGACCGCCGACACCGCACCCAGAGCGGTGAGCAACGCATAACGCGCACCGCCGCGAAAGAAATCCCGCCGATTGGCGCGGCCCTGATCAGCTTCGTTCATGGCCCAAAAACAAAAATGCTCCGGCCCGTTTAAACCCTCGGTCCCGGTGCATCGTTGACTGTCGCAGCAGGCTAATCCGGTAGGCCGTAAGTGGCTCGCCTTGGTTTGGCAAAGGCTGGGCGTTTATTGCCGCAAGCCCCGGGCTATTTCGCGGAGAGATCGAGGCAAACCAGTCGAGTGAGATCTCGAAGTATCAAGCGGCTTCCAGCCAGCGCCATCGGCGCCCAAGACTCGCGATTGGCGAGCGGCTGGATTTCACCGAGCAGATTGAAGCGGGCAGGGGAGGCTTCAAAGAGGCGCAGCTTGCCGGAATCGTTGACGGCCAGAATCAAGTCGCGCGCGATCAGGAATGAGCCGAGGCCGAAGGTTTCGCCCGGACTGCTGGCCCAAACCACTTTACCGTCGAGGCCAAGGCAGACAAAACGACCGTCGGCGCGTGCGCCGTAAAGATGTCCGTCTTTGAGAATCGGGGTGTGCTGCGTTGCGCCGAACACTTCTGGCGAAAGCTTGAAGAGGGTTTGAGGCATGAGTTTGTTGTCGTTTGCATCCAACTGGAGCATCAAGCTGCCCGCCCCGTAGCCGCCGGTCAGAAAGATTCTGCCGTCAGGCAACGGCACGGGCGACGGTACCGTGGCGATGGCAATCTTCCAATCGGTTGTTTCCCAAAGCAGCGCGCCGTCGTTTGCATCCACCCCGACCACACCTTTGTTCGCACAATACACGTACAGCCGTCGCCCGGCGTGCTCCATTGGCATAATGCTGGAGTGCGTCATTTTCCAGCCGTGCGGATTTGGGGTCTGCCAGAGCGGTTTGCCGGTGGCCAGGTCGAGCGCGAGCAGCAGCGCGTCTTTTCCGCCAGGCGCGAGGATAACCTTGTTGCCGTCCACCAGCGGGCACTGACCGGCATACCACTCGGGTGTGGTTGCGCCGAACTCGGAAACGAGGCTGACGGTCCATTTGAGTTCGCCGCTGGCGGCGTCGAGACAAAGCACGTTGCACTTGGAGTCGAGTGCGACGACTAGTTTCTCCACAACAGTCGGCACGGTGCGTGTCATTCCGTGGTTGCGTTTGACGGTGAGTGGATAGGTATAGCGCCAGATTTCTTTGCCATCCGCGAGCGAGAGGCAGCGCAGCGCGCTTTGCTTTGCGTCGCGGTCGTAGTCGAGGAGATAGACGCGTCCATCGCGAACGGATACGCCAGCGTAGCCTTCACCCACATCCAGCGCCCAGAGTTCACGCGGCGGAGTGGTTTTCCAATCGCGGGATAGACTAAATCCCCTCACCCCGGCCCTCTCCCCATCGGATGGGGCGAGGGAGATGCCGTCGCGGTTCGGGCCGCGGAACTGCGGCCAGTTGCCGGAAGGTTCAGCCGGCTTGCCGTCGCCGGGAATCAATTTGCCGGCGAGGACTGGATTCGACCCACCGGTTGCACCTTCGGGCGCTGCGTCGGTGCCGGGTATACGAAGTTTGAGGCCGCTTTCTGAACTGGAAGTCCACCAAGCCACGAGTGCGACAACGCCGAGTAGCGCAACCGTCACAGGAAGCCAGACGCTGGACGCTTTCCGGTTGCCCATCATAGTTTCAAGCTGCGACTTTGCCGTAGTCGCGGCTTCGAAACTACGCGCCTATTGCCAAATATGGCGCGGGACTTGGGGGCTATTTGGCGGCTTTTTGGATGGCCTCAATCAAGGTGTTTGCAGTCTCGGTGGGTTTGTATTTCCTTTTGAAAAGAATTTCTTCCAATGGCGCGTACTGTCCGTAGTAGGTCGCATTCGCTTCGTCGTCCACTGAGAGCGCGCCGCCCTTGACGGCCGCGCCGCCGTAAAGGCCCTTGCGGTCGTCGTAAACCAGTATTGACGGTTGCTCGTTCACCTTGCCTTCGACCCCCGCGCTGGAATCGCCAGCCGTGCCGCTCGCCTCGCCCCCAAACTCAATGTCGCCGTCGGTCAGAAGTCGGGTGGCGTTGGTGGACATGAGCAGGATGACGACAAATGATTGTTGTCCGCCAATTTGGAAGCCGAGACTGGCTTCCGTGGCCTTGAGAAACGCGGGGGCGCTCCACTTGTCGGACTTTGGATCCTTCACCAGCGCCAAGCCGCCGCCACCTTGAAAGGCAAATATGAAACCTGCCTTCGTGCGGTTCAGCAAAACGATACCCTGCGCCTGGCGCAGGGTTTCCGCCGGGATGGCTTTATCTGGCTTGGCTTGCAAGGCCAGGAATTTTGCGGTCGCTTTCTGAATGGCGATGTCTAGTTCGGCTTTGCTTGCCGCCGATGCGGAAGTGACGAGACAAAACGACATCAACATGACAATAACGCTTTTCATGGTTCTATTATGATGCAAGGAAGCTTACGCCGCAACGGGATGAAGCAATTTGGCGGGAAAAGTCGATGGAGCGTCGCTCGCCAGCACGGATTCTTTCCAGCTCTCAAAATTGGATGAAATGCAGACGCCAGATTCCAGATGCTTTTGGCAGACGCCGGCGGGCCGGGCCATTGAGGCAACCCGTGATGCGCGAAACCGCGACTGGAAGGAGCGCAGATGTTCGCTTTGCCCCGGGCCGCTTGGCCAAAAAGTGTGAAAAGGTGATGCATTGAATGAATCGAATCACTGAATACGTCGGGAATGATTTTCCAGCTTTCCCTTTGTTCGCCCTTCACCTAAAGTCCCCGGCCTGATGATCGAAACTGATTTTGAATTGCTCAAGGGAATCGCCAACCAACTGCGAATCCATTCCATCAACGCCACCACTGCGGCTGGCAGTGGCCATCCGACGTCCTGTTGTTCCGCCGCCGACGTCGTGGCCGCTCTATTCTTTAGCCAGATGCGTTATGACGCGAAGAATCCGCACCATTACAACAACGACCGCTTTATTCTTTCCAAAGGCCACGCCGCGCCGTTGCTCTATGCCGCTTGGGCGGAAGCCGGCCTGTTCTCCGCGGAAGAACTCCTGAAGCTTCGCCGCATTGATTCCGATCTTGAAGGCCATCCCACCCCGCGTCTTTCGTTCGCTGACGTAGCGACAGGTTCACTTGGCCAAGGGCTCGGCGTGGGCGTGGGTATGGCGCTTGCCGCCCGCCTCGACAAGCTCGATTACAACACCTACGTCCTGCTCGGTGACGGTGAAATCGCCGAAGGTGCGGTATGGGAAGCGGCATCGCTCGCAGGGATTTACAAGCTCAACAATCTCATCGCCATCGTGGATGCCAACCGCCTCGGGCAGAGCCAGGCCACAGCGTTCGGTCACGATGTCGGGGTTTACCGCAAACGCTTTGAAGCGTTCGGCTGGCGCGTTGAAACCTTGGATGACGGCCACGACGTGGAAGAAATCGTGGAAGTGCTTGGTGGCGTCGGTCTGGACGACAAGCCGTTGGCCATCATTGCGAAGACTTACAAGGGCGCGGGCGTTTCCTTCCTGCAAGACCAGGACAACTGGCACGGCAAGCCGTTGAATAAGGAGGAAGCCGCCAGGGCTGTCGCAGAACTGCAACCGAGCGCAAAATCCGCCGCAGGCGCACCGATCTCCGCTCCCAGCGCGATACCCGCTCCGGCCAACACCGTCCCGACGAGCTATCCGGCCATCAGTTACAAACTGGGTGATTTGATCGCCACGCGGGAAGCTTACGGTGCGGCGCTCGTTCGAATTGGTGAAGCGGATCAACGCATTGTGGCGATGGATGGCGACACCAAGAACTCCACCTACGCGGAGAAGTTCTTCAAAAAATTCCCCGAGCGCTTCACGGAATGTTACATTGCCGAACAGAACCTCGTGGCCGTGGCCATCGGTTTTGGCACCCGCGGCAAGGTGCCGTTCGCGTCCACGTTCGCCACCTTCTTCACCCGGGCGTTTGATCACATCCGCGTCGCGGGCATTTCGATGGCGAACCTCAAATTGGTCGGTTCGCACGTTGGCGTGAGCATCGGCGAAGACGGGCCATCGCAAATGGCGCTGGAAGACCTCGCGATGATGCGTGCAGTCTCTGGCAGCGTCGTTTTTTATCCGAGCGACGCGGTCAGCACGGAGAAGCTGCTGGAAGTCATGGCGAAAAATCGCGGCATCTTCTTCCTGCGCACGTCGCGTCCGAAGACGCCAGTAATCTACGGCAACGACGAACAATTCCCCATCGGCGGAGCAAAAGTGGTGCGCCAGAACGCGGGCGACAAAATCACGGTCGTTGGCGCGGGCGTGACGCTGCATGAAGCCGTCAAGGCCGCCGACGCTCTCAAGGCCGAAGGCATCGGCATCACGGTCATTGACGCTTACTGTATCAAGCCGCTGGGCAAAGATGTCATTCGCGCTGCCGCGCAGAAGACGGGCAACGTCGTTATCACCGTCGAAGAACACTACGCCGAGGGCGGTTTGGGCGACGCAGTGGCTGGTGAGCTCAGTGCCGAGGGGATCAAAGTCCACAAGCTCGCCGTGCGCGAACTGCCGCGCTCAGGCAAAGCCGAGGAGTTGCTTGCAAAGTTTGGCATTGATGCAGCCGCGATTGTAAAGCAAGTCAAGGCGTTGGCCTGATTTGCGGCTCCCGTCAGGCTGAACGGTGGATTTCTTGACACCCGCGGGCGGCTCCGGAAACGGGGCTGCGCGCGGTTCGCTTAATTCTCTGCAACCTGCCATGAGAGCAGTGATTTTATCCCTGATCGTCACGATGGCATCGCTGACTGGCCGGTTGGTCGCTGCCCAGGACGTTTGCGGCATTTGTGGTGGCCGGCTTGAACGAGTCGTCTATTTTTTGACCGATAAAGTCGTCGGCGACAAAAAGGAAGTTTGCGAGAAGTGCGCCAGGGTTACCGAGATCTGTTATCAATGTGGCTTGCCGACGGCTGCAGATCGGATGGCGCTGGCCGATGGACGGGTCTTGTGTGCACGGGACGGCAAGAGCGCGGTGCTGGATAATGCCGTGGCGCTGCAAATCTGCCAGGAAACCAAGGATGCGCAGGACCGGCATTTCTCCCGCTTTACCACCTTTCCCGAAACCAACGTGGTAGTGGCCATGGTGGACCGGGTTAATCTTATCGAGTTGTTCAAAATTCCGGGCAATGACTACGGTTGCCCGGGTATTCTGGGTTATACGAGCCAGGAAACGAATGAATTTGGCCGGAGCTACCACATCAGTCTGATGTCGGGCCTGACGAAATCGGCACTGAAAGCCGTCTACACTCACGAGTTGGTGCATACCTGGATTTTTGAGAATGTATCTCCTGCCCGGCAGGCGCGTATGAACCCGGATGCCCGGGAAGGATTCTGCGAACTCGTTTCCTACCTGCTCCTGAACGCTCAAGGGGAACGTACGGAGACGGAGTTGATTCGGAGCAATGACTACACGCGCGGGCATATTGACCTCTTCATTGAAGCCGAAAGCCGCTTTGGCTTTAACGAAATCGTGGACTGGATGAGACACGGCGAAGATAGTTCTTTGCGCGCAAACGATCTGACCCGCGTTCGGGCGGTCGTTTCCACGGCCCGCAATAAGGCGCCCGCAAGACCGGTTTACGTTGCACCGTCCACTTCTGCGCAGACCTTCGATCAGCTCACGCTGCAAGGGATCACCTGGTCAAAAACGCGGCCCATGGCCATGATCAACGGCCAGACCTTTGAGCCGCGCGATGAGGTAAAAGTGCATCTTGGGGACACGAACATCAGCGTGCGCTGTCTCTCAATAACCGAGGATTCCGTGCTCGTTCAGGCCGCCGGATCGAGCGAATCGCAGACGCTGAAGCTCAAGGGACGTTGAGTCCCTCCGTTTCGCCCGCCACGCGCCTTCAGTTCTGTTTCCAGCCCTTGCCGGGGACGTACTCGCGGCTGCCCGAATGGTTTTTGCAGCCGACGATGCCGGCCAACAATACGGTCAGCAACAAGAGGAGCATGATTTTTGACATACCCATAATCTAATCGAGATTGTCGCCGCGGCAAGTTTGTGGCACGGTTCGGTCAAGTCGCATGGCGGAGAAAAGTAAATTCTTCAAAGGGCTGTTGTTGCTCGACAGCGGTCAATTGCACGGTTTTTTCCGGCGCACGGTGGTGCTCATTTGCCAGCACGATGCCGAGGGCGCGTTCGGTCTGGTGCTCAATCGCGGCACCGGTAACAAAGCTGGCGAAATGATCGTGGCCGATTTGCCGGATGTGCTCAAAGAAAGCCCACTGTTTTTAGGCGGGCCGGTCCAACCCACCGCCCTGAGCTATCTGCACACGGACCAATTCATCCCCGATGCGAATGTGTTGCCCAACCTCACGCTCGGCCATTCACTCGATTCGCTCGTGGAAATCGCCGAGTCATTTTCCCCGACGCGAAGATTCCGGCTCTTCGCCGGTTACGCCGGGTGGAGCGGCGGCCAGCTCGAAGACGAGATGCGACGTAAGGCGTGGGTCACGCATCCGGCTTCCCTCGAACTGGTTTTCGACACGGCAGCCGAGGACCTCTGGCGCATCGTCCTGACCCGCAAAGGCGGTTGGCGTAACAAGCTGCTTGCGTCCCTGCCCGAAGACTTGTCCCGGAACTGATGGTATTTCCTTGGCGAATCCGCCGGCCCCTCGGTCGGTGAACAAGTTGTGCGTAACTTGTTCTTGGCCCCAAGGCGTCGGGCATGGCTATTGCACAAATAAACCGGCATGAACGCTGAGCCTTCCAATCCTTTTTCCGGTGCTAACACGATGTGGGTCGTCCTTGATGGGCAGCCGGTGCCGGTGCCCGCAGAACGGCGTTCCATTAACGCCATTCGCTGTTACCTCGAAACTCTTGCCTTGGAACAGCAACGCGTGCTGTTCACTTTCACGGTGGATGGTGAGCCAGCGCGAATAGTCAGCCACGATGGGAAGAATGTTTCTGGCATTCGCGTCGAAGGTGAATCAGTGGACCTCACCGAAATGCCGCTGCGCCTGATCGAAACAGCGCTGCAACAAACCAACGATGCCCGAACGGAGGTTGTATCCGCGGTTTCCGTGGTGTTGATCAACGACGGCCGATCCGCGCAGGAATTGTGGTGGAACCTCACTCGGAAGCTTAAGGATCCGCTCCTCACGCTCAGCTTGCTGCCCGAAGGACTATTTGGTCCGGTCAATGGCGCAGCCTCGCCTCTGCAACTACGCCGCTGGCAGTTGCAGCAACTCGCCGCCATCATCCGGGATGTGGACGCCGCCTGCTGGTCGTCCGATCCGGTCGCCCTCTCGAATGCTTTGGAAAGCCACGTGCTGCGTTGGCTTGAATCGCTGCACCAATCCATCACGCTATTGCACGACACCACACTCGCCGGCGCCCGCTCGGCGACGACCCGGCGGGAACAGGTCGCGTGGATTGCAATTTGATGGAATCATCTCGCGCCAGCATGCACGGGTCGTAAGGAGAACGCGGCAGCTTCCCGAGAGGCTTATTCCGGTCGGCTTGACGCGAAGTAAGCGGACGCCCGCCCCCAGACCATGCCAACGATGAGACCTGCGAGATGGGCGGTATTGGCTACCGGGCCGACGATATCCGTGTAGCACACCACCAACCACACCAGCAGGATCGTTACGCTTTGCGGATTCAGCCCAACACCTGACGCGGGGTGATACTTACCCAGCATCCAGACGTAACCGGCGAGTCCGTAAACGACGCCTGACATGCCGCCGAAGTACGGGTGGTGGGAGAAAAAGAACTGGGCGAAGTTCGAGATGACCGCGATGACTGTCACCAATCCTGCCAGCAGCCACGAACTACGCCGCGCTTCGATCATGCAGCCGAGGTCGTAGAGCCACATCATATTGAAGAGCAGGTGAATCGGCCCAAAGTGAATGATGGTTGGTGTGAACAAACGCCAGACTTCGCCGGCAAAAACATCCGGCAGGAAGCCGTCCCGTCCATTCTCCGGATCACAGATAAGCAGATGGCGCAGAAATTCCCGATCACTTCCCAGTTTGGAGTAGGCTGCCACAATCAGGCACGCGCCAATCAGCACGTAGGTCAATATGCCCACGCCGTAGCCGCCCAGCTTGGGAAACATGCTCCGGCGGGTCCGGACGCGCTGACGATACTCGTCCCTCTCCTTCGCTTCCGCCGCGCGTTTCTTTGCAGCTTCGATGGGTGCCGCGAGGAATTCCGCTGATCCGGGGTTCTGTTGGAACTTCTCCAGCCAGGTTCGCGCCGTGGTCAATTGATCCTCGTCGCGGATCCAAATGGACCACGAGCCATCCGCCTCGCCTTCGAGTTCGTTGTAAATTCCCTGCGTCACCAGAAAATCCCCGAACCCGCGCGCCTGTGCGGCGTCCGTCATTTGACCAATTTGTCTCATCGTCGTTTCGATTTGGAATATCCACGTGAAGATACACGACTTTTGCTGTAACTGGCGAGGCTGGTTTTGCCTGACGGCACCGAGCCATCAATCGCGCGCTTCAATTCCTTGATCTGATCGCGGAGCAGGGCGGCTTTCTCGAACTCCAGATTGTTCGAGGCAGTGAGCATTTCACTTTCAAGTTCATTGATCGTCTCCGTGAGGTCCACGTCCATGCCGGCGTCGCGCAGGACACCAGCGGCCTCTTTGCGGTTGGATTCGTAAACGGCTAGGCTTTCCTCCACCGCGCGACTCACGCTGCGGGGCGTGATGTTGTGTTCTGTGTTGTAGGCGATTTGACGCTTGCGCCGATACTCGGTCACTGCGAGAAACCTTTGGATGCTGTTCGTCATCACATCGGCGTAAAGAATTACCTCGCCGTTGAGATGACGCGCGGCGCGACCCGCCGTCTGGATCAAACTCGTCTCGCTGCGCAGAAATCCCTCCTTGTCCGCATCGAGAATGGCCACGAGCGAAACTTCCGGCAGATCCAGCCCCTCGCGCAACAGATTGATTCCCACGAGCACATCGAACTCGCCTTTGCGCAGCGCGCGCAAGATTTCGACGCGTTCGATTGCATCAATCTCGCTGTGCAGGTAGCGCACATTCACGCCGATGTCTCGAAGGTAGTCGGTCAGTTCCTCGGCGGTGCGTTTGGTGAGCGTCGTTACCAGGATGCGCTCTTTTGTGTCCACGCGCTTGCGACATTCCTCGATGAGATCGTCAATCTGACCTTTGAGTGGCTTGAGGGTTACCTTTGGATCCACCAGTCCCGTCGGGCGCGCAACCAACTCCACCACTTTTCCACCCGCCCACTGGATTTCACGCGGCGCGGGCGTGGCGCTCACATAAATCGTCTGCTTCTGCAACGCCTGAAATTCCGGGAAGTTCAAGGGGCGATTATCCAGCGCGCTCGGGAGCCGAAAACCATGTTCGACCAGCACCGTCTTGCGCGAGCGGTCGCCTTCATACATGCCGCCAATCTGCGGCACGCTGACGTGCGATTCGTCCAGCACGAGCAGAAAGTCGTCCGGGAAGAAATCGATCACCGTCGCCGGCCGCGAACCGGGCGCGCGCCCGGCAATGTGTCGGGAGTAATTCTCGATGCCGGAGCAGAAACCCATTTCCTCCATCATCTCCAGGTCATATTCCGTCCGCATCTTGATGCGCTGGGCTTCGAGCAGCTTGCCTTGCTTCTCGAACGCCACGATTCGTTCGCGCAATTCCTCGCGGATGTTCAGGACAGCGCGTTTCATCTTGTCGCTGGTCGTCACGAATTGCGTCGCCGGGAAGATCATCATGTTGACCGGCGTCTCCAGTTTTTCCCCCGTGAGCGGCTCGAAGCGCGTGATGCGTTCAATCTCCTCGCCAAAGAACTCAATCCGCAGCGCATCCTCGCGGCCGGCGGGACAAAGCTCGATCGTGTCGCCGCGCACGCGAAACTGGCCGCGCTCGAACGTGATGTCGTTGCGCGTGTATTGCAGGTCCACGAGCCGTGACAGGAACTGCTCGCGCGATAATGCTTGCCCGACGTGCAGTGGAATCACCATCTGCTCGTAGTCTTCCTTGCTGCCGGTGCCGTAAATGCAGGAGACACTCGCCACCACGATCACATCGCGCCGCGCGAAGAGCGAACTCATGGTCGAGAGCCGCATCCGCTCGATCTCCGCGTTCACGCTGGAATCTTTTTCAATGAACGTGTCCGTGCGGGGGATGTAAGCCTCGGGCTGGTAATAATCGAAATAGCTGACGAAGTATTCGACGGCGTTGCGGGGGAAGAAGCTTTTGAACTCGGCGTAGAGCTGCGCCGCCAGCGTCTTGTTGTGCGAGATGACCAGCGTGGGCTTGTTCACGTTCCTGATCACGTTGGCAATCGTGAACGTTTTGCCCGAACCCGTGACGCCCAACAGCACCTGATGCTGCGCTCCGGATAATAAGCCTTCGGTTAGCTTCGCAATCGCCTGCGGCTGATCCCCGGCGGGTTCGTAATCGGAAACAAGTTCAAACATTCATCGGGAAAGTAGGAGCCAATTCGGGTCACGTCAACGTAACCGGCGCAGCGGTATCTACGCCGCGATCAATGCCCGCTGTTTCTCTCCACGTGCCCGATAGATCACATCCACCACGTTGCGGAGGTACTGTTCGTCAGCGATGCCATCAGTCGCTTCTGGCGGAAATGCGACCTTCGCCTGGAAGTGTGCGGCCAGTTCAGCAAACAACTCGACGCGGTCAACGGGATCAAAATCATCACGTCGGATCAACGCCTGCAATGCCACCGCTGCTTCGGCCGGGGAAGTATTCTGCCGCAGACGCGCGGCCAGGTGCGGGTGCTGGCACAGGGAATTGAATTTGCCCGCGAGCAATTGATCCAGGTCCGGCTCGCTCACGCGAGGGCTGCGGATGACCACGGTGTTCGCCGCAATGTCGCCGAGCCGCTGGCATTTCGGGCTCAGCCAGCACGTCAGTCCGCCCACCAGATAGGTGGCCGGGAGCGAATCCACGAAGCGCAGCAGGTTTCGTGTGACGACTTGATTGAATTGCAGCCGCATGCCTTCGGCGTCCACCACCCGCAGCCTCAAGACCTTCTTGCCGACCGTCTGCCCGCGCCAGCCCCATTCGCACCCAATGCCGTAGCCGATGCTGATTACAAAGTAACCGATGGCCGAAACCGTGCCGGCAATGTTCCAACTCAGCAAACCCACCAACGAGGTCAGCCATCCAAACGCCATCATGGCCACGCCAATGCACAACAGGTCCACGGCCCACGCGAGAAAGCGCGTGACCGGTCCGGCAAGCAACTGGGAAAACACCACACCCTCAACCGTGCGGATTTGCAGGATGCTGGTTCTCATGCGTCGGCAGAGCGCCGGTCTCCGATCCGGCTCGTATCAAGCACAACCTCGGAACGCGCCGGGTCGGAGACTGGCGCTCCCATTGCCGCGGCTTTTGTCCCCGATTTCGCGAGGAACAACACGAGCAAGACCAGTTCAACCGTGCCAAACGCAATCTTCACCGAGTAAGGAATGATCGGCTCATGATACTGCGAAAGAAATGCCTCGACGAACCCCGCCCACACCAGCATGAGCGCCACGCCAAAGATCAGTGTCGTCACGTCGGCAGAAACCGCCCGCAACCGTGCGCTCAGCGGCACGCGCGTGCCCCATCCGATGAGCGCGTGCGCCAAGAGTAATCCGGCCTGGCCCGCGATCAGGATTGCGGGAATTTCGATCACGCCATGCGGCATCAGCCAGCCGAGCAGAAATTTCGTCTGCCCCGCCATGATGTAATCCACCGCAATCGCACCCATGATGATGCCGTTATAGAAGAGCAGGATGATCGTGCCCACGCCCCACGTCATGCCCAGTGCCAAAGTGAAAATGGATACCTTCGTGTTGTGCGTCATCAAATAGGCCGAGAAAGAACTCTTTTGTCCGTCCAATCGGTCGCCGGCGGATTGTTCCTCCTGCCGCACGCGCTCCTCGGGCGTCATCTGGTCGTGGCCGAACGCCATTGTGACGTGGCGCGAATCTGGATCAAAGATCAACGCCATTCCGCCAAACGCACAGCCCGCCAGCGTGATCGCCACGGTCAGAAAGAATGCCCGGACGTGTCGCCGAAACGTTTGCGGCAACGTGTGGAAAAACCACTTCAGTAGTTGAAGGCGCGAACGGCGTTCGCGCGTTTCGTGAATTTCACCGTACGCGCGGGCGACGAGGTGTTCGAGATAACGCCGCGTGGCCGGCTCGGAGGAAAACGTGGTGATGCGCGCCAGGTCCGCAGAGGCGCGTTCGTAGAGTTGGTGAAAGCGCGTGAGCTTCTCCAGCGACAGCGTCGCATTCGGCTCGGCCTCCAGATGCGTGAGCATTTTCTCCAGTTCGGACCAGTGAGGCTGTCCAGCAGCGACGAAGCGTTGGAGGTCAATGATCATGCGATGGGAAAAAGCTCCAAGCTCCAACATCCAAGCACCAGAGAAACGCCAAGCTTCAAATTCCAAACGCGGATCATCCCATTTGAAGCTTGGGGCTTGGTGCTTCTCTGAATATTGGAGCTTGGAGCTTGGAGCTTCACAAAAGTTGCCTCCGCTTCACGTTGAGATACTGCGAAACAAGTTCTGCGCTCAACCGTTCATTCTGGAGCAGCGAGAATTGCACCCCGCGGCGCTTCAGGACTTTTTCCAGTTCGCGTAGTTTCTGCCATTGCAAATGTCCACCGAGGTGCTGGTAAAGCTGGTCCAGCGACGCCACGTTCGGATTCGAGAACACCGGATCGACGCCGGGCGGTTGGACCATGTTCACCAGTACGAGATGCTGGCGGCGGATCAAATCCACGTTGCGCACAAAGCTCTCGGCCAGTTGGGCGTCGTCCAGCGCCGTGAGGAAGAACAGCAGCGTGCGCCGACGCAATCGCAGCCGGATAAAAGTGAAAAGCTCATCGAAGTCCGGCGACACAAGTTGCGGTTGCAGCGTGTAGAGCGCGTCGCGGCAGGTGCTGTAATGTGCCTTGCCGTTCTTGGCGCGCACGAACTTTTCCACCTTGTTCGTGAACGTCAGCAGTCCGAACAGATCGCCTTGCTGTTCTGCCGCCAAGCCCAGCACAAGTGCGGCGGTCATGAAGCGTTCCAAGGTTGAGTCCGTAGTCAGTAGTTCGTGGTCAGTAGCCTTGCGTTCGCTTGCCCCTTCCACTGGCCACTGACTACTGACTACGGACTTCCCAGCCCCGCCATCCGGCGTCCGCGCGGTCAGTCTCGACGCATCAATCACCACGTACACTTCCTGCGTCCTCTCAATTTGAAAAACTTTCGTGATGGGTTTGCCGCGTCGCGCAGTGGCTTTCCAATGGATTTCATCGTAGCCGTCACCGGGCACGTATTCGCGGAGTTTCTCGAAGTCCCGGCCCTTGCCGATCTGACGTTGGGCGTGCAATCCAAACGCGCCGCGATTCAGGAACAGCGCGGCAAGACGATTGCGATCCTTCAACAGGTTCGGATAAACGCGGAGTTCCGAGCGCACGGGCAACGCCTTGCGCACTGCCCAAAAGCCGAGCCGTGACGGGCTTTCGATGTAGGCCGTGGTAACTGGATAATTTCCACGTTTCGACGGCGTGCAGGGCCACGTTAATCGCGACCACTCGCTCCCCGCCGGTAATTCCACGTTCAAGTCTTCCTGTGTTGATTGCACTTCGCGCGGCAGCGCCAAAGCCAGACGCAACGGTCGGCGTTGTTGCCGCTCGTTCTGGATGCGCAGCTCCACTTTGACCTCGCGGTCTTTGGACATGCGGACGACCTCCGGCAATTGCACGGCAATTCCCGTCAGGCTTTTGCGCCCGCCCAAAGCATCCACAAACGCAAGCACTGCGAACGCACACATGAACGTAATCGAAATGACCGCCGCCGCCGGCTCAACTGCTGCGATCAAAGCGAACGGCAGCGCGACGGCGGAGAACCAGAACAACAATCTGTTTTGCGGGACGATCATCGGTGGCAGTGGGTGGGAAGCTTGCCCTCACCCCGGCCCTCTCCCATCCGATGGGAGAGGGAGGGCATTCCGATGTTGCTGGAAAATCCGGTTGCCGCGTTTGCATTCGCCGCCGTCTTGCTCTTCGTATAAAAAGACACCGAACGACTGATGCACCAGTCTTGCCAGAGGCCGGTGAGCGATTCTCCCTCTCCCCGGGGGAGAGGGTAGGGGTGAGGGCGAGCGTTCAACAAATCTGTTTCGATGTTCATTTCCTCTGGAATCGCGTTACCTCGGCACCGCAATCTGCTGAAGTATCTGTTGAATCACCTCGGCCACGGTCAGTCCTTCAATCTCAAATTCCGGTCGCAGAATCAGACGATGCTCCAGCACGGGGACGGCCATCGCCTTGATATCGTCCGGCGTCACGAAGTCGCGGCCACCGATCGCGGCGTAGGCGCGGGCGGCCATGATGAGCGATTGCGTCGCGCGTGGACCGGCTCCGACCAGCACGCTCTCATGCGAGCGCGTGGCGCGGACGATGTCCACCAGATAGGCAATGAGTTCGTCGCGCAGGACAACCAGTCCGAGTTGTTCGCGCAATGCCACGAGGTCTTCAGCCTTGACGACCGGTTGCACTGCGCCGCTGGCAAGCATGGCTTCCGGGGCTTCCTTGGTCATGGTTCGTTGCGCGAGCAGGAGTTCCTCATCCCGGCCAGGTGCGACGACAGTGATCTTGAGCATGAACCGGTCTTTCTGTGCTTCGGGCAGCGGATACGTGCCTTCGTACTCAATTGGATTCTGCGTGGCGAACACGGTGAAGTTCGGCGGCAACGCGTGCGTGTCGCGATCAATCGTCACGCACCGTTCCTGCATCGCTTGCAACAGCGCGGATTGCGTCTTGGCGGGCGCACGATTGATTTCGTCGGCTAGCAGGAACGAGGTGAAAATCGGTCCCTTGATCAGCGAGAATTCGTTGCGCTGGAAGTTGAAGACGTTTGTGCCAGTGATATCCGCCGGCATGAGATCGGGCGTAAACTGGATGCGCGCAAACTCGCAACCGAGGACGTGCGCGAGGGTGCGCACGAGCAGCGTCTTGGCTACGCCCGGCACGCCTTCAATGAGCGCGTGATTGCCGGTGATGATGGCGATAAGCGCGCGCTCGATGACGTCGTGCTGGCCGATGATGACCTTGGCGGTTTCGTGGCGGGCTTGGGCGAGGACTTCTTTCAATCTCTCGGTGTTCATTTCTTGGGTGCGAGGTGCGGGGTGTCAGGTGTCGGGTGCGGAGTGTTTGAACGCGGATTCTTCAGCGCCTGCGAAATCTCGCGATAGGCCTGCACCGGATTGCGCGCGGTGACGGGACGGGCGCGTTCATGTTCCATGATAGTCTGCGCCTGATCCACGGCGGCGATGCGGTAGTTAGCGCGGTTCAAGAGCGAACGGGTCCATTGCTCGAAGCAGACCTCCAGCACCTGACGCGCCGGGATGTTCCGGCGCAGCAGATTCACGAAGCCTGCGGTGGCGTCTTTGCCCGGGACGAAAGGCGAGCGCGTCTCACCCGCGTAAGGCGGCACGAGACTGAAGGAATTTTTCCAGATGAACAACCCCGCCAGCAGCACCAACGCGCCGATGACGCCGGTCAACCGGTATTTCCTCATCAAAACCGCCACGCCGGAGGATTCCACCACGCCCAGATGCGCTTCGTCGAACACGATGTGTTCCGCCGGACCGATGAGCCAGGCGAGTAGTCGCGGCTCACGCTCCTTCCACAGGGCTTGATTGCTCAGAAAATAGGAATCGGTGGCGATCACAATTGAACCGCGACCGAAAGCTTTCTCGGCCACGACGGGGTGATCTCCTCGCGCAAAGATCGTCTGCCACGAGGAATTGAGATTCGTCAGCACCAGCGAACTGTGCCAGTCGAGCGAGTCGGGTAAGGGCAAATCGGTCTGGTTGATGACCCGGGCTGGTTTATAGACGTCATCTTCGCCCTGCGCCAGTTCCACGCGGCCAAAGTCCACGCCCCAGCGTTTGGCGAGCGATCTCTCCTGAATCATGGAGGCGGGTTGATTCGCGCCGGGCTTTTTGCCGGGAGACTTCTTGGTCTTGGAGGGACCGGTTGCCGGGACATTGGTGCCGGCGGTGTTGGTGTTGGTAATGGGGACTGGCGTGGCTGGAACGCCGGACCAGAATTCCCAACCGGCGATCGGGCGCATCGTGATGACGAGTCGCCCGCCACGCGTCAGGAATTTCTCAATTTCATCGAATACTTCGTCCGACATCGAACGCCAGGTGCGAGCTTCGACGGCGAGATGCAGGTAAGTCGTGTTCGGCTCCTCCGGCAGCTTGTTGCGGTCGGTCGTGTCACGGCGTACTTCAAGGCCGGGCAATTTCGCCAGGCTCTCGCACAGCGCCATGGTGCCGAGTGGATCGGCGCGCAGGGAAGAGTAGGGCGGGTAAACGTCGCCCGCCTCAAAGCGCAAAAGGAAAAGATAAATCACCCCGGCGACGAAAACCGTCGCAGCCAACAGGATTCCGATGAGGGGGAAGTTTCTTCTCATGCGCGGCTTGTGAATTGGACCACGCCCGGAGCGCGGGCAGCTTTGTCCGCGCGAACCCTGACGCCGGAACTCGCGGACTCGGCGGTCCGCGCTCCGCGGGTTTCTCTCCTCGGTTTCATGCGCCGGTTTTGATCCTTTCCACGTTGCTGGCGAACTGCGTCACCAGTTCACCGCTGGCTTCATGTGTGCCGTACCAGACGCGGTCGAAGGCGTTCACGTTCTCACCAAACAACTGCCGCAAGTTCGGGAACGAGTGCGCCCGCCGGTTCAGTTCGCGCTCGTATTCGTGATTGGATTTGAAGCGCGCGAGGCTGATCAGATTCCGCTCCGCGAGGTGCGCGAGGCTGGAGAGGTAATAGGCGCGCAGCGCCAGGCGGAATTCGCCGCGCGCCAGGAGTTCGCGGGCGAGTTTGATCCAGCCGTCCTCGGGCAACTGATCCGCACTCACGTTTTCGTCTCGAAGGTCGGGCACCGGCAGGAGCGCTTCAGTTTGAACGAGTTCAGGTTTGGGTTGCCGATTGCGCCAGAGCCGCACCAGCAGGAAACCGATGGCCAGCAGCACCGCCGCGACCAGCGCGTAGAGCACCAGCTCCAGCATCGCGGCCCACCCCGAGCCCGACCCGCTGGTAGGCGACCAGGAACGTCCGCGGAAGAACTTTTGCAGGATGTTCCCGATCCATTCCAAGGTGCCTTTGATGGCATCGCGGATCAGCTTTCCCACGCTCTCGAAGAAGCCGGCCAGGATTCCTTTCTCCGCAGCCTCCGCCTCTGCGACGCGTTCCCGCGGCATGCGCCAGGTGTATTTGCGGTGCTGGATGGTTTCGTCAATGGCGCGGTTGAGTTCGTCCGGTGAAATCGTCTTCCGCGTGGTGATCGGCGTTTGCGGCTCTTCGGCGGCTCGCGTCGGCGCGGCGTGGGTCAATACGAGAAAAGCGAGCAGGCACGCTGCGATGCGCGTTGCGTCCTGCGCAAATTGCCGCAACTCCGCCCGCAGGTCCGCGCCCGATTGGACCGAGTCGCCGTAAAAGCAGCGCAACACATATACTGCTTTGATGATCGGGTCCACGCACAGCCAGGTCAGGGTGAACATGGTCGCGAAGAACGTGGTGTTCAGAATCGCCAGACCGCCGCGCGAAAAGACCGTTTCCACACCGAACAACATTTTTACGAGCTGCGGCAACATGCCGCAACCAACGCAGCAGTTCAGGAAGACAAAGCCGGCGAAGAGCGAGAGGATGAGCAACACCAGATGATTCTGCTGTGGCCAGAGACGCGCCTGTTTCGCGCTGCGGCGGAAGAGTTCGCGCACGGCTCGCGCGTCGGAATCACCAAGCGCGGTGAGGTTCTGGTAAAACGCATAAACCCACGCCAGCGGCAGTGCCGGAATTGCCGCCAGCGGCAACAGAAACAATCCGGTGGTCTGCAATGCGGCCTGGCCAATGGCGATGCGGTAGCAACGGCGCGCCGTCAGGGGCGGTGGTGTTTCGCCCGCGGCAAACGCGCGCAACTGCCGCGCAAACACCGTCTGCCAGAATTTCATCCAGACAAACAACAGCGTCACGCCCAATGCGGCTTCGACGACGTGTTGCCGTGCGTACGGACTGCGGCTCATGTCCGCCCAGAAGTAGAGCAGACCGAGGATGAACGGAAGCGTGCCGATGAAATAGCTCGCCACCACGCCACCGGGCGCGGTGCGCAGGAGATGAATCGCCTCCTCGATCAGATCGAGCGCGGGCCGGGACTGCTGGTGCCGGGAAGGCTTCATTGGGAAATGTGAACCTCCAACATCGAACATCTAACAACCAACATCCAAAGGCCGAGGCGGACGATCCGCATCATTGGATGTTCGATGTTCGATGTTGGTTGTTGGATATTCATTCTTGATCAATCCAATCCACCTGCCAGAGCGTGCCTTCGTGAAATGAGGTTGGCAATCCCGCCAGCGCCGATCCGATCAGATAGAAGAAAAACCATGCGGCAAACACGCCCAGCACGCACTGGCTGATTTGCAGCACCCGGGCGAAGGCGGGGCGCTTCAACAGCGGCACGCGGGCGAGTTTCTTCAAACAGGCGGAGCAGATGACGCGGTCATCGTGTTCGGTGATGCACTCGCGACAGAAGAACTGGGAACATTCCGGGCAGCGGGCCACCGCCTCACGGGTGGCGTGATTGAAACAGCGCTGATGGATCAAGGCGGGCATTGCATCAACGTTGCCGGGTCAGGGCGGGACGCCGGGAGCCGAGCCGGGCGGTTGCATGATGGGCGGTTCGGTAGCCGGCGCGGCGATCATTTCGCGGAAGCGCGACGGAATTTCCTCTGCGGTGAGCTGGCCCTGCGCCTCGGCGATCAGCGGGCGGATACGATTGAGCACCTTGCGGGCGCGGCGGACGCGGCTCATGGACGGCACGTTCTCCGTTTGTACCGCCGTGCGCAACTCGCATTTGCACGTCGGCCCGTAGATCAAATTCCCGAGAAACGGAATCGCGCAAATGCCGCCGAGGATTCCGAAAACCCATTTACCGACGACATCGTCAATGGCAAGAACCAACAAAGCGAACAGGGCGGTCATCCCGCCGGTGACGACGCCGAGCACGAACGCGCGGTTGGTCCGCAGCAGTGTGATGGCCTGGATGTCACGGAAGTAAAATCGTTTGTACTTCTCGGTGTAACCCTCGGTTTCGATGCCGAGCAGGTGGTCTTTGCCCAGCCAGAGATTGGAGCGGGTTACGGAAACAATGGCAAATCCAGCCGTGCGCCGCGGCGGGGTGAGTTTGAGGTATTCCTTTTCAGCCATGTTCAACCGGTGGCAAGGGCAATTATCACCGCGACCCATCCGCCCATTTGCAATAGGGCAACAATGATCGCGACCACAAAGCGCCAACGCGAACCTTGCGTCAGCCCGGGGGGCGTTTTCCAATAGCGGATGACCACGTACAGCACCATCGGCGCGGTAATGATCGTGAAGTAAAAAATCAGGATGGGAAAAAGCGCCAAAGCCAGCGCGATGTTGTCGTAACGGGTGCGGGCATTTTCCAGGCTCTTGATCTTTCCCTTGGTCCGGCCAGATTCAAGACACGCCGGGCAGAGGTGTTGCCCTTGATGTTCGCAATCACAGAGCGCGCAGAGAAATCTTCCGCAGCCTTCGCAGGGGAGGACCGCCTTTTTCTGCGGGTGATAAAAGCAACTCGCTTCGCCCTCCATCATCACCGCCTCGCCGGTGCGGGCTTTGCTCGGAGGACGGAACATGGCCGGATAAACCTCGATCAGCAACGGCGCGGCGCAGGAGGGACAGGGCGCGAAATCGTCCCGGTTGAACACCTCACCGATCAGCGCGGCCTTGCACTTGGGGCAGTGGATCAGCGCCGTGCTCATGCCTTACTTCATCACCACGCGGGTATTGCAGATGCGATCGTGGAGCGTGCGGCGTTCCTCCTTGTCAAACAGGGCCATGATGTAGCCGATCAGGCAGATCATCTGGCTCAACAGCTTGGCGAAGTACCGTCCAAGCGCCCGGGGATAAGTCACCCGGCCCCCGTCGGCCGTGACGACCCTGATCTTGCAGGCCATCTTGCCCAGCGTGGCCCCGAATTTGCCGACCATCCAGGTTTCGTACACCGCGCCAATCCCCAGGGAGATAACGATGAGTATGACCTGCAACCCCAGGGCCAGAGAGGAACTCGCCTGGGCTGCGGAAGCCATGCTGAAGGTAATGGCCAGTTGGATGCCAAAATTGACAACGCCGATGAGAATGTTGTCCAGCACCATGGCGCCAAACCGGGTCCCAACGCTGGCGTAGTTGAGACCGCCCGTGTTGATCGTCGCGCCCTCCGCCAGCTTCTGCATGAACACCGGCTTGCACTTTGCGCAAATATACGCCGGGCCGTGCGGGATCATGTCGTTCTTGTCGAAAATCCCGCCGCACTCCGCGCATACCGCTTCCGCACCAGCTACGACCGTGGCGGTGGTGGCGGCGAATTCGTTCGGACAGGCCTGGCTGAAGGGTTCCCAGTTGGCCAGGCCCTCGCGCCAGACGAGCGTGTCGGCACGGAGTTTGCCGGCGCGGAGGAGTTGCGGAAATTCGGTCTCCTCGACCGGGCCGGCCTGCTGTCCGTTTTCAACGTAGTACCATTTCATGGTTGTGAGGTTTTGTGCGTTGTTGACCTGACTACTCCCGTCCGTTGGACGCGCCGTTTGTGCCACAAGCGCCACGGAAGGCAAAGGAAATTTCCTGTGGCGAAATTCCTTGGCGGGCCATCCGTTGTGTACTTCTGGCAGGTCCCCCGCAATGGCCCGGCTTCGGTGGGGGGTGGCGGTTTTCGCGCTGCGAAACCCAGCGGCGCAGGCCGCGGCGCCTTGAAGTAACCGCGCGATTCTCCGGCATCGGACGCCCGCTTAACGTGGGCGGAGTTCTCGCAGCGCGAGAACTCCCACCATCTGGAGGAAACCTTCGCTCTGCACACCTACCCGTTCCAGTAAGTTCGCAGGTCACGGAGCTGGTTGTCAGGCCCGACTCGGACAGTGCAAAACGTCGCGCGGCCTCCCACGCGCAGTTCGCACGGCAGTCCCATCAACTTCGAGGGCACGATTGAAAATCGCGACCAGGTTTCCTGCCACGGACAATTCAACATTTGCGCCGCACGGAACACGCCTTCAATCGGGCGCAACGCCGAGCCGGCGAAATTGGTTTTGCCCGGTTGCCGAACGATCTGGTCTGCCCCGACCTCAACTTCCAGCTTTCCAATGGTGTGACGGCCCGGCTTTGCGCCGGCGGCGGACATGGCATCGGTTGTGTAGAAAACAGAATTGCTCAATGCGCGATGAATCAGACGGAACGGCGAGGGCGAGACATGAATCCGATCCGGAATCAAACTGGGTGTCAGACCCGGGGTGTCGAAGACGCGCCAGAGAATATTGTCGTGGCGATCGAGTTCCCGCGGGCAGCCATTGGCAAGATGAGTAAACATCGTCGCGCCAGCTTGGACGGCTTGGGCGAGAACGTCGGTCGAGGCATTCGTGTGGCCGAGGCTGACCTTGATGCCCAGCGAGGTGGCAAGTTGGATTGCTTCAATCGCGCCGCGCCGTTCGGGTGCGAGCGTGAGCAGGAGCGGATCGTTACCGGTGATGGCGCGTAGTTCGTGAATGTGTTCTGGAGTGGGATCAAGCATCAGGTCCGGATCATGCGCCCCGTGAAAGCCGGGTTCGGGTGAGAGAAACGGGCCTTCGATATGCCAGCCGGCGATGGCGGATTCTAATTCGTGTGACTGTGCCCGCAGGGCCATGAGGTGGCGCAAGCGGTGCGTGAGCTGGGACCATTCATCCGTGATGAGTGTCAGCAGGAAGGTCGCGCAGCCATCCGCTCGCAAGGCACGCACGGCATGGAGCAAATCATCCGTGGTGAGGTTGTCCCGCTGAAAGTCCACGCCCGCATAACCGTTAACCTGCACGTCGAAAAGAGGGGGCGCGATCCAGACCTCTTCCGGTGGCGTCGCCGCAGAATCGAGGTGCGTAATAATTCCGCCCACCCAGCGCACTCGCACCGGTTGGCGCGTGGTGAGTTGCCAGGCTATGAGTTCGCCCGTATCCATGCGCCGCCACGCGTAGCATGAACTTTGTGCAAAAGAAACTCTGAATCCAGCCGCAGACAGGGGCAACGGTCGCGCGTGTAAAGCGGCCCGAGTCAGCCGGGACACTTTCACGACGACGTGCCGACGAACGCCTCTGTGTCTCGAGCGTACCCAGCGTGTCCTTCACGTGTCGCGATCAAAGTCCATCGTTGGAGCGCCGATCTCCGATCCGGCGCGAAGCTGTGGCTGCTTTTGAAAACTCGACGGGTCGGAGACCGGCGCTCCGCTATCTGTTTGTTCAGTCACGAAAATCCCGCTTCCGGGTCACCGTTAAACATTTGCCGGCTGGACACGGGACACGTCCTAAAGTATTCGGGGTGGGAACTATGAGGCGCTTTTTTGAGATAATGTGGCACCATGATCTGGAGGAAAGATTCTTGGGAAGCCAGCCTTACGAATTGCCGCCATTCGTATGCCCGGCGTGCAAATCAGAATACAAGGCTGAAGTCTCATTCCCTTGGGTGGATGCAACGAAGGTTTTTGATTCCAAACGCTTCGCTTGATGGTTTACGGCAAAGAGCCCAAGGGATATCGAATAGAGTCATATCGCGCCCACGCCGCCGCCCTCCAAAAAATCATTGGAGAACAGTATTTGGTTCCGCCTGGCGCCTGTTTCGGAAAATTCGCTGGCAAAGTCCGCACGCCACCTCAGGATTTGGAACACGAGATTCATCTTGGCCACATGCTTTTTGCGAAACGGTCGGTCTTTCACGAGTTGAACAAACATGGCTTTGACCTCAAAGCCTTCGACTTGGATCTTAAAAAGAAGGAAGACTCCGAAAAGTACGTCGAAATATGGGCGCCTACAGTGGGGATGGCGGCAAACATGAAAATGTGTTCTGAATGCAATCGTTCACCCGACAAGATTTCCAGAACTCTCAAGGCCGACACAATCCCCGAAGATGCCCATTTCTTCAGGCTCAGGAATGGGCCATACTATTTGGTGATGTCTGAAGCATTGGTCAACAGGATTGCTCGGCTTGGACTAGCCGGGCTGGAATTCAGAGAATTAAAGGTTGAGTAAATCTCCAAAGCGACGCTCAAGATGAACGCCGGCACATTTTCGTATTCAGCATGGGCCAACGCAGCCAGGGACTTTTGCTCTTCGCGATTGGAGGCAGGGCTTCCGAACTTCACAGTGGAATGCGAAATCGCACCGCCCGTGAACGCTGCGCAGTTGGCCCGTTTGCAGAAGAAGCTGCCAAAGGGATTACCCG
>Ga0315910_10001183_pt1 | contig 24361 bp, 13 predicted proteins | sample EdamamesoilMG_FD_204470 | JGI IMG/M metagenome (GOLD analysis project Ga0315910, IMG submission 204470) | Garden soil microbial communities collected in Santa Monica, California, United States - Edamame soil | ecosystem: Environmental > Terrestrial > Soil > Garden | place: USA: California... | reverse complement strand
TCACCCCGTCAACCACAATAAGACGCTTCACATCGCCACATAACTTCAGGCCGGATTGAACTGAATTAATCGGAATAAACTTTCCCTTTCCATCGTTCAACGCCACAAGTCCATAGTTGCCAGTGAGCTTCCCGGTGCGCGACCGTGTGGCTGTCAAATTACCACCGGCAACAAGATCCAAACTCCCATCATCATTCACATCCATCGCCAGAATAGCACACACCGGAGCAGCTTGAAACTCAACCGGCATTGGTTCTGCTTTAAATCTTCCCGATTCATTTCTAAACAGGCAAGTCTTACTCGTATACACCTTAAGGGTAGTTGTAATGCTGACTTCTTCTGGTTTCAGAACCTCAGCTATGGTTGCGTTACCATACGACTTATAATCAACGAATCGCTTTTTAAAGAAAGGCAATTGCTCGACTAATTCATCGCGTGTTGCATACGGATAAGATGCATCTGAAATAAAATAATCGATAATAGGATCAACCGATCCATTATTATCATAGTCTGCATAATACATCGTTACCGGACGTTCGCTGGATGGCTTCATCTGATTATTCATTCCGTAGTTTCCCGCAACAATATCGATATCGCCATCCTGATCAAAATCATTTACCACCAGGCAGTTCCAAAATCCATTGGTAAATGGATCGACAAATGCCTTCGATTGATCTTCCAATCGCCCTCGATTATTGATGAAAATCTTTATTGGCATCCATTCACCAACTACGATCAGATCCTCATACTTATCGTTGTTCAAATCGCACCACTGCGCATCGGTAACCATACCCGCCCCTTTTATAGCAGAAATCAGTACCGAGTCTTTCCTGAAATTACCCTTACCATCATTCATCAGCAAATAACTGTCAGGACACTCCGGATACTTTCCCGGAACAAGTCTTCCTCCTACAAACAAATCCAGGTCGCCATCCTGGTCAACATCACCAGGCCTTACACACGATCCACTGGTCGCTATAAAGGGTAATTGTCGGATTGAAAAGACACCATTCCTATTCTCAAACAAATGATCAATAAATGCTTTGTCGTCAGCGGCAAATTCGTATCCTCCGGTAACCACGTACAGATCCTGATCACCATCGCTATCCATGTCAAAGAAAACAGCATCGACAACCTCTGCCCCAGCTAATACCTTGAATGCAAGCTGGGATTGTTGAACGAACCGCCCCATTTTATTCTGTATAAAGAGCATGGACTCATAACCTTTTGCTGCGCCTGCAAATACATCCGAAAGTCCATCGCTGTTTACATCAGCACTGACCAATGCAGGTCCTTCGGTAGAGTACATTCTGGGGAGTAACCGCTGGACATCGAAATCATTAAAAGGATTTTCTGTATGAACAAAATTTACTCCATCCGCTTTTGCAAACATGGGGGGATTATCTTTCCCTTTTAAAATCGTGCTGTGTTCACCTTCCGTTATGGTGAGGAGCTTATTAATAGGAACACGCTTTACAAGCGAGGATGAGCGTGTTGGCCATTGTACCATTACAGAATCTACCGCTGCAATTTTTCCCAATCCAATATGCAATGTATACTCTACAGATGACTGAAATCCTCTGACCGGTAATACTTCTTTTACAAACTTCTTACCTCCGGCAAAAATTTCTACCCGCGATCCGATGGCAAACTTATTAACACCACCGTTTAGTTTAATTGAAAGAAAATTATTTTGTAGTCGCTCAGCATTGTTCCTGTAAATACCGGCTTTATCGTTCATATTGTTTGTTACCAAATCAAGGTCGCCATCGTTGTCTAGGTCAGCATACGCAGCACCATGGGTAATGAATGGTTCCTCAAGCCCCCATGCCTGAGTTTCATTCGAAAAAGTAAGATCACCACTCCCTTTGAAGGCGTAGTTAGGAATTTTGTTTTCATCAAATTTACTGATGACTTTCAGCAGGCTCGCATTCTCTCCTCGCTTCTTTGCTTCTGCAATGTCTTTTGCTGCTTCAAATTTCGCAAAGTCATTATTAGTCAGGTCACGTTTAAAGCCGTTTGTAATGAAAGCATCCTGTATGCCATCATTGTCATAATCCTGAACGAGCACACTCCAACTCCAGTCGGTATTCGAAATACCAGCCAGTTGTCCGATCTCGCTGAAGGTACCGTTGCCATTATTCAGGTGCAACATGTTACGCATATACTGAGCATGCAGTCCGCTCTTCACCATCGTATTGAATACATCATAACGATCGGTGCCCATCAGTTGCTTCTGTCTAAAATTATCTTCAGGAAGCATATCCAAGGTTAGTATGTCCATGTTGCCATCCTCATTTATATCTGCGATGTCGGTGCCCATCGTAAACTTTGAGATATGACTAAGCTGATCTGTGCTGTCATTAAAGAATTTTCCATGGTCATTGAACAGCAGTTTATCGCGACCCGTGTAATCGCAACCTGCATACATATCAATCCAGCCATCATTGTTTACATCCGACAAACTTATGCCCAGTCCGTAGTTAAAGGCCGAACCATACACCCCGGTTGTATCGCTTATATCCGTAAAATGTCCACCATCGTTGCGATACAATCTGTTACCGACATCGGGGAAGCGTGTATTCGAATTTTTAACCGACAGGTTAAATACATTTGAGATTTCGAGCAGGGAATGATTGAGAAGTATCATATCCAGATCATCATCTCTATCGAAATCGAAGAATGCTGCTTGCGTAGAGTATGATGGATCGTCAAGATTGTATTCCTTTGCTTTATCGGTGAAGGTGAGATTGCCATTATTGATCAACAGAATATTTCTTCGTCTTTCCGGGTCAGGGCTTGCCGAACGGCACACGTAAATATCCAGCAATCCATCCCCATTCACATCGGCCATAGTTACACCTGTCTTCCATCCTACTGTACAAGCTGTACCCGATTGCTCGGTAATGTCTTTGAATTTAAAATAACCTTCATTGAGGTAAAGTTTATTACTGAAAATGTTCGATGTGAAATAAATATCTACAAGTCCATCGTTGTTGATATCACCTAATGCTACACCTCCACCATTATAAAAGTATTCGTAGGTAAGAATGTTGCTTAGCTCAGTTTCGTGATTTTCGTTTGTAAAGTCGATACCAGTTTTGCTAGAGGAGATACGGGTAAATAATGTGCGATTATCATTTTCTACAGAACATGCCGTGAAGCCCAAAAATAATAGACCCCAGCGAAGCCAAGTAACTAGTGATCGAGGCATAGCCTTTTATTTCTAAATGTAAGAAGGCTATCGTTACGATAGCCTTCCATGAATTCAACCTTATAAAACCAAATTATAGCTTTAATCCAACATAATCAATATAAAGCGTTACCGGCAAGCTTGCATTATTATTCTTAAAGCGAAGTTCAGTCACGCTGGCGTTTCCATCTAACTCGCTGATGGGGATATTCACTTCACTCCAACCTGCAGGAATACTGAAACCTTTATCGGCACCCTCGTTTATTTGTATAATAAAGTTCTGAGCGCTCGGGGCATTAATCCTAAACGATAAGGTAGTATAGCCACTGAATACACCAGCAGAAGGAGCACCTAATTGAAGAGCTCCCCACTGATTATTGTAGGTTACCTTAATGGCGGTGGTGCCTTCGAAGACTTCTTCTGCATTGGCGAAATCCTGCGCGGTGGTACCCCAACCATCCCATTTCGACCACCCATTCATCAATCCATCATCATAAATGTAGTAATCTAGCGGTGGCGGTCCGGGAGTAGGAATTAATACTGAGACACCCAGGCTGGCCGAATAGCCATGAACAGTTGAGTACACTACTGTTCCATTGATTGCTTCGGCTGGCAACGCTACTACTATTTGTGTTGGTGATTGACTCAGAAAATTAGTTGCCAGTATAGGACTAGCAACACCTACCAGCGTTAATTCAGCCACCTGATCAAGTTCGGTACCGGTAATGGTAATGTTATCGGTTCCTGGTGTTGCAGGCTTGGGTGCCAGGAGTGTTCCCTTTGGTAAGGGAACCGTGAGTGAATTGGTTGTGAGGCTTATCGGTGAAACCTGCTTAAGTGTTAAGGCACCCGTTAAGGCTCCTACAGGAACTTGCAAAACAATCTCGGTTTCACTCTGACTTACAAAGGTTGACTGCGGCACATTTCCACCAAAAACAACCTCGGTGATCAAGTCCAGGTCTGTTCCGGTTATGGTCAGTTCTTCAAGGTGTTTGACTGAACCCGGTGACATGGAAGTGAATGTCGGTAGGGTTACCGTTAAATCTGTTTCGGTTTCAACTGACAAACCTTCGGGACCAACCGGAGCGCGTACTAAGACAATCGAGCCGGTTTGAGCGGCCATCGGCACTGTAACAACCAATACACCCGGTTCCTGACTGACAAACTCTGTTACTACTTGTCCATCAGCAAACCATACTTCGTATACAAAATTCAGGAACTCACCTTCAATGGTGATATCCGTTCCGGGTTTTGCTTCTTCGGTAAAGGATGTTATTTCAATTGGCGCTTCGGGACTGTAAATGGATTTTGATTCAATGTCGCCCTGGGGCGTCCGCAGAATTACTTTTCCATAGCCTGTTTCCATGGGTACATCAAATACAATTTCAGTCTTGGTGTGTTTTTTAAACTGATCGGGTGTCACCTCAACATCAATCGGAAGCACCACAGCAGTAACCTTATTCAGGTTATTTCCCCGAATAGAAATTTCCTCTCCATGAAGAACATTAGACGGACCAAAACTTAGCAGTTCCACTTTATCACTGCCTTCTTCCTTGTCATCACATGATGTAATGGCAAACATTAGCAGGAGAAGAGCGGCTATTAGGGGTATGCGTATTGTGAATATTTTTTTCATAGCAATTACTCTCGTTTAAATTATTCCTCAACTGTTACTCGTGGAACCACCCGCATATTATCCATTCCGAAATCGGCATCGACCGCATTTGGTCCACTAAAGTGCATGGAGATTCCATACCCATTTGGATTGTATACAAACTCCTTGTTCGCAACATAGATATCCTGCCAAGGAATGGAAACAGTTTCCCACTCGCCATCGGTGTTAATATTTGGTAACCAGACATAGTATCGATTACCGCGTTCGCCAGGCATATCAGGGCCAATGTAGATGCGGATGTTTGCTCCTGTAAGCGGTGCAAGTGTATTCAACTCGAATTTGAGGTCATAGTCCTCTGGATTCTCAAATGCATCTTCCGGAATGTTCTTCAACTCCGTTGCTATATCACCATCGGCTGTACCTACGTACATTTCAAACCATGCCCAGGCTCCAAGATCTTGATTTATCCGGATGAATTTCTCATCCACATTCGAGATGTCTGGATCTGATGATTTGATAAAAGCCGGGCCATGCCACACACCATTGGCCAGTGGTATATCATAGCTGGCAATTATATTCCGGTCATCGCGGAACCAGAAGTCGGTTACTACTTCACCAAAATTATTGGTAATCGTTACCGGCCCGGGTTGGACACCATCGGGTATGCGTACTTCAAGAATTTGATCTTCCACTGAAACAACTTCGCCCACAGCACCACCGGTAAATGTTACCTCCAGCGGTTCGTAGAAGTAGTCACCATAGAATGTTGCCACTTCGCCTGTATTAACATACTCGCTTTTCAAACGCGATACCACCGGCTCGCTTACATCCACCGAAAAATCGTAAAGCAGTGTTTTGCCATCTGCAAAAACCAACTTCAGTTGATTGGTTATTGCTTCTGGGAGAGATGGCGGAACGCTGGCAATAATCGATGAACTGGTGATAAAGGTTGTAGTAAGAACAGCACGCTGATCATTAAACCACAATTCACGGGCTTTTTGCAGATTCTCTCCCATGATGGCTACCATTTGCCCCTGGTAAGCAGACACCAGCAACGAATCTGATGCCGCAGGGTTGGTAACACGTATGTATCGAATCACAGGATCGTTACCCGAATCTTCGGAGCAATTTGATAATGTACCAGCCAATACACAAAACAGGGCCAGAAACATCAACCTACTTATTTTATATTTCATAATTCTCATTTTCAAATTGGTGAGGTCAATCATTAAAATCATAGTCTACTGGCGGCTCACTTAATGAAGGAGCCTGGCTGACTTCAGAAGAGGGAAGTGGTAATAAGAAGTTACCAGAACTTGCCGTTGCATTCCGGTTAGTGAACCACGATGTTTTTACAAATGTCCAGGATGTAGGATTTGGCCATTGATTAGGCCTCGCTACAAATAAGCCGCGATCTTGTGCATTGATGATGCCGTACGCTTTTTCCGGATTATAATAGTGTAATCGCACCAGATCATACCACGCCATACTTTCCATGGCAAACTCCTTCATACGTTCCTCAAAAATCATGTCCCATGCGAGACTATCCGGACCATTCGGGTCATCCGCAATCAACTCCGGTAAACCAGCCCGTGTATGTACAGCATTATAGTGATCTAAAGCCTGACCATCCTTTGTGTAGTCCTGGTTTCCTAATGATGCTTCAGCATAGATCAAATACATTTCTGAAAGTCTTAGCATATACGAATTGTTTGGATACCGTTGACGATCTGTTTCTCCGGGTATTCTTCCGATCACATATTTTTTGATGCTGGCGAAGTTGTTATCACCGGTTCCTGGATTTGGAAACACGTGCGCTTGATTAGTTGCATTATTAATGATCTCAGGGTATGTAAAGCCCGGAAGCATAAAGGAAGCCTTCAGACGCTCATCAATTGTAAAGCCAGGTCTAGCACCTTCCAGTATGGAATCACCAGGATTAGTAATCTGGTTTTTGTAAGGCACCGCAGGCGACACTAAACCATCATACTTAGAGAGCAACCACCATGTAGCACTCAGATCTCCTCCCCAACCATCGCCATTCGCGGCAATATCATTGGTGTACGTAATCTGCGATATCATCGTGTTTGAAGCCTCGTATGAATTGGGCGAAGTAGCAAATACCCACTGCAATTCAAACAAGGATTCATTGTTGTTATCATACGGATAAAGAAACAAGGATGAGTAGTCAGTTGCCAGACTTTTGCCACTTTGTGTGATCACACGCTCTGCATATTCTTTTGCTTTATTTAAGTGTTCTTGATCGCGTGAACCAGGACCAGCCCCTAATCCCGCCAATGTAAGGTGCGTTCTGGCCAACATTCCCTCAGCCGACCATTTATTGATTCTACCTGCAAGTGGCGATGTTTCCATCAGGTTAGCAGCCGCAAACTCGTAATCACGTTTGATAAATTCCCACACACTCTCCACCGTATTTCGAACCAAATTAGGATTATTGAGATGCTCCAGATTGTTTTCAATAATAGGCACCGGACCGTAGTTCATCACTAAGTGAGTATATGCTGTGGCTCGCATAAATCTGGCTTCGGCTATAGCATGCCGTTTAACAGCTTCTGAGACTTCCGCTCCTGCATAAGTATTGATATTATAAATAGCGAGGTTTGATTGCCCTATGATAACAAAGAATGCCTGGTATGCCTGCTCATTCGCCTCAGAAACATCCGTAATATTAAATTCAACTGCATCACGATCGCCCCATGCGCGAAATACTGTTCCGCCACGGATATCGCCTAACTTAAAGTTTGCTTTGTCTACATAGGTTTTCCAAACAGAGCTGTACAAAGGTGCAGTACCCGCCAGGACTTGCTCATCCGTTTTAAAGAAGTTGGCATCCACCAAACTATCTTGTGGCGGTCTGTTAAGAAAATCGTCTGAACAACCAGCCAACAACGCACTGACAGCAATCGCTACTATGGCTTTATTTATGTTTTTCATGTTGTACTCGTTTTTAAACTAGAAATCTACTCCAAGATTAAAGGTATATACTGGTGTTAATGGATAACGTCCATAGTCAACGCCCACAAAGCCTTGTGCAGCACCAGCATTTGGCCCTACGTACGAACCTATTTCAGGATCATAGCCGGTGTACTTTGTAAACGTCAATACGTTTTGCGCACTTAGACCAACACGCATTCCTTTTACAATCTTCAGCTTCGATAGGATTGCTCCTGGAATGTTATAGTTAAGTGAGATGTTCTTCACACGCAGATACGATCCGTCTTCGAGATACTTATCTGTTAACCTATCGTAGTTACCATTTACACTGGAAGATGAAATTCGGTTAACGGTTGTTTCCGGATTCAACAAATAAGGCTCACCCACTTCGTCTGTGGCAACCTTGGCATAATCCAACGCCTCAATAAACATGTTCCGTCCGAGGTTTATGTTGTTCGGATTGTTGTTTTGGTAGCGCACGTAATTGTAAACCTGGTTACCATAACTGAAGGTCATCAATATGCTAAGATCAAATCCTTTGTAGGAGAAGTTGTTTGTGAACCCGCCAAACCATTTTGGATACGGGTTGCCGAGAAACGTACGATCATCCGCTGTGATCTTGCCATCAGGTATACCTTCAGGGCCGCTGATGTCTTTATACTTCACATCACCAACCCAGATATTATCCTCACCAACAGGGCGCAGGTTGCCGTTGTTATCTACAGGACGTGCACTGCTTTCAACTTCTTCGCGGGTTTGAAAAATGCCCTCCTCCTTGTATCCATAAAATAGCCAGGGTGCATATCCAATTTGGGTACGTTGTGCGAAGTTAGCCAGGAACCAGTCCGGGCCTTCTCTTGTCAAGTGAGAGGACCCTGTGGTCAAGCTAGTGATCTTAGTCTTAAATCCAGACATGTTCAAATTTGATTCCCACTTGAAACCATTTTGATTGATGTTCACAGTATTGATGGTGAAGCCCCAGCCTCGATTTTCAAGAGAACCGATGTTCACAACAGGCGCCCCCACAGCTGCATCCCCACGAGTTCCCATAAACCACGGCAGTTCGCTTTGAAGAATCAGGTTCTCCGTCTTTTTAATGTAGTAGTCGGCATCCAACTGAATACGACTATTGAATAGGCCTAAGGTGATTCCTGCATTATGCGTAAGTGTTTCTTCCCATGCAAAACCAGGATTAGGATAATTCGCTGGGCGGAATCCTGAACCCCATTCCGTTGGGATCGCAGGAGCAAAGGTTCCATAAATTGCACCACCATTTCCCTGGGCTCCTGTAAGACCTGTCTCATAACGCAACCGAAGATCGCTGATTGCTTCAACATTAAAGAAGCTCTCGCGTGACACACGCCATGAAGCTGCTACGGATGGAAAATAACCCCACCTGTTTTCAGGGCCGAAGTTTGAAGAACCATCAGCACGAAACGCAGCTGTTACAAGGTAGCGATCATCAAAATTATAGAGCAAGCGGCCTAGGTATGATTCCATGGCCCATTGATTTTGCCCTCCACTATTGCCAGCCGTATTTACATCGCCAGCATTCAGATCTAATACATCGTTGGTTAAAAATCCAGACCGTGAGCCCATCAGGTGTTTCCATTCCGATTCTTGTGCTTCGTGGATTGCACTCACCGTAATGTGATGCTTGCCAAATTGCTTCATGTATTGGATCTGCTGATTCCAGTTCCAATAAACGTTCATGTTATCATTGTTTTCCAGGTAAGCATTGGAGTTTTCCTGCCAGCCAAAATCGTAGGTTGGTAAAAAATACAGGGAATGCGAAAAGCCTATGTCCGTATTGAATGCCGTACGGAATTCAAGCCCATCAATAATTTTAAAGCTTGCATTCAACCCCGCCAATAGTCTTTGTCTTACCAACTCATTTGTAGAAAGTTCAGCCAAACCAATTGGGTTAGGCGGTGCAAACTGCTCGGCATTGTTCTCAGGATTACCTCCTCCATACGTACCATCAAGATTTTTTACCGGGATCTGAGGTCCCATCTGAATAGCATTTACAATCAGGTTATTGCCGTTCAGGTTGTTTGACCCCAACATCTCATTCGTTTGAGCAAAATTCATTGTAGATCCAAGCGAAAACCAATCGCGTGGTTTAATGTCAAGGTTTAAGCGCGCTGATGTTCTTTTGAAACCAGAACCTAATGCTACACCATCCTGGATCATTCGCTCACCCGATAGATAGAACGATGTTTTCTCAGTACCACCACTCAAGCTGATCTGATGGTTCTGCATGGCAGCCGAATTAAAAAGCTCTTGTTGCCAATCTGTTCCTTCACCAAGTATGGAGGGATCAAGAAAATCCTCCCGCACTTCTCCACCGGCTATTGCCTTAAATTCGTTTTCCATTTGTGCATACTGGCGAAGATTCATAACGTCAATTCCCTTTGGCGCTGTTTGTATGCTATACTTGAGGCCATAAGAAACTTTTATATCTCCTGTTTTACCACGCTTAGTTCTAATCTCTACTACACCATTGGTAGCTCTAGAACCATAAATTGCTGTCGCTGAGGGCCCTTGAAGAACCTCCATGCTAAGAATATCAGCCGGGTTAATGGATGAAAGTGGATTTGATCCTGATGCTGATGTTGACCCTTGAACCTGAACACCATCAATTACATAAAGCGGTTCATTCGTTCCATTGATCGAGTTAATACCGCGAATGTTTACAGAAATTCCTCCGCCCGGAGCACCTGTGTTTTGTGTAACGTAAACACCTGCGGAGCGTCCCTGGATGGCTTGCTCGATTGTTGTATTTACGGTGCGCTCAATATCTTTACCAGATATAGAAGTCTGGGCGGTAACTAAATCAGATCTGCGCATATCTCCATAGGGTGAAGTAATAACCACTTCTTCCAGCGTGGCTACGTCTTCATCCATCTTAACATTAAAGCTAGTCTGATTACCTACGGTAATCTCCTGCGTCTTATACCCGATAAAGGATATTTGCAACACATCTGAAGGACTGGCCTCAATAGAAAAACTACCATCACTGTCGGTAGTGGTTCCGATCGTTGTTCCTTTTTTGAACACGTTCACACCAGGTATACCCTGGTTCGATGCATCTGTAATTTTCCCCGTTACAACCTTCTGCTGGGCTACGGCCGGCAGCATGGCGAAGAGGAGCAAAATCACAGAAGCATACTGTACACTTCGGTAGACTTTTTTGATCATAGGTTTTATTTGGTTTGTATTTTATTTGGTACTGTTAGTCTTATTCCATCCTTACTGAAATCGCTTTGCCTTCGTAGTGGATCACCTGGTGGGGATGAGTGGTGCTACCCACCCCTACAGGTTGATCTGTTTTTACCCAAACTATGTTTATCGTTCGCTTCTCCAGCATACCCGTAAAACTTCCCTTGCGTTCACCCACGGTCAAAGTGTGTGAGGCTTCGTTGTACGTAAGTGGTATTGTAGCGTATTGTCCTTTTTCGTAATTGTAATTCACGCCTTCGTCTTCATACAACTGAAACTCACCATTGTTGCCGGTGAAAACATACAGCGTTAATGGGTCGGCTGCCTTTTCGCTGGTGTATTGAAGGGTTGGTCCGAGCGGAAGAAGAGTACCTGCTTTTACAAAAACAGGAATGGTTTTAAGCGGTGCGTCTACTGCAATCGTCTGGCCGCCTTCAACATATTTTCCAGAATAGAAATCGTACCACCCTGCACCTGCCGGCAAATACACTTCCCGGCTTCTCGATTTGTATTCATACACCGGATTAATCAACAAGCCTGGACCAAACATGTATTGATCGGCTATGTTGTGTACTTTCTTATCGTCATTAAAGTCCATCACCAGACCACGCATGATCGTGTAGTCATCAACGTAGCTCTTACCGGCCAATGAATAGATGTACGGAAGAAGTCTGTAGCGCAGGTTATCATAGTACACCATGCTCTCGTACGGTTCGCTACCTGCCGGTGAAATGTTATAGATTTCGCGATAAGGAAACTGACCGTGCGAACGGAACACCGGGCAAAAAGCTCCGAACTGAAACCAGCGCGTGTTGAGTTCTCGCCATTCATTCAGTGTTTCACCGGTAGCCTGTTCGTACCTGCGCTCCACAGCAAAACCACCAATGTCCATTGTCCAATATGGAATTCCGGAAAGTGAGAAATTAATGCCGGTAGCAAGCTGATCTTGCAAGTCACTCCAGCGCGAAACAATGTCGCCACTCCAGGTAACAGCACCATACCGCTGCTGACCTGCAAACGCTGAGCGTGTTAAAATGAAAACACGCTTCTCCGGACTTGACTTGCGCTGCCCTTCGTAAACACTTTTTGAGTTCATTAACGAGTACGCGTTGAAGTAACGTGCGCCTGATCCTAATGCCGTAGGACTCATATTTAGTTTTCGCTCTTCGATAGAAAGATTTGAGTGCATATCGGGTTCGGTAGCATCCAGCCACCAGGCATCCATGCCAATGCTATTCAACCGCGCATCAATCTGTTTCCAGAAGAGCGCTCCTGCTTCGGGATTGAACGGATCGTAGAAAGTATTTTCATAGCCCGGCCCAACCCAATCTTTTCGTTTCTTCTCGATGTTGCGTGTAAACAGAAATCCTTTGTTGTTCATCTCATCATAGTTGGCTGTGCCTTTGTTGAACTTGGGCCAAACGGAAATCATGATGTTAGCGTGGAGGTTATCGTGAAGTTCCTTTACCATGCCAGACGGATCAGGAAAACGTGTAAGATCAAATTCGTGCGAGCCCCACTTCGGATCTTCCCAGTATTGCCAATCCAATACTATGTTGTCCAACGGGATGTTACGCTTGCGATATTCCTTTACGACATCGATCAGCTCTTGCTGATTTCTGTAGCGCTCACGACTCTGCCAGAAGCCCAGCGACCACTTGGGAACAATCGGAGCTTTGCCGGTAAGTTTCCGGTAGCCACCAATTACTTCATCAGCATTATTTCCTTTTATAAAGTAGTAGTCGATACCATCGGCTACTTCAGACGAAAGGGATAGTTGATTTTGCTCGGTTGTTGAAATCGGATCAAGATGCTTTACCGCCAGGTAGCCACCCTGGCCTGCCCATTCGATTTTGATTTTGTGTTGCTCGCCTTTCTTAATGTTGGTGATGAATTTATTCGACCATGGATTCCAGTTTTGTCTCCATTTATCCATGATCAACGTACCATCCACCCATACTTTAAAGTAGCCGGAAGCATATACTAAAAACTTATGATCGCCTTCCACATCAGAAGTGAAGGAACCTTCCCAAACGATCTTCCCTTTATGCGCGATGTCTTTTGGAAAGTTGTCAACTTGTGGCGTTTCCAGGTATTCGAAATCAATCTTGTTTTCAACAGCGGTGTTTACGATTTTATCTTCCACATAGTACTCGGCTGTAAGGCCGCCTTCCTTACCATCTTTCGAAAGCAACGTTAACGAAGCGAGCGGTTGATATTCACGCGGATCACCAAACTTGCTGATCGAATAATTATCCCAAAGGATACCGTAGTTCTTGCTGGAGTAGAGAAAAGGAACTACATCCACAATGTTGTGCTGCACAAGGTCAACATCTTCGCCTTTGTAGTTTACCTGACCGTTCTGATGGCCGCCCAATCCATAAAACGCTTCGTCAGCAGGCGATTCAAAAACCTGGCGGATAGCATACGCCTTTTGATTTCCATCCTGAATAGCCTTTAACGATTTTCCACCGTTAGCTACTTCCTGAAGAATAACCTGGCCCGTTGTATCGGTAAAGATTATGGCGCCTGTGGTGAGCGATACGGTGGCATGCAGGGTTTTGGTTTTCAGCATTACGTTGTCGCCATTTTCTTCCAGCGTCCAAGCGGCTGCTGTTACCGGCTGAGGCACCACCATCAGGCTTTGGGCACTGGCCGTGCTTGATGGAGGAAGGGCTGTAACATGAATGATGGATTCGGATACTACTTGCAGTTTTACCTGAAGGGTATCGTGGTCAAGATTGATCAGCACGCCATCGCTCAGTTTTTCAAAACGCTCTTTTTGGGCACAGGCGTTAAATAACAGTACTGCTAAAAGCGAAAAAAGTATACTATTCTTCTGCATATACGGGGTTAAGGTTCAATCGAATTCGGCAATAAGAAACCGTAATCGATTGCGATAAAGGTAAGTGCTAAACCAGCCTTGCGTGGGTATGAAATTGTTCCCGAATACGGGGGCTGGTGTTATGTACCAGGCTTTAAATGTTATTGTTTGAGGTAGTTTTTGTTAACTGGCCCCAAGCCAAACATCCGTTTTGATGAAGATTTAATAGAAAATGAAGCAATATCCGTGAGAAGTCTTGCGCTCACTGCACGGTACGTCCGATCAGGGGAATCATCCCGGCTCAACCCAAAAAATGGTGTTTAAAGAATAATAACCAGTGCGATAGAAACGGCTATGGCGATGTAGATGGTAACTTCAATGGCCAGCATCAGTTTGGTTTTTCGTTTCAGGTTCTCCATCAGCGTAACTTACTTACAATAGCAAATCTATAGTTGCCGTCATTTTATAATAGCCTCCAAATCGTAACGAATGGGGTAGTATTTGTTTATGATCTATCGTTCTCGTCTTTTGATGCAGCATAGACCGAAGGCAACACCTTATACTCCTCTTTAAAATACTTGGTAAAGTACTTCGGATTATTAAACCCAACTTTGTACGCAACCTCCGAAACAGTTAACTGACTTTTCTTCAACAACTGTGCAGCCTGCTGTAGCCTGATAGTACGAATAAGCTCCAACGGAGACTTGCCCGTAAGTGCAGTAAGTTTCTTGTACAAATGAACCCGGCTCATGTTAAGGTGATGGCTAAGGTCTTCCACCGAAAATTCCGGATCAGCAATATTTTCCTCTACACATTTAATAGCGCGCTCGATAAGTTTTTCGTCAAGCGAGGTTATGGTGAGGGCGCTTGCCTTTACCTCAATTTGCTTTCGAAAGTCCTTTTGGAATAATTCCCGCTTGTGAATAAGATTCCTGATTCGTGATTGAAGGATTTCGAAGTTAAAGGGCTTGGTAATGTAATCATCGGCCCCGCTTTCAAAACCTTCCAGCTTTTGCTCCTCGGCTGTACGGGCCGTAAGCAAAATCACCGGGCTGTGCGAAATACGTGGATCGGTCTTTACTTTCTTACAAAACTCAATGCCGTTCATCTCAGGCATCATCACATCACTTACAATCAGGTCGGGTAATTCGGCCAACGCTTTTGCCAATCCTTCCTTTCCATTTCTCGCTTCCACAATGCGATAGTTGGTGCGCAGGTTGTCTTTTAAATAGAATCTGAAATCTTCGTTGTCTTCTACCAGCAATACTACAGGAAACTTGCTGCCTCCTTCCTCCTGATTCAGCATCGATGCCTCGTGTACCCGGATGGGTTCTGTTTCGGCTGCCTCCTGAACAACTTCAATTGAAGCAATTGTTTTTATGGGCAATGTAACAGTAAAGCAACTTCCCTTCCCTACTTCGCTGGTTACTGTAATGGTACCCTCATGCGCTTTTACAAACTCGGCTGTTATGGAAAGGCCAATCCCACTCCCCTGGTTTACCATACTTTTGGGGAGTTCTGTCTGGAAGAAGCGCTCAAAGATTTTATCAAGCTTATCTGCGGCAATGCCTATGCCGGTATCGGTTACTTTTATAAGTATTTGTTTATTATCCGCTTCATCCAACAATACTTCTGTTGTAACCTGGCCATGTTCGGGGGTGAACTTAAAGGCATTCGATAACAGGTTGAGCAATATCTTTTCAAGTTTGTCCTGATCGAATACAGTTTCCAATGATGCTATCGCTGATTTGAACTCCAGCTTTATATCCTTCTTTTCGGAAAGATCGGAGAACGACAAAACTGTTTCGCGAATAAACTGGATAATGTCGCCTTCGGAAGGATTAAATTTTATCTCCTGCACTTCCAGTTTTCTGAAATCCAGCAACTGGTTAACCAGGTTAAGCAATCTCCTGGCATTGCGATGGATCAATTGAAACTGATTTAGCTGTTCCGCATTGGTGGTGTTCTTTAGAATTTTCTCAAGGGGTGTAAGGATAAGCGTGAGTGGCGTACGGAACTCATGACTCACATTGGTAAAGAACTTCAGCTTCATCATGTCCATTTCATGGGTACGCTGTGCTTCCGTTCGTTCGCGTTCAATCGCAAATTTCATTCGCTCGCGCTGGAGGATCAGTTTGCGCGTCACAAATAATGCAGCCAGTATAATCACCACATATAACACAAATGCTAACCTGGTTTTCCAGAATGGTGGTAAGACAACAATTTTAAATTTCACATCGCTATCATTCCACAAACCATCGTTGTTGGACGCGCGTACCCGAAATACATACGTACCCGGATCGAGGTTAGTAAACGTAACTTGTCGTGAATCGCCATTTGCATCCAACCAATCCGGACTAAAACCTTCAAGTTTGTATTGATACCTGCTCTTCTCGGTATGAAAAAAACTTAACGCAGCAAACTCAATTGAGAATACATTGTCGGTATGGCGCAGTGTAATCGCTTCAGTTTCCGTCAATGATTTCTCAAAAAGTACATGCCCGTTTACTTCTTCACCGATTGTAACATCTTTATTAAAAAGTTGAAATCCGGTTATAATTACGGTAGGCTTTTTACTGTTGGGAATAATTTCTTCCGGGCGAAACATATTAAATCCCAATGCGCCACCAAAAACCAATTCTCCAGTACTCATCCTAAGGCCGGCATCGTCATTAAACTGCTTGCCTTGAAGGCCGTCAAACTCATCGTAGTTTTTGAACCGATACGAAAGCGCTTCTCCCCGTTCGCCTCGTGTGAGAATTAAATTAGATATACCCTTGGTTGTACTCATCCATAAATTATGACGACTGTCTTTCAGAATGGTGAAGATGGTATTGTGCGGCAAACCATGCTCCGTTCTGTAAAGCTTAAAGGTTTTAGTACTCTTGTTATATTGATTAAGACCTTCCTTGGTGCCAATCCAGATGTTTCCGAAACCATCATCGATAATTTTATAGATGTTGTTGTTAGAGAGGCTATTTGGGTTTGCCGGATCATTTAGAAAATGGATAAACCGTCCGGTTTGCCGTTCATAAAAATCAATACCATACCCTGTGCCTACCCAAACATTTCCCTCACGATCTTCGGTAATGCTCGTAATGTAAGACGTATGAACCGAATTGAAATCACCCGGCCGGTAATGGGTAAATGTTTTGACTGTGGGGTCAAAAATATCCAACCCTGAGGAGAGCGTACCGATCCATATTTTTCCGTGACTGTCTTCAAAAATTTCCCAGATATTATCATCAGCAATACTGTTGGGATCGGTTGGATTATGCTTGTATCGTGTAAATGTATTTCCGTCAAAACAATTCAATCCACCGTAGTACGTGCCGATCCATAATTTTCCGCTTCGATCCATGCAAAGACTCACAATTACATTACTGCTCAAACTTCTTGCGTTACCAGGGTCACTGAGGTACTGCTGAAATCGCTCAAGCTTTCGATCGTAGTAGATAAGTCCTCCACCATTTGTTCCGATCCACAGATTACCCAGTTTATCTTCGGCAAATGCATTGATGTCATTAAAAGGAAGACTGTTGCGATCGGATACCTGATGTTGAACCAACCGAAAGCGGATTACATTTTCATGGTAGTAGTTCACGCCTTTCTTATAAGTGCCAACCCAGATGAAGCCATCGTAATCTTTATAAATGGTCTGAATACTGTTTTGACTCAGGCTTCGCACATCATCCGGATTGTGCAATACTACCTGAATGGAAAAATCCTCCTTGTTTAAAATATTAAGTCCACCATGATCCGTGGCAATCCAGATCAATCCTTTATTATCTTGCACCAGGCCGCGAACAATATCAGACGTCAGTTTTCCACGTGAAGCATTTTTATCGAGGTGAAGCAGTTGGTGAGATGATTGTTTCAGGTGGTATATTCCACGATTGCTGTTGGTAACATAAATCCATACGTCACCATCGGCATCCAATACCAGGTTATACTCCAGCGATTCATGCTTGTAGCGTTTGTTCAGTTGGTTATTGCGATACAGCACCCGATGATCGCGGCCACTCATCTTTTCTATTACACCGTTCCGATAGATCAACCAGAAATTACCTTCATGATCTTGTGTAAACGAAGCTATCTGTGCATTGCTGATCGTAGTAGTATCGGTTTCGCTGTGCTCAATCTTTAGGGTAGCCTTGTCAGTGGGTCGGTATTGAAACAACCCCAGTGTAGAGTGTACAAACCAGAAATTACCATCCTTGTCTTTTTCAATGGTGGTGATAATTCCACCGGGTACGTTGAATTTATTGAGTTGACGACTCGTGTTGTGTGAAAATTTTTCGAGCGATGGATCGTAAATACTTTGACCGAGACCAGAGGTTACCCAGATTTTTCCTTCGGGATCCTCAAACAACCGGCTCACATCATTATCGAGGATGGCCGTAGTATCCGACAACCGGCTTTCAAAAGTTTTTACATCATACCCATCGTAGCGGTTCAGGCCTGAAACCGTGCCGATCCACACAAAGCCTTTACGATCTTTCAAAAAACATTTTATCTGATTATTCGAAAGGCCCTGGTCAATATCAATGCGGGTAAAGCGATACTGCGCGGGTTGTGCACCACACCATTGTGCTGCCGTAACAAAAATTACTAGCCCCGCTAAAATCTTTCGCATATCTATCGTTGGTACAGTGTGTAAGTTAGGAAAACGATTCGGGTTGATAAAGTATTCGCGCATCCGGAATCCATTAAAAAAGGACGACCATTTTCACAGTCGTCCTTTTCATTTTAGTCCTATCGCGTGTTTACAAATCTGTTATCGGTTTATGCTTCGGTACCAACAGTCTCATGATAACCCACGCCAACAGGTAAGCTCCCGCACAAATACCAAACATAATGGCGTATGCTGTTTCTATCTGATTGATGCTTCGGTAGTATACGAACATATTCTTTTGAACAAGAAGAGTAAGTAAAATACCGCCCAATCCTCCGAACATTCCACCAATGCCGGTGATGGAAGCAACGGCCTTTTTCGGGAACATATCCGAAACGGTTGTAAAGATGTTGGCGCTCCACGCCTGGTGTGCTGAGGTAGCAATACCAATTACAATCACCGCCAGCCACATACTTCTTTCGCCCGCCCATTGTGCAAATAAAATCGGGAATACGGCAATGGCATAAATCAACATGGATGTGCTACGCGCTTTGAACACTGACCAATTACTGCGGATAAATTTCAACGGCAACCATCCGCCACCGATACTCCCAAAGGTGGAGATTACATATACAATAGCGACCGGAAGCGAAACCTGCGTTCCTTTCAACCCGTATTCGCTTTCTAGAAAATCGGGCAACCAGAAAAGGTAGAACCACCACACCGGATCGGTAATAAATTTACCAACAGCAAATGCCCACGTCTGGCGGTAAGCCAGTAGTTTAAACCAGGAAATTTTTTCGGTCTGCTGCACCGCGACTACTTCATCCTTGTCGCTTTGAATATAGGCCAACTCTTCTGCTGACAATTTCTTATGCGCCTCCGGTTTCTCGTACATCATAATCCACAGCACCAGCCACACAAAACCTAATGAACCGGTAATGATAAAGGCCCACTTCCATCCCCACGCTTCAGCGATGAAGGGCACCGAGAGTGGTGCTACAATAGCTCCCACATTTGCCCCTGAATTAAAAATACCGGTTGCCAGCGCTCGTTCTTTCTTGGGAAACCATTCGGCCGTTGATTTGATGGCCGCAGGAAAATTTCCCGACTCGGTAAGACCAAGCGCACCACGCGCCACAATAAACCCCATAGTACCTTGTACAAACGCATGCCCCACCGCAGCCAGACTCCAGAACAAGGTGGCCAACAAGTAGCCCATCTTGCTTCCTAGTTTATCGATGAGCCTACCCGCAAAGAGCATCCCAAATGCATACATAAACTTAAAGGCTATCTCGGTATTGGCATAGTCACCATCGTCCCAATGAAATTCTTCGGTGAGGGGTGACTTCAGCAAGCTGATTACGGAGCGGTCTAAGTAGTTTACAGTGGTGGCAAAGAATACCAATGCACAAATTGTCCATCGATAATTCCCTACACGTTGATTAAGATTTTCCACAGGCGTTATTGGTTTTTAATGATCAACTGATTTTAGTTTCGTACTTGTTGAATGATTGAAAGCGACTCGGCAACACGTTGCTGCAACAAGGTCCAGTTTTTCGTTTCCAGAATTTCTTTGGTAAATAATTGCGAACCGAGGCCCACACACATGGCTCCGGCTTTGAACCACGAACCCAGGCTTGATTGATTCGGCTCAACGCCTCCGGTTATCATCAACTGCAATCCGGGAACAACTGGCATAATGGAAGAGACAAAGCCTGGCCCCAATACAGAACCCGGAAATACTTTAATTACTTCTGCGCCATTTTCTTTGGCTGTTACAATCTCGGTTAACGTAGCACAGCCGGGTATCCAAAGTTTATTGTGTTGATGACAAACCTTGGCCATCTCCAATTTTAAAATTGGTGATATAATAAAGTGTGCTCCGGCTTTGACAAACTTCTCTGTTCTGTCGCCATCCATGATAGTACCAATGCCCAACATCAGGTCGGGGTACTTCTTGCAGTACTCCAACATGGCCGTGAATACTTCAAATGAATTTTTCTTGCGATTGGTGAATTCAAAAACGCGAACACCGCCTTGATAAGCTGCTTCAATAACGTTTTGTGCTATTGAAATATCATCGTGCGTAAACAACGGAACGAGTCCTGACGTACGCATGGTTGTTACAATCTGTTCTTTGGTAAATGCCATTTTAATTTCTATTTCAAAGTCAAAAAATTTTAGCGAAGGAGTTTCCCGATATTTTCACCTTTCACCAGCGTCTCTACTTCTTCGGCTGTTGAAAGATTTACATCGCCCTCAATACTGTGCTTCAATACACTTGCGGCTACAGCAAATTCGATGGTTTGCTGATCTGTCAGGGGTTTGATCAATCCATAAATCAAACCAGCCATAAAGGCATCGCCACCGCCTACGCGATCGACAATGTGTGTCATTTCGTATTCACGCGATTCCACCAGTTCCTTTCCATTCCATAAAATACCTTTCAGGCGGTTGTGCGATGAACTGACTGAATCGCGTAGCGTGGTCGAAATCTTTTTTGTGTTTGGGTAGGCCTTCATGAATTGCTGACAAGCCGATGAAAAATCTTTACCCGTTACTCCTACACAGTTTTCCATATCGGTGATGCCCGCAACAATTACATCAGTAGATTCAATCAACGCAGGCATCACCTCGCGGGCCGTTTTTCCATACTGCCACAAATTTCTGCGATAGTTAATATCACCCGACACCGTTACATGATGTTTACGTGCTGAACGAATAGCCTCGGCACACACATCGGCAGCGCCTTGCGAGATGGCCGCTGTAATCCCTGTCCAATGAAACCACGAGGCTTCTTTCATAATAGCATCCCAATCGATCATGCCGGGTTTGATGTGGGCGAATGCTGAATCGAAGCGATCGTAAACAATTCGTGAAGGGCGCTGCATCGCACCGTTTTCAAGAAAGTAAACACCAAGACGCTCATCGCCATACACGATGTGGTCGGTGCGTACACCATACTTCTGTAACTGCTGCACAGCCGTTGTGCCCAAATCATTTTCCGGAAAGCGTGTTACGTGCTCGGCCTCCATTCCCAAACAAACCAGCGACACCGCCACGTTTGCTTCTGAGCCTGCATACAACACCTGAAATTGCTCAGCTTGTAAAAAGCGCGAGAATCCAGGTGTGGATAACCGCATCATAATCTCTCCTATTGTAATAACTCGTTTACGCATGTCTATTAAAATTCTAAACTCCAGCAAAAGAACTAAAGCCACCATCTACCGGTACTACTGTTCCAGTAACAAACTTCGAAGCATCTGAGCATAACCAGACGAGGGTGCCCGATAATTCATCGGCTTCACCGAAGCGTGCAAAGGGTGTACTCCTTATTATTGATTCTCCGCGAGCCGTGAAGCTTCCATCGGGGTTGGTTAACAATTTTCGATTTTGCTCGGTAATAAAAAAACCAGGAGCAATGGCGTTGACACGAATTCCCTCCCCAAATTTCTTTGCCATTTCAACGGCCATCCATTGTGTAAAATTACTGACTGCACCCTTAGCCGCGGAGTATCCTACAACTCTGGTAAGCGGACGAAATGCGGCCATGGATGAAATGTTAATGATAATGCCTTGCTTCTTCGCCACCATCGCTTCACCAAAAATCTGCGTTGGCAATACAGTTCCGGTTAAATTCAACTCTACTGCGCGTTGAAAATCATCGATGTTCAAATCCATGAACGTCTTATCCGGAGGAATAGTAGCCCCTGGCATATTTCCACCCGCCCCGTTGATCAAGATATCAATTGAACCAACCTGATCGAGAATTGTTTTTCGTGCTTCGCGAAGCTGATCGGCATTCAGTACATCGGCTGATATTCCCAACGCACGTCCACCGGTCGATGCAATTTCATTCGCCAACGCATCGGCTGCATCCTTTCTTCTTCCCAGGATAACAACGCTCGCACCGGCTTGCGAAAGTGCTTTACACATAGCACTGCCCAACACGCCCGTACCCCCTGTAACCACTGCTACTTTAGCATCGAGTCCGAATAGTTTTTGTAAGTAACTCATCTTTTTATTTTAATCGCACGGCTGCATGAAGTCGATTGCTTTCCTGGCATGCTTCAATCAGTTCCATTAATTTAATACTATCGTCATTCGTTACCTGCAAAGCCGCTCCATTTCGTATGGATGCAAAAACCTGATCGTAAAATGCCAGGTAATTTCCGGGCACTGTTTCGATCGTGCCTTCCACGTGCAGACCCGCTACTGTTGAATTCAGTTTTCCGAAATAGGCCGTTGAGTCTTGTCCCCAGCCTGGAGTACCGGGGATCTTTCCTTCCTTCAACGCTTGTTCCTGCGGATCGAGTCCGTACTTCACAAACGATCCGTCAACACCGTGCAAAATATAGCGTGGACCAGGTTCGCGCACCAGATAACTCGACTTCACAATGGCATGAAACCCATCGTACTGTAACCGGATATCGTAGTAGTCATCAACTTTTCCGTGCGGGCGTTGTATTCCTAATCGCGCATCAACTTCCATTGGCATTCCAAACAATACCAACACCTGGTCGAGCATGTGCGAACCCAGGTTGTACAAAATACCAACGCCAGGATTGGCTTCTTCTTTCCAGGTGTTCTGATCAATGTAGTTCCGGTAACGATCGTAGTGGGCCTCGAACTCAACTACCTTTCCTACCAATGTATTTTCAATTACCTTCTTCACTGTGAGAAAATCGCCATCCCACCTGCGATTCTGAAAAACAGTAAGTATCTTTTTATTCTGGTTTGCTCTCGCCACAAGGTTTCGGGCTTCCGTGGCATTTACGGTAAAAGGCTTTTCAATCACCACATGCTTTCCTGCATCAAGCGCGCGCGTGGTAAAATCAGCATGTGTTTCGTTTGGTGTGTTGATAACGATCAATTCAATGGCAGGATCATTCAATACTTTTTCAACGGAATCCACAACCTGAACACCCGGATAGCGCTTGTGCGCAGAGGCCTGCTTTCGTTGAACGATCGTTTGAAGTTTAAAACCGGCATGCGCATCAATAAGGGGTGCGTGAAATACTTCACCCGACATACCATAGGAAAGCAATGCAGTAACAATCGGCTTCATCTAAAATACACTAATAGTCTTTTCTTCTCGAATACGGCTTATCATCGTAAGACAACCGTATACTTTGGTTTCTACTTTAATCCAATCGCGCACCGCTATCGCCTCCTTCGGAAATAAAGAATCACCTAACCTAACACATATTGCCCCTGCGTCAAACCAACCTCTCAGATTATTTTCCATTACTTCTACACCACTGGAAGGTAGTACCATAATGTGCGGAAACCTATCTGTTACTTGTCGCAAAAAATCCGGACCAAGAATATTTCCTGAAAGCAGGTTTACGGCCTCGGCTCCTAACGCACTGGCCTGCTCCACATCCTGCAGGGTAGAGCATCCGGGCATCCAGAGTATTTCATTACGCTGACAAACCGCGGCCATCGCTTCTTGTAGAAATGGAGATGTGATAAAATCCGCTCCGGCTTGAATATACCGTTGCGCCATGTTGGCATCCAATACGGTACCTACACCAAGAGCAAGGCCATGTAAGTCGCGAGTCTCTTCGCGCAACCACGAGAACAACCGAAGTCCGCGAAAATCGCGTTGATGCTTAAACTCTATAGCCCGTATTCCAAACCGATATGAAATACGCACCAGTTGCAAGAGCGCAGTTATTTCAGCATGCCCTACTACTGGAATGATCCCTGTGGCGCTAGCCGAGTTGATCAGTATGTGCTTTGAAGCGTGGGGATTTCTCATAATTTAATTCTGAACATTTCGTTGCACAATCCATCGTAAAGTGGTTAAATTGCGCAATCGATTGCGCAAGATAGTCGATTTATCAATATGGCAAACAGATTTTTAAAAATTCATCCCGCAGACAATGTCTACGTGGCACTAACCGACCTGAAAAAAGGAGAAAACCTTTT
>Ga0315910_10001182_pt1 | contig 24361 bp, 23 predicted proteins | sample EdamamesoilMG_FD_204470 | JGI IMG/M metagenome (GOLD analysis project Ga0315910, IMG submission 204470) | Garden soil microbial communities collected in Santa Monica, California, United States - Edamame soil | ecosystem: Environmental > Terrestrial > Soil > Garden | place: USA: California... | reverse complement strand
GTTGGCGTTGAACCACTCCACGTACTGCATGTAGCGCTCGCGGGGCATGCCGGATGCGGTTGGCGCTGCGGGTGCGGCCGGGGCCTGGCGGGTGCAGGCGGGCAGGGCAGCAAGGCCTGCGAGGCCGGCGGCGACGCCCAGTGTGCCGGTGGAGAGCAGGCGGCGGCGGCCCGGAAGCTTCGGATCCATGGATGCTTCGTCCTTCGAGGGCGATTGGCGGCCTGATGACATCGGATCCATGTATGCGTCCCCCATTTCGTGTTGTGAGCGGGTATTATGCGCGTCCCTACGGTCGGGGCGTGGCGCAGCCTGGTAGCGCACTTGCATGGGGTGCAAGGGGTCGGAGGTTCAAATCCTCTCGCCCCGACCAATTAAATTCCGTCTTTCTATCGCCTAGAAGCCGGATGCGTTCTGCCTGAGGAATTGTTCCTCCTCAGGCGTGGATTCTCGTCCCAGGACAAGGTTGCGATGAGGGTAGCGGCCAAACCGATCTACCACAGCCTTGTGGCGCAACTCGAAATCGAGGTTGTCCGCAGGCGCCCATTGCCTGTACAGGCGCTCCGCCTCGATATGAATCTGTGGCGACTCACTGTGCATGTACGGCAGGAGAAGGAACGCACGCTCCACTGGCTCAAGCTGGCTCAGTGCTCCAGTTGACACGGCTTCCTGCGCAAGCGCCAGGGCCATCGGATCCTGTGCGAAAGCTGCAGGCGTGTTCCGGAAGATGTTGCGCGAAAACTGATCCAGCACGACCACTTCCGCAAGGCGCCCCCGAATACTTGCGCGCCATCGATACAGCTCGCCCCTGATGGCCTGGCGCAGCAGTTCCAGGAACTCCTGTCGTACCAACGCGTCGAACTCTTCGGAAGACCGCCACCATCGCTCGGGATCGGTCTCGACAAACCAGAACTTCAGCACTTGCTCGTGCATGAGAGCGGCTTACTTGCGGATCACAGGGCAAACACTAGCCCTTGCCGCAGCGCTGAGCGAGCTTCTCGAGTGCGCTGGTCCAGCCCTCAGTGTGTCCATTGCACTCATCCTCGGGCAACTGCTGATGAGTGACCACGACTTCGGTGTGATCTCCACTGGCCGCGAAATCAACCTCGACCAGCGTGTCACGCCCACCCGTATACGGGGAGTGCCACGTGAACACGAGGCGCTTCGGTGGATCGATCGTGATGTACACGCCTCGATGCGGAATTGCGCGTGAATCCACTTCCATGATGATCTCGTAGCGACCACCCACGCGCGCATCCACGGTGGCCGTGGTTCGATGCACTTTGCTGGGACGCATCCACTGGGCCATCGCTTCGGGATTGAGCCAAGCCTGGAAGAGCTCCTCCGCCGGTGCGGGGATGCGACGACGGACCACGACGATGGGCGGAGCTATGGTGATGGTCATTGGCGCTTCCTCCTCTTTTCGAGTACGAAAGTTTCCAGGTCGGCCAGCCGGCCTTCCCAGAAGCGGCGGTAGTGATCGATCCAGCTGGCGGCGTCGGCCAGCGGCGCTGGCGCAATCGAGAGGACGTGCTCACGCCCCATGATGCGCCGGCGCAGCAGCCCGGCGCGTTCCAGCGCCCGGATGTGCTTGGACACCGAGTTCAGCGAGATGGAAAAGCCTGCGGCAAGGTCGGTCACGCGTGCGTCGCCCGAGGAGAGCCGGGCGAGGATCGCGCGGCGGGTGGGATCTCCCAGCGCACTGAAGACGCGATCGAGCTGTTCGGCTTTATATTCACCCATATGGGTGAATATAGGGAGAGTGATTGCCCCTGTCAACACAGGGGCGGGCGGGCGCCGGAATTGAGGTACTGGCGGTTGAGTAGTGACCGGAGCTAGTGCCTGCGACGCACCAGACATCCGAAGAACCGCTTCTCCAGTGCGTCATGCACTTCAGCCGGTGCGGCCGCAAGGCCGAGCCATTCGATCCGCATGGCTTCCCATGCGCGGTCATCGGTCTGCCGCATCTGTCCCAGGCCCTGGCTCAGCAGCTGCATCTCGTGCTCGCGACGCAGGCTGACATCTTCATGTGGCGTCGCGCTCCCGCTCAGGATCTCGGCGTGGATGCAGAGCTTGCGCAGCGCTTGCTCACGCGCGGCGTCATCGGCGTTCATGAACTCCGCGGCATCCGCGCGCGCCAGTGAGTGACGTAGCGCCTGAAGGATGCCCTTGCTCGGCCAGCGCGGAACACCGGCGATGAACTCTTCAGCGGCGCTCTTCAGTTCATCGCGCGCGGCATCACCCTCGATGACGGCACGCTGATAAGCGCGCACATGCCGCGCGGCGGCGAGGACATTGGCCTCGGCGGCTTCGGCGTCCCGCTTCGCAAGTCCAGCAATCTGCGAGTCATACTTCGACATGGCACGCTGGTAGCGCTCGCGCAGGCTACGCGCCTCGTTGCGCGGCAGTTCGCCGATGGCGTTGAAGGCGTCCTGCCACTCGCGCAAACGGGCTTCGCCCGTGGGACGATCCGCCGGGCCTTGCTGGCACGCGGCTTCGATCTGCCCGCAAAGCTCCAGGGCCGCGGCCTTCGCCTGCTCGAATGTCGCGGCCTGCTGCGCGAACTCCTGCTGGCGACGCTCGAACACGGCGTTGCAGTGCGCACGGAATTGCTCCCACATCGACTGGGACTGCGCATGGGGAACCGGGCCGGTCTCCTTCCACTGTGCCTGCAGGCGCTTCACTTCGTCGATGGCGCGTGAGAGATCCGCGATCGTCGCGACCTGCGACGCGCGCGTGATCAGTTCCTGCTTGGCGGCGGCGTTGCCCGCATGCCAGGCATTCACCTTTGCGCGCAGGCGATCCAGGGCACTGAAGAAATCCGCATCCAGCGGACGGCTTGCGTCGCGATCGACGGGCACGTGGTTGCGCCACTCCTGCGGCGCCTCCCGCAGCACGCGCATGATCAGCGGATGATCGGGGTGCTCGGCGTCGATGCCTGCCTCGAAAGCCAGCACACGCTCGAGCACCTTCTTGCGCGCGTCGAGGTTGGCGCGGCGGATCGCGGCCTGCTCGACGAGGTAGACCTGGCAGGGCTGGAACGCGGCGGTGTAGGCCTGCTCGAAGCGCTCCGCCTCCGCGGTCGCATCCACCGCAAGGCCCTTATTGATCGTGCGCCACTCATGGCGCAGGGCGCGCAAGTGTTCCACCAGCGTCTCCGGCGGCTCGTCCACGCCAATCAGCGCTTCCACCGCCTCGATCAGTTCGATGCGTTTGGGTGCGGCGACGTAGTCCTTCCACTGCCGCAGTTCATTCAGGCGCGTGTCGAGCTGTTCGAGGCTGCGCGCGAGGTGCGACGGCAAGGCTGGCGCATTGGCCAGCGCCGTTTCGATGGACTGGCGGAACCATGCAGCCTTGCGCGTGTCGCCGCGGGTGAGGGCGGCGCCGCTCTGGCGGATGAAGCTCAGGATCTCGGCATGGGCCTGGGCTTCGGCGGCCTGCTTCTCGCTCAGTGCTTGCGCTTCGGCCTGGGCTTCGGCCTCGCGAGCCTGCTCGGCTGCCGCCTGTTCGGCCGCTTCGGCAGCAGCCTGTTCGTCGGCTGCCTGCTTCTGGGCCAGCAGCTCCGCTTCGAGCGCGCGTGCCCGGGCTTCTTCCTCGGCTCGCTCGGCGGCTATGCGCGCAGTTTCGCGCTCATGCGCCGCGATGACTTCCCGGCCGCGATCGAGGGCCAGCTGTCCGCGCTGACGGATCGCGGGATCGATGGTGTCGGGCAGGGCCTGCAGGCGTGCTGCGTACGAAGACAGCGTCGATGCGAAAAGCGCGTCATGCGGCCTCGCGACATGTCTTTCGATGGAGGCACACAGCGCCTCGGCGTCGGCCTTGGCCTGGGCCAGACTGCGTTGCTCGGCCAGCAGCGCGTCCAGGCGCCCCTTGATCAGCTTGTACGCCGCCTTGTCACGGCCGCGCAGACGCAGCAGCAGCACCTGCCAGGACACAGGATCGTGGATTGCGGAAGCCGCCGCCTGGCGCAGGCGCGTGGTCTGGCCTTCCACGGCGAGCCGCATGAGCTCGGCGGAATCCAGCGAGCCGGATTCGATGGCATTCAGCAGCAGCTGCTGCTCGGCCGGATCGATTGGCGGCGGCGCGGGCTCGGGTGGGGCAGGAGGGGGCTCGGCGACTTCGTTTGCAGGCGGCGGAGGCGGGCTGCGGAACAGGCGGGAAAGCAGTTTCATTGCGGAAAATGATATCCGTTCCGCCAGTTCGGAATTTGTGTAGGTAAAGGCCTACTGACTCTGGTTCCGGACTTCGACATTTCCTGCTCGCGGTGCCGCGTTACGGTGACGGACCCTCGGAGCTGACGGCATGGATGCCAGAAACTGAGGTCAGTGCAGCCCGCACCGGCAAATGGACTTGTCGGTGCGGGAGTAGCCATAGGAGGCGTTCCATGGCCACGGCCAAAACCATCGACAAGGAAGTTTCGGTCAACGACAGACCACAGCGGCCGGGTGTGATGCCGGCCGATGCGCCGGACAGTCCCGTACTTCCAGACGTTCCGGACTCCCCGGGCGTGCAACGGGCACTGGCCGCGGAGAAATCCGGAAACGCTGGAGAGAAGCGCGTACCGCCGGGTGGCTTCCCTGAGAGGATCCCTCATGGAGAGCCGCGAAGCGGCTAGACACGACCTCACTGCGGCGGCGCACCACGTATACTGTATGGACATCCAGTATGTCGCGGCGTAGCTTCGCTGTCCATGCCCTACGCCGAGGACAACGGTCACCGCTTCCGGTGCCCCATCTGCCGCTCCCGTTACTTCTCGCCAGTCCGTGTGAAACGCCCCGACGGGCGCATCTACGAGACCGACTTCTTCGAGTGCTCCGGCTGCAGCGTCATGTTTCGTGACAGCATGCGGTTCACGCAATTCGAACCCTACGAGCCGAAGCCCGCCACGGCTGCGCACAAGCGCCAGGAAGCGGACCGCGTTACCTACTTCGAGGCTCACTCGCGCCAGAAGAGATAGCACGCTGTGCATCATGGCGCGCGCACTGCAAGGAACATGCGCAGCATGCGCTAACTGTAGGCGCCGTCCGCAAGCAACCGCGCCTGCCACCGGCATAACTCCTGGGCATCGGGGACTACCATCGGCGCCCAACCCTCTCCTGGGGAATCACCATGGGAACGCGCAAGCCGAGCCCCCATGCGTTGACCGCCGCCCTCGGGCTGGCCGCGCTGATGGCCGTACAGGCGGCAGAACCGCCCACTGATGGCAAGAACATCTTCCGCTTCGACACCTTCGGCGACGAGCAGCTCTGGACGGACACGCTGCGACTGCATGAAGTCATCCAGAAGAGCGTGAGCCCCATTCTCGCGCTGAAGGTCGGATTGAAAGTCGACATCGAGGCGCTTCCGCCCGGCCTTCTCTTCGAGGTTGATCTGCGGGATCCCGCGACCACCGTGGCACTGCTGAAGGCCAACGCCGTGCTGGGCCTGAAGGCCGAAGTGGACGCCAACAACAGGATCACGAAGATCGGCGTGACCTGCGCGCTGTGCCACTCCAATGTCGATGACTCGGTGTTCCCGGGCATCGGCAAGCGCATGGATGGCTGGCCCAACCGCGACCTGGATGTGGGCAGGATCATCGCGCTGTCGCCCGCGCTGACCCGCGCGCAGAGGAAGGTCTACAGGTCATGGGGCCCGGGCATGTACGATCCGCGCTACAACCAGGATGGCAAGAACACGCCGCTGGTGTTGCCGCCGGCCTATGGGCTCGCCAACGTGAAGAACGAGACCTACACCGGCGACGGACCGATCTCGTACTGGAATGCCTATGTGGCGGTCACGCAGATGGGCGGGCAGGGCAACTTCAGTGACCCGGACCTCGGCATCAACGTGACGCATTCGCCGGACCTGGTGACGCCAAAACTGCCGGCCCTGAGGGATTACCAGCTCAGCCTCGTGGCACCACCCGCGCCTGAGGGTAGCTACGATGCCGCGGCCGCGAAGCGTGGCCAGGAACTTTTCGACGAGAACTGCGCGCGATGCCACGTGGGCCGCAACGGCACCGACAACAATGATGGCGTGCTGCATGCGCCCAAGGAAACCGGCGTTGATGGTGCCTATGCGCAACGGACCAAGACCAAGGCATACCGCACCACGCCACTGCGCGGGCTGTGGCAGCACCCACCGTACTTCCACGATGACAGCAAGAAAACCCTGGAGGACGTCGTGGAGCACTACGACAAGGTGCTCTCGCTGGGGCTGAGCGAGGCGCAGCAGGGCGATCTGGCGGAGTTCCTCAAGACGCTCTAGTCTTCAGGAATCGAGGCCATGCGAAAGCCGGGGCAGGCGCCCGGGAGGAGCCATGGACACCTCTGCCTGGATCATCGATCAGCGCTGGGAGCACTACACAGCCGCGGACCACGCGGTGTGGAAGACCCTGTTCGAGCGACAGCACGCGCTTCTTCCGGGCCGTGTGTGCACGCAGTACGAAAGCGGAATGGATGCGCTGCCCATCGCGCCGGACCGCATTCCGGATTTTCACGAACTGAGCCAGACCCTGTCGCAAAGGACAGGCTGGAAGGTCGTCGCTGTAGCGGGACTGGTACCCGACGAGGTCTTCTTCGAGCTGCTCGCGAGCCGGCGATTTCCCGCTGGCAACTTCATCCGGCGTGCCGACGAGCTGGATTACCTCGAGGAACCCGACGTCTTCCACGACGTGTTCGGCCACCTGCCCATGCTGATGGATCCGGTCTTCGCCGACTACATGCAGGCCTACGGCGAGGGCGGGTTGCGCGCGCAGCGCCTGGGCAAACTGGTCGAGCTCGCCCGCGTGTACTGGTACACGGTGGAATTCGGCCTGGTGCAGCAGAAAGATGGGCTGCGCATCTATGGCTCCGGCATCGCGTCCTCGTCCGCGGAGAGCCACTTCGCCGTCGAGGACGACTCGCCGAACCGCGTGTGGTTCGACCTGGAGCGCGTGATGCGCACCGATTACCGCATCGACGATTTCCAGGAGACGTACTTCGTGATTCCCGACATGGAGGCGCTGCTGCAACTCTCCCGCATCGACTTCGCGCCCGTCTACGAACGCGTCGCAGCGCAGGGAAGTCTCACGCCGGGTGAGTTGATTTCGACGGACCGGCTGATATACCGGGGCACGGGCGCATACCACCGGAAGAAGAAACAGCTCACGGCATGACCGCAGCCGCACTGCGGTAACCGGATGGGCGAGGACGCGATCGTCATACTGAGTTACGCTCTGCATTCCGTTCACTGCGAAGGCACTAGAGGTGAAGATGGAAACCGAACGCGCCGTGCTCGCCGGGGGCTGCTTCTGGGGAATGCAGGATCTGCTGCGCAACTACGAAGGCGTGATCTCCACGCGCGTGGGCTATACCGGCGGAACAGTCGCCAATGCCACGTACCAGCGCCATGACGGACACGCAGAGGCCATAGAGATCCTGTTCGATCCGAAGCGCATCGACTTCCGGCAGCTGCTGGAGATCTTCTTCCAGATCCACGATCCCACCACGCGCAATCGCCAGGGCAACGATGTGGGGACCAGCTATCGTTCCGCCATCTTCTACACCAGCGAATCGCAGCGGGACATCGCCGAGGAGACCATCGCCGATATCGATGCCTCCGGCCTGTGGCCCGGCAAGGTCGTGACCGAGGTGGTCCCCGCCCGCGAATTCTGGGAAGCCGAACCCGAGCACCAGGACTATCTGCTGCGCTATCCGGAGGGGTACACCTGCCATTTCGTGCGGCCCCACTGGCGACTGCCACGGCGTGCAGCGCGGGCCGCTACGGAAAAGACCGGATAATCCTTGCATTGCCCCGTGGCGCGCGGTGCAATGACCCTCCGGGCGAGTTCGGGAGTGAATCATGGATGATGCACACGTCCTGCAGGCGCTGGACACCTGGTATGCCGGCAATCCTCACGTGCGACGAGCCTGCGCGTTCCGCGCCCGTGAAGGACGGGGCGCGAGGGAGCAGGGCGTTCTTCACGTACTGCTCGATGTGGAGCCCGTGATGGACAGCGACGAAAACCTGCCGGTGTGGCTCGCCAACTCGCGCACATGGGAATCGCAGCTTGAGGAGGCAACTGGATGCAGCATCCTCCTGGGCGACCTGCAGGGCGCGCAACTCGGCTCGCCGCAGGAATCTGGCATGCAGCCTTTCATGCTCGATATCTGGCTTCGGGAAGACTGGGGCACGTAGCAGGAGACGATCAAGAGTCGCGTATTCGCGACGGGAGACCTGACGGGCGCGAAGCGCCTACACTGTTCCTCCAATCGGCCATTACGGACAGAGGCGATGACCGAACTCAAGAACGTACACCTTCACTGTCCTCATTGTTCCGCCGAATTTCCGCCGCCGATTCCGCCGACCACGAAGGCGGAACTGGACGCGATGCTGGATTGGGGCGGCATCGTCGATTGCCGGGGCTGTCACAAGTTCATCGTCATCGGCCCTTCCACCGTGCGTTACACGGTCATCGACGGGCGCAGCAGAATTTCTTTCAGGGAGAAAACGCGCGCGCGCCAGCACGCACGGTAGGAAGATTCCTACACGGGTTGATTTGTCTGCGCTGCTCCAGCGCTGCCGTTAGGATTGCGCTCCTCCGATCCCCGGGCAGGAGCAATGGATGGATCCAATCGCCGAGATTCTGGCTGCCGAAGGCGGCCACGGCGACCATGAACCGCTGATCGCCGAACTGCGCGCCGAAATCGACAGACTCCAGGCACAGATCGTAGCCAGGGATAACCTGCTCGCGGTGGCCGCACACGAACTGCGCAATCCACTGCATACCCTGCTGCTGCTCGTGTCTGCCGCCCTGGCCGTTTCCAGGCGAGACCAGCTGCATGCATTGACGCCGAAGCTCGAGCGCATCCGCCACATCATCGACATCTACGTGAAGCGCGCCACGCTGCTGCTGGATTCGACGCGCCTCGAGGCCGGAGCGTGGGTCGCGGATCGCCGCGAGTTCGACCTGTGCGATGTGGTTCGCGAGATCAGCGCATCGTACGAACCCGAAGCGCAGTTCGCGGGCAGTCCCATCACGCTTGCATTGCCGCCATCGCTGCGCGGCTGGTGGGATCGTTCGGCGGTGGAGCAGGTGGTGGCGAACCTCGTTTCCAACGCCATCAAGTATGGCCAGGGCGGCCCCATCGCCATCACGCTCGAAGCGCAGGATGGGCAGGCAGTGCTCACGATCCAGGATCAGGGGACCGGCATCACCGAAAGCGACCAGCTGCGCATCTTCGAGCGCTTCCAGCAGGCCATCGGTTCCGGCCAGAGGCGCAGCGGCTTCGGCATCGGCCTGTGGCTGGTGAAATCCCTGGTCGAAGCGCATGGCGGCAGTGTCGCCGTCCACAGCCGGCTGGGGCAGGGATCCACTTTCACCGTCGTTCTTCCAACAACAATCAAGACATGACCACGCAAATCCCGGTACTCGACCGGTTTCCCACAGGCATTGAGGGCCTGGACGTCATCACGCAGGGCGGCCTGCTCGCCACCGGTGTCTACATCATCCAGGGCGTGCCCGGCAGCGGCAAGACCATCCTCGCCAACGAGATCTGCTACCGGCACATCGGGGCCGGTGGCCGCGCCGTGTATGTCACGCTGCTTGCCGAATCGCACAGCCGCATGCTGCAGCACCTGCGGTCCATGGCGTTCTTCGACGAGTCGGTGATGCCCGAACGGCTGTTCTACGTCAGCGCCTTCCGCACTCTGGAGGAAGAGGGGCTGAAGGGCCTGATGGCGCTGCTGCGGCGGGAGATCCGCACGCAGCATGTCAGCCTGCTGGTGCTCGATGGCCTGGTCGCGGCCGAGGAATCCGCGCCCACTCCGCGCGACTTCAAGAAATTCATCCACGAGCTGCAGAGCCACGCGGTGGCCAATGGCTGCACGGTGCTGCTGCTGACCAGCGGTACCGGCGACATGGTCAATGCCGAGCACACCATGGTCGACGGCCTGATCGAGCTCAGCGACGAGCAGTATGAGTTCCGCAGGCAGCGCGCCCTGCAGGTGCGCAAGTTCCGTGGCAGCGCATCGCTGCGCGGCAAGCATTCCTTCCGCATCACGCAGCAGGGCATCCGGCTGTTTCCACGCATCGAGGCCTGGCTCGATCACCCGAGCATCCCGGACAAAGGGCCAGGGCCGAGGATCACCTGCGGTTCCCCGAGCATCGACAAGATGCTGCACGGAGGCCTCTGCGCCTCTTCCGCCACTGCGGTGGTCGGCCCGACGGGCGGCGGAAAGACGCTGTTCGCCCTGCAGTTCCTGGCGCGCTCCAGCAAGGAGGAACCAGGACTGATGTTCAGCTTCTACGAAACACCAGCGAGACTGATCGAGAAGTCGCGCGCCGTGGGCCATGACATCAGCGGCCTCATCGACCGTGGCCACCTGCACCTCCACTGGCATTCGCAGGGCGAGCACCTGCTGGATGAGCTGGGGCACGAGCTGCTGCAGGCAGTGCGGTCGCGCGGCATCAGGCGCCTGGCCATCGACGGCATGGGCGGGATACTGGAGTCTGTCGCCAACCGCGAGCGCATCGGCCGGTTCATGGCCTGCCTGATGAACGAGCTGCGCGCACGCGGCGTGGCGACCGTGCTCACGGTGGAGAGCGCGGACATCGTGGGACCGGCCGTGCGCATGCCGGTCGGCGGCATGTCGGCCATCATCGAGAATCTGCTCTTCCTGCGGTTCGTGGAGCGCGATGCCCAGCTCAGCCGGCTGATTTCCATCTCCAAGATGCGCAACAGCGACTACGACGAGCACGTCCGCGAGCTGTTCATCACCGACAAGGGGATGAGGGTGGGCGAGCCCCTCTATGGACTGGATGGGGTCATCACGAGGATACCCCGCACCCGTCCGGACCCGGCTGGCAGACGCAAGTCACCAGCCAGGAAGAAGAAGTAGGCGCGTGCGCACGATCCTGGTAGTCGAGGATGAGTTCGGAGCAGCCGATGTCATCATGGCCGCCCTCGAGGACGAGGGCTATCGGGTCGTGCTTGCGGCCAATGGACGGCAGGGGATGGAACGCCTTGCGGAGGTGAATCCCGACCTCGTCATCGCCGATTTCATGATGCCCATCATGGATGGCGCAGCCATGGGCCATGCCATCCGCGACAGCAGCACCCACGCGAATGTTCCCATCATCATGGCCAGCGCGGTGAGCGAGATCGCCGTGCGTCAGCGCTTTGCCGGCTTCCAGGCCTTCCTGCGCAAGCCTTTCCGCATCGAGGAGTTGCTCGAGGCGGTCAGGAAGCTGCTGGCGCCCGCGGTGCGGGCCACAAGTGATGCGTCGTAGGATTCGACCGTCGCGCCTGTCGGCGCGCTGCTGACTTCCTGCCGCTGCCCCGCGAGGCTCAATGCCTTGCGGACGAAGGGACAACGGACCTGGAGGATCAGCAAATGGCAGACGAGAGCAGGTGGAGAGACGACCGATTCGGCCTCAGTGACCAGGAGCGCAGCCGCTGGAACGAATGGCGCGACGAACGCAGCCATGGCCGCACGCCTGGACGGTCGGGGCGCGAGTTCGGAGGCCTTTACGGGGGCTATCGCAGCGAGACGCCCGATGGCGACTACCGCGGCGGCGGTCGTCGCGAGGAGTGGCGCGACCCCTCACGCGAGTACGGGCAGTATGGTTATGGCCGCGACTACGGCGCGCCTTACCGCGGTCCGGGATATGGCAGCCATCGCGAGCGTGGATGGTTCGACCGTGCCGCGGATGAAGTGTCTTCCTGGTTCGGGGATGACGAAGCGGGAAGGCGCCGCGACACGGATGCCGCGCCTGCGGATCACCGTGGACGAGGACCCAAGGGGTACGTGCGCTCGGACGAACGCATCCGCGAGGATGTGTGCGACCGGCTGTGTGATGACCGGATGGTCGATGCCTCGGAGATCGACGTGGCGGTCGCAGGCAGCGAGGTCACGCTTTCCGGAACGGTGAACACGCGCGAGGAACGCCGCCGCGCCGAGGACTGCGTCGAACAGGTGCTGGGCGTGACGCATGTGCAGAACAACCTGCGCGTGTCGAATGCGGGCTCGACGTCAGTAGGCGGAACCAGCAATACCGGCATGCGGGGCACGCCCGGAATGGCAAGGAACGACACCTCACCGACAGGTCGCGCCGCGCATTGAGACTGCCCGCCTGGCGGAGCCTGCAGCTCCGCCAGGCAACGGGTCATAGGCATCCCGGCGCCCACTGGACGGCGAGGAGGCACAGCATTACCTTTGATCGGTTCATTGCCTCGTCAAGGGATTGCTGTGTCATTGAAAGCGCGCCTCTGCCTCGGCGTCACCGGTCATCGCCATGACAATCCCCTGTTTGCCGCCCGCCATGACCGGATCGAGACCACGCTCGGCGGCATCCTCGATGAGATCGGCGCCGCACTGACCCAGGAAGCACGCGAGCCGGGCATCGACATCGCCCCCACCCGCCTGCACAGCCTGCTGGCCGATGGCGCCGACCAGATGGTCGCCGAGGCAGCGCTGGCCCGTGGCTGGGAACTGATCGCGCCGCTGCCGTTTGGCCTGACGCTGAACATCGCGGTGAGCGCGCAGCCTGCGGACGCCGCCGAAGCCAGCGTCCTGCTGCACGGGGCCCATGACCAGCTGCACACCTTGCATGCGGCCGCGCGCACGCGCGCCATACGTCTGCGCGAACTGGCCGGTCGCGCGCGGCTCTTCGAACTGGCGGACCAGGACGAGCCGATCGCGCAGCTCATGCTCGCACGGATGATGGACCCCGCAGACCGGCGCAAGACGCAGGTATTCGATGCGGAAGTGTCGCTGCGCGTGGCGCTCGCCAGCCGCGTGATGATCGAGCAGTCTGACATCGTGATCGCCATCTGGGACGGCAGCACGCGCGCACTGGTGGGCGGCACCGGCCACACCATACAGGTGGCGCTGGAAGCAGGCGCACCGGTGGTCTGGATCGATGTCGATGCGCCCGAGCAGTGGCGGATACTTTCCGGTCCCGAGGCACTGGCGGACATCTCTGAAAGTGTCGAGGTCGAAGTAGCGGAACGGCGCGCCGCCCTGCAGGCGCTGGTGCGCTCGGCACTGCGTCCAGCCGCACCCGGAGGCAGGGGAGTGCTGCATGGCAGGGGCCCGGAATCAGGTGCGGAGACGCTGCGGGATGAACCTTGGCCGGGGAGCAGCAGCCTTCTGTGGCATCTGTACCGGCGCGTGGAAGCCCTGTTCGGCGAGAAGGACTGGAACCGGCGCCTGCGGCCGCTGCGGCAGGTGTACGAGACCCCCGAGGCCATCGCCAGCGGCAGTGCGCGAAGCCTGCTGCAAACCGCCCGCGCGCTGCCCGGACAGGACCAGGCGCATGTTGCCGAGGTGGAAACGCAGATCCTGAAGCGCTTCGCCTGGGTGGATGGCGTGTCCGCGAATCTTTCCGACATCTGGCGCGGCGGCATGACCGCCAATTTCCTGCTGGGTGCTCTCGCCATCGTAGGTGGCCTGGCCTATCTGCCATTCCCCGATGGCTCCTCCAACAAGTGGATGTTCGCGCTGTTCGAACTGCTGGTGCTGACCGCCATCCTCGCGTTCACCTTCACCGGCAGGAAGCGGCGCTGGCATGGACGCTGGTTCGAGACGCGGCGCGTGGCCGAATACCTGCGCCATGCGCCCATCCTGCTGCTGCTGGGTGTGGCCCGCGCGCCGGGACGCTGGCCCGTGGGTACACGCACCTCGTGGCCGGAGTGGTATGCCCGGCATGTGCTGCGCGAGGTGGGCCTGCCCCGGCTCAAGGTGTCGCCCGAATACCTGCGCGGCGCGGTGCACGACCTGCTGCAGGAACATGTGCGCACCCAGCGCGAGTACCACATTGCCAAGGCCCAGCGCCTGGCCCGGGTGCACCACAATCTCGATCGCGGATCCGAAGTGCTGTTCCTGCTGGCCGTCGCATCGGTGACGCTGTACCTGCTGCTGAAGGGTGGCAGCGTGCTCGACTGGTGGCCCAAGTCGGTGGCCAGCACGCCTTCGTACCTGTTCACCTTCCTCGGCGTATTCCTGCCCACCTTCGGCGGCGCCATCGCGGGCATTCGCTACTTCGGTGACTTCGAACGCTTCTCGGCCATCTCCAGCGTGACCGCCGGCAAGCTGCAGGCCATCGATGCGCGCATAGGCCTGCTGCTGGCCGCGCCGGATGCGGAACTCGACTACGGCCGCGTGGCAGATCTGGCGCATGCGGCGGATGAGGTGGTGGTGAGCGAGATCGAGAGCTGGCAGGCGGTGTTCGGGGGCAAGAACGTCACCGTGCCGGTGTGATCAGGGCATCGCCAGCTCCGAAGTCACACCGCAGCGCTCGAGGAAGTGCTGGTCGTGGGACACCACCACCAGCGCCCCACGGAAGCCACCGACGATTTCCTCGAGAAATTCCACGTTCGCGGCATCGAGGTTGTTCGTGGGCTCATCCAGCAGCATCAGGGCAGGACTGCTGGTGCGCATGAACTCCAGCGCCAGCGCCGCCCTCAGACGCTCACCGCCGCTGAGCGTCGCCACCTTCTGCTGCACGTCGTCGCCGGTGAACAGGAACTGCGCCAGCGTGTTGCGCAGTTCATCCTCGCGGCCACGGCAATGCGGGGCCACATTACCGAGCACGCTCAGGTCATCACGCAGCACCGAGTAGCGCTGGTCGAGGTACATGGCCCGCGCATCGCCGAGACGCAGCTCTCCGCGTGTATGCAGCGGCAACCCACGCAGCGCCTGCAGCAGCGTCGACTTGCCCGAACCGTTGCGACCCTGGATGGCCATGCGCACATTGCCCCGCCAGGCGAACTCCAGATCCCTCGCATAGATCCAGTCGTCGAAGCAGACATTGAACGAAGTCGCCTGCGCGACCAGACCCTGTGCCGGCAGCGGCTCGCCGGCAATGCCCGCGTACATCACCGGATCCACCTTCTGCGTCCTCCAGGCCACATGGGCGGCCTGCAGCGCTCCCTGGGACTTGCCGGCGGTCTGGACCGCACGTCTGCCGGCGGACTCCTGCGCGTAGCGCTTGCGCGCCCCCAGCAGCAGACGGGGCATGCCGCCCCTTGCCGCGGTCGCGCTGGCGTGCTGCTGCCGCCTGCTGCGCTTCTGCGCCTGTTCACGCAGGGCAGCCTGCGCGGCGTCGCGACTGCGCCTGGCCACGTCCAGCGCATCGCCGAGCCGGTCCCTTTCGGCGGTACGCGCAGTCCAGTACTGCGTCCAACCGCCTTCATACTGCGCCAGCCCGTGGCTGGTGAGCTCCAGTGTGCTCTCGCAAAGTTCGAGGCATTCGCGGTCGTGCGAGATCAGCAGGGTGCCGGCGCGTCGCCCCTGCATGAACTGGCGCACGACCAGCCGTCCGTCGCCATCCAGGTCGTTGGTGGGCTCGTCGAGGATGAGGAATGAATCATCCAGCACGCGGGCCAGGCGCACGCGCATCCACTGGCCGCCGCTGAGCGAGTCGCAGCGCGCATGGCGGTTGAGGCCCGCCAGCAGCCGATGGCCCACGGGTGCGTGGGGCCGGTCGCCCAGGTAGTCCTGCACCGCCATTGCCGGCGCAGGCTCGCGCTGCGCGAGCAGTGTCACGGGACGGTGGCGCAGGATCGCGCCACTGGTCGGCTGCCGCGTGCCCGCCAGGATGTGGGCCAGGCAGCTCTTGCCCGCGCCATTTGCGCCCACGAGGCCGGTGATGCCCGAGGACAGAGAGAAGGACAGGTTTTCGAAAAGGCGCCGTCCATTGGACAGCTCGCAGGTCACGCCGTGCGCGGCGAGAGGGAATTGCACAGGAACAACCTCTAGCGGAGCGGGCTCCGCGGACACGGAAGAAAAGGCCGTGGGATTGAGGTTGTCAGTAGGTCATGGTGCGCCGGGAGGAACCCGGCGCGCGCATCATAGCTGCAGGCGAGGGCGCTTGCAGCTGTGGCCGGATGGCGTCAGGGCATGCCGTTGGGCTGCAGCCAGCCGAGCTTCCAGCCGATGAGCAGGAACAGGAACAGCGCCACCGAAATGGCGATACGGCGGGTGAGGGCCTTCACCACGGCGCCGGAGGCATCGGGCCCGCGCGCCATCGCGAACATGGCCTGCCCGAGGCTGAACACGGCGTAGCCCAGCGCAGCAATCATCAGCACCGATGTCATCTTCCCTCCTGGCGGATCCTGCGGATCACTGCAACGGCGATGGCGCTGAGGATGAGCAGTTGCACCGCCATCAGCACGACCAGCCCGCCCGCGAGGCGCCAGGCCTCGTGCAGGCCGATTGCCATGCCCACAGGCGTCAGCGCAATGAGCATGCGCTTGGAAAACTGCATCTGACGCTGTGATTCCATGAGCCGATTCTAGCCGATCTGATATGTTCCAGGAGTACACAAAGCACCTCCAGAAACCATATCAGATGACCCCATGACGGCACCGCGACGCTACCAGCGCTACGCCGGGGAACTCACCGCCATGATCCGGCGCGGAGAGCTCGCGCCGGGTGCACGGTTGCCCTCGGTGCGCGAGGCAAGCCGCCGCCGCCGCATCAGTCCGGCCACGGTATTCGAGGCCTACTACCTGCTGCAGGCCCGTGGCCTCATCGAATCCAGGCCCCGCTCCGGTTTCTTCGTGCGTCGCGACACCCGGCCACAGGGTGGACCCGCGCCGCCACGCCCCAGTTCCCGGCCGGTGGCGGTGAGCGATCTGGTGTTCGAGGTGCTCTCTGCCACGCGCACGGCCGGGGTCGCGCCGCTGGGGTCGGCGTTCCCCGGTCCCGAGCTCTTTCCGCTGAAACAGCTGGCGCGCGCGCTGTCCACAGGCATGCGCGACCTGGAGCCGGCGCGCATCGTGGAGGATCTGCCACCCGGCAATGAGCGCCTGCGCCGGCAGATCGCGCTGCGCTACCAGCTGTCGGGCACCCGAGTGTCGCCCGAGGAGATTCTGATCACCAATGGCGCCATGGAGGCGCTCACGCTCTCGCTGCAGGCCGTCACGCGTCCCGGCGATGCGGTGGCGGTGGAATCCCCGACCTTCTACGCGGCGCTGCAGGCACTGGAGCGCCTGCGCCTTCGGGCCATCGAGATTCCCTGCGATCCGCGCCGCGGCCTCGATCTTTCAGCGCTGCGCGATGCCCTGCAGCGGCATGAGGTGAAAGCCTGCTGGTTCATGCCCAGCTTCCAGAATCCCACCGGCAGCAGCCTGAGCGAGGAGGGCAGGCGCGAGCTCATGCAGCTGCTGGCCGCGCGAGATGTGCCGCTGATCGAGGACGATGTCTATGCCGAGTTGTACTACGGCGCGCGCCCACTGCCACCGGTGAAGGCCTTCGACACGCAGGGTCTGGTCATGCACTGCGGGTCTTTCTCGAAGTGCCTGGCTCCGGGGTACCGCATCGGCTGGGTGGCCGGCGGCCGCTACTCCCAGGCCATCGAGCGCGCGAAGCTGATGACCACGCTGTCGGCCGCCGTGCCCTCGCAGGAGGCACTAGCCAACTACCTGGCGCAGGGCGGCTACGAAAGGCATCTGCGCAAGCTGCGTCGCACGCTGGCCCAGCAGCGCGACCTGGCTGCGCGACTTGCCGCACGGCACTTTCCGGCGGGCACGCGCCTGAGTTCGCCCGAGGGCGGCTACTTTCTCTGGGTGCAGTTCCCGAAGGGCGTGGACACGCTGCGCCTGCATCGCGAGGCGCTCGAGCGCGGCATCAACATCGCACCGGGCCAGATCTTCTCCACCACCTCCCGGTTCACCAGCAGCCTGCGCCTGAACTATGGCCATCCGCGCGATGCACGATTCGAACCGGCACTGCGCGTCATCGGGGAGCTGGCGGCGGCGGCGCTGGCGTGACCACCTCGGGCGCGCTGCGCAGGTGCAGCTCCTGCCGGGGAACGGGAATCCGGATGCCGGCTTCGTCCAGTGCCGCATAGATGCGCGAGGCCAGCTCGCTGCGCAGCCCCCCGGAGGAGTCGAAGTCCGGCGCCCATGCCGTCACCTCGAAATCGAGCGAGTTCGGGCCGAAGCCAGTGAACTGCACGGCCGGCGCCGGAGTGCGAGACAGTCCGGTCGTGGCATCGATCGCACTTCTCAGCACCTGCATCACCTTCGCCGGTTCCACGCCATGCGCAACGCCTGTGGCGATCTGGACGCGGCGGCGGCGGTCGCTCAGCGACCAGTTGCGCAGGCTGGCCGAAAGCACCGTGCCATTGGGCACCACCACATCGGCGCCCTCGAAGGTATGGATGGTGGTGGCACGCATGCCGATCTCGCGCACGCGCCCCGAGTTCTCGCCGATCTCCACGATATCGCCCGGTTGCAGCGGCCGCTCGAACATGAGGATGAGGCCGGAAACGAAGTGGTTCACGATGTTCTGCAGGCCGAAGCCGATGCCCACGCCGAGCGCGCCCAGCAGCAGCGAGAGCTGGCTCAACTGCAGTCCCGCGGCAGAAAGCGCGAACAGCCACCCCACCATCAGCAGCGCGTAGTAGGTGAGCGAGGCGATGGTGTTGGCGACGCCGCGCGGCAGGGACATGCGGCTGAGCACCTCGTCCTCGAGCAGCAGCCGCACCAGCCTTGCCGCCCAGTACGAGATGAATACCGCGGCGGCGAATACCACGATGTGACCCAGGCTGATCGACAGCGTGCCCACATCCAGCGTGCGCGAGAGTATGCCCCTGGCGAGGCGGTATGCCGGGCGCAGCACGCGGAAATTCTCCAGCGTGTACAGCAGCCAGCCCGCGATGGCCGCTATCCGCAGCACCCGCACGGCCAGGCGCTCCAGCGACTGGGCATGCGAGCGGATGAACCGCGGCAGCATCCTGCTTGCCAGCAGGGTCTGCAGCAGGCCGGTGATCAACGCCTGCCCGGCGTACAGCGCCAGTGCCAGGTAGGCGCTGTCCAGCGTCCCGCCGGTGAGCATCTCGGCCAGCGAGATGTTGCCCAGGACATTCGACATCGAGGCCAGCGCGAGCAACACCACCGCGGTCCAGCCCGCCGCGCGCATGGCGCGCACCGCACCGTCCTCGGGGCGGGGAAGCCTCGCGCGCGCGCGCATCAACAGCGTGGCAACCAGAACGGCGGCAGCCAGGGCGATGCCGAGACCATAAAGCCGGAACAGCCTCGGGTTGGAGGTCAGCAGGAAGCTGAGGATGTTCAGCAGGTATAGCCCGGTGACCACCCACGGCCACGGCGCGAACCGCGCACGGAACTCCGGCGTGAGCTGGCGCAATACGGGCACCAGCCCGACGACCATCACCAGCTGCCGAACCAGCAGGGGCGCGTCGGTCTCCAGCGTCAGCACCAGCATCATCACCAGCAGCAGCCAGGCTGACCATGGCCGCTGCAGCGCATGCCAGGCATCGCGGTGCTCTGCCTCCGGAGGAGGGGACCTGCGGCTGCGGGCGGACACCCACAGCAGCCACGGCAGCAGCAGGACTTCCAGCGTGCGGTTGGCGCGACTGAAGGTATCGAATCGCGCGTAGTCCCTGGCGAAGCGCGCCTCCATGGCGATGCCCTGCAACAGGTGCTGGAAGGCTTCCGTGTCCTCGGACTCCGGCTCGCGGACCCACAGGGGCGGCGCATCACTGCGCAGCAGGCCGCGGTCCACGGCGTCGATGGCGGCCGTGACCTCGTCGCGTCCCTGCTGGATACGCTCGCGCAGGGCGCCGCCGCGACGGCCGAGCGCAACCTGTGTGGCCAGACGGGGCGACAGGGCCTCTTCGGCACGCGTCAGCGACTCGATCACCGTTGGAATGCGGTCGCGCATTGCATCGGGAAGCGTCGAAGCATCCGGCGACTGGCGTGTGGCCTCCCACTCGGCACGGCGGGTCGCAATCTCGGCGGCATCATCGTTGGTGGAAGCGAACGCCAGCCGCAGGTCCCGCTGCCAGTTGTCATGGCGGCGCACATCGAAGGCCCAGTGACGCGCGAGACTCTCCAGGCGCATCACGGAAAGACGACGCAGCTGATCGCTGGTCAGCAGCAGGTGCTTGCGGTCCACCGATTCGGCGATCTCGTCGAGCTGGCGCTGCAGCCCCGGCTCCGGATCGCGCGAACCGGCACGGCGGATCACGCCGGCTGCAAATGTGTCGTCCGCGTCGGCGCGCGTCAGGATTTCGTAGGCGGGTACCGGCGCGGGCTCCGCGCGGGCGGCTGGCTCGGAAGCCGGTTCAGCGGCTGGAACGGTCGCGCAGACGCCGACCAGCAGGCCGAGCATCCATGCCAGCAGCGCCGCGCGTCGCATCACCGTTGCAGCGTAGGTCCGGCGCGCGGCGATGGTCAATTGCTGCGTCATCCAGCCGTCATGGTCCTGCAATTGTCCGATCATCGCTGCGGCATAACCTGCCGGACTTTCCAACCACGGAGAGCTTCGGCGCATGAGTGATCATCACAATCCGGCTGATCCGGATGACATCGGCTTCAATGATTCCGCCAACACCAGCTTCGGCAACGTGCTGCAGGGCTTCCTGTCCCGCCGCAGTGTGCTGCGCGCAGTGGGTACCTCCGCTGCGCTGATGATGGCCACTGGCCTCGTGGCCTGTGACGAGGAAAGCGAGAGTGACGACAGCGAGGCACCGCCACCGCCACCCTCGACCCTGACCCTGAACTTCGATGCAGTCGCGCACTCGCTGGCCGATGCACTGGTGGTACCGGCCGGCTACACCGCGCGGGTGCTGTACGCGCTGGGTGATCCGCTCTCAGGGTCCACTCCTGCCTATCTCAACGATGGCAGCGAGAGCGGGGCGTCATTCGCCTTCCGCGCCGGGGATCATCACGACGGCATGGCGTACTTCGGGCTGTCCGCGGCCGGTGCGCCGGACGCAGCTTCTTCGACGCGCGGGCTGGTTGCGATCAACCACGAGAACATCACGCAGGTCTACCTGCATGCCGCGGCCCCGACTCCCGCGCCGCGTCCGGCAGGCGAGGCGCTGAAGGAGATCAACGCGCATGGCGTGGCAGTGTTCGAGGTACGCAGGGAAGGCAGCCAGTGGGCGGTGGTGACCGGCTCGCCGTACAACCGCCGTGTCACGCCCAACACCTGGACGAGGATCGAGGGCCCGGCGGCGGGCCATCCCTCTCTGCGCACGCTCAATTCCGCCAGTGGCACCATGAGCCGCGGCACGATCAACAACTGCGCCAGTGGCCCCACGCCCTGGGGCACCTATGTGACCTGCGAGGAGAACTGGGCCGGCTACTTCTACCGCCCGCCGGCCACCGACAACGTGGTGCGGGGAGCGGCCAGCAAGGCGGTGCAGTCGCTCACACGCTATGGCGTGACCAGCACCTCGGGAAGCTACAGCTGGCGCACCGCGGTGGCAGCCGACCCCGGCGACTGGACCTTCCGCCGCTGGGATGCCACACAGACCGGCACCTCGCTCGATGGCAGCGATGATTTCCGCAATGAGCCGAACACCTTCGGCTATGTGGTGGAGATCGATCCCTACAATCCGGCCACGCTGCCAGTGAAGCGCACAGCGCTTGGCCGCTTCGGCCACGAGAACGCTGCCTATGCCGTGCCGGTGGCCGGCAAGCCGCTGGCCTTCTACCTGGGCGATGATTCGCGCGGCGAGTACCTGTACAAGTTCGTCTCCGATGCACCGTGGTCGCCGGCGGATGTCGGCACCGGCATCGCCGCGGGCGACAAGTACCTGAACGCAGGCCGCCTCTACGCGGCGAAGTTCAACGCGGATGGCAGCGGCGAATGGCTGCCGCTGTCGCTGGCGAATCCGGCTGTGGCTGCATCACCTTTCGGCTTCACCGAAGAGGCGGAGATCTGCATCCATACGCGGCTGGCGGCCGATGCCGCCGGTGCCACGAAGATGGACCGGCCGGAGTGGGTGGCAATCAATCCGGGGAACGGCGATGTCTATCTCACCCTGACCAACAACAACAATGCATCACGGCCCGTGGACGGCGTGGATGCCGCGAATCCGCGCTCGTACGGCAGCGGCGGCAATGCCAATGGGCACATCATCCGCTTCAGGGAGAATGCGGGCGAGCCGGGCGCCACCACGTTCAACTGGGACATCTACCTGTTCGGCGCGCCCTTCGACGCCGATGCCGCCAGCGTGAATGTCTCGGGCCTCACCGCGGACAACGACTTCTCGAGCCCTGATGGCATCTGGTTCGACACGCAGGGCGTGTGCTGGATCCAGACCGACGACGGCGCCTACACCGGCACCACCAACTGCATGATGCTGGCGGCGATCCCTGGAGCTGTCGGCGATGGCGCACAGCGCGACCTGACCAGCACCGTGGGAGCGGCGAGCAAGACCGTGAGCACCCGCGTGGGCAAGGTGGCGACAGGCGCCACGCTGAGGCGCTTCCTCGTCGGTCCGGCGGGCTGCGAGATCACGGGCATCACCGCGACGCCGGACATGAAGACGCTGTTCGTGAACATCCAGCACCCGGGAGAACTGGGCAACCTGGCCACGTTGCAGAGCAGCTGGCCAGCGCTGGATGGTTCCTCGCGGCCCCGTTCGGCAACCGTAGTCATCACCCGGGATGACGGAGGAACGGTGGGCGGCAGCTTGGTCTGAAGAGGGGCGGTGGCGTGCGCCCTTGCGCGCCAGGCCGCCGGCACAGTAGTTTGCCGGCCGGCGGAACTTCCCGCCGGCCGGCCTCGTACGTCGATGGAAAAGAAGTTCACCGAAGAGCTCGTGCGCTATCCCGCGCTGGATGCCGATGGCAAGCCCTGCGAGATCATCGAGCGCATCACCTTTGCCCGCACCGTGGGCAAGGATGGACGGCTCAAGGGCAAGCCGAAGGAAGTGAACCGGCGCTACGACACGAAGACCGGCGAGCGCCTGCACCGCCTGAGCGACACCGAGTTCGAGGACGACGAGTCCGGCGCCAGGCTCACCCTGCGCGCCTGAACCGGACCCTGCTTCCTAAAAGTTGATCCTCGCCTCGATGGCCACGCCACGCGGCGGCTCCACGAAACCGTAGTAGCTGCGCGCTCCGAACAGCGTGAAGGCCAGCGGCGTGTCGGCCGCATAGGTCACCGTGGTCTCGTCGGTGAGGTTGCGACCCACCACGGCCACCTGCCAGCGCCCGTCGCCATCACCCAGCGCCACGCGGGCATTGAGCTTCACGAAGGAATCCTGCACCAGCACCGGATCGAGGTTGAGCGACTGCAGGTATTCGTCCGAGTAGAGCAGGTCGGCGCCGGTGGTGAGGACCAGGTTGCCGATCGGCCACGAGTATTCGCCCGAAAGCACGCCGGTGAACTGCGGCGCGAACTGGTTGCTGCGGCCCGCGTACTGCACATTGCCCGTGGGGCAGGTACCGCTGGCGAGCAGGTCGTAGTAGCACTGGCCCTCGTAGTCCTTCCACTCGAAGTCCAGGTAGGCCAGGGATCCGGACAGCAGCAGGCTGCGCATGGGACGCCACCGGGCATCCAGCTCCATGCCGCGCACCTCGGCGCTGCCATTGCCCACGTTGAAGCCGATGCGGCCATCGAAGGCACTGGTCTGCAGGTCCTTGTAGTCGGTGAAGAACACCGCGGCATTGATCTCGGCGCTGGCGCCCAGTGAGCTCTTCACGCCCATTTCGTAGGTGGTGGCGCGCTCGTCCTCGAACTCGAAGGTGCCCGGCTGCTCATCGGGAGGAGCGGGATTCGGATCGACGTACTCCGGCGAGCGGTTCGAGCGGGCATCGAAGCCGCCGGACTTGTAGCCGCGCGCGGCCGAGAGGTAGGCCATGGAACCCGGACGGAAGCGGTACTGCAGGTTCACCAGCGGCGAGAAATTGGTCTCCTTGCGCGAGCCGCTGATGTCGTGCTGGGCGATGCCGAGCACCCGGTCGTACAGCGCCAGCGCCAGCGGATTGGTGATGGGATTCTGGTTGGCGTCCAGCAGGAAGGTGGTGCGGCTGCCGTCCTTCTTCTCGTGGCTCAGCCGGCCGCCCACAGTCAGGCTCCACTCATCGGTGAAGTTGTAGGTGCCCTGCAGGAAGGCCGAGTACATCGTGCTGTCCTGGGTGAAGTCGCGCGGATTCGAGGCGCCGCGGAAGAAGCTGTCGACCGCGGCGCGTGCCACCGGCAGGCACTGTGCCGTGGTGAGCCCCTGGCATGGAAAGCCCGGCTGCTGCAGTGCCGGCACGATCAGCGGTGCGGCGGACTGCGCCACCAGCGTGGGTACCAGGCTGTTGGCCGGCACGCCCAGGAAGTCGGACTCCTCGAACTCGTAGCGCTGGAAGTACAGGCCGCCGATCCACCTGAAGCGCTCGCCGTCGGGCGAGGTGAGGCGCAGCTCCTGGCTGAACTGCTTGTAGTCCTCCTGGATGCCGGCGGTGATCAGCGGTGCGGCGACGAAGTCGCAGTCGCAGCCTTCATCGAGCTCATAGGAGCTGTAGGCACTGATCGAGGTGAGGCTGATGTCGTTGCCGAAGAGATAGTCCAGCGTCAGCGCCACTTCGCGGCTGTCGTTGTTGCTGAAGCTCTCGGAACTGGCGCCGCGCTGGTAATTCACGGAGTT
>Ga0315910_10001181_pt1 | contig 24375 bp, 13 predicted proteins | sample EdamamesoilMG_FD_204470 | JGI IMG/M metagenome (GOLD analysis project Ga0315910, IMG submission 204470) | Garden soil microbial communities collected in Santa Monica, California, United States - Edamame soil | ecosystem: Environmental > Terrestrial > Soil > Garden | place: USA: California... | reverse complement strand
AGCTGGTCAAGCACGGCATGGACAGCGAGGAGGTGCTGGCGCGCTTCGAGGCCGAGCGCTCGGCCCTGGCGCTCATGAACCACGCGCACATCGCCCAGGTCTACGCGGCCGGGACGACCGCTACCGGGCGCCCGTACTTCGTGATGGAGTTCGTCGAGGGCGTGCCCATCACGGCCTACTGCGATCGCGAGCGCCTCGGTCTCGACCAGCGCATCGTGCTCTTCCTGCAGGTGTGCGAGGGCGTCCACCACGCGCACCAGAAGGGCATCATCCACCGCGACATCAAGGCCTCCAACGTGCTGGTCCAGGTGGCGGACGGCCGCGCCACGCCCAAGATCATCGACTTCGGGCTGGCCAAGGTGCTGTCGCAGGACACCGAGGAGCTGGGGCTGACCCAGGCCGGCTCCCTGCTCGGAACGCCGGAGTACATGAGCCCCGAGCAGCTCGAGCTCGAGGGCACCAGCGTGGACACGCGCACGGACGTATACGCGCTCGGCGTGCTGCTGTTCGAGCTCCTGGTCGGGGCGCGCCCCTTCGACGCGCGCCTGATCGTCGAGGAGGGCCTGTTCGAGTTCCGCCGGCGGGTGCTGGAGGTGGACGCGCCCCGGCCGAGCTCGCTGGCGGGCGCGGAGGCGGCCCTCGTGCGTGGCTCGACCGCGCTGCAGCTCGCGCGCACGCTGCGCGGCGAGCTCGACTGGATCGTGGGCCGGGCGCTCGAGAAGCACCCCGACCGGCGCTACGCCTCGGTCTCGGAGTTCGCCGCCGACCTGCGGCGCCACCAGGCCGACGAGCCGGTCGTGGCGAGCCCGCCCAGCCGCGCCTACCGGATCGAGAAGTTCGTGCGCCGGCACAAGCTGGCCGTGGGCAGCGCGCTGGCGCTGCTGGTCGCCCTGGGCGCCGGGATCGCCGGAACGAGCCTCGCCCTGGTGCGAGCGGTGCGGGCCGAGGGCCTGGCGAGCCGCGAGGCGGAGCGCGCGAACCTGGAGGCACGCGCAGCGCGCGAGGCCGAGGAGCTCGCCAGCCGGGCCGCCGAGAGTGCCACGCGCGAGGCCAGCACGGCCCGCCGCACGGCGGAGTTCCTGACCGGGCTGTTCGAGGTCGTCGACCCAGGCGAGGCGCGTGGCAACTCGATCACGGCGCGTGAGATCCTCGATCGCGGCGCGATGCGCATCGACACCGAGCTGCGTGAGGAGCCCGAGGTGCGCGCCAGCCTGCTGGGCACGATGGGCGTGGTCTACTCGCGTCTCGGGCTCTACCCGGTGGCCCTGCCGCTGCTGCGCGGGGCCGTGGCGGAGCGCCAGCGCATGCAGGACGACGAGCTGCGCCTGGCGGAGAGTCGCAATGCGCTGGGCGAGACCCTGCGCCTCGCAGCCGACTTCGAGGGCGCCGAGCGCGAGCTGCGCGCCGCGCTCGAGGTCCGCCGGCGCCTGCTCGGAGCCGATCCGGCCCTGGCCACGAGCCTGCACGACCTCGGCACCGTGCTGGCGGACCGCGGCCAGCACGCCGAGGCCGCCGTGCTGCTCGAGGAGGCCCTGGCGCTGCGCCAGCGGTTCCTCGGCCGGCACCCCGCCGTGGCCGCGAGCCAGAACGAGCTGGCCTTCGCGCGCTACGACCAGGGTGAGACCGAGGGCGTCGAGGACCTCCTGCGCGAGGCCCTCGCGCTGCGCCTGGAGCTGCTCGGCACGCACCCGGCCAGCGCGGAGTCCCTGAACAACCTGGGCACCTTCCTGTACGAGTCCGAGCGCCAGGAAGAGGCGATCCCGCTCCTGCGGCGCTCCCTGGAGATGAAGCGGGAGCTCTTCGGCGACGCGCACCCCGACGTCGCGCTGACCCTCAACAACCTGGCTTTTGCCCTGCACGACGCCGGCGACCTGGACGGCGCGGAGGAGCTCTACCGCGCGGCCGTCGAGCTGCAGCGCAAGCTGCTCGGCGGCATGCACCCGAACCTGGGCCAGGCGCTGAACAACCTCGCCTTCCTGCTGCACGACCGCGGCGACTACGACGGGGCGCGCGCGTGCTTCTTCGAGGCCGTGAGCGTCTATCGCAGCGCCCTGGGCGAGGCGAACCCCAGCACGAGCGACGCCTTCGACAACGCCGAGGGCCTGTTGACGCGGGTTCTCGCGCGCCGCGAGCAGGAGCTCGGTGCGGCCCATCCCGACACCCTGCGCGTGCGCATCGATCGCGCGGAGCTGCGCCGCATCGCCGGCCTCGCCGAGGAGGCCCGGACGATGGCCGAAGAGCTGTGGCTCCAGCTCACAGCGGGCGAGGCCGTGGACGTCGTCCTGCGCTCACGAGCGCAGGTCGTCCTGGGTGCCGCCCTGGCCGATCTCGGCGACCTGGAACCGGCCGTGGAACTGCTCGAAGGCGGTCTTGCGGGACTCGTGGAAGCGCAGGGGGCCACGGCGCCCGAGGCACGGCAAGCAGCCTTGCTCCTGATCGGCGCGCTCCAGCGCGCGGACAGGCCGGAGGACGCACGGCGTGTCGCCGTGGCGGCCGCCTTGCCTCCGCCCCAGCGCTGAGGGGGGGATATAGATCCCATAGAGTCGCGGGCCAGACGCGGTCCGCCCGGAACGAGGTCCCTCGGACATGCGCCCCAACCGCGGCAAGCTCCTATTCTTCCTGCTCGGCTCCAGCCTGCTCGCCACGCGACCCTCGGCTCAGGATGCGCGCGTCGTGTGCGCCAACGCCTCCAATGGCCGGATCCTCGAGATCACCTTCGATCCGCCCGGAAGCACGGTGCTGAACACGGACGCCGGGAGCCGCGTCGGGCTCCAGTCCCTGGTCTTCCGCGACGATGGCGCGGCAGGGGTACAGATCCTCGCCGCCGACCGGCAGGCGGGTCAGGTGGTGCTCTACTCCGGAGGGACGGGCGCCGGTGCGGTCGTGCTGGACGGCCGCACAGCGGGACACCCGCCCTATCCGGACGGACTGTCGCTCGACGCCCAGGACAACCTCTTCGGGACGAGCTCGGCCACGGGCGTCGGGGCGGACAAGGACGCCCGCGTGTGGGTCCTGCGGCGCGTCCCGGGATGCGCGAGCGGGTGCCTGCCGGGCGGGTACGCGAGCGCGCTCGGCCGGCTGGACGATGCGCTCCAGATCACGCTCTCGATCGGTGGCGTGCCGACCGTGCGCACCGTGGAGCTGCTGGAGGAGTCGCGGGTCGTCCCCTTCGACGCGGGCATCCTCCGGGCAGGCGACCTGCTCGTGCTCGCCAGCGATCCGCCCGTCCTCCTGCGCTATCGCGCCGCGGACGTGGGTGCCTTTCTGCAGGCCCTCGCCCAGGGCGGAACGCCGGCCGAGCTGGCGCCCGAGGTCCTGATCCACCCTGCGGAGACGGACGCCGCGCCTGGAAGACGCTTCCCGCCCGGCGCCCAGCCCAACGGCATGGACCTGACGCCCCAGGGGCACCTCCTGATCGCCTCGGGCGACGGCCTGATCCTGAACTACCGGCCGGACGGCACGCGCCTCACGGATGCGGGCGGCTTCGTCGACTTCGCCGCGGGTCTGGGCCAGGGCAAGTTCAAGCTCGCGGTCGGGCTCCAGGCCGCGGCCCACCGCGCTTTCGTGAGCGACCGCAACGGCGGCGAGGTCCTGCGCTTCCGCATCGAGGAGGACGGCACCGGGACGCTCGACGGCGTCGTGGCCGACCCCGAGTTCCCGGTTGGCATCGCGACCACCACGGCCAGCGTCGTCCCGACGCCCGCGGGGCTCGGCGTCACGATCCGCCCGACGAACCTGATGCAGACCACGATCGAGAACGTCCTCGTCGCGGGCGCCACGGGAGTCTCGGTCCTCCTGTTCGAGGATCCGCGCGAGAGCGAGGTCGCGACCCCGCCGAGCCAGCCTCTGCACCGCCCGCTGCGCCTGAGCGAGATCCGCGCCGACCTGCCGCCGGAGGCCGAGATCCCGGCCTACGTGCGCGCCTTCCGCAAGGACGACCCGGTCCTCGGCCCGCCCACGTTCCTGCTCCTCGTCGCGGACACCAGCGTGGACGTGCGCGGCGTCCTCGCCCACGTCATCGACGAGGGCCTGATCCTGGGTTACCAGCCGGACTGCTTCGACCCCGACCTCACCCGGCAGCCACGGCTCTTCTGGGTGCCGTCGCCCGACGAGCCGCCCAGCCTCGAGAGCCCCGTCTTCAGCGACGTCTCGAACAGCTGCGGAACCACGCGCGGCATGACGCGCTACTGGTCGCTGTTCCTGGCGAGCGCGCGGGACACCCGTCCGACCGCGACGATCGTGCAGGAGAAGCTCGCGGCCCTCGGTACCGTGCTAGACCGCGCGAGCTGCATGGACCGGCGCCTGCAGAAGAGCCTGCGACGCACGCTGGACAACGCCCTGCGCAGCTACTCGCGTGGCCGGATCGCAGCGACGATCGACGACCTGCGCCTGTTCTCGTCGCTGGTCCAGGGCTCTCCGGCGTCCTTCTCCGGGTGCACCGTCAACGAGGGCGGCGAGCTTCGCGCGCGCGCGGAGTCGGCCGTGTTCCTGCTGCAGAAGCTGCTCTGATCCGCGGGCGGGATCCGTCCACGCAGCGAGCGGTGCAAGGGCTCTGCAAGGCGGACGGGAAGAGAGACGTGCGCCGGACGCGGGCGCCGTCCGTCCCGCGCTCCCGTGCGCGGGAGAGCGTGCGGGCGTTCAGTCGCTCGCCAGGGGAATAGCCGCCCCGGAGCGCGCGGTCACGCACGGTACCGGAGCGGACTGGCGCCGTCGCGACGGCCCGCTCCGCTCCCGGCCCAGCGTCGAGAGTTTCCCGGATTGCGTGCGACCCGGCGCCGCGCTTCCCCATGAGCCCCTTGTCGGGCCGGGAGCGGGCCTCCCCACCGGACAACGGACCCCAGTCAGGAACGAGGAAGAGTCATGAAGCACGCGATCGAGAAGCACGGGATGAAGATCGGGATCAAGATGGCGGCGGGCGCCGGGATGCTCCTGGCCCTCGGCGGCCTGGCCACGGCCCAGCATGCGAGCGACGGCCGCGGCGGGCAGGAGCTCGTGCAGGGCTCGCTCGAGAACGACCTGCGCCCGGCGCTCCTGAACCTGCGCGTGATGCTGCGCGGCGAATTCGACCCGACGGCCCTGATCCCGGTCGCGGCCGACTTCGACAAGCTGCTGGTCCTCTCCGGAGGCGCACTCCAGGCCGGTGCAGCGATCGAGCTCGTGCGCCTGGACTCCCGCGGTCAGGGTGCCATGAGCGGCGCCGTGATCAGCGGCTTCTTCGGCCAGAACGGCGAGTTCGTGGTCGAGCTGCCGAAGGAGCTGGACCTGCGCGGTCTCGGCGCCCGCGGGGCGCAGTTCTCCGGCCGGCAGGTGACCGCGGTCGTCGACCTGGACGAGGCCGTCGAGCAGGCCTACGCGAGCTGGATGAAGCTCGGCGAGGTCGCTCGCCCGCAGGGGGCGGGGCCGGGCGGGATGCACGAGCTCCAGCGCCCCTCGCGGGGTAGCGGCGCGGGCCTGCGCGCCCCGGCGCCCACCAAGATGGTCACCCGCTCGATCGACCTGGGCGAAGCCGTGACACCGGTCGATCCGGCGATCTCCTTCGAGAAGCTCGGCGAGATCGCCCGGCCCCAGGCCGCCGGCTCCGCCGGGAGCAAGCACGAGCTGAAGCGCCCGACCCAGGGCAAGGGCTCGGCCGCCCAGGCGGACGCTCCCACCCGCACGGTGACCCGCACGGTCGACCTGAGCGAGGCGGCCCAGTCCGAGGCAGGCATCTCCTTCGAGAAGATCGGCGAGATCGCCCGGCCGCAGGCGGCGGGCAGCCCCGGCTCGAAGATCGACCTGCGCCGGGTGGTGCGTCGCGGCGGCCACACCCGCTGAGACCGGAATCGAGGACAAGGGGCCGCACGCCCCTGACGAGGAGGGGGACCCGCCCCTGGCGCACGCGCCAGGGGCGGGTTCGTTTCGTTCGTGGACTCTCTCAGCGCGGGCTGGCAGCCGCAACCCAGGGGAGGCGCGTCCGATCCCGTAACGGGATCGCAGAGCCGACGCTTTCCAGGAAGGTTGCCAGTGGCGTCCGGCTTCGCCGGACGCGGTGCTCAGCCCGCGGCCAGTGTCTCGCCCGCGTACCGACGCCGGATGCGACGGGTGACCGTGGCGAGAAGGTGCGCGACCAGCGCAGCGACCACCAGCGGAAGGGCGAACACGAGCAGGTCGTAGGCGCCGGCCGAGAGCCCGGTCCGGCCCTCGCCCGTGATGCGGTGCAGGTTGGACTCCACCCGCGCGGTGGTGTAGCGCTGGGTCAGCCACCAGGCCGCGGCCATCGCGGTCAGCGCCGGTAGGCGCAGGTAGACCTTGCGGGTGAGCTCGTCCTGGAGGAGCGTTCCGAAGGCGCGCAGCTCTCCCCACAGGGTGCGCAGGGCCGGGGGCAGCGGATCGTTGCCGTGCGGGGCCAGCAGGGCTGCGCGCTGCTGCTCGGCCTGTGCGCGCGCGGCCCGGGCCTCCAGCAGCCGCTCGCGATCGGCCGCCGGCAGGCGCGCGAGGGCCTCTCCATCCGCCGCCACTCGCCGTCCGAGCTCGAGCTGCCGGGCCGGCAGCGCCCGCCGGGCGCACCCCGCCTCGTCGCGCAGGACCATCCGGTCGAGGATCCCGCGCACGACGATCAGCCCGCGGCCCAGGGCCGAGCCGGTGGCCCGGAAGTCGCGCCTGTCCGCCTCGAGCGAGCTCGCCAGGCGCTCGGTCAGGACGCGCGCGCGCTCCTCCAGCTCGCCCACGCCCGCCAGGGCCGCCGCCACGGGCCCGGAAGGGGCCGGCCCGGGCTCGGCGCAAGCAGTGCGGAAGAGCCGCCCGGCCTGGGCCAGGGCCGCGGACTCCTCCTTGCGCAGGCGCCGGAGGCGCAGATCCAGGGCCGCGCTCGCCTGGAGGACCTGGAGGCGCCGGAGCATGCCCCTCTTCTTGGGAGGGCCTCTCGCCGGCTTGCAGCCCGGCGAGGCGCCCCGGGGGCTGGCCGCAACCGACGACCCGGCTCAGGCGGGCGACAGGCGGCCGGACCCCGGGGTGCCCGTCAGGTGGTCGACCAGGTCCATCTTGGTCAGGATCCCGAGCAGGCGCTTCTCCTCGTCCACCACGAGCGCCACCAGATCCCGGGCGAAGAGCTCGGTCAGGACGCGCGCGTCGTCGCTGACCTGGACCGTGCGCACGTTGCGGAACATGACCTCGGCCACGGCCGAGGAGAGGCTGTGGCCCTCGACGATCTTCGAGAGCAGGTCCGACTCGGTCACGATGCCGACCAGGCGGCCCTGGTCGAGGATCGGGAGCTGGCTGATGCCGTGCTCCTTCATGGCCATCACGGCGTCGGCCACCGTGTCGGCGCTCTCCATCGTCACGAGCTTGCGCCGTGCGGGCATGCCGCGCAGCAGCTCGCCCAGGGTGCTCGTCTCCCAGCTCGCCTCGGTGAAGCCATTCTCGCGCATCCAGCGGTCGTCCAGGAACTTGGTCATGTAGTTGCGAACCGAATCGGGCAGCAGCGTAACGATGCGCTTGCCCGGCCCGTACTTCTTGCCGATCTGCAGCGCCGCCCACATGGCCGAGCCCGAGCTGCCGCCGACCAGCATGGCCTCCTGCCGGATCAGGCGGCGCGCCATCAGGAACGACTCGCGGTCCTCGGTCTTGATCCACTCGTCCACCAGCGAGCGGTCGAGCACGTCCGGGATGAAGTCGTAGCCGATGCCCTCGACCTTGTAGGTCCCGATCGGGCCGGGGCCGGCCAGGATCGAGCCCACCGGGTCGACGCCGACGACCCTGGCGCCCTTGACGTGCTCCTTCACGTACTTCGCGACGCCCGTGATCGTCCCGCCCGTGCCGGCGGTGAGCACGACGAAGTCGAACTTGCCGCCGGTCTGCTCGACGATCTCCTTGCCCGTGCCGTGGTAGTGCGCCAGCGGGTTGTCGGGGTTGGAGTACTGATCGAGGATGTGCGAGTTCGGGATGATCTTCTGGAGCTGCTTCGCGACGCCGATGTGGCTCTCGGGCGCGTCCCAGGCGGCCTCGGTCGGCGTGCGGATGATCTCGGCCCCGAGGGCCTCCAGCACGACCTGCTTCTCGCGACTCATCTTCTCGGGCATCGTGATGATCATGCGGTAGCCGTAGACGGCCGCCGCCAGGGCCATGCCGATGCCGGTGTTGCCGCTGGTGGGCTCGATCAGCGTGTCGCCCGGCTTGATGCGGCCCGACCTCTGGGCTTCCTCGACCATGCGCTTGCCGATGCGATCCTTCACCGAGCCGCCGGCGTTCAGGTACTCGCACTTGGCCAGGTACTCGCAGCCCGTGTTGCGGCCGACGCTCTTCAGGCGGACCATCGGCGTGTTGCCGATCGCGTCGAGGATCGAGGCGTGGATCTGGGGCACGGGGCGGGCTCCTGCGGGCTCGGGGCGTGAGGACGAGAAGCGCAGAGTCTCGCCTGCGCCCTAGGGTGGGGCAACCTCCAGGTCGGGGGCGCACGAACTTGCGCTGGGGCGCGCTTCCCGCCGCTCGACGCGCCTGGGAGAATCGGACGCAGCATGCCCCAGGAGACTCTCGTCCTCGAGCTCTCGCCCGCCGAGCAGGCGCGCCTCGCGGCCGAGCTCAGCGGTCCGGAGTTCGAGACGCGCGCCGTGCCGCACGCACGCCTCAGCGTGAAGGGCCAGGGCGTCGTGGCCACCCTCTACCGCTCGGGCAAGCTCGTCGTGCAGGGCAGCGAGGTGCAGGGCTTCGCGGCGCGCTACCTGGCCGGCCGCGCGGCGGCACCGGCGGCGGCGAGCCTGCCGATCGCGGTCGGCGAGCGCACCCTGATCGGCAGCGACGAGGCCGGCAAGGGCGACTACTTCGGTCCGCTGGTGGTCGTGGCGGTGCGCGCCGACGCGCGCGAGCGCGTCGAGCTCGTGCAAGCCGGCGTGGCGGACTCGAAGACGCTCTCCGACGAGCGCGTCGGGATCCTCGCCCCGGCGCTGGAAAAGCGCTACGCCTTCGCCTCGGAGGTGCTGATGCCGGTGGAGTACAACGCCGAGCACGCGCGCACCAGGAACCTGAACCCGCTCCTGGCCGAGCTGCACGCGCGCTGCATCCGCAAGCTGGCCAGCCCGGGCGCGCTGGTCCTGGTCGACAAGTTCGCGGACGAGCGCCTGATCGCCACGCGCCTCGCGGACCTCGCGCTCGAGCTGCACCAGCGCACCAAGGCCGAGCGCGAGCCGGTCGTGGCGGCGGCCTCGATCATCGCCCGCAACCTGTTCCTCGAGGGCCTGGAGCGGCTCTCGGAGGAGTCCGCGGTCGACCTGCACAAGGGCGCCGGCGAGCCCACCGATCGCGCCGCGCGCGAGTTCGTGCGCCTGCACGGGCGCGAGGCGCTCGGGCGCGTCGCCAAGCTGCACTTCAAGAACACCCAGAAGATCCGGGTGTGAGCATGAGCCCCTCCCACGAGCCCGGAGTGCGCTTCTACTCCGCCGCCGGCAACCGCTTCGCGGTGCTCGACGCCTTCGAGTGCGAGCCCACGCAGCCCGCGGAGCTCGCCAGCACACTGTGCGCGCACCACGGGCTCGACGGCCTGCTGGTCGGCGCGCGTCCGCGCGCCGGCGGCGACTGCCGCATGCTGGTCTACAACCGCGACGGCAGCCGCGCCGAGGCCTGCGGGAACGGGCTGCGGGCCCTGGCGCGCTGGGCCCTCGAGAGCGAGCACGCCGGCCAGGAGCTCGTGATCGAGACCGACGCCGGCCCGCGGCGCGTCACCAGCCTCGTGCGCGGCCGCGAGGTCGTGGCCGCGCGCGCCGAGCTCGGCGTGCCGCGCCTCGTCGCGCGCGAGGAGCGCCTCGAGCTCGCGGCCGGCACGCTGGCCGTCACGCTGGTCGACATGGGCAACCCGCACTGCATCGTTCTCGTGCGCGACGTCGGACGGGCCGAAGTGGCCGCGCTGGGGGCAGAGATCGAGTGCCATCCACGCTTCCCGGCGCGCACGAACGTGTCCTTCGTCGAGCCGAGCGGCGGGCGGCTGCTCGTGCGCACCTGGGAGCGCGGCGTGGGCGAGACGGCGGCCTGCGGGACCGGCGCGGGTGCCGCGGCCGTCGCGGCCATCGTGCTCGGCCACGCGCGCTCGCCGGTCGAGGTCGGCACGCGCGGCGGCCGCCTGCAGGTCGACTGGGACGGCGCTGGCGTGCTGGCGCTCACCGGGCCGGTGGAAGCGCTGCGGATGGCGTGAGCTACGTCCTCGAGATCGTCCTGGCGCTGGCGACGCTGGCCCTGCCCGAGCTCGGGTGGAGCGGTACGCGCGAGCTACCCTGGGTCGTCCTGGCGCTGGCGTGCATCCCGCACGTCCTGGGGCTCGCGGCCCGGCGCGCGCTGCTCTCGGGCCGCTTCCGGACGGGTGCGCTGCTCGAGCGCCTGCTCGTCGTCGGCCCGGTCCTCCTGCAGGCCCTGGCCGTGGCCGAGCTGGGCTGGCTCGCGACCCTCGAGCGCGCGGGCCTCTCGCCGGCGGTCGCCGAGTGGGCCGGCCTCGACCTCCTGCCCGGACTCGCGCCCTACTTCGTCTACCAGCTCCTGGCGATCGACGCGCGCGCCCGCGGCCTCGTGTTCCCTCCGGACCAGCCGGGCAAGATGCGCACCTTCCACCTGCGGCTCTTCCTGGCCGCCGCGCTGCCCGTGCTGGCCTACCTGGCGGGGGCCAGCCTGCTGGCGCGCTCGCCGGTCTGGCGCGTGCGCGTGGACGAGGTCGGGCTGCTCGGCGCGGCTGCCTTCGCGCTCCTGATCGTGCTGTTCCTGCGTGCGATGCCGTACTTCCTGCGCTACGCCTGGGACACGGCGCCCCTGGAGCGCGGCTGGGCCCGCACGATGCTGGAGGAGGTCGCCAAGGCCGCCGGCTTCCGCTACCGCGAGCTGCTCGTGTGGCGCACCGGCCAGCAGATGTCCAACGCCGCCATCGTCGGTTTCTCCGAGCGCGGGCGGCTGGTGTTCTTCTCGGACCTCTTGCTCCAGCAGCTCGGCCCACGCGAGCTGTCGGCCGTCTTCGCGCACGAGATGGGGCACGCGCGGCGCGGGCACGCCTTCGTGTTCGGGGCCTTCGCCCTGGGGTTCTTCCTGGCGGCCCAGCGCCTGGTGCTCGATTCCGCGATCGAGGACGAGCTGGCTCTGGGCGCGATCGTGGCGGGCATCGCACTGCTCTGGTACCTGGCCTTCGGCTATCTCTCGCGACGCTTCGAGCTCGAGGCCGACCTCGAGAGCCTGCGCGTCGTGGGCGAGAGCGGGCCGCTCGTGCGCGCGCTCGAGCTGGTCACCGGGGCCCACGCCCACGCCCGCTCCTCCTGGCGCCACTTCTCGACCCGCGATCGGGTCGCCTTCCTGCGCTCGGCCGAGCGCGACCCGCTGGTCGGGCTGCGCCTGCGGCAGCGGCTCGGACGCTGGCGCAAGCTCGGAATCGCGCTCTTCTGCGTGGCGCTCCTGGTCGAGGTGCGTGCCCTGGCCCGCGACTGGGACGAGGACTGGGTCGTGGCCGACCTGCGTCTGGGGCGCTTCGAGACGGCCGCCGAGCGGGCGGAAGGGCCCCGGGTCGACCCCGAACTCGCCGCGCTCGCCCGCCGGGCCGTCCGGGCCCCGGCCGCGTCCCGGCGGCCCCAAGACCTGTGGGCCCTGGCCCTCTCGGCCGGCTTCCGCGGCGACCTGGCGGAAGCCCGCGACTGGCTGGAGCTGGCCCGCCTGCGGGGCGCCGAGGGGCTCGATCCCCTGATCGAGGAGCTGGACCGGGCTGGACCGAGCCCCGAACGCCTGGCCCCGGTGTGGCGCGAGGCCCTGCGCACCCTCGCCGAGGCGCGCGAGCAGAAAAAGTGAGATCGCGCCCACGCGGCGACCGGTTTTCACGTTCAAGAGGGTGAGCTCGAACGACTGACCATCGATCGAGAGCACTCCGCGGGCCTCTGACAGGGAACCCGCGGGGGGACAAGACAGGGGTGAAACGCTCGGCCGGCCGGATGCAACAGGGACGCATCGACCGGCCGAAGCCACTTAACGGGGCCTGCGGCGAGAGCGAGATTCCAGAGGGGTGGGCCTCGGCCCGGCTCGGCGAACGAGCGTGCTACCCTCCGGCGAACCGGAGCCCCCGATGAAGCGCACGACCCTCGCCCTCGCCTTCCTCCTCTCCCTCGCGGCCTGCACGACCCCGCCCGAGCCCCGTGCCGCCTCCCTGGCCTCGCCGGCCAGCTCCGCGCGCTCCGCGGGCGGCTCGAAGCGCCCATTCGAGCTGGCCGACGTCTACCGGGTGAAGCAGGTCGGTAGCCCGTGCGTGAGCCCCGATGGCCGCCGCGTCGCCTTCCAGGTGCGCCGCTACGACCTCGAGGCCGACGAGAGCTGGTGCGAGATCTGGATGATTGACGCCGACGGGCGGAACGCGCGCCAGATGACGCGCGGGAAGAACCAGGACACCGGGCCCCAGTTCACGCCCGATGGAGGCTCGCTCGTCTTCAGCTCGACCCGTACCGGCACGTCCCAGCTCCACGTGATGCCGATCGACGGTGGCGAGCCGCGTCCGCTCACCTCCTTCCCGACCGGCGTCTCCGATCCGGCACTCTCGCCCGACGGGAAGTGGATCGCCGTCAGCGCCGAGATCTACCCCGAGGCCGGGATCGACCCGGAGAAGAACGCCGAGCCGAGCGGGAAGCTCGCCGTGCACGTGGCCGACGAGCTCCTCTACCGCCACTGGACGAGCTGGCGCGACGGACGCGCGACGCACGTGCTGCTGGTGGACGCGAAGACCGGCGCGGTCGTCCGCGACCTGACCCCCGGGCCCTTCGATGCGCCGACCTTCTCGCTGGGCGGCGAGCGCGGCTACACGTTCTCGCCCGACTCGAGGGAGCTGTGCTTCGTCTCGAACCACGACCCGAAGCCTGCCGAGTCGACCAACGCCGACCTGTGGGTCGTGCCGGTCGAGGGCGAGGCCGCTCCGCGCAACCTGACCGACGCGAACGACGGCTGGGACGGGGCGCCGCTCTACTCCCCCGACGGCAAGCACATCGCCTTCGTCAGCCAGGCGACGCCCGCCTACGAGTCGGACCTGCGCCGCCTGGCGGTGTTCGAGCGCGCCAGCGGCACGGTGCGCTACCTCACGGGCCGCGGGGGCTTCGACGACTGGGTCGGCGAGCTCGCCTGGGATGGGAACGACGCGCTCGTGTTCGGCGCGGATCGCCAGGGCCGTAACCCGATCTTCCGCATCCCGCTGGCCGGCGGCGAGCCCGAGCTCCTGCACGCCCACGCCCAGATCGACCACTGGGAGCTCCTCCCGGACGGCAAGGGCTTCGTCTACGCGGCCCGCTCGGTCGGGGCGCCGCACGAGCTCTACTCGGTCGCGGCCCGCGGCGGCGCGCCCGTCCAGCTCACGCGCTTCAACGCGGACCTCGCCGCCGAGGTGGACATCCGCCCGGCCGAGGAGCTGTGGGTGGACGGCGAGGACGGCACCCGCATCCACGTGTTCCTGGTCAAGCCGCACGGCTTCGATCCGGCCCGCAAGTACCCCCTGATCCTCAACGTCCACGGCGGCCCGCAGCAGCAGTGGACCGACGCCTTCCGCGGCGACTGGCAGGTCTACCCCGGCGCCGGCTACGTCGTCGCCTTCGCCAACCCGACCGGCTCGAACGGCTACGGCCAGCCCTTCTGCGACGCGATCCGTCACGACTACGGCGGGCGCGTCTACCGCGACCTGATGCGCGTGACGGACACGCTCGAGGAGCTCTCCTTCGTCGATCCCGCGCGCATGGGCGCGATGGGCTGGTCCTACGGCGGCTACATGATGATGTGGATGCAGGGCCAGACCGACCGCTTCGCCTGCCAGGCCGCGATGATGGGCATCTTCGACCTCGACTCGTTCTACGGCGCGACGGAGGAGCTGTGGTTCCCCGAGCGCGACCTCGGCATCCCCTGGGAGGACGAGGAGACCTACGCGAAGTGGTCGCCCGCGAACCACGTCGAGAACTTCCGGACGCCCGCGCTGGTGATCACCGGCGAGCTCGACTACCGCTGCCCCTACACCCAGTCGCTCGGCTACTTCACGGCCCTGCAGAAGATGGGCGTGCCCTCGCGCCTGATCGTTTACCCGAACGCCGGCCACTGGCCGAGCTGGCGCGAGATGGCCTTCTACTACAACGCGCACCTCGACTGGTTCCACCGCTTCCTCGGCGGCGCGCCCGCACCGCACGACGTGAAGGCCTACCAGCGCGCGAAGGGCTGGCCGAAGGAGAAGGCGGCCGTCGGAGCCAGCGGCGCGCCGTAGCCGGACCTCACTTCGGCGGCGCGAAGGCCTCGGGCGCCAGGCCCGGGTCGAGGACCAGATCCCGGTAGGCGTACTCCTCGACCAGCGCCAGGCCGTCCGGCAGGAGCTCGGCCAGGCCGTAGTAGGTCAGGAGCCCGGTGTCGGTCTCGAAGCCGAGGCGATGGACGAGCGAGGTGTCCTGCTCGCGCGGGACGAGCGCGTCGACGACGCGCAGGGACCGGCCGCCGAAGTCGCGCTCGGCCGCGCGCAGGCGCGTCGAGCGCGAGAGGGTCGGCGCGAACTGCTCGTCGACCTGCGCCAGGAGCCGCTTCAGGCCCGTGTCGGTGATCGGATGGCGGCGGTTCTTCATGGCGAGGTCGCCCTCCGGATCGAGCGAGACGCGTCCGACGAGCCGGCCCAGGAAGCCGGGCGTCTCGGCCAGGAGCTCGAAGCCCCTCGACTCGTCGTACCAGACGCGCTGACCGGCCTCGCCGGCGGGCTCCAGGGTCTCGAGCGCCGCGGCGAAGGGCTTCTCACGCACCTGCACGCGCAGCACGCGGCGCGGGTGGAGGTCGTCGCCGATGCGCTCGCGCGTCTCGAGCGTCGCCGTGTAGTCCCGCACCGGCGCCAGGCGCGCGCGGGCGGCGTTCAGCCACTCGTGCAGCTCGCCGGCCGGCAGCTCGCGCCACTCGGCGGCGCTCGGGACGAGCTCGAAGCCGCCGATCGGCTCCCACTCCGGGGTCGCGCGGCAGGCGAGGAGCACGGGGGCGAGCAGGAGCAGCAGGCGGCCGAGAGAGCGCATGGAGCCGGCAGGATAGGCGCGCGGCGGCTCGAGCCTGCGAAGGAATCAAGAGGCGCGCGAGGCGCGCGCGCTCGGCTCAGTGGGGCTCTTCCGCTGCGCGCCTGGCCTCGACGCGCGCGAGCAGCCCGGCCCACAGCTCCCAGTGGCGCTCGTCGAGCTCCCACAGGTCGTCGTGGTCGCGTCCGTCGAGGATCGCGAGCTCGGCCGCGCCGCGGCAGGCCTCGGTCAGGGCCGCGACGTCCGCGAGCGGGGCCTGGCGGTCCTGGGCGCCGGCCACGAAGAGGACCGGCACGCCGGCCGGGAAGTGACCGACGTGGTCGATCGGGCGCACCAGGGCGCGATCGACCGGCAGGAAGAGCGGGGCCCACAGGCGGAGGCCAGCCTCCGCCAGCCAGGCGAGCGGCGCGGCGAGGCGCGTGCGCAGGCGGTCCGCGCAGGCCTTGTCGAGGTCGCGGTAGGGGCCCTCGAGGACGTAGCCGGCCACGCGCGTCCCGAGCTCCGGCGCGGCGAAGATCGCGGCCGCCGCCCCGAGCGACTGACCGATCACCACCACCGGCGCGCCCGGCGCCTCGCGCTCGACGAACTCGACCGCCGCGAGCACGTCGGCGCGCGAGCTCCAGCCGAAATCGAGCTCGTTGCCGCTCGAGTCGCCGAAGGAGCGCAGCGACACGGCCAGGAAGCCGAACCCGGCCTCTGCGAGACGCTTCGCGGCCGGCGCGAGCGAGCTGCGCGAGCCGCCCATCCCGTGCAGGAGGATCGCCACGCCGCCGCCGCTCGGGCTGGGCTGGAACCAGGCCCCCAGCGTCTCCCCGTCGCGCGTGGCCAGGCGCACCGTCTCCGCCGCGAGCCAGGCCGGCAGGCGCTCCTCGCTCGGCTCCGCGGGCCGTGCGGTGAGCTGCCAGGCCGCCAGGGCGCCCGAGGCCACCCAGGAGAGGACCCCCAGGACCAGGACGAGGGTCACCAGCGAGCGCTGGATCCGTCCTGCCCGACGGCTCGCTCGTTCCGGCCTGCCGACCGGTCGGACGGGTTCACGTGGCATGGGAGAGAGTGCTGCAGGGCTGCCGAGCCGCAACACCCGCTCGCTCGCACCGGCGCGCTCGCCGGGAGAGGAGGACCGTGAACGATCGAGACGCGCTCCCGCGGCTCGCCGCGGTCGCGCGGCTGGACGGGGAGCGGGACTCGGCTCTACGGGACGGGGGGGAGGCCGACCGGAGTGCCTGGAGAGACGGGCGCAGTAGCGGGGAAGTTCGCCGCAGTCACCGAGCTTGCGCGGCTCGAACGCTCCAGGCGGGATTCCTCGCCGCCTGTCGGTCGACCTTCAGCCGGCCCCGTAGACCGGCGCAACCGTCCCGCTCGCCAGGCACAGGGACGAGCCCAGGAACAGCATCACCTTGGCCAGGTCCTCGAGCCGCACCCACTTCGAGGGGTCGGCCTCCGGCATCGCGGCGCGGTTGGCGGGCGTGTCGAGGATCGAGGGCGCCACAGCGTTGACCCCGATCGAGTCGCCGGCGAGCTCTTCCGCCAGGGCGACCGTCAGGCCGGCCACGGCCGCCTTGCTCATCGTGTAGGGCACCATGCCCGCCCCGCGGCGCGGCTCGAGGGCCTGGCGCGAGACGACGTTGACGATCCGGCCGCCGCGCTTCGCCGCGCGCATCCGCCGCGCCGCCTCGCGCGAGCACAGGAAGGCCGAGCGCGCGTTGACGGCCAGCATCTTCTCGAGCTCGGCGGCCGTGGCCGACTCGATCGGCGTGAAGGCGAAGGCCCCGGCGCAGTGGAACGAGGCCCACAGGCCCGGGAGGTCCCGGAAGAAGCCCGCGACGGCGGTCTCGTCGGCGAGGTCGATCCCCGGCACGACGTGGGCCTTCTCGAGGGCCGGAGCGAGCTTCGCCGCGGAGCGCACCGGCAGGTGGCAGATCGCGCCCTGCTGGAGCAGCAGCTTCGCCAGCGCTCCGCCGAGCTCGCCCGTGGCACCGGTGACGACGACGTGGAGGTCCTGGAAGGGGCTGCTCATCGGGCTCGGGGGCTCAGGGGCTTCGGGAGGGCGAGCGGGCAGGATCCCACGATCCCGGGGCCGATGCACGTCGCCGGCGCCCGTCCCGAGCCCGGCGAGGAGCGCTCGGTCGGCGCGGGTCGGCCCTTGGATGCGCGCGAGCGCGCTCGGTTACGGCTTCGTCCGACCTGGCCGTCGCCCCCTGTTACGGGGACCGAACGGCGCGCTAGCCGATTCCGACGGGTCGGCCGTTCGGTGACGGCGGCACGTCGCTTGCCTTGCGAGCGCCCGACTTTTCGAGCGCCGAGTCCGGCGCTCCAACGGAGCGAAACCATGCGAATCGAGCTCTTGCTGTGCGTCCTCGGTCTGTCCCTCAGTCGAGCCCAGGCGCGTCAGGAGGCCGCCGACCCGGCCATCGAGCGCGCACGCGCGCACTACGCAGCGGTGATCGAGGAGCTCGGCGCCGCGGAGGTCTCGCACCTCTCGCCGGCGCAGCTCGGCGCGCGCCTGGCGTTGATCGCCGAGCTCAGCGCCTACCGCGAGCGCGGCGACTTCACGCGGAACACGGACTTCCCCGGGGCGCGCGTGCCGTACTTCGTCGACGCCGAGAACCGCCTGTGCGCCGTCGCGACGCTCCTCTCCGCGACCGGCGAGGAGGCGCTCGTGCGCGGGGTGGCTGCCGCGAACAACCACGTGTGGGTGAGCGAGCTCGCCGGGGACGAGACCTTTGCTGCCTGGCTCGCAGAGAACGGCCTCACCTTCGAGGAGGCCGTGCGCATCCAGGGCCCGGCCAACCCGCCTCCTCCTCCGCCGCCTCCGACCCCGCCGCCCTCGACGAACACGCCGACCGTGCCCCTGGCGGCACCCGAGACTCCCGGCCGCGGTCCCGCGACCGGCGCCCCGGGCTCCTCGACCGGCAGCTTCGGCCCGGCCTCGGGCGCGCCGGCCCTCGGGCCCGGCCTGCCGGGCGCCCCCGGCGCGCCCTTCACGCCCCTGGCGGGCCTCGAGCGTGAGTCCGACGACTGGCTCGCCTGGTGGGAGGTGAACAAGCTGCGCTGGCTCGCACCCGCGCTGCGCGCGGACGTCGCGGCGGACGACGACCTGACGCGGCCAGAGAACGACGCCGATCGCGAGCGCCGCGCCCTCGTGCCGCGCATCCAGCGCGAGCTGGCGCACCCGCAAGCCGAGGTGCGGGCCGCGGCGGCCTTCACCTACGCCCGTGCGGCGCGCGCGGCGGCCGTGCCCGAGCTCGAGCGGCTCCTCGCGGACGCCAGCCTGGTGGTGCGCGAGAGCGCGATCCTGGCCCTCGGCGCGAGCGACTCGGAGCGCGGCGTGCACGCCCTGCTCTCGCTCCTGACCCGGCGCGAGGCGGCCCTGCCGATTCCGCGCGCCCGGGCCCTGGCGGTCGTGGGCCTCGGCCTCGCGCGCCTGCACGGGCGCGGCCACGGCACGGACGGGATGCTGGCCCAGCTCCTCGAGCACGAGGACGACGACGACGTCCTGCATGCCCTGCTGCTGCACCAGACCCTGGCGCCGTCGGCGGCGCTCGACGCGCGCGTGCGCTGCGCCACCGGGCGCTATCGCGAGGACTGCGAGCACGAGAGCGCCCGGCCCGCGACGCGCGGGCGCGCGCTCGAGGCCCTGCGCTTCGACGCCGGCGGCGCGGCGGTGCTGCCGCGCCTCCTCGATGCGGCCCACGGGCGCGTGGTGGACGAGCGCCGCTCGGCCGCCGGGGCCCTGGCGGCCTTCCCGGCCGCCCTGGATCCGCTGCTGACGGCCTACGAGCTCGAGGAGGAGCCGCTCACGCGGGCGCAGCTCCTGCTCGCGATCGGCGAGGCCGGCGGCGAGCGCGCGCGCAACCTGCTGGAGGAGCGCCTCGAGCGCGGCCGCAAGGCCGAGCGTCCCTGGGCGGCCCTCTCCCTCGGGCTGCTGGCGGGCGCCGAGTGGGACGCCGAGGCCCGCGCGACGCTGCGCGCCGCCCTGCCGAAGGCCGGGAAGGGCGAGCGCGACGCGTTCCTGCTCGCCCTCGGGCTCGCGCGCGACGCCGAGGCCCACGACGCGCTCGTGCGCGCCCTGGTGGACGGGAAGTCGGATCGCGCGCGCATGTTCGCGGCCGTCGCGCTGGGCCTGATCGGGTCCGAGGAGGGCCTGGTCGCCCTGCGGGCCGCCATCGGCGGGGTGAGCTGCTCCTTCGCGCGCTCCGGGATGGCCCTGGCGCTCGCGCTCTACGGCGATCCCGAGGACGTCGACCTCCTGGTGCGGCTCCTCGACGCGGAGCGCCGGCCCGAGTCGCTGCGCGATCTCGCGCTCGCGCTCGGCCTGCGCCGCGCGCCGGGCACGGTGCCGGGCCTGGTCGCGCTGCTCGACTCCGAGCCGAGCGTCGCGACGCGCGCCGCCGCGCTGGACGCGCTCGGCCTCGCGCTCTGCGACGACGCGCGCCTGGCGCTGCCGGTGCTCGCCGAGGGCTCGAACGCGGCGGCCTGGCCGGAGTGGGTGCGCTCGCTGGCGCGGATGCCGCTCTAGTCGGCGCAGGGGCGATTCGACGACCTTCGCCTCGCACGGGGCCCGGGACCTCGAGGTTCCGGGCCCCGGTTCTTGGCTCAGCGGGCGGCCTGCAGCTCCGGCGGGCGCTTCTCGCGAGCCCGCACGTTCGCCAGGGCGTCGAGCAGGGTCGCGACCAGGGCCGTCCAGCCGGTCTGGTGCCCGGCGCCGACGCCGCGGCCGGTCTCGGCGTGGAAGTACTCGTGGAACAGCACGAGGTCCTTCCAGTGCGGGTCGTCGCGGTAGCGCGGCTCGCCGCCATGGCAGGGCCGCGCGCCGCTCGCGTCCGGCAGGAACGGGCGCGCCAGGCGCGTGCCCAGCTCCACCGCGACCTGGTGCAGCGTCAGGCGGCGGCCGGAGCCGGTCGGGCACTCGACCTGGAGGTCGTCGCCGTAGAAGTGGGCGTAGCGCTCGAGCGCCTCGATCAGGAGGAAGTTGATCGGGAACCAGACCGGCCCGCGCCAGTTCGAGTTGCCGCCGAAGAGCGCGGTGTCGCCCTCGCCCGGCGCGTAGTCGACGCGGTACTCGTGGCCCTCGAGCGTCAGCACGTAGGGCTGGGCCTCGTGCACGCGCGACAGCGAGCGCACGCCGAAGGGCCCGAGGAACTCGCGCTCGTCGAGCAGGTAGCGAAGCACGCGCTCCAGGCGCTCGCGCGAGGGGATCGAGAGCAGCTGGTGGTCGTGGCCGTTGCGACACTCGAGGTAGCCGATGTGGCGCGCCAGGTCGGTGCGGTTGCGCAGGAACCACTCCATGCGCTTCTTGAAGCCCGGCAGGCGCGCGATCGTGTCGCGTTCCAGGATCTCGACCGCGATCAGCGGGATCAGCCCGACCAGCGAGCGCACGCGCAGGGGCAGCGCCTGCGTGCCCATGTCCAGCTCGTCGTAGTAGAAGCCGTCCTGCTCATCCCACAGGCCCGTTCCACCGAGCGAGTTCATCGCGTCGACGATCGAGACGTAGTGCTCGAAGAACTTCGAGGCCAGGTCCTCGTAGGACGGATCGTGGCGTGCGAGCTCGAGCGCCATCGACAGCATCGTCCCGCAGTAGAAGGCCATCCAGGCCGTGCCGTCGGCCTGGTCGAGCGAGCCGCCGCCCGGCAGCGGCGCCGAGCGGTCGAAGACGCCGATGTTGTCGAGCCCGAGGAACCCTCCGGCGAAGATGTGCTTGCCGCTCTTGTCCTTGCGGTTGACCCACCAGTTGAAGTTGAGCAGCAGCTTCTGGAAGACCTTCTTCAGGAACAGGACGTCGCGCTCGCCCTGCTTGCCGGTCTTCTTGTAGACGCGCCAGGCGGCCCAGGCGTGCACCGGCGGGTTCACGTCCGAGAGCGCCCACTCGTAGGCCGGGATCTGGCCGTTCGGGTGCATGTACCACTCGCGCAGGAACAGCTCGAGCTGGTGCTTGGCGAAGTCCGGATCGATGCGCGCCATCGGCAGCATGTGGAAGGCCAGGTCCCAGGCCGCGTACCAGGGGTACTCCCACTTGTCGGGCATCGAGAGCACGTCGCGGTTGTAGAGGTGCTGCCAGTCGGCGTTGCGGCCGTTCTTGCGCTCCGCGGGCGGCACCGGCTGGGCCGGGTCGCCGTCGAGCCAGTGGGGCACGACGTAGTGGTAGAACTGCTTCGACCACAGGAGCCCGGCGTAGGCCTGGCGCGCGACGAGGCGCTCGTCGGGCGTCAGCTCGGCGGGGATGCGCTCGGCGTAGAACTCCTCGGCTTCGGCCAGCCGTGAAGCGAAGGTGGCCTCGAAGTCGCCGCCGAAGGCGCTCTTCGGGTGCTTCGCGCGGGCCGTGAGCCTCAGGCGCAGGACCACGCTCGCGCCGGGCTCGAGGCGCAGCCGGAACAGCGCCGCGGCCTTGGTGCCGGTGCGCGCCGGGTTCACGGCCTCGGGCTTGCCCGCGACGACGTGCTCGTGAAAAGCGTCCTTGGTGTACGGGACGGTGCTCGGCACGCTCCACAGGCGCTGGAGGTTGGTCTCGTTCTCGGTGAAGAGCAGCTCCGGGACGTGCTCGGAGTCGTCGATGGCCAGCACGTAGGCCCCGAGCTCGTAGTGCTCGGCCACGATCTCGCTCGCTCCGCGCGCGCGGAGCGACGGCTTCGGGCCGTGCTCCTCGCTCGCGCGGCCCCAGCTCCAGTGGTTGCGGAACCACAGCGTCGGCAGGACGGTGAGCTCGGCCGCCTCGGGCCCTCGGTTCGCGAGCGTCAACCGCACGAGCAGGTCCTCCGGCCCGGCCTTGGCGTATTCGGCCTGCACGTCGAAGTAGCGCTCCTCCGCGAAGATGCCCGTGTCGAGCAGCTCGTACTCGGGCTCGAGCTTGCCGCGCCGCGCGTTCTCCAGCACCAGGTCCTGGTAGGGGAACTCGCGCTGCGGGTACCTGTAGAGCGCCTTCGCGTAGGAGTAGGTCGGCGTCGCGTCGAGGTAGTAGTAGAGCTCCTTGACGTCCTCGCCGTGGTTCCCCTGCGGGCCGGTCAGGCCGAACAGGCGCTCCTTCAGGATCGGGTCCTTGCCGTTCCACAGCGCCAGCGCGAAGCACAGGCGGCACTGGCGGTCGGTGAAGCCGAGCAGGCCGTCCTCGCCCCAGCGGTAGGCGCGACTGCGTGCCTGCTCGTGCGGGAAGTGGTCCCAGGCGGCGCCGTCGGGGGAGTAGTCCTCGCGCACGGTGCCCCACTGGCGCTCGGAGAGATACGGGCCCCAGCGCTTCCAGTTCTGCGTGCGAGCGGCGTCCTCTTCCAGGCGCTGCCCCTCTACGGTCGTCTTCGGGCTCATGGGCGACGTCCCGCCCCGAGTGTAGACGAAGGACGCCCGCGTCGAGGGAGCACGCGAGCGCGCTGGAAGATCAGGGCCCGTAGGTGATGACCATCGTGTTCGAGCGTGCGATGCCGCCCGGAGCCGCCGGATCGAGGAGCTCGACCACGTAGCGCCGCGTCTGGGTCCCGAAGTGCGCGCCGACCGTGTAGGGGAAGGTCCAGCTCCCCGCGCCGGCCACGCCGGCCGGCCCGCTCAGCACCAGGGGCACCTGGGCCAGGATCGGCTCGCTCGTCGGATTGATCCAGCCGCGGCCGAGCGGACCGCGCTCGCCGCCGCGCACCAGCGTGACGGTCAGGAGCCCCTGGGCGCCCCCTAGCCCGCCGCGCAGACGCAGCTCGGCCGACTCCCCGACGCGGAACGGACCGTCGGCGCCCAGGGTCGGCACCAGGCCGCCCGTCCCGGCCACGCCCGGCGCGGTCTGCCGGCGCCGGCCGCAGACCGGCGGCGCGTGCGCGGCGTTGCGGATCAGGCGATCCGTGAGGAAGTCCTCGTCGCCGTCGCCGTCGACGTCGGCCAGCAGGGCCTCGCTCGAGTTGAGCTGGTTCTGCGCGAAGACGATCTGCGCGAAGGGCGGCTGCCAGCCCGAGCCGTCGGGCTCGCGGCGCAGGATGACCACGCCGTTCCGCTCGCGCTCGGTCTGCGTGACCAGGAGGTCGTTACGCCCGTCCGCGTCGAGGTCCGTGCTCCACACCTTGTGCGGGTAGCTCGAGGAGTAGGAGAGCCGGACCGAGTCCAGCCATTCCCGGGTGAACAGACCACCGCCCTCGTTCCATTGCACGTAGAGGTTGCTCGAGTAGGCCAGCGCGAGGTCGAGATCGTCGTCGGAGTCGAGGTCCGCCAGCGCGAAGTTGCTGTTGCCGTCGATGCGCTGGAGCTGGACGGGCGGCCCGAAGGCACCGCCCCCGAGGCCCGCGTGAAAGCCCGCGTACAGGTAGATGTAGTCGCTCAGCCTGCCGAGAAGGTCGGGGATCAGATCCCCCGTGAGGTCGCCGATCCAGCGCAGGATCTCGTCCTCGAGCACGGGCCCGGCCGTGAAGTGCCCCGTTCCGTCGTTCCACCACAGGAGGCTGCGGTTGGTGGAGAGGTGCAGCGTGACCAGGTCGACGTCGCCGTCCCCGTCGGCGTCTCCGACGAGGCTCGCCTCGGGCTCGTTCGAGCCCGGCCCGAGCAGGAAGTCCAGGCCGCTCGGCCCGGCGTCGCCCCCATCGGCGAAGGCGCCGCCACCCAGGTTCACGAGCAGGCGCTGGGCCAGGAAGGTCGACCCGGCGCGCAGCTCGACCACGAGGTCCACGTCCCCGTCGCCGTCGAAGTCGCCCGGCCAGCCCGGCCCGACGAACTCCGTCCCCGGGGGCGCGGCCGGGAAGCTCGGGGCGTGGGGCTCGCACGGGCCCTCGCCGCGGTTGCGCTCGATCGTGCGCAGCCCGATGGAGAAGTCGGGATCGGAGTCGCCGTCGAGGTCGCCCGTCGAGCGCCGCGTCTGCTGTGCCCCGAGCGAGGGCAGGCTCTCCGCGAGCGACCCGCGCGCGTAGAGGATGCAGCGTCCGGAGACGACGTCCAGGTCGCCGTCGTGGTCGAGGTCGGCCACGCCGGCCAGGTGGTCGGAGCCGAGCCAGGGGGTCTCGAGCGCCGGCGCGAAGGCGCCGCTGCCGTCGTTGACGGAGACGCGGAACACCGAGGTGTTCGTGTTCTGCGGGACCTGCGGGCCGCCCCCGCCGCCGCAGCACACGCCGTCCAGGTCGCCGTCCTGGTCGACGTCGACCAGGAACTCCGCCGGCCCGCCCGTCACCGGCGCCTCGATCGACCAGCCGGCGGGCCCGGTGCGGCGCGCCACGACGTAGCGCGACATGTCCCAGACCACGAGGTCCGCGTCGCCGTCCCCGTCGATGTCGCCCTGGGCGGGCATGTGCTGCTCGACGATGCCCTGCGTGAAGGCCTGCGCTCCCGTCGGCAGGCAGTCCGCGATCCCGATGAGCTGGAGCGTGTCGCCGCGCCAGGCCAGGAGGTCGGGCGTCGCGTCGCCGTTCGCGTCGATCGGCATCAGGCCCTCGAC
>Ga0315910_10001180_pt1 | contig 24380 bp, 24 predicted proteins | sample EdamamesoilMG_FD_204470 | JGI IMG/M metagenome (GOLD analysis project Ga0315910, IMG submission 204470) | Garden soil microbial communities collected in Santa Monica, California, United States - Edamame soil | ecosystem: Environmental > Terrestrial > Soil > Garden | place: USA: California... | reverse complement strand
TAAGAGATAGAAACCTCAATCGATGAGGGCGGCAGGCAGGTCACCGCGTATAGAGGATTACGCCATCATCGGCGACGGCCAGACCGCAGCTCTCGTGAACCGCAGTGGCTCCATCGACTGGCTGTGTTGGCCGAGATTCGACTCGCCCGCGTGTTTCGCCGCGATTCTGGGTGAAGCGGAACATGGAAGTTGGCTCATCGCTCCATCGAGTGTCTGCGCTGTCCGCCGCCAGTATCGAGGAGACACTCTGATACTCGAGACCACGTTCGAGACACCGACCGGCATCGCGCTTCTCGTCGACTTCATGCCGCCCGGCGACTCGGCATCCCATCTTCTCCGGGTGGTCCGCGGCGTCTCGGGTAACGTGTCATTCCGCTCCGAGTTCCTCGTCCGTTTCGACTATGGATCGATAGTCCCGCTCGTCAATGTGCCTCCGGATGTCAGCGAACTCCACGCCGTGGCGGGTCCCGACCGGTTGACACTTCGCAGCTCACTCTCGGTGAATTGGAAAGGCACTCTCGCGAACGCCGAGTTCGACATTGGGGCCGGCGAGGAGATCCATTTCGCGCTCACGCATTCGGATTCGCACCGGCCCGTTCCGCGTGCCATCAACGTCCCCGCCGCATTGCTCAACACCGAAAGGTACTGGAAGCGGTGGTCCGGCAAGTGCAAGTACGAGGGCCCCTGGCGCGAGCCTGTCCTTCGCTCGCTGATGACATTGAAGGCCCTCATCTATACGCCAACCGGCGGCATCGTCGCGGCCGCGACGACTTCGCTGCCGGAACACATCGGCGGTACCAGGAACTGGGACTACCGTTACTGCTGGCTGCGCGATGCCACGTTCACTCTGCTCGCGCTGCTGGATGCGGGTTACGTTGCGGAGGCAAAGCGCTGGCGCGACTGGCTGGTGCGAGCCGTCGCGGGAACTCCTGAAAAGGCCCAGATCATGTACGGGCTCGGGGGAGAGAGGCGTCTCGCCGAATGGGAGGCCGACTGGTTGCCCGGGTACGAGGGGTCGCGACCGGTACGGATCGGCAATGGCGCGGCGAATCAGCGCCAGCTCGATGTTTACGGCGAGGTCGCGGACGCGCTGCATCACGCGCGCGTCGCGGGACTGGCAGCGGCCGGGACTGCCTGGGCCGTGCAACGCGCGCTCACCGATCACGTTGCAGCCATCTGGACCGAACCGGATCAGGGAATCTGGGAGGTCCGCGGGTCTCCGCAACACTTCACCCATTCCAAAGTCATGGCCTGGGTGGCGCTGGATCGTTCGATCAAGGCGGCCGAAAAATACGGCCGGCCCGCGCCGCTGGAGCATTGGCGCGAGGTGCGCCGTCGAATTCACGCCGATGTCTGCGCCAATGGCTTCAGCGCCGAGCGCGGGAGCTTCGTTCAGGCCTACGGCTCACGGCAGCTCGATGCGAGTCTGCTGCTGATTCCGCTGGTCGGATTTCTGCCCGCGGAGGATCCGCGGGTTCGCGGAACCGTGGAGGCGATCGGTCGCGAGTTGCGAGTCGATGGGCTGGTACATCGCTATCACACCGATTCGACCGACGATGGATTGCCGCCGGGAGAGGGTGCCTTTCTCGCCTGCAGCTTCTGGTATGTCGACAACCTGGAGCTGCTCGGGAGAAAGGCCGAAGCGCGCGAACTGTTCGAGCATCTGCTGAGTCTTCGCAACGATGTCGGGCTCCTGGCTGAAGAGTACGATCCGCGAGCCGGTCGGCAACTCGGAAATTACCCGCAGGCCTTCTCGCACGTCGCATTGATCGCTTCGGCTTACAATCTGGCCGAGCGCGAGCCGACAAAACCGGCGCGCCAGCGCGGCGCCACGCCCTGACAGGCGCCGGGTCGTCGCAGGCGTCGGACGATTCCGGCGTGCACGCGAGAACCCGATGTGCCTTTGATCCGCGTTCGAGAAGTATGGCGATGCGTGTCTTCGTATCGGTTGGCCTGTTCGCGGGAACCATGCTCGCCATCGCCGGTTGCGCGAATCCGTATGCCGACAATGTCAGCTCAGAGGACTTGCGCGTGATGGGTGCCATGGTTGCCATCGCGTGCAAGCTGAACGCGGAACGCATCGTCGTCTCGGATCGCCCGGCGATCCCGCGGCAGCGAGACCTGCACGACACGGACGGTCGAAACATCCAATTCGGAATCGATCTTGATCGTCGCTTGGCCCGTACTGCCCGTTGGCCGCGCGGCCAGGTCTGTGCCGCGGTGCGCGTCGCTTCTGATTCGGCCATCAAGGATGCGCTCGAGAACGAGACGGGCTACCCCGGCAGCTGGACAAACTTCTCGACGCGATTCGGCGGCGCCCGCTCGCTCATGAGGATTTCGCTGCCGGTGTACTCCGACGATGGAAAACACGCCGTCGTCTACACGACTGGCCGCTGCCCATACACCTGCGGGGCGGGCTTCTACCATGAACTCGCGAAGACGTACGAGGGGTGGAAAATCACGAATAGCTCGATTGCATGGACTTCATGACTTCGATTGGCCTTCACGAATGACACCGGCCAGTCCCGCGACCTGCGCCTCCACGCGCTTGATCTCGCGCACGATTACATGGGTCTTCAGCTCGAACCAGAACCAGCGCTTGATCAGTCCGAGCCCGAGGAATGCGAGGGCGGCGCCGGCCAGCCGAGGAACAATCCAAAGGCATTCAACCCGCGCGTGAGACGAGCGCCCGCGAGCCGCGAGCCGCGAACCGATCAAGCCCCGTACGTGCTCACATACCGTTTCACGGACAACTTGCGCGCGGTGTTGGCGGAGCTCATGTAGCGCACCATTCCAAGGATGGGCCGCGCGGGAGCCCACGGCCGGTCGTATCGACCCAGGGTCCAGAAATATCCGCTGTACGCATTCGGGCCTCGCCCGTCGAGCGAGTACTTGTTCATGAGGTGGATCATGCTCGCCAGCGCGTCGCGCGGGTGCGCGGACCACTCGAGGATCTTCTTGCCCCACAACATGCGCATGTAGTTGTGGAACCAACCCTCGCGCATCATCTGCCGCTGCGCGGCGTTCCACAGAGGGTCATGGGTACGTGCCTGCTCGAGTTCCTCGACTCCATATATATGTGGCCGGTCGTCCGCGGCATGTTCTTCCAGCGTGTCGCGCGCCCAGCCAGGCAATGATTCGTAACGATCATGATCCGCGCGGTGCGCGCAAAAATTGAAGCCGAGTTCGCGCCAGGTGACGAGCTGGTCGAGCCAGGCTTCCGCCGCAGGGCTCATGCCCCACCAGCCCTCTTTGCTGCCGGTGGCCTTCCCAAGGTGCTTCGCGCTCCACTGCTCGCGTTTCGCGACGGCTGCGAAGATCTCGTGCGCGCTGACGTGCCCGAAATGCAGGTAGGGTGAAAGCCCGCTGGTCCCGTCGATCTCGGGCTCGCTGCGGTCTTCGTTGTAACGGTCGAGGCGCCGGTTGAGGTAGACGCTCAAACGAGCGGTGGCCGCCACACGCCCGCCGGCAATCGACGCCGGCGGCACCACGTGCTGGAAAGGGATCGAACCCGCCAGTCCCGGCAAATCGCCGGTAGCAGCCGGCCAACGCCGGGTCACGCTCGCGGGTAGCGCCGCGGGCTTTGGCAGCTTGCGCCCCTCGAACGGATCGGCGACCGGGAACTGCTGTAGCCAGGGGAGCAGTTCCTTCTGCAAGTGGCGCCGGAAGTCGACCGCACGCGTGAACACGCGTTGCGTCGAGTGCGTCGGCAAAAGGCCATTGGAGTCGACCAGCTCGAATCGGCAATCGACCTGGCGCGCCGCCGCCTGCGTCATGTGCGGCGACATGAACGCGGGATAGTCGTCGCCGACGACCAGGCAGGCTTCGCGCGCCAGGGCGCCTAACAATCCCTTGCCCACGCCCGGCGCAGGCTCGACATAGGGGTAATACAGCACCGGCTTGCGCGCGAACGCGGCGAGGTTGTCGCGCATGCCTTCGAGGATGAACCGGTGCAGTCGCTCACTGGCCCAGGGATAGTCACATCGCAACGCCTCGAGCACGACCAACGGCCGCTCGAGGCGCGCGGCGCAACGCACCGCGCGCTCCAGCGCACAGTTCCAGCCGGCGCGGCGGAACATGGTCATCCAGTAGAGGACGTATTGCCCATCCACCCGCGGCGGACGGTCGTTCAACAGTCGTACTCTCACCGTCGAGGTCTTCCCGGTACGAAGGCATTGACGTCGCGCATGTAGCGCGCGTACTCCGGCCGGCGCTCGCCGATGTCGTGCTCCAGCAGCGCCACGCCGGAGACCTTGAGCAGCAGGAGCGTCATGAGCAGCGGACTTGCGATCGCCCACCATGCCCCGGTCGCGGCACCCATGAGCCCGAATCCCCACCACACGCAGCATTCACCAAAGTAGTTGGGATGGCGCGAGTAGCGCCACAGGCCCTGGTCGAGAACGCGGCCCGGGCTTTCGGGCTGGCGCTTGAACCGTTCGAGCTGCGCGTCGGCGACGGTCTCGAACACGATACCGAAAACGACCAATAGCGCGCCGATCGCGTCCAGCGGTCCGAAATCCTGCGTCGCGCGCGCGGTGCTCATGAGTGGCAGGGCGACGATCCAGGCCAGCGCCGCCTGGAATCCGAACACGATGTACAGGCTCTTGAGTTCGAAATTCGGCTGGTTGTTGGCGCGGATCTTCTGGTAGCGCCGATCCTCGGGCTGGCCATGGTTGCGAAGGGTGATATGCAGGCACAGGCGTGCCGCCCAGACCGCCAGCAGCACGAGCGCCGTGACACCGCCCGCGCCCAGCCGCGGGGATGTCGCCGCATACAGCGCGCCGGCGCCGCCGATGAACACGGGCCACATGCCATCGACGATGCTGACGTCGCGCCGCCACAGGCTCACGAGCCAGGTGGCGAATCCGAGCGTCGCAAGAAGGCCGAGCGCGAGCAGGCCAGCGTTCAGATCGAACACGTCGATTCCAGTCACCGCGTGGCGCAGCGGTTACCCGGTTTGACGAGCAGCATCTGCACGTCGCCCAACACGCGCTCGGCGAAACCGCCTTCGCAATAGCAGAAGTAGTACTCCCACATCCGGATGAAGTTCTCGTCATGGCCCAGCGCGCGGATGCGCGCAAGGTTGGCACGGAAATTCTGGCGCCAGTGCGCGAGCGTGGTGGCGTAGTGCGGCCCGATGTCCTCGAGATCGAATACGCGCAGGTCGCTGGCCCGTGCGATCGACTGGCTGAGCGCGCTCACCGAGGGAATGCAGCTGCCGGGGAAGATGTATCGCTGGATGAAATCCACCGAGCGGCGCGCGCGCTCGTAGCGCTGGTCGGCGATCGTGATGGACTGCAGCAGCATCGCCCCCTCGGGCTTCAGCAGCTCCGCGCAGCGTGCGAAATACGTGTCGTGGTATTCGTGCCCGATGGCCTCGATCATCTCGATGGAGACGAGCTTGTCATAGCGGCCGGTGAGATCGCGGTAGTCCTCGCACAGCACCTCGATGCGGTCCTGCAGCCCGGCCTCGCGGACGCGAGCCGACGCGAGTTTCCATTGCTCACGGGAGATGGTGGTGGTGGTCACACGGCAGCCGAAGTGCTGCGCCGCGTACAGCGCGAGACCTCCCCAGCCGGTGCCGATCTCGAGCAGGTGGTCGGTGGGCGCAAGCTCGAGCTTGCGGCAGATTCGATCGAGCCGCGCGAGCTGCGCCTCGCGCAGGCTTTGCCGCGGATGCTGGAAGGTGGCCGCTGAATACATCAGCGTCTCATCCAGGAACAATTCAAAGAACTCGTTGCCGAGGTCGTAGTGCGCGGCGATGTTGCGACGGGATCCGGCGCGACTGTTGCGTCGCAGGGCATGGATCGCCTTGCGCACCGGGTTGGTGAAACGCGCCAGCCCCGTCTCGAGTCCATCGAGCGTGTCCATGTTGAGCACGAAGAGTCGCACCACGTCGACCAGTTGCATCGACGTCCAGTAGCCGCGCATGTACGCCTCGCCAGCGCCGATGGAGCCGCCATACGCGACGTCGCCGTAGAGACGCGTGTCATGCACATGGACCACCACGGGCTCCGGCAGCGCGGCGCTTGGTGTGCCGAAGCGATGCCGCTCGCTTCCATCGACCAGCACCAGGCAGCCATTGCGCAGGCCCCGCAGTTTCGCCAGCACGGCGCGCCTGCCGAGCGCATCCAGCGCGCCAGCGCGCGCCTGCCGGACGAGTGCGAGCCCGGAAGTCGTTTCAGGTGTGGGAGGCGACGTCATCGGCATGGGGCGAAGTCCTCGACGGATGGGGATGGAAAGGAATGCGCTTGATCCAGAGCTTGAGCGCCTGGGTGTATATGCCGGCGAGCACGGTCGCCGTCAGGCAGGGGAAGGCGACCAGCGCGCGCGCCAGGCTGCCAGCGCCGATCTCGCGGCGCGTGAGGTTCAGCGTGGCATCGAACACACGCGCGCCATTCTCGAAGTTCCGCATGTTCACCGCGAGCCGCTCACCCGGCACGCTGAACTGCCAGTCGTAGTCCATCTCCATGGGCATGAACGGCGAGACGTGGAATTCCTTGGCGAAGCGGAAGCGCAGCACGCGCGGCCGCGGCTCGCCGGCCGCAGCGGCCAGCACGTAGGCGTGGCGTTCGTTCCAGGGTGTGTTGGTGATTTCGGCGACAATCGCTTCCACGCGCGAGTCCGCCGCGTCGAAGCAATAGTAGAAAGTCACGGGATTGAAGCCGACACCAAAATAGCGCAGGTGCGTGAGCATGCGGATCGGTCCTTGCGGACGAACCCCGGTCTGCGCGGCGATGCGTTCGCGCACCACGGTATCGATGGGAAGATCGGGGTCGCCGATGTAGTCCGCGCGGCGCAGCCAGGCGAGCGCCGGCCGTCGCGCCGACCATAGCCAGCGGCCGCGGAAGATCTCGTCGAGCTCCGCGAGGTCCACGTACATCATGAACAGCCGATAGCTGAACCGATGCGCGCGCGGCGCGAAGCGGCGATGCCTAAGCCGTCCGGAGTAGAGGGCGCTGTGCATGGTCTATCCGGTGGAAATGTTCGAGCGCGTTGAGGGCACTGACCACGCCGTCCTCGTGGAAGCCGAATCCCCAGTACGCGCCGCAGAAGTAGGCGCGGTCGGCGCCGTCGATCTCGGCGTGCCGCTCCTGCGCGGCGACGGCCGCGGGTGTGAACACCGGGTGCTCATACATCATCTCGCGGATCACGCGGGCCTCGTCGATGCGGTCCGAGAGGTTGAGCGAGACCAGCAGGGGTACTCGGGTGTCCAGGCGCTGCAGCATGTTCATGTGATACGTGACGGCTACGCGTTCGGATGCGCGATCGAGCAGGTGATAGTTCCAGGCCGCCCACGCAAGCGGGCGACGGGGCAGCACCCGCGTGTCGGTGTGCAGCAGCACTTCATTGCGCTGATAGCGGATCGCGCCCAGCACTTCGCGCTCCGTGGGGTTCGCATCGACCAGCAGTCGCAGCGCCTGGTCGCTGTGACAGGCGAAAAACACGCGGTCAAAACGCTCCGCTTCGCCGCCGACGGGCTTGACCAGCACGCCGGCGGGCGTGCGGCACACGGACTCCACCGGTGTGCGCAGGCGGATACGGTCGCGCAAGGACGCGGTCAGGCGCTCGACATACCGCGCCGAGCCACCGCGCACCGTGAGCCACTGCGGGCGGTCATCCACGGTCAACATGCCGTGATTGTGGAAGAAGCGCACGAAGTAGCGCGCCGGGAAATTGCGCATCGTCTCCGTGCCTGCGCTCCAGATCGCGGCGCCCATCGGCAGGATGTAGTGCTCGAGGAACTGCCGCGAGTAGCCCTGCGAGTCCAGGTACTCGCCCAGCGTCAGCGCGTCGCTGCGCCATTCGAGCAGCCGCGGCGCTTCGCGATTGAAGCGCAGGATGTCGCGGATCATGCGCCAGAACGCCGGATGCACCAGGTTGCGACGCTGTGCAAACAGGCTATTGAGGGTCGTGCCGTTGTACTCGAGCCCGTTGGCGGTCTGCACCGAGAAGCTCATCTCGCTCGGCTGCAGCTCGACGCCGAGTTCGGCCAGCAGCGCGAGGAAGTTCGGATAGGTGCGGTCATTGCAGACGATGAAGCCCGTGTCGACGGCGAGCTGGCGACCCTCGAGCTCGATTTCGTGGGTGTGGGTATGGCCGCCCATGCGATCCGCTGCCTCGAACACGGTGATATCGTGCTCGCGGTGCAGGTGGTACGCGGCGACGTTGCCCGCGATGCCTGCGCCGATGATGGCGATTTTCATGAACACTCCTTGGACGCACCGCGGGGCGGCGCACCGGCGGGCTCGGGCCATTGCTGCGGCACGAGTTCGAATTTCGCCATGTCGTAGCCCTCGCGCGTGACGCGTTCGCGCAGGTCCTCGAGATCGGCCTCGGCAACCTGCGACGTGCGCGCCATGATCCACACGTTGTCGCGCTTCTCGCGCCCGATGATGGTGAGCTGGTAGTCGGGACTCACGTACACGATGCGGTAGTCGGCCTTGATGGGCCACAGGAACTGCATTCCCCAGGTGGCGTTGGAAATGCGGTCACGCACGAAGCCCCGGGGGCAGTAGCGCTTGAGCTCGCCATCGAACGCGTGCTTGCGGAACGTGAACGTGGTGGCGATGGTGCCGTCCGCCTCGAGCCGGTACGACTCCACGGCGTTGTGCGCACCGCGCTCGATCGAGGTCGGGATGTTGGCGATGACGAACCAGTCACCCATGAACCTGGCGAGATCGACCCGCTCGGCGGTCGTGAGCGGCGGGTGGGACGAGCGGCAGGCGCCGAGCAGGGAGAGCAGCGACATCGTGACGATCACCTTGCAGGCTTGAAGCGGTTTCATTTCCTCGCGTAGCGCAACAAGCGCCCCTCGGGAGTGCGCGACTCGAGTGCCACCCAGTCGCGCGCCGGCGTGTACCACAGGTCGATCTCGAGCGGCACGGATCCTTCACCGAGCAGCCGGTAGCGCTCCGTCGCCTGGCCGCCTACGACTTCGTTTCCCATCGGTATCACCTTTACCTGTACGTATTCGCCGGTCTGTGGATTCAAAAGGTGGCGGGCCTCGAGGATGCTCGGGTTCCAGTAGGCGAAGGTCATCACGCACCCGTCGAGCGGCGTCGCGTCCTTGCCGCGGGTGAGGCGGAACACGCGGCCGCGGCTCGCGCCGGCCACCGTGGTGCGCGTGCCGTTCGCATTGGTGCGCGCGTCGAGCAGTTCCAGGCAGTCCCCGCGCCACGACTCGCGCGCGTGATGTTCATAACGATAGGCGTTGATGAACAGGAAGCGCACGGCGTATTGCGCGTCGCTGGTGAGCTCGCGTGCATCGCCTGCGGACCGCAACACGTAGCGATGCTCGCCGATGGATCGCCCGTCCAGCGACACCTCGAATCGCCATTCGCGCACGGCGCCGTCGGTCGAGAATGCCGGCCAGGCGAGGGTGGCCGCCGCTATTGCCGAGGACGCCAGCATTCGCAGCCCCCGTCTCATGCCGGCAGTTTCCCGGACAGAGGGATCGGTGCCGCGCGCAGCACGAACAGCGAGAAGGACAACATGGCCAGCATCCAGAGCACGGCGATCATTGGCAGCGCGGTGGCCGGGGAGACCAGGCTCAGGGCATCGAGCTTCGCGCCGGCGAGGTATGCCAGCGGTCCACCGAGCGCGCCGCCCAGCGCGGCCATGGACGGGCGGTGTACCAGCCAGCGCAGGGAGTGGTTCAGTGTCGTCGCGAATGCCACCCAGAGGCTGAGCATCCAGTACGGCGCCATGCCGGCCGGCCATGCCGACGCGAACCGCACCTGCCCCGTGAGCACCAGCGTGCTGTCGACCAGCAGGCCGACACCGGCGGCGAACAGGATGAGCTTGAAGTCGAGAGCCTCGCGCCGCAACGCGAGATGCGCGGCGGCGACCAGCAGCGCGACTGCCGCGCCTGCCAATGCGACGCCGTTCGCGGCAGCCAGGATGACGGCGAACCACGCGAGCTGGTAGGCGATGAAGTTGAACAGGTTGAACATCGTCGCGTTCTCAATCCGCGCCTTGCGGCTCGAACAGGTAGTGACCGACGAACCATTCGTTGCCGTCGCGATGTCCCCACAGTTCTGCGCAGGCCATGAAGAAGATTCGCCAGCGCTGCAGCCACAACTCCCCGTTGCCTGCTCCGTAGGTGGCCTCGAGGATCGGTAGCGCGTCGGCCCGGTGCGAGTCGAGATCGGCGAGCCAGGCGTTTGCGGTCTTCTCGTAGTGCACGCCGCTCCATGACCATTGGTTCTCGAGGCGCAGGTGGCGCTGGAAATGCAACGGCAGCGCCGCGCTCGGCATCATGCCGCCCGAGAAGAAATGGCGGCTCATCCAGTCGTCATCGCCCTGGTCCTCGAAGGCATAGGGCACCGAGCGATGTACGAAGATGTGCATGAAGAACTTTCCGCGCGGCGCGAGCCAGCGCGAGATCCGCTCGAAGAGCGCGGCATGGTTGCGCATGTGCTCGAACATCTCGACGGATACCACGCGGTCGAATTCTCCCGGCGGCGAGAAGTCGTTCATGTCCGCCGTGATCACCTCGACGTTGAGCAGTCCGCGGCGTGCGGCGGCGGCCGTGATGTATGCGCGCTGCGGCGCGGAGTTCGACACTGCGAGGATGGCCGCATTCGGAAAGCGTTCCGCCATGTACAGCGTCAGCGAGCCCCAGCCGCATCCCAGTTCCAGGATGCGTTGCCCATCGGCGAGCTGCGCGCGCTCGCAGGTGACGGCGAGCGCCTGTTCTTCCGCCTCGGCGAGGGTCTCGATGCCTGGGCCCCAGTGGCAACTGCTGTACTTGCGGCGCGGACCGAGCGCCAGGGCGAAGAATTCCGGAGGCAGCTCGTAGTGTTGCTCGTTCGCCTTTTCCGGCAGCAGGGCGATGGGCGCCGCATTCATGGTTTCCACGAACCGGGCGGTGACCTCGGCGGCATGCTCGGGATCGTCCGGGCGAAGCTGCGCCAGCCGCGAACGCAACAGTTGCCTGATGGCGGCCCGAATGAAGGAGTCCGGAACGAGACCCTGTTCGGTCCAGTTGATTGCCTGACGAGCCGCAAAACCCATGTTTCCTCCAGGCGCTCATCGTCGATGAGACGATGTGAAAAACCCGTGAAGAAAGCGTGCAGCGGGAGTGAAGGTCCTCAGGCCGGCGCGACGCGGCAGCCGGGAAAGGCGATTTTTACGGTGGTTCCCACCCCGGGCTCGCTCACGATGTTGACTGGCCAGCCGAACCGGTCGGAGAGCCGGCGCACGATGGTAAGGCCCACGCCGTGGCCACCGCGCCGGTTGGCATCTCCCCGCACGAAGGGACGGAACATTTCCTCGATCTTTTCCGCGGCGATTCCGGTACCGGTGTCGCGGATGGTGACCGTTCCGTCGCCGATATCCACGGCGACCTCACCCGCATCGGTATACGAGAATGCGTTGCGCAGCAGGTTGCCGACCAGGATCGACAGCACCTTCTCCGGCGCTTCGATGAACAGGCGATGGGTGCTGCGCACCCGGGCGACCACCGGCTTGTCCGTGGCCAACAGCTTCGCGCGCTCCATCTCCTCGGTGACGAGGTCGTTCACGCACAGTTCCTCCATCGGCAGCCCGGTTTCGGATTCGCGCGCCAGCAGCAGGAAGGCGTTCGTGAGTTCTTCCATGTCGTGGCAGGCGCGCTGGATGCGCTGGGCGGTGCGGCGACGCGAATCGGTGAGATCCGGATCCTCGAGCAGGATGCTGGCGGCCATGCGGATCACGGTCAATGGGCTGCGCAGCTCGTGGCTGGCGTCACGCGTGAATTGCCTCTCGCGCTCGAGGAAATGCGCCAGGCGTTTCGAGTAACGCAACAGCGCTTCGGTGAGCTCGCGCACTTCCTCGTCCGCGTCCTTCGGCACCTGCAGGGACTGCAGTCGTTCGATGTTGGCGGGATCCTGCTCGAGTTCGCGCACGGTTTGTGCCAGCGCCATCATCGGCGATACCGCGCGTCGCAGCCGCCGAAAACCGAGCCAGGTCGACACGTACAGCACCAGCAGTGCGGCGGCGAGCGGCACGAGCCCGTAGTAGGCGGCGAGCCGGCTGACGTTGGTGCGATCGAACACCAGGTACAGCCGCCGTCCGTCCCGCTCGGTGACGTCCACCACGAAATCGAGGCCGTCCTTCTTCCAGTCCTGGTAGCCGGGCGCCATGGCGCGCAGCTCGGCGGGGGCCGTGTCATCGAAGTAGCCACGAAGGTTGCGCGTGTTCGGCAGCTGGAAGTCCGGATCCGCATCGCGCTGCTTCCAGAAATGCGCCACCTCGTCGTCGAGCGCCGCGCGGATCAGCACGCCTTCGAGCAGCGCGCTGGCGATGAACACGCCCACCACGGCGGCGATGCTGATGAGCACCACCTGCAGCATGAATGCGCGGCCAAACCAGGCGCGGACGCGGCTGTCACTGTCGGTGGGGGTCATCGTCCGTCATCCGGTAGCCGAGGCCCGGCAAGGTGTGCAGCAGGGATTTTCCGAAGGGCTTGTCGATCGCGCGCCGCAGCGCATACAGGTGGCTGCGCAAGGCGTCCGAGTCGGGCGGCAGATCGCCCCAGACCTCGTGTTCGAGCTGCTGGCGGCTGACCACGCGCGGGGACGCGCGCATCAGGGTGGTCAGTAGTTTGATGCCGATGGGCATGAGCCTGATGGGCGTGCCGCCGCGCGTCACCGAGAGCGTCGCGGTATCCAGTACCAGGTCGCCCACGCGCAGCGTATCGCGACCGGGCGTACCGCGAATGCGCCGCAGCATCGTGCGGATGCGCGCATCCAGCTCGCGAATCTCGAACGGCTTGACCAGGTAATCGTCGGCACCGGCGTCCAGGCCGGCCAGCTTGTCGTCGATGGTGTCGCGCGCGGTGAGCATCAGCAGCGGCGTGTCGCGCCGCGCATCCTCGCGAAGCTTCCGGCAGAGTGTGATGCCATCCATTCCCGGGAGCATGATGTCCGCGATGATGACGTCGTAGACATTGGAGACCGCCAGGTGCAGGCCGGTGACACCGTCAGCGGCGTGGTCGATCGCGAAGCCGCGCTGCTCGAAGTACTCGGCGATCATCTCCGCGATGTCGCGATGGTCCTCGATGAGCAGCAGGCTGGTGGTGGCGGCATCGGGTCTCAAGCGCACGCATTATAGGACGGATGCGGCTGGCATCGAGGTGGATGGAGCTGGTGCGCGGCTGGCGTACCTGGTCGCGCTGCCGACAAAGCTAGCGTCGTGTCGATTTTCCAGGCGACCAGATACCCTTGAGGGAGACAAAGGCGAGGCCATTGTTCGCATTCATCGGAATGACGAGCTGGTTGGCATCCGGGTCGTAGCACATCGACGCCGCCGAAGGGATGTTCTCGGCGATCAGCTTCGCGGGCTTGCCAGGCGCCATCATCGACACGCCGCCCAGCCTCACGCTCGACACGAACTTGGTGCCGTCGGCCATGATCACCAGCCCGTCATTGCCGGACTGCGCCGCCTGTTCCGTTCGAACTACCTTGCCGTCCGGCGCGAAGGTGATGACGTCGGCAGTGCCGATGTTGACCACGACGATGTTTCCATCGCCATCCACTTCGATGCCGTTGGGAATATTGAGCGGCGCGCCCTGCACGAACACGGATGACTGGCCGTCAGGAGTGACCTTCCAGACCTGCCAGGTTTCCGGCTTGTCGGCGGCGCCCGTGTTGGTTCCATACATCGTGCCGTCCGCGGCAACGGTGATGTCGTTCAACCAGGTCGATCCCGGGACGGCAATCGACTTGAGCGGGCGTCCCGTCGCCATGTCGAACGTGCGTATGACGGCAACGCCGGGAAGGTTCTGGCCGTCGTTCGCCGGATGCGGCGTGCCGCCATCGCGATCGGCCAGGTAGAGCACGCCCTTGTGCAGGAAGCTGCCATACGGCTCGTTGAGGACCAGCGGCGGCGTCATGGTGTCGCGCTCGGCGCCGGCGTTCTGGACTCCTATCCACCGCGGCGTATGCACGCTGCCGTCGTGATTGATGAAGGCGATCCACGCGTCGTTCGCGCGCACCGACTGCACGACTCCGCGATTGGGCGCCACGATCAGGCCGCGGGCCGGGTCGTAGACGCAGCTTTCGACGGAATAGAGCGCGCCGAACATGCGCACGTTGCCGGTCGCCGGTGCAAACGTGGCCGGCGGTGTCCCGGGGGCCGGCGGCGCCACCGGCAGACCCACGGGGCTGCCCACGTAGTAGTCGCGTGGCGCGGGCGGTTGTTGTGCCCAGGCCGCGCCGGCAAGAGCGGCTGCCGCCAGGGCGCCGCCCCAGCGATAATGCTTCGAACCCTGCGGAAGCAAACCAGAAATCGTGGACATTGCGGTCTCCCGGGACTGGACTTCTTGTCGAGGCTACGACCCGGGTAGTGCCGAGGCAACTACGCGAAGGCGCCTGCTCCTGGGACGCGCCTGGCCCCGATTTCCGTTACGCGCCGCGATCGTGCACCACGGCCGCCGCTGTCCCCGCGCGCCACGTAGGACGCCCGCCCATCGTCTAACTAACCTCCGCATCACTGTAAGAACGGCGGGAGTTCGACGCACCGCGATGGTGGAAAGTTCGCGCGATCGCACGGAAGAACTTGCCCCGACGGAAGAATGGTTATCCGGCATTTGTCGCCGGCGAAGCCCCGGTGGTTTGATGAGGTCCGTGGCCCGATCCTTGCTACCCGACTAGCTAGCCGCGATCGTGAGCGGCATCCGCCGGGGAATCCTGCATGAGTACGCTGTAGTTCAGATTCCTACGCTTCGCTTGGGCGTAGGCGTATTCGCGCGCGTGGACCTGCCTGTTTTTCGTCATCACATCTTCGGAGAGCATCATGGATGATCATTTTGGCCGCATCCCGGGTGGGAAGCGGCTGGCTATTTCCGCGTTCGCGATCGCAGCATTTGCAACCGCACAAGTCGCCTTCGCGTTGCCGGTCTTTCCCGGCGCCACCGGTTACGGCACGGATACCAGGGCCGGTCGCGACGCGGTGAACGACCAGAACCACATCTACAAGGTCACCACCCTGGACGACTCCAGCATCGGCAATCCGGTTGTGGGATCGCTGCGGTATGGAGTCGAGAAAGTCATCGGGCCGCGCGTCATCGTCTTCGAAGTCTCGGGCGTCATCGAATTGCAGAAGGACATCATGATCCGCGCCACCTCGGGCAGCAATGATCATGGCTTTCTCACCATCGCGGGCCAGACCGCGCCGTTCCCGGGCATCACGTTGAAGAACGCCGGCATCCGCATCCAGTCGCACGACGTGCTCATCCAGCACATCGCAATCCGGCCAGGACAGCTGGTCAACGAGTCCACGGGCTGGGAACTGACATCGATCAACAATCGCGACTGCATCGGACCGGGGGCCGGATCGAACAACATCGTCGTCGACCACGTGTCGTGCAGCTGGAATACCGACGAAACCTTCACCACCTGGTGGAATTCGACCACCAACAGCGGCACGCAGACCAACATCACGGTCTCCAACAGCATCTTTGCCTACCCGATCCAGTACGCCGGCCATACCAGCGAGGAAGGCGAGGAAGAGCGCCACGGCTTCGGGATGCTCGTCGGTCCCGGCACCTCGAACATGTCCATCGTGAAAAATGTGATGGCGTTCAATTTCACCCGCAACCCGCTCATCCGGCACAAGACCTCGGGTGCGCAGGTGGTGAACAACTTCGTGTATCGCCCGGGCGCATACGCCGACGCGGTGATCACGGTAGGCAGCAGCTACGCCGCGTTCCCGGACTTTCCGACGCAGGTGTCCGCCATCGGCAACCTCGCCCACCTGGTGCCGCCGGTGACCTGGCATGGGGTCACCACCGACGCGCACCAGGAGGGGTTCGTCGTGACCAGCACGGCCACCACGAATCTGTCTCTCTATCTATCCGGCAACTACACCTACCAGCCCCAGCCCGCGGTGCAGAATTCGCCGGTCTTCCAACCTGCGAGCAGCGACGCGAACGCGCAGTACTCGGCTCCCTATCTCAAGGCCAACGCGCCGTACACGCGACTGCCGTCCGATCCCTATGCGAATTCGGGCGTGACCCCGATCCTCGGGACGCCGGCTTATCTCAAGTCGAAGATTGTTCCCGGTGCCGGCAAATTCCCGGGGCAGCGCGATGCCATCGATGCCGAGCTCATGAGCCAGATCAACGATCCGGACGATGACAGCCTGTGGCTCGAGTATCTGTCCGACCTCGGTGCCGATCCGTGGGCGCGGGTGAGGGCGAGCAACACGCGCGCCTTCACGGTGCCTGCCAATCCCACCGCCGACGACGATGGGGATGGCTACACCAACCTGGAGGAGGAACTGCATCGCTGGGCCGCCATTGTCGAAGGCCGCGGCGTTCCCGCCGATCCCGCGGCAGCCAGGTTCGACACTTTCACGGATGGTGTCGCTGACGGCTGGACCACCACCGGCACCGGCGGGAGCTGGAATGCGAGCAGCCAGTCGTACGTCCAGTCCGCGACCGACCAGGACGCCCGCGCGTTGTTGAATGGCTCGAACTGGACCGATCAGGTGGTCGAAGCCAGGGTTGATGCGTCGGCATTCAACCCGGCGGGTTCGTCGATGGTCGCCGTCTATGCCCGGTTCAATTCGATCAACGATGCGTACTACCTGCTCATCCGCAGCACCGGTGCGATCGAGCTCAAGCGCATCAAGGGCGGCACGATCACGACTTACGCCTCGACGGCCGCGGGAGCCTACGATCCACTCGCGCCCCACGTGCTGCGCCTGGCGGTGGTCGGCAATTCACTGCGTGGCTACGTGGACAACGCGCTGGTTCTCTCCGGCACCGACGAGGAGTGGGGCTTCACTTCGGGCCAGGCGGGCTTCGGTGGGTGGCACTCGGCGTTCGCCATCGACAATGTGTTTGCGAGTCCGTTTCCTGACGCCTCGTCCACGACCGACGACTTCGACGATCAGAATGCCACTGGCTGGTCGATGGCCGAGACGGGCGCGGGCACGTGGTCGACGACGCAGGTGTCCGGCACGCCCAACTGGATCCTCAACCAGACCCAGACGACGGGGAATCACCGTGCGAGTCGGACGGTCAGCGGCCGCGATCAGTCCACGCAGGCGAAGGTGCGGTTCGTCACCGCTTCCGCTTCCAACGGATTCATCGCGGTGTACGCGCGCTACCAGGACGTGAACAATGGCTACTACGTCCTGCTGCGCAACACCCGTGTGCTGGAACTGAAGAAGATAGTCGGGGGCGTCGCGTCGGTGATCGCGACACTCAATCTGCCGGCGAACTTCGATCTCACGGCATGGCATACGCTGCGCATCGATACCAGCGGCGGCGAGCTGACCACGTTGAAGGCTTACCTGGATGGCCAGCTGCAACTGGTCGGCAGCGATGTCGACAGTCCGTACACTTCGGGTTCGGCGGCGTTCGGCACGTACCTGACGTCCGCGCAGTTCGACGACATAGTGCTGTCCAAACCCTAGCCTGCGATGGGCACTATGCGTGCGAAGCGTCTCGTGTACCGGGTCACCCGACCCGGTACGCGGGGCGCGCTACCCGCGGTTCTTGTTGGCGATCGCCACCAGTATCAGTAGATAGGAGATCACGCGCACGGTGTAGAGGGTGACGCTGCCGGATTCCGGATTGGCGACGAACAGGAAGCCGATGCGGTTGATGCCTTCGATGAGGAACGAGCAGGCGAATCCGAGGAACAGCAGGTCGCGCGTCTGGCGCCAGAACCTGAAGAAATAGCCGCTCGCCGCCAGCGCGGCCATGACGATGATCCCGAGCAGGAAGCCGTCGATCATGGCCGCCCGCTCTCGAAGATGAGGCCGTAGAGCATGATCGACATCGAGATCGCGGACAGGAGCAGGCGTTGCGTATACATGCTGGTGTCCGGCGCGACGTACAGGTCGAAGATCAACAGCAGGTTCGAAGCGGTCAATCCCGTGAAACACAATCCGCACCACAGCAACAGGCGCTGCCGTACCCGGAACCAGGCGCGCAGCAGCAATGCCGCGCACAAGCCCGCCGTCAGGGCGCCCAGGATGTTGACGATGAGCTGCATTCAGTCTTCCTTCTTCAGGTTGAACGCGCGCGCGAATTCCTGCACGGGCGTGGACGCCTTTTCGTGGATCAGCCTCGTGACCGGAATGAGTTGGGTGCGATAGATCTCGGCGGTCTGCCGGATGGTCTGTTCTTCCGCCTCGCTCGCCGGACTGAACCAGAACCGGCTTCGGGAATCATCGCTGGCGATCAGCCGCCGATCACTGAGTGCCTGCAGGACAGCCGCCGCGGTCGGAGCAGCCGCATGGATCCGCGCCGAGATGTCATCCACCGTCCATTCGCGCGCGGGAGCGGCGCTCACGATCAGCAGGGTTTCGAGTTCGGTGACGGTCTCGATCCGCTTCAATATGAATTGAAGGACGGCCGGCGGAATTTCGGCTCGGGTCATCTCGCGGACTTCAACGGTTCAAGGTGCGGGGACGATTGACCCTACCAGACCTTCACGGCTGCGACTGTAAGGATCGACCTACAGCGTCCAGCAAATTCGCGATCGTCCCGCCGCTCGACCTGCCTCAGGAATCGCCGCGTGCGAGGAGCAGTTCATCCAGCTGCGTGAAGGTCTCGCGCAACCCTTCCACGACTCCGAGATTGCCATCGAGGGATTCCCTGGTGGCATGCAGCTCGTGCATGGCCAGCAGAGTCTTGCCGCCCTTTTCCTCGAACGTCACGGTGGTGATGGGCCCGCCGTCACCGCCTTCTTCGTTGGTCCAGACCAGGCGCGAGTGGGGCACGACTTCGAGGTACTTGCCGAAGAACGCCATGGAGTCCGAGGCGCTCCGGCCAAACACGATGCGATAACCGCCGCCGACACGAACATCCATCTCGCACGACAGGATGTTCATGCCCATCGACCTGGGCGCCCACCAGCGAGTGAAGAGCTCGGGCCGCGTCCACGCTTCGTACACCATGCGCGCGGGAGCGTCGAAGCTGCGCCGGATGACGAGCTCGAGGTCCGATTTGCGTTCCGCGGTCGTGCGCGTGTCCAGCGGCTTACTTTCTCTTGCGGCGTCCATCGGCCTTCTCCTTGCGTTTCATTTCCTCGAGCACCCGGTCCAGCTCGGTGAAGCGCGCATCCCACATCTGGCGATACTTCTCGATCCACGCCGCTTCTTCCTCGAGCCGGCACGACCCGAGCTTGCAGGTGCGCACGCGGCCCACCTTTTCGGTGGTGACGAGTCCCGCCTGTTCCAGCACGCCGACATGCTTCTTCATGCCGGTGAGAGTCATCTGGAATCTGTCGGCCAGGTCGGTGATCGATGCGTCCGCACGCGCCAGCTGCTCGAGCACGCCGCGCCGGGTGACATCCGAGAGCGCGGCGAACGAGGCATTGAAATGAGTCTGCGTATACTGAACCATATGGTTCAGTATGGAAACACACGACCGGTGGGGATGCAAGGCCGGAAAGGAAGATGGGACGGGCAGGGTGCCCGTCCCATCGATCCGGTTTCAGTCGGTCCAGGTGAAGTTCGGAATCTCGGTGACACCCGTGCCGAGTCCGATCGTGATCTCGCGATGGCTCCGGAGCTCGATACTGTTCCAGTCGGCCTCTTCGACCTTGGTGACGGTTCCGTTGTCGGTGACGAAGATCTCCACCGGCAATCCGGAGATACCCGCGACGTTCGAACTCGTCAGCGGCTGGCCCCAGATCTGGAACAACTGGCCGAGCGTGAACGTGCCCTGCGCGGCTGGCGTGACGTGGATCCTGCCCGACTCGTCGTGCGTGTGAAGCGTATAGAAGCAGTGCGTGGTGTTCCCTACCGGCGCGGCGCCCAGCCGGTTCGGAATCGCCTGAGGTTCGTTGTTCACGAGGATCGACAGGTGTGCGTGGATTTCAAAGGTATTCGGCGGGTTCTGGACGCAAGTGAACTCACCGATGGCGCTGCCATCGGTCTGCGGGTCGCCCCAACGATCGACACCGACCTGGTGGCCGTCCGTGAGGTCCTGGACGGTCGGCGAGACCGGCGGGACGACGACGCCCGGAGCCGGCGGAGGCGGTGGCGGTGGCGGCGCGGGGTTCGGGGACGGCGGATTTCCGCCCACCGGCGGATCGTCGGATCCGCCACCCCCTCCACCGCAGCCCGCCAGGCTGGCAAGCAATGTTGCGACCAATGCGTGGGTCGCGATCGTTGAAAATCTGTTCATGGCATTCCTTCCTGGATGACGGATGACGCTGCGTGACGACGTCGCAACTACACCTACAACCGCGGCAAGGTGCCGCAGGAAATCGGGAATTGACGGGCACCCGCCTTTCGTTGTCGGCGGTAGGAGTTCGGCCGCAGGGAATGCGGACATCTTCGCTGGGGAGCGGACGAGAATTACGCGCTCGCAGGCGTTGTCGTACATGATGTGGCGCGCGGACTGACAGACCGGCGCGGACATGAGGAAGCGGCGGGCGTGGCACACATGGAATCAAGGAAATCCCTGCTGGCCACGGCGCTCGTGGCAGTCGTATGCAGTGGCTTCATCGTCTATCTGCTCGAGCGCCGCGCCGACCAGGAGCGGAAAATCCAGGCCCTGGAGGCCACGATCAGCCAGCTGCAGTCCGCGTTGGCCATCCGGGACGCGGGACCGGACGGCCCACCGCCGTCCGCGGCCGAACGGAAAAACGAACCCGGGAACGCCGCGGTCGATGCGGATCGCACCGAACCCGGTGCAAAAGCCAGTGAAGTCGCAGTCAGCGGCAATGCCACCGGCAGCCTCCAGATCCTGAAAGACCTGGAAAACGTGTCGGAAGCCGATTCACGTTCCTATCTGGAAAAACTTCAGGAGCTTTTGTCAGGGACTCCCACCGACGAAGAAGTTGCCATCGCCAGCAGATTCGTTTTCAACAAGGCGGGCGACCGTGAAGGGCTGCCCGACTACGCGCTGCAGTCCCTCTATGCCAATCAGCACGACGCCGACCTGCGACGCGTGATTGCACAGGTGCTGTCCCAGCGCGGCAACAACACGTTGCTCAACAACCAGATCGCCGAAACGCAGGCCAGGTTGACGAGCCCCCAGCCCCGGGATCGCCAGGACGCACTGGCCCAGCTGGCGAAGTTGCACAGTTCGAAAGCTGTCGACGCGATCGCGCCGCTGCTGCAGGATCCGGACACCACCGTGCGACTGGAAGCGCTGTTCGCGCTGCGGGATACCGGCAATCAACAGCACGTTCACCTGGTCGAACCGCTGCTCAACGATCCGGATCCTTCCGTGCGCAGCCTGGCCGGCGAGGTCTCGGGTAGTTTGAAGAACCTGAGCGCCAGCGCGCGCACCCGCTATTCGCGTTCCGAGATCGAGGCGGAGTTGCCGCCGATCGCGAATCCATAGTCGAAGCCATCAATAGGCACTTTCCCCGCTTCCGAGCGGCAAATTTTCCGTGTTAGGGTGCGCGCGATTGTTGGTAGCGCTACCAATTTCCACAGGGGGAAACATGCAAATCACATCGAATCGTCTAAGGACAGGGATCGTCGCCGCGTTGCTCATCGCAGCGGCGTTGAGTCCCACGCCTTCCCTGGCACAAACGGCCTGCAACGGTTACGTGGGAATCACTTTCGACGACGGTCCCACGTCCAACACGGCGACGCTGGTCAACCTGCTCAGGCAGAACAACCTCACGCCCGTGACATTCTTCAACTGGGGCCAGCGAGTCTCGAGCAATCCGTCGGCGATTTCGCTCGAGCTTTCCGTCGGGCAGGTCCAGAACCACAGCAACACGCATCCGCACATGAGCGGCTACACCTCGCAGCAGGTGACCAGCGAACTGAACGCGGCCAACCAGGCGATCCAGAATGCCGGAGCGCCGAAGCCGAACGTCTTTCGTGCGCCGTACGGCGAGTTGAACACCACCATCCGCCAGGCGGCGCAGGCACTCGGTCTCTTTCCCATGACCTGGGACGTGGATTCAGGTGACTGGAACGGTGCGAGCACCTCCGCCATCGTCGCGGCCAACAACCAGCTGCAGAACGGCCAGGTCATCCTGATGCACGATGGCTACACCAACACCAACAATGCCATCGCGCAGATTGCCGCCAACCTGCGAGCCAGGAACATGTGCCCGGGCCGCATCGACCCGGCCACCGGGCGGGCGGTGGCGCCTTCCGGCGGAAGCTCTTCGAGCTCGAGCAGCTCCAGTAGTTCGAGCTCCAGCAGCTCGAGTGGCGGCGGCACGGGCACGATCACGGTGCGCGCACGCGGCGTCTCGGGAAGCGAGCAGATCCAGCTCGTGGTGAACAACTCGACGGTGGCGACCTGGACCCTGACCACCAGCTACCAGAACTACACGGCTAACAACTCCGCGACCAGCAACATCCTGGTGAGATTCACCAACGACGCCTCGGGTCGCGACGTGCAGGTCGATTACCTCATCGCGGGCGGCACGACCCGGCAGGCCGAGAACCAGACCTACAACACCGGCGTGTACCAGAACGGTGCCTGTGGCGGAGGCAATGGTCGCAGCGAATGGCTGCATTGCAATGGAGCCATCGGATTCTGAGTGAGTGAGCGGCGCGCCGGCATGACGAAACGACGTCATGCCGGCGCCGGAACGGATCGCGCTCAGCGATGCCGCGTGCTCGCCGGCTTCTCGTCGCTGGTCGCGCCCGAGGCTTTCTGGCTCTGTTCTTCGTGCAGCGTCAGCAACGACTGCATGAGCTGGTCGTCGTCCGCGCTCGACATCACGCCCAGCACCTCGGCCTCGTGGCAGCCGGACGCCGCGACGTAGGCATGCCCCATGTCCGAGTCGATGTAGATGGCCTGGCCTTCATCGAGGGTCACCGGATCGTAGAACTGCGTGTGCACCACGATCCGGCCCTTGATGACGTAGATGAATTCCTCACCCGCGTGCCGCACCAGTTCGCCGAATTGCTCGCGTGAGGTCGCGCGGATCTTGGTGATGACCGGCACCATGCGTTTGCGGCGCAACTCGGTGCACAGGTAGTAGTAGTCGTAGTTCGGCGTCTTCACGCGCACGGACTTGTCGATGTCGCCGAGGCTGCGGCGCGCGGTGACCGGGGACGACTTGTCGCCGGCGTCCTCGGCGAACAACTCCGACATGCGCATGCCCAGGCGCTGGCTCAGCAGCTGCAGCTTGTCGAAGCTCAACGTCAGCCGGTCGTGCTCGATCTTGGAAAGGGTCGAGAAGGGAATTCCGCTTTTCGCGCTCATCTCCTTGAGCGTCCAGCCTTCGCGATGCCGCAATCCCCTCAGCAATGCCCCGAGGGTTGGACCAGCACGTTTCTTTTCCACGGGCGGCATATCTCCAAATCCGTTGAATCGATTTTCCGATTAGGATAATAATCTCCCAATCGGGCAAATTTCGCTCGGCAACCGATCCCACTCGCCAAGCGGGTGTCATTAAACCATGGGTAGGGCCATGTCCAAACTGAAGGCGCTGGTACTGATCGCGGCGGTTTTTTCCTCGGCAGTGATCGCGGCGGAGCCGAATGCACCGCTCGCGCCGCCGGTAACGCCGAGCACGGATTCCACGGTGACGCCGGCAAGTGGTGAAGCCACTGGCGCGGTGTCCCTGACCAAGGCCGACGTCGACGTCTGGCTCGACGGCTATCTTCCCTACGCGCTTCGCACCGCGGACATCCCCGGCGTCGTCATCACCGTCGTGAAGGACGGGCAACTCCTCACGGCGCGCGGCTTCGGCTACGCCGATCGGGAAAAGCGCACGCCCGTCGATCCCGAAACCACGCTGTTCCGGCCCGGCTCGGTGAGCAAGCTCATCACCTGGACGGCTGTGATGCAGCTGGTCGAGCAGGGCAAGCTGGATCTCGACAAGGACATCAACACCTATCTCGATTTCAAGATCCCGGATTACGACGGCAAGCCCATCACGCTGCGCCAGGTCATGACCCACACCGCCGGCTTCGAAGAGGCGATCAAGGGCCTCATCTTCTCGGATCCCGCACACCTGCTGCCGCTCGGCGACTACCTCAAGCGCTGGACACCGGAGCGCGTGTTCGCACCCGGAACGACGCCTGCCTACTCGAACTGGGCCACGGCGCTCGCCGGGTACGTGGTCGAGCGTGTCTCGGGCGAATCGTTCGATGACTACTGCGACAAACATATCTTCGCGCCGCTCGGCATGACCCAGTCCACCATGCGCCAACCGCTGCCCAAGGCGCTCGAGGGCCAGATGGCGTCGGGTTACAAGCCGGGCCAGGAAGAAGCCGGCAAGTTCGAAATCGTCGGTCCCGCGCCGGCCGGTTCGCTGTCCTCCACCGGCACCGACATGGCGAAGTTCATGATCGCGAATCTCGATGGCGGCAAGGGCCTGCTGTCACCCGAGACCGCGGCGATGATGCACAACTCGCCGCTCGACAAGGTCGATCCGGATTCCCTGCTGCCGCCACTGAACCGCATGCAGCTCGGCTACTTCGAGACCAACGTCAATGGCCGC